>Ga0209962_1000640_pt1 | contig 9477 bp, 7 predicted proteins | sample SalPonA_C_H2O_MG_FD_185722 | JGI IMG/M metagenome (GOLD analysis project Ga0209962, IMG submission 185722) | Water microbial communities from South San Francisco under conditions of wetland restoration - Salt Pond MetaG R2A_C_H2O_MG (SPAdes)... | ecosystem: Environmental > Aquatic > Non-marine... | reverse complement strand
AAGTTCTGGCGACTCAAGAGCTACCCGAAAGTAAAACCGGGTGCCATGGTTGTCGTAGGTGCGAAGTCTGTGAAAACTGAAAAAGAACGTCAGGAGCGCAAAGACATCGATTGGCAAGGATTCTCTCAGAACCTCATCGCTCAAGTAACTTCCGTACTCACCGTATGGACACTTGCGACGAAGCTCTAAGAAAGCCACTTCTCAAATACCAACCCCATCGCTCACGCGGTGGGGTTTTTTTGTGTCAAAAATGTGCACGAGTATAAAAAAGTAAGCAGAAAAACCCCATTTAATATACCCGCTAGAGCACTACGCTACATCTCAGCGCCTTTGCCGAATACATTTGCTTTATCGAATGAGACGATTAGAAACGTTATGTTTCTATTAATATATATATCAATTCAACACAAACGGCACCACTTTTGCTCAGAGCACAGTCAAGACCCCACATCGCTGCTATGAAATACATTTTGACGCTTTTTATATCCATGGGTTGTATCACCCTAAGCTTCGGGCAAACCATCCGAATGAAGTCCAGCTACAGCGAAACCTCAAGCGCCAAAACCTACAGTTTCGAGACAGCAAGTTTTGAAGGAAAACTTAGCGCTACTAACGCTGAGCTGAAGCTAGTGTTAAAGAATACCACGTCTTCTTCCATCACTCTTGATCCAGCAAATATTTCACTTCTCGATATCACAGGGCGTGGCGTTCATTGTAAAGGCGAGGTGATCACCTTAGCGCCGGGTAAAAAGCAAACTGTGAGTCTCGAACCCTCCAGCAGTAATCCTAAAAAAGGTTTCTTCGATCTGCGAAAGGAATACTCCTCAAAGTCCCTCTTCAACGAAGAAGCACGATTTTTACGCAATAAGAAATGGCGCCTTTCTCTCGGAGAAGAAGAGGTCGTGTTTTATACGGATTTGTAAGGGACGGGAATACGTATTGTTGACATTCCTGTCGCTCTGTCTCGATTGACAATCAGAAGATTAAATAGGTTTCTTACCTTTTTGGAGCGCTTACCCCGGCTACTTCTGGACCCTCGTCTATCGTGAAGTCAACGCCCAAACCTTCAAAACACTTCAAGGAACCGTAACTGTGATGGATGCGAGGTAGTAAATAAAGGGGGCTTCGTCGGGAGACGCTCTTTAACCCCTACCGTCTGCAAATGAGAAAACTACTCCTTACCCTACTGATGGCATGTATCGGCACCGCTGGATATGCACAAAAGAAGAAAGTCACATTCGACAAAGAAACCGGTGAGATTTCGGTCAACGAAACCGCCTATGCCCTACTCGAGAAAGAGAACGCCCCAGGGCAACTCGGCATCAACAAGAATTTCACCATCAAAAATTTAGAAGGCGAGGAGCTCTTGTATTTTGTCTTCACCCAAGAACCCGAAGTCAATCCGAACGGATATAAAACGGGTAAGACCTTGACCTATTACACCCTGAACTTCATCAAATCTGGAGAGCAAGGTCGTCGACCAGGCACCATGACCGCCAAAGGAGCCGCGCGCATGGTCGCCAAAGGCAACCTCATCCAAAACGGCGATATCGACACCAACGCCAGAACCAAATTCCTACTCAAATACAGATAGGCAAACCCCTTTTGTGGTAATGCATAAAAAAGCCCCAAGCTTCGTGCTTGGGGCTTTTCACGTTATACCTTAAAAATCAAATATTCCCTTTCTCCATCACGGCACTCACTAAAGCTAGGCCACTGCTGGCCTCGTACCTCAGACTGATATGCCTCCTTAGACAGTAGAATTTGACCCTCTTTAGCCTTCATTTCTAACTCGCGACAGACCTCGAGTGCTTCTCCCCAGTAATCAAAGCCTAAAGCCAAGCCGTCCGGAACTCCAGATTCTAAAGTTCCTATATGGATGGCTACCCGTAAACCTATTCTTTCTTCCTCCAAGCCTATAGATTTATTCAGCTCCTGAACGGTTTCAAACATTTTATAAGCCGCGACTAATGCCTGTCGTGGGGAAACAGTAGTTCCATCAGCACCACCCAAAGCCACGAAGCTCGTTCCATCATTTCGTGCCACCATTATGTCGTGTGATAGGCAAGTTGACTTAAAACTCTCAAAGTACTTTTGGAGTGTATTCAACAGTTCATCAGTCTTCAACTGGGATTCTAATTGCCAGAACTGAAGTACATCTGCTCGCATAATGATCACGTCCTCCATTTTTGCTCTTGGGGCATTAATTTTTTGGGAGCGCCAAGATCGATTCTGATGTTTCGGTAATAGTTTTAGAATCAATCGCTCCTCGCGCTCTTTAAGATTTCTAAGCGTCTTATTTAAGCCCGAACGTTTACTGCTCAATTTTTTGATTCTCCACAATCCAAAAAGCGAGACCATCAACAGCGAAGCAAAAAGTGTGATATTCTGACTTTGCCCGATAAGAATAGCTTTCGCCTCCGAGACTTCGCGCAATCGCTCCTTAAGTATCGAATAGCTCAACCTTGAAACCAGTCGTTGGAGCTCTTTAATATTACCTTTTTCTAAGTAGGCCGAGTTTGTATTGAAAACTTCATCTCGAGAGTGTTGTTTGTCCAATTCCAAAATCCGCTCATAAGCATATACAGAGGAGTCCGGTTCACATAAATCATACCAGCGTTTAACCAAATAAATAGCGTACCTGTGGTCGCGCCATTCGCTCTTTGTATAATTCACCTGTTGCTGTAAAACCCCACGGATCCATTTTTCATTTTCCGGAGTTCGCTTCAAAACCATACCTCCATATGACGCATTTTCTCCTTCTGAAGCTCGCTTCCATTCGGTCAGCGTAAATTCTGCTCTAGACATGTTCAACAAATGATGAAACTCCCCTGATTCTTTGATATACGGTACGTCTTTGATCTTATTATACGCTTCCATGAATCGTGTGGAATCGCGAAGCTCTAAATGAGCGGTCAAACTATTGTAAATAGGCATCCACCAGCCTTGGTTATTTGCCCCTTGATAGTAGTAAGCGGCACTATCATACGCCGCCGCCGCCAATTCATAATCTTGCAAATTGGTATATGTATTTGCCAATTGATTATACACCGCTCCTTTAAGGTTATCCCCAGCCTGATCTAAGGTAAGTTTTGCAAACTGCAGACTCCGCTTATAATCACCTAATCGATAAAAAATCATCGATAAACGCTCGGAAACCGCTCCTTCATAGGGTCCTAAATCATACCCCTCATCATAATCCAAAGCGGCGTTCAAATAGAACGCGGCACTATCATAGCTTTCACGGAATATAAAAGCATTACCGATCATGTATTTGGAGAAAAAGTGCAGATGAACACTGTCTTTGGGGGCATAATTTGAAATCGCACGTATACGTTCAAAGTAGGGCTTCAGGTCTCGCTTGGAGATTACCTTATATGCGTTTTTATACGCCAGGGCAACCCATATAGAATCTAACTCGCTCTCTACAAACCGATAGAGCATGGTGTCCACCACCGCTTCATAGTACGGTTGCCGTTCTCGATAATAGCCGTGATACCTGGTCATCAGAGCCATAGAGTCGAGCGCCTCGCGCGGGTGCTCCTCTAACCACTTCAGCTCAAACGATTGCGCAGAAAGCGAATTTGAAGAGAAGAAAATCGCTAGGAGTAGAGTGATGGCCTTTTTCATAACAACTCAAAAACTTCAACTTGATTACCATCCTCCTTCAAATCGAGGGAAATCGATGTATAGTCTACACGTGCAATCAATGCTATTTTCATCAATTCAGCAGATGCCAAATTTTGACCCGGTTTTGCATGATACACAAGACGTGACGCATTTTCAACAGCCGCCCCCCAAATATCAAAACTTAACTCTTCTTCGCCTATCAATCCGTTGATAACGTCGCCATAATCCAGACCTGCACTCACATTCAAAACACCCCCCTCTACCAGCGTCAACTCTGAGTGGATCTGCTTTAAAGCATCCATCATTCGCTGAAGCTGCTGCTGTGGTGTGACACGATTTATCCTGTAAACTCCTAAAATTAATTGGCCCGAAGTTTTGATTTTCTGAACTCCATGTGCCTTTAGGCTCGCGTCTATTATTCGAAATGCTCTGCCCAACACTTTCATTCGTTCGTCTACATCCGAAAACGGTCTTTTAGCGTGGAGTCTTATAAATACCACCAAGGTATCTGCCCATATACTTGGCTCAATTTCATCTGAATGAATAACTCTTTCCACTACCGAATCTGGAAGTAGCTCACCCAATGCGGCATTCGCGTTCTTCTCAAGCTCAGCCAGCCTTTTACCTTTCCTTTTTAGTCCAATAAAGACAGAGAATAAATAGCCCAAAATAAGAACAGTTGCTGCGAGTAAAGCCAGCAATATATATTCCGCACGTTGAAACACCTGAGCACGCGCTAAGCGACGCTCAGCCTCCCTGGCCTGATCTTCAATAGGTTTAAAAAGATCGTCGAGAATATCAGCATTTGTACGGATCTCTCTGATTTGCTGCTCGCTTTCAACAATCAACTGCTCATATTCCTCATTAGAAATCAATGTATCCGAAGGCGAGTGCAACGAATCTCGAGAGGAATTTACCGCTGCTAGGGACGTTGTGAAAAACGTCAAAAATAGAACCACTCGGGTGATCATACAGCTGTTGCTTAAAAAAGGTTTTGTTGCCTGATAAAGATACAGTTTTTGTATTTTTCAAGACTATTAAAATCGTGAACCGCTTTATGAAGCTATTGTCTATTACAGATTTCAGCACCACCTCTAAACAGGCGCTACAATACAGCATAGATCTTCTAAACACATCAGAGGCCAGAGAACTGCACCTCTTACACGTGCTTGAGGACCAGAAAGACACAGAAAAAGCAGCACAACAACTGCACGCCTTTATCGAAGGCATCAACAATCCAAAAGGGATCGAGATTCAAACCGATCTCGTTTTGGGCGACCTCTATGACGAAGTTGGGCTGTATACACAAAAGCAAAAGTTTGACTTTTTGGTTTTTGGGACGCATGGCGCAAAAGGCTTGCAAAAAGTTTTTGGTTCGCACGCGGTGAAATTGATTCAGCATACCTCTTGCCCATGTATTGTGGTTCAAAAAGAGATTGCTATCGGAGAGGATGGCATTAAGGAAATAGCTCTGCCGCTAACCTTAGAAGTTGAAGACAAGAAAATTCTCGCTTACGCTGCTGCTTTAGCAAAACAGCTTGATGCGCGTATCGAAATCATCTACCCGGAACACAGTGATGAGTTCTTGGCCGCCACCATTCGTCGCAATTTGAATTTTACTACTGGGCACTTTAAGGAGCAAAACATTCCATTCGGCACCAACCCCGTTCCTGCAGGAAAAGACTTTGACGATCATGTCATTATCGTAGCCGACGAGAAAGAATGTGACCTGATCGCAGTGGTGAACCACCATGAAGACGGTATTCGCAACCTCTTTGGCTGGAGCTTTGATCAAAACATGATCGAAAATAATGCGCACATTCCTGTACTCACTATTGACGCGAAGCCGGCAGGAGATGTACATGACATTTTCAGCACCACACGCTAAAAACAACATACTCCGCTACTAAAAAACCCCAAGCTGCACGTGGCCGCTTGGGGTTTTCATTTATAGAACGGTATGCTTAGACCAATTCGATGTCTACGCTTACCAATGATTTGAATTCTCTCAAACGACTATTAATCTCCTCAGTAGTCAAATCTGCGATGCGCTCCGTACCGAATTTTTCTACAGTAAAGCTAGCCATTGCAGATCCCCAGATCACTGCACGCTTCATATTTTCGAAGCTCAAATCACCCGTTTTCGCCAAATAACCGATAAAACCACCGGCGAACGTATCTCCAGCGCCAGTTGGATCGAACACCTCTTCCAATGGAAGTGCAGGAGCGCTAAAGATTTTATCTCCATGGAACAAAAGAGCACCGTGCTCACCCTTCTTGATGATCAAATATTTAGGACCCATTGTTTTGATCTTCTTCGCTGCTTTTACCAAGCTGTACTCCCCACTCATCTGACGGGCTTCCTCGTCATTAATAGTCAATACATCAACGTTTTTCAACGCCTCAACGAGATCGTCCCAACAGTTGTCCATCCAGAAATTCATGGTGTCTAATACTACCAATTTCGGACGATTTGGCAACTGATCTAAAACCTGCTGCTGGATCGAAGGCAAAAGATTACCCAACATTAAATATTCACAGTCCTTGAATTCTTCAGGAACAATCGGGTTGAAATCCGCCAAGACGTTCAACTGTGTATCGATGGTATCGCGTGTATTCATGTCCATGTGGTACTTACCGCTCCAGAAGAACGTTTTCCCATCTTCGATGATCTGAACACCACTCAAATCAGCACCTTTACTCTTTAACAAGTCCAAATGTGCTTGTTCAAAATCGGCACCAACAACGCTTACCACGTTGCTCTTCTCCACGTGGTAACTCGCACTCAATGCGATATACGTAGCCGCTCCACCTAGGATGCGATCGGTCTTTCCAAATGGCGTCTCCAAAGCGTCATACGCCATGGTGCCCACAGTTAAAAGGCTCATAGTTTCAGTATTTAATGGTGCAAAGGTACTTTACACAAGCACCAATACCAATTCAAATACACCCCATCACCTCGGCTCGTTCGTAAGTTTTACTTGTTCACAATTCTTGGAACTCCCGGCCTTCTCGTCGGAGCTTTGAAGCATGAAAAACAACCACACCCTCTACCGAATTAAGGCCCTTTTAAGCCCATTCATTCAAAGCGAGCGCGCATTTATAGCTTTCTCTCTACGATTTTTAGGCACCTATGCTATTCTAGTCTTTGCCTACTTCCTCTATTTAAAATACACGACATATACCCACAGCTTAGATTGGGTCACTTACAGCATCAGTGAATGCTCCTACTACCTTGCAAAAGCATTAGGTGTAGGCGACTGTACTTTCAGTTGTTTCATAGAAGGATGCTATGTCGGGCGCGAAGGAAAGCTCATCCATGTAGTCGAAGGCTGTAACGGTTTCAAACTCGCTATTGCCTATGCCGCATTCATAGTCGGCTTCTCGGGCATTTCCTGGCGCACATTCATTCAGGTGCTCCTTGGTCTGCTCATCATCCAAGGGTTCAACATACTACGTATCGGTGTGCTCGTCGCACTTCGCGATTTAGGTGGAGACGTATACTTCTACTTCATAAAATACCTTTTCGGCTCCGTCATTTATGCCGCCATCATCACCCTCTGGTCGCTCCAGCCCTATTTTGAACGTTACCTCTACCGAAGATCATGATCTCATACAAAACCCTCTACAGCTACATTTTCTCCTACATGCTGCTTTCCATGCCCGTAGCCCTCGTCTTACATTTTCAAAACCTTGAAATCAGCGATATTCCCATTCTTTATGCCGTTTTCGCCTGTTTTAAACTCTCCCTCACCCTATTTCTTCTTAGAAAGGCCCAATTTTCTCTCGCGCTCGCCACCGCTACCCTATTTTTCGCGCTTTCCCTTAGGCTTTTATTTTCAGGGCCTTGGATGCCATTCGTACTAGGAGTGCTACTTTTTATCTCAAACAAACGAAAAATTTCTTCTAGAGTATTGTAGGAATTTGGTCTTTGTCGTATTATTGCAGCCCGATTTGAAAGAAACGGGACATACATTCCTCCTTAGCTCAGTTGGTTAGAGCATCTGACTGTTAATCAGAGGGTCCTTGGTTCGAGCCCAAGAGGAGGAGCACTGAAAAGCACTTGTTAGCAATAGCAGGTGCTTTTTGTTTTTACCTCGTTGATCTAATTTAGATTATGCTCTAACCATCATAGGATCCAACATCCTTCAAAGTAATTCGGGATTATAGAGCGGTGGCAGTAAAATAAAAAGCCCCTTTACGACAAAACGCAAAGGGGCTATCTTCCGATGTTTTCTTTATTCTATGTTATTGCTTCGCAACGTTCAGGTTCAATACCTCGCCCGTTTTGGTGTACACGCGAATAAAGTACACCCCGCTAGCTTCGTTCTCTAAATCAATCTGCACCTGAGACTCAGGCCATGCTTTCTCCATCAGCGTGCGACCCAAGGCATCGTGTAGCTCGATTCGCTCCGCTTCTATCCCTCCTAAATCAAGCATCACCTGACCCGTCGTTGGGTTCGGATACAACCCTATCATCGATACCAAGTCCTCCTCTACACCAATGCTGTTGTAGAACTGCATCGCACTCATACCACTCTCACAACCGTTCGAATCTTCCACCAGCACACTGTAGTTCCCAAAGTTGTATGGACGCAGCGTATCATTTGTGGATCCAGGAAGCTCGACACCGTTGAAGTACCACTGGTTGCCCTGTGGTGCACTCGAGATCATGATCGTGTCACTCATCGTGTACGTGATTGTTGGAGTTGCCGGGAGTGGGTTTACCGTTACCGTCACCGTGTCGGAAGTGGTGGTACAACCGTCCGAGTTGCTCACTGTCGCGTAGTAATCACCTGAAGTCGTTGCCGTGATTTGTGTGGTGTACAGATTATTGTTCCATACATAGCTGGAGTAGCCCATAGGTACTCCAAGTACTACGCTTCCGCCAGCACAGAAGGTCACTGCTCCACTCGCCGTAACACTCGGAGCAGTGATTTGGCTTGTATTGATGGTCGTTGACGCACTCGTCGCACTACAGCCGTCCGTATTTGTGATGGTCACCGCATAGTTGCCTGCTCCAGCTGTCCTGATATCCTGCGTCGTTGCACCGTTGCTCCAGCTGTAGCTGCTCATGCCCGATGGGGCACTCAGTGTTGTGCTGTCGCCCGAACACAAGGTGCTTGAGCCTAAATTCGTGATCGTGGCTACTGGAGCGGCATTGACCGTTACGGTTTCTGTAGCGGTTGTAGTACATCCGTCTGCTGTAGTTCCTGTAACGGTGTACGTTCCTGAGGTTGTCACAATCTTGCTTATTGATGTTGAACCTGATCCCCATGCATAGCTCGCAAAGCCGGCTGAAGCCGTAAGGGTTGTGCTCTCACCAGCACAGATGGTCGTACCTGCGGGAGCAGCGATGCTCAAGGTAGGAACATTATAAGTCGTTACCTGAACAGGCGTTGCCGTAGCTGAACAACCGTTCGCATCAGTGACCGTTAGACCGACCTGACCCGAGGCTGTTGCTGTGATGCTCTGTGTAGTAGCACCCGTGCTCCACGCACATGTGAGGTTGGCTGGCGCTGTTAAGACTACAGAGTCACCCTCACAGAAGCTCAACGAGGAGCCACTCGTGATTGTGGCTGTTGGTAGCACATTCTTCGTGACCGCCTGTGTTGTGCTTAGTGAATTACAACCGTCTGCACTGGTCACCTCAACACTGTAGTTTCCGGTTGCCGATGCAGAGTATGTGGCGCTTGTGGCACCCGTAATGGCCGTAGAGCCGTTATACCACTGATACCCTGCAGCACCCGCTGGTGCGTTTAGGTCAAGGGTCGTGCCATCACAGAAGTCAAAGGAGCCTGTGGTGGTACTTACAGAGGCCGTAGGCAGTGGGTTCACATCAACATT
>Ga0209962_1000637_pt1 | contig 9511 bp, 14 predicted proteins | sample SalPonA_C_H2O_MG_FD_185722 | JGI IMG/M metagenome (GOLD analysis project Ga0209962, IMG submission 185722) | Water microbial communities from South San Francisco under conditions of wetland restoration - Salt Pond MetaG R2A_C_H2O_MG (SPAdes)... | ecosystem: Environmental > Aquatic > Non-marine... | reverse complement strand
AAGCGATAGCGGTTATTCTTCTATTGAAGTAATGCACCGTGCTCCTGGTGCTCGCGGTCACTTCAATGCTAACGCCGGTGCTTCTAAATACCGCACACAAACTCGTTACGATATCAATGGTAAAGGCTACTCGCGTAACGACTTCATTGAAATCCTTTCTAAAGAATTCGTACTTGTCGATGAAAATGCTGTTGCAGCATAAGATGCTGAATTAGATGGTTATCAAAAAGAATGGTAATATAACAAACTGTTCTAATAAAATTTAAAACAATTTGAAAAAACTGTTTACTTCTTCTTAAAGGATACTTATAATAGATCTATCAAATAAAGGAGAGATCATTATGACTGAGCGTGATGCTGAACTAATTGCAATCTGGAAAGAAGGTAAATTTGCTGCTACTGTTGATGACGTGTTTGGTACACTTCGCGAGTCTGGTTACAAAGCTGCTCTCGAAAGCAAATATGAGTTTGGTACTAGCGAATTTCGTATGTACTCTATTGGCTACGAATGTCTGTAAGGAGATATAGAATGAAATACTTGAAAGAAACTACAGATTGGTCACCTCTTAAAGTAATGAATCACACTTACATTTTTGATGGCTCTATGTGTGTAGGATATATAAAGGAAGATTCTGAAAATAAAATTTTCTTCAAAACCCCATCTAAGCTTTTCTCAAAAACACGTCGTACTTTTAAAGACGTAACTAAGTTATACAAGTAAGGAGATTGATTTGAAACAGCAAGCCACACGTCGTAAACCTATTATTTTTACAAAACCAAATGCACCGACTACTATTGTGAGTGGCTTACCAAAAACAATCTTAAAAAATTTAGAAAAAAATGAAAAAAGTAGTTGACAATATTTCTAAGTTGACTTATAATTAGCTTCATAAATTGATAGAGGATATACATTATGATGGAAACTACAAACGCTCAAGCTCAACTTGCATCAATTGGTCGTTACATGATGGATTGCGCTGTTACAGAAAAATGCTGTGAAAAATCAAATGAGCTTTCTCGTCTTGGTAATATGTTGACTCGCTTCAATGCTATTTGGGGTACTCGTGAAAAGGATTTCGCTCAGAAAGATCTAGAGCTTATTAACGAATACATGGTAAAGATGTAATAAATAGATCTTATTAAGGAGATACTTATGTCTGCAAATACGGCAATTGAACCAGGATTTTCAACTATACTTTCGTTGGAAAAAATTAATGAGCTTTTATTGGAAGCTGGTACTGGACTCGTAGCGACTGCTTCAGAGTTTGTTCAAATTACAGTAGACGATAAAGCAGAATATTCTATCACAGTTGGTGGTGTTTCGTCGCCAATCTTTATTGTAGAAGATGCGTTATATCAACCAAGTATATATGATATCAATATTAAAGCACCTTTGGAAGAGTAATATTATGGAAAATCTTACATTAGAACAAATTAATGAACTGATCTACTTGGCTGGAAAGCCAGATGTAGTAGCCGAATCTGCAAAATTTATTCAAATTAACGCTTCGAATGAAGCTCAATATACTGTTAAAATTGGTGATGTAGAAGATCACGTATTCATTAAACAAGATAATAGTGGTAATCTACACGCCATGCTTGATGGTATTTAGAAAGGTGTAAAATGAAAACTCGCAATTTTGTTGCTAAACATCTTCGCCAGTTTAACAAAGCCTCAGTTCAAACTGACAAGAAAAAAGCATTTAAGAAAGGTTATTGCAAACACAAAAAAGGGAGCCTAAGCTCCCTTTAGTTATTTCTTATTTGTGTAAGCTTGTGTACCATAGAATGCAGCAACAATGGCTGCTACTGATACGAAGTAAGTTGACGCCATATCACCAAGAATTGTAGACGCTTTATCTAATCCAATGAATGAAGCTAATACAACGGCAAATGGATATAATAACATACCAGCCAATGCATACCAAGACATTCTTCTTTGAGCATCTTGTCTTTTATCTTCGTTTTCAATACGAATCATTCGCTCTTCGCGATCAAGTTCTGCTTGGGTAGGTAATTGTTCTTCAGCCATGAGGGTTCTCCGATTATTCTAGTATTCATGACGAAGTTGTTCACATAAATATTTATAAATAAATAAAAACAAACGCCTAGTCAAACTTAAAGGAGAGATGAAGATGGCACTTAAAATCGGAAACGAAGAGATTATTAGTAATGATAAAACTCTTAGCTTAATTTCTGCAACTGATAACATTACCGCAAATACTATCAATAATGCGATAGTAGCTCAAAACAACGTTTTCATTATCTACGATTCCACCGGAGCCGAAGTACGTCGTTTCTACTGTGCAGCACCACCAGCATAATTTAAGTTAGAGGATTTTGATATGGCCTTTGTAAGACCAGTTTATAATGATGCTATTTTCGGTGTAGATTCCACTAACTATGTAGAAGCGGACGACACATACTTTACGTTCATTAACCAATTTGCTGGATATGTACATTCTCAGTATCCGTCTGTTGCAATCGCTACTACTGGTACCAGTGGTACATTGCTATCTAATCAGTCGTTCACTGATACATACTACGTCGCAGGTTCATACGTAACTCGTGTTGACCGTTATGCGACTGAAGCGGAAACACCTAATACATCATTAGTGACAGATACTTATTCGCGTATTAGACAAATACCATACACCGGCGGATTACCAACAGGTGACGCAAACAATACACAATATCCAGTATATTTAGTTGCAAACGTGGGTGGTACACCAAGTTTTAGATCCATGACTTACACTGATTTCGTCGATACGTTTGTTCGACCTGTTTTAGGACAGTTTGGATCCGGCACTGGATTGTCACAAGGTGGTACATACTTTATGACTACCTCTGCATCACCATCCAATGGAACAATCGTTTCTTCAACTCCTGCGGCTGTAAACAGTGTTGCAAATGTTGCAGCATATACAAGTAGTGGTATCCCAGAAGCAACTAAGCAAACTACAGATACCAATTATTACATTGCTAAAGTTGAGTATCCACTTACTTCTTACGATACAACAGAATTTACCGATGGTAACTTACCATTATTCTTTGATTCTTCAAGACAGCAACTTAGACAATATACTGCAGCGGAATGGGCAGCACTATTAGGTCCATTCCTACAATACTATTTAAGTGGTGGCGATCCTGACTATACATTGTCATATAACGTTGATGGTGCAGATGGCGAAACTCGTGGTTCTACATTCCTTGATACTAGACTAGTTCCAACAGGCACTGGTTATACTCAACGTTTTGTTAATGCCGACGATTACCGTACTCAGGAATTCCCAACAGGTACAACGACAACTACGGTTGGCAGCACTAAAGTATTTAAGATGCATCAAGGACCTGCTTCGTCAGCTCCAGCGCCAACTGAAACAGTTTCGCTTGAAGGTACAGCAACAACTCCAGAACGTGGTAATGATCTTCCACTAACTGATGGATCTTTAACATTAGGTTGGAGATTTAAAACTGATGGTACTATTGAAGACTTTAACGCCGATAGAATACCGTTATACAGCACAACAAGTCACTTGCCGTGGATTAATACAACACCTACTGGTACTTGGTATATTCGTGTTACCGATATTACTACCACACCGACATTCATAAGAACAGGATATACTTCTGGCGCTTGGCATGATATTACTACGTCTGAAATCTATTTCAATATATCAGACAGTAGAGCATTTGCGTCATATGGTAACGCCGAGTTTAGATGGAAGGTTGAACTATCTCGCAATAATGATGGTACTAATATTGCAGCAACTGGCTACTACCGTTGGATTTGGGAAGGTGGCGCATAATGAATAATTTAGGAGATAATAATGGCTGAATTTAGTGGAAGAATAGTTGATGTTGTTTATGCAGATTCAGACTATTCATTAATTAGTGTAAAATTTGAAGATGATACTGGCGCACTTTGTGTGTATAATCTTTTAGCAGATCCAGATAGTCAAGACTACAAAGATCTTGAAGCTGAAGGTTGGGATGATGAAAGAATAATTGACTCAACTGTAGAACTTAAAAAGGCTCAAGCAGCAGCGTTCAATATTGAAGTAAATACTGCCGCAAGAGCTCTTGCTGAAGAAATGATTGGATCAAAGGAATTTAAAGATGAAATGCAGCGAGATGCGCGATCACTTATAAACTCTTCTGGCGGTGATTTATATGTGCATATATTTGATAACAACGATAATAAAGACGAGTTGTTCAAATTTAAGTTATGGGCTCTAGAACAAGAAGCGGTAAAAGCTGCAAGCAAAGAGCAAAAATCTGCAATACGTAAAGCTAAAACTATTACTAGTGGTATCTCACTCGTAGATGCTATTATAAATCCGTAATGTATCACGTTATAGGAAGACCAAGAACAGGTACCACAATTTTAAGCGAGTATGCCGCTGTAGCAAACAAGCAAAAATGGTACCTGGAATTCTTTTTAGATACTTACAAAATTGAAAACGGTAAAATAGTAGAGCATGAGCATCCAATAGGTTGGAATGCAAAAAACGGTTTCAAAAGATTACCGTATCAAGTAGAACAAAAGTTTGAATATCTGGAAAATTTAAAACAACAAGGAAAAATGATTCCTTTTAAAATATTTCCATATATTTTTATAGGATCTGAATATGAAGATAGATTATATGATTTAGTTAAAGACTTTAAATTATTAACTATTATGCGAGATCCCCTTGATACTTTTTTAAGTTACTCATATCAAGATATAACAGGATGGCAAACTCCGCATAGAACTATAAAAAATAATGTTGACACATCAATAGATAAATGTTATATTAGTATAGATAGCATAAAACTTTATATAAACCGTTTTAAAAGAGAAGAAGAATTTTTATCTAGATTAAACTATCATCACATCTTTAATTATGATGATATAAATGATAAGCATCTGCAAGATTTCTTTGGTGTTAAAATTAAAGAATGGAATTTTCCAATGAATATAGACTATAGGTCATTAATTAAAAACATAGATGCCGTAGAATTTGCGTTTGAGGAGTTATATCATGGCCAAGTGGATAGCAACAGAATCTAATAAATTAATTATTACGATGGATATAAGCACTTACTGCAATGCAGGGTGCCCGCAATGTCATAGAACTAGCACAAACGGCTTAGGCAAAGAAGATTGGCTACCTCTCGTTCAATGGTCTTTAGAAGACTTCAAAAAAGCTTTCCCGACTGATCAATTTAAATATATTAGTAAAATGTCCTTTGTTGGTTCTTGGGGAGACTCAGTTATGAACAAAGATATATTTGAAATAGTAAAATATGTAATAGATAATGGCACATATGTAGTAGTTGAAACAAACGGCGGTATGCGGGACGAAGAGTGGTGGTGGAAGTTTGGTTTAATGGGCGGAAATAGGCTATCAGTCAGATTTGATATAGATGGCATTAATCAACAGATGCATTCAAAGTACAGAAGATTTACTAATCTAGATAAAGTTTTAAATCACATGTACACTTTAAGTCAAACCCACGCCATTCCGCAGAGTCAAACAGTAGTCTTTAAACATAATCAAGATTATCTAAAAGAAATAGAAGAGTTATGTTTTGAGTATGGTTCTCTTCGGCATACTAAAGTTATATCTGACAGATTTGGTGCATGGGAAACAAATGATAAAGGGCAGTATGAATTTATCAATGAGAATGGTGAGCTAGAAATATTAGAAGAAGCAGATAGAAATGTTTTATCTGATAAGGCAATTATAACTGGTACTACAAAAAATACGCTCGACGAAAATATCTATTGCAGATGGTCTATGCCTCGGAATGAAATACTAATCAAACCAGACGGTAGTGTTGTTCCTTGTTGTTATATTGGAAATGGTTACTGGCAATATTTACAAGATGGCAATGATCGTTCTAAATATTTAGAAAACAAAACAATGAAGGACTTTATAGATAATAAAGAAAAATACAACGTATTCAACTACACTATAAAGGAAATAGTTGATAGTGAATGGTATCAAAAAACATTGCCAGCTAGTATGAAATCGGACAAACCCATTCATACTTGCGAAAGGAATTGTTCAAATAGAATTAGAGAAACACAACAAATACGAGAAGCTACTCAGATACAAGTATTGAATGTACTATAGGTGATAACATGTATCCAGATAATATTATTTTTGTAAAACACGGCAAAAAATATAGTGCTAAGCATGTAAATAGATTATATGCACAATTAGTCGAGTACTACCCGCATTGTGATTACTTTTGTTATACCGAAGATCCAACAGAAATTAATAGTGAAGTTAAAATAATACCAGTATTCAAAAGGCCTACGCTAAAATATTGGTGGAACAAACTGGCGATGTTCAGTAAAGACTTTCCAGTGAAAGGTACCTGCTTATACTTTGATTTAGACATGGATATAAAAGAAGATCCATCATTCTTTATTAAGAATAACAAAGGATTAACTATACTTCGAGACTATTGGAAAGACGACATGTACATGGCTCCTCATGCATATGATGTACACATAAATAGCTCTGTAATAACATGGACTGCCGGTGAACAACACCACGTTTGGGAACACTTTCTTTCCAACAGAGATTACTACATGCGAAAGTATGTAGGTATAGATAGATTTATTGTCCATGAAAATATACCGTTTAGAACATTTGGGCATGGGCTAGTGAATAGTGTTGCAAATCCTTACAATGCTCCAACGCCAATTGATATGTATAATGGGATAGAATATGAGCTATAAAGAAAACATTTATAAGAATGCTTTGAGTACTATAGAATACTTGTATAAAGAATCTCAGTACAACAAAGATGTTGATTTCTACAGAATATATGATATAATTAATTCTTTAAATGATAGCCAGTTTAAAAGTAAAGAATGGCTAGTTGAAAAATTGTTGGAGTATATCGACAAAGACGAAACGTATTCTATTATAATTGCTGGTAGTTGGTATGGACTAATAGGCATAATTCTGCGTGAACACCTATCAAAAGATGTACATATTACAAATGTAGATTACGATAAAATGTCAAAAATAATCGGAATGGCGTTAGTAGGAAACGATTCTTTATATGAAAGAAACCACTATAAAGAAGGCGATGCAATAGAGTATTATCTAGATAATCCAAAAAATTATGACTTAATAATTAACACTAGTTGCGAGCACATGGAAAAAGAAGACATACGATTCATGGTTGAAGCAAAGAAGCATGATACACTTGTGTGCCTACAAGCAAATAATTACGACACAGTTCAAAGTCATATAAACACGTATTCAAGTTTAGAAGAATTTGTAAATGAAATAAATTTAGTTACTGTCCTATACGCAGGCAAGACTGAAATTGGCGATGGCTTTGAACGATACATGGTTATTGGAAAATGAAACGAGTTATATTTACATTATACGATGAAGTTCAACAAAGTTTAGATCAACAAAAGTTAGACAACGTAAATGAAAAACTTACTCTTGAGTATTTTGATAGATTAATACAAAACAAAAAAGATTACGCTGAGTCTATTGGAGTAGAGTTTAAGTTCTTCCATAATACTATGAGTGATTACATGGAAGAACTTGTTGCTTCTGATGAATTAGACTTTACCGTAGTTAACTTATATAAGCATCATTTGTTTGCAAAGTTAGCTGAAGAATATGACGAAGTAATGTACGTTGACGTAGATGTAGTTTTTAATACGGATGAAAATATATTTGATGAATTAGATTTAAGTAAAGGAATTCACGTAAAAGATCAAGATGAAGATATTCAAACAAAGGATATTAATAAAATCTTTTGGCGCAAAATAGGTCTAAGAAATCCGACTCTTAAATACCATATTACTAAAGATCTATTAGACGGTAAAGATAACCATGTTATTAATACCGGATTAATGATAGGTAAAAGCCAGCATATAAAACAAATAAAGTTTTTAGATCGGTTACCTGAAGCAATAGCAAAAATAAAAACAATCAAAGCAAACATTGAAAAGGGTAACGCAATTAAAACATGTTATTACCCAAACAATGAATCTATATTTTCGTACATACTAGAAAAGTATAATGTACCATACGCTTTAATGGATAAAGAATGGCATTTCATTTATGATTATAAAGCATACGACAAAGGATTGCACGGTAAGATATTACACTTTGTAAATAAGAAGTTTGTTAGATTCTTTAAAGATAAAACTAAAGTCATATTTTCGTTGTACGTTAAGATTGAAGATGATTTGCTCGATTCACCACGCGGTCCCAAAGACGACCATTTAAATAAAAGTAAGCGAACTCAAATTCAATTAGAAAAATACTTTGATGCTTTACAAAAAGATAAACAAGAATATGCTGATTCAATAGGTGCTGATTATGTGCTATTTGAAAACGACAGCCAATATAAAACATTCAGAAAAGATTATCCTGATCTAAGTGAATATGACATCGTAAATCTATATAAAGTTTATTGTCTGGATTTACTTTCTAAAAAATACGACCATGTTTTATATCTAGATTTTGATGTCGTGTGTAGAAAAAAAGATGTCGATATATTTGAGCACATTCCCTTGGAATATTCTATGGGATGTAACAATGCTGACTCACAAGAAGTGGGCATTAAATATACTGAAGAATATTTTAAAAAGTATCAAAGAGATTTTAGATCGCCTGAAGCTAAGTACTGGAATGCTCACGCAATGTTTGTTGAAGATGAAATAGAACCAGATCATGTAGTATTCAATACAGGTATAATGGCTGCTTCTAAATACGTAATGAACAAACTAGATTACTTCAATGATATGAGTAATGTAATTGAATTAATGAAAGAACTTAAAGAAGATGAGTTCTCAATGTATCCAGAAGAAATTAGAAAATCTTTTGGCTACGACAATGAAACAATCATGTCTTATAAAATTAAAAAGAATAATGTATCTGTCAGTGACTTGTGGGAAATATGGCACTTCAAACATTATTGCAATTATGTAGAAGGATACGATAAATTAAACGATAAATCATCTCGTAGGGCATGGTTGGCAATGCATGAATACAATCACTTTATGAAATCGTCAGATCCTATATTTGTACATTTTATTTCCAAACAATTCGGGCTGTATTTTGATAAATAACATTATAACTTCGGGACGATTGTAATGGTTGAAAGCATTTTACTATCAATATTAATGGGTATAATATGGTCCGAGATCATATCGCATTTTGGCGCGAGTATTTTGCTGCACAGATATTATTGTCATAAACAATTTGAAGTTCCGGTGTGGTTTGAATGTATAGGATTGTTTATGTTAAGTATAGCTTACATTAGAACTCCTATCGGATGGATAGCAAGTCATAGAATGCATCACGCTTATTCTGATGGACCAAGAGATCCTCACTCTGCTAAACACGTCGGTTTCTGGAAAGTTTTATTTACAACATGGAACATAGATAGAATACCCAGTAAATTTGCTCGTGATCTATTTAAGAATCCAAGACTTCGATTTTTTCATAAACATCACGGAAAAATATTAATTGCGCAC
>Ga0209962_1000627_pt1 | contig 9574 bp, 6 predicted proteins | sample SalPonA_C_H2O_MG_FD_185722 | JGI IMG/M metagenome (GOLD analysis project Ga0209962, IMG submission 185722) | Water microbial communities from South San Francisco under conditions of wetland restoration - Salt Pond MetaG R2A_C_H2O_MG (SPAdes)... | ecosystem: Environmental > Aquatic > Non-marine... | reverse complement strand
TCTACCTTCAATAACCCTAGGGCTTCTAGGTCATTCTTATCCCACTGAATCAGGGTTCGCTCGGCCATTGCGGCATTTTCTATGGGAACCAATTGATGAAGGGGACCTGCCGAGATAACGAAACCACCCACATGCTGGGTTAGATGACGCGGGAAACCGAGCAGTTGCTGCACCAGTTTTAGTAGCCACTGCATACGCTCAGAACGCTTCTCACCCAAGAGCGTTTCGAGCTGCTCAAACCAGTTTTGCACACGGTCGCGGCGATCCAGCTGTGAGAGTAGCCAGGCGATATACTGCTCATCAAAACCCAGCGCTTTGCCCGCGTCACGCAGCGCACTGCGCGTGCGGTAGGTGGTAATAGCCGCGGCCAAACCTGCACGGTCACGACCATAACGGCGGTAGATATACTGAATCACCTCTTCGCGCCGCTGATGTTCGAAGTCGACATCGATATCGGGCGGCTCGTTGCGCTCGGGCGAGATAAAGCGCTCAAACAGCAAGTTCACCTTCAGCGGATTCACCTCGGTAATGTGCAGACAGTAACAGACCACCGAGTTAGCGGCTGAACCGCGTCCTTGGCAGAGGATTCCTTGCGAGCGAGCAAAACGGACGATGTCATCAATAGTGAGGAAATAGGGCTCGTACTTGAGCTGCGCGATTACGTCGAGCTCATGTTCTATAAGGTCCCGTACTTTTTGCGGCACACCACAAGGAAAGCGTTGCAGCGCACCCTCCTCTACTAGGGCACGTAGATGTGCCGCTGCACTTAGCCCTTCGGGTACCAGTTCAGCGGGATACTCATAGCGCAACTCATCTAAGGAGAAGTGACAGCGCTCAGCCACACGCAGCGTCTCTGTCAGGAGTTCCACAGGATAGAGTTTTGCCAGTTTCGGCAGCGAGCGCAGATACCCCTCAGCATTGGCAGCAAGTGCCCAACCGCACTGGTCAATTGGCTGGCAGAGGCGAATCGCACGCAACATATCCTGCAGCGGTTTGCGCTTCGCACTGTGCATTAGCACGGCGCCAGCCACCACACAGGGGAGGCTCTTAGCACGCCATAGCTCTACCAAGCGGTCGTAACGCCAGCCATCATCGCTATCTAACAGGCGTTCAGCCAGTAACCAACCGCGATCGCCAAACTGCTGTAGTAGCCACTGGGCGTCGGCATTGATGTCAGTGATATCGCGTCCGGGCTGAAGCAGACAGAGGCAGCCCTCCAACCCCTGCTCAAAATCACTAAGTGTCAGTTGGTAACTGCCCTTATCAGCACGGCGACGCCCACGGGTAATGAGTTCGCAGAGCTGAGCATACCCCTGACGATTCATTGCTAAGAGAATCAACAGCCGCCCCTCTACCCTGAAGCGACTGCCTACAAGCAACTTAATGCCCTGAACTTTAGCCTCCATATGTGCGCGCACGGCTCCGCTGAGAGTGCACTCGTCGGTAATAGCGACAGCGCTGTAGCCTAGTTCTGCCGCTTGTAGTACGAGCTCTTCCGGGTGACTTGCCCCCTCAAGAAAAGTGAAGTTGGAGAGCATATGCAGTTCGGCATAGGCTGGTGGTGCGTTTTGGGGCTCTTTACTAGCTGAAGGCTCCTTATCGGTTGAAGACTCTTTGCCAGCTAAAGGCTTTTCGCGATACCGCGATAGGTAACTAACTGAACCAGCCATGTAGATACCAGTGCTGTTGCGGATCACGAAAGACCCAAGCGGCGCGACCATCAGACCAGTCGACGGTGAAGTAGTCGCGCTGCTGCGCATTGCTCCACCAGTGCGTCTGAATACGCTCTGGACCCGAGCTGAGGGCAAGCTTTGCCACGCGCGCTCCACTGAGGCGTTGCGGAGGCTCCACCAACCAGAGTGGCCGCTTAGCGTACGGGAGCTCTGTGCCACTGCGCTCGCTCATGAGGCTGGCAACACCTCCGGGAAGATGTGTCTGCGCCACCGCTAACTCCCCAATAGCCGATGACCCCAGACGTATTTGAATACGGCTTAACAGCTGCTCGGGAGACTCCTGGCTACTCACAGGGGTAAAGAGATCCTGCGCTGGGGCATCCCAAGCGCGAAACTGCTCAACTCTTAAACTAATCTCTAGCACGGGCTGAGTAAGACGGTAACGCTCCAACTTCAGGCGTAAAAGCGCCAGCCACTCATCCGCTTTGTAACACCCGCCTGCATGCCCTAAGCGCAGACGCGACTCTGTTTTATCTCGGTGCCAAAGACTAATAGCCAACACCAGTGCATGCTGCTGACGCAGGTTGAGATAGCCCTCAAGACGACCTAGGATGCGCTGCAATGGGAATAGTAGCCCTTGGGCGTAGCTGATCTCCGCTTGTAGGTCTGCGTGCTGCTCAAAGTACTCAGGCGGCTTAAAGGCAGGTGGTAGCCACTCCTGTCGACCGCGCAGCTCGTCTAGCCGTAATAACAGGTCAGGATGAAAACGACTGCCGATCTCTTGCCGAGGTAGGCGCTCGAGCTGATCAACGCGTTCAATGCCCAAGCCACGTAGTGCATCTAAATCTTTACTGGGCACTCCCAAGAGTCGCAGCGGTAATTGACCAAGCTGCTGGTCAATCTCTGCCTCATCAAACTTCAGCGGTGCCTGTGCACGCGCGAGAGCCAAAGCTGCACGTGGCCTCTGCGCCAAACCTAGGCGAAAGCTAAGCTGCTGAGCCTCTAAGGCGTGGCGTAGCTCGTTGACCAAAGGCTCTACCCCCTTAAAGTAGCGCTGCATAGAGGCCACTTCAGCTAGCAGAGTCAGTGAATCAATACAGCTAATGCGCCCCGACCAGCGCCCCAACTCTAACGCAAGCGTATTAATAGCGCGCTCAAGTAACTCATCATCATAACTGCCGGTCTGCAGATCGGGGGCTAATGAGAGTGCCGTTGCGAGAGCTTGCCCAGGCACAACCCCCATCGCTTCAGCCTGAGGGTTTACCAGTACAATACGCCGTGCTGCGCTGTCCAATAGTGCACGTGGCACAGCATTCTGCTGCTCCCACTCCAGCGCCAGCAATGGAAAGTAGACTACTAACCAACGCATTAGAGGGCTCGTCTATCAGTGCCTGTCAGTGCGAGCAGCGGGCCCTCCGTTGGCCAGGCCTGACGGCGTTTCAGTAGATCCACCTTTACCCCCTGCGCTTGCGCTTTCAGGTGCAGACGAAAACTGGCCGGCGAGGATTGGCTAGCCCATTCGGCACTGCGCAGAATAAAGGCAAGCCCCTGCCCCTGCTGTACCGCTAGCTGCAGACGACGCAGCGCTTTTGTGGGCACCTTCTCCAACCAACCCATCACTATGGGGGCGCAACCGCTCTTGAGTGCCTGCTCCAGTACCCAAAGCCGCTCATCCAGACTCTGAGTGCGAATAACACGATGGTCACGCAAGCGCACGCCAGCCTGTGCCAGTGCCAGCGGATAGGGGTGCATTGGCGGATCCACCCAGATAATAAGACCCGGTTGCTGACTTACCTGCGCCAACAGCGGCAGCAGCAGACTCAGCTCACCGCTACTGGGCTGATCCATCAATAACTCAATTAATTGGCCCGGCATCCAGCCGCCAGAGAGGCAGCTATCTAACTCAGGAAAACCCGTTGCTAGCAAGGCCTTGGCAGGACGTGCAGGCGCATCATGTGCACGCCACACCTGCCCTTGCTGAATTAGCTCCGCTAAAACCATACGCACCACCAATATACTGTTTATTTATACAGTATTTTTATCCAATCTCGGATGTTTATCAAGCCCTCTTTCAAAGTGCGCTAAACTGTCTGGATACGAGTCAGGAAGTACACATATGTCCCGTTCACGCGCCAGCCTTTCACTCCAAACTCTTATCAGTAGCGCTATTGTTGTCGCCATGTTGGTGGTAGCAGCCGTGATATTCGCTATTAGCTACCAGTACAGTAGAGAGTTGGTAAAAGATGCCACATTAGACCGTACCCATCTGGTGGCGGATGAGCTCAACTCACTGATGGAGCGTACTTTTCTGCCAGCAGAGCGAACATTAGAGCTGCTCAGTTGGGATGAGTTAACCGCGGCTGAAACCACTGAAGAGCGCCTCAGCAGCCTACCAAAACTTACAGACCTGCTACGCAAAGATCAGGTGATCGATGCTATCTATCTGGGCTATGAGGATGGCGACTTTATGCTTGTGCGCCCTATCCGCAGTGAGTCTGTACGCGAGATTGTAAAAGCCCCCGTAGACACAGCCTTTGTGGGGGAGTTTATTGAACAGGATGGACAGCAGCAGTGGCGCTTCTACAATGATCAGCTAGAGCAGTTGGGACAACGGATTGATCCTAAGGTTAGCTATGACCCGCGCGTACGCCCCTGGTTTGATATCGCCCAACGCTCTAGTGAGATGCAGGTGTCCGAGCCCTATATATTCTTCACAACGCGTGAAGTGGGCATGACGCTAAGCAAAAGTGCGCAAAACCGAACCATAATCGGCGTAGACTACGCACTCAACGACCTCTCCAAGCTCCTTGCAGCCACCCCTATAGGTGAGGGCGTCGAACTTGCCCTAGTAACACCCGATCTGCGTATTATCGCCTCGCCCCAAATTCCACCGCTCGCGGTAAACCAAGCCGAAGTAGAACTGCCGCGGCTAAACCAGTACCCAGCGCTGACTCTCAATAGCTTTGCCAATATGCCAACGGATACGCTGGAGGCTAGCGAATCAGGAGATTATCTGGGCTACCGCTTCAACGTATTCGACCAGTGGAATATCCAGATGGACCTAATGGTTAGCATCCCAGAAGCGGGGCTTATTGGTGATGTCACTGAACTGCAGACTCAAGCATCACTGGTTGCACTGGGTCTAACGCTATTTATGCTAGCCGGTGGCTGGTGGATTGGTAGACGCATATCACAACCGCTTCACGCACTCACCAAGCAGGTTGAGCAGCTCGCAGCGTTCGATTTCACCCAAACTCTGGAACAAAAATCAGGCGTAAAAGAGGTGGATGAACTGGCAATTCAGCTTAGTAGCATGACCGCCACCATCAGCCGCTTTCGCAAAATAGCGCATACACTTGCGGCCGAACCCGACACTGACCGCATGTTGCATCGGGTGAATCATTTGCTAGCAGAGACGGTAGGTGGAAGACGCAGTCTTATCTACCTCTACGATTTCGACCAACGCCAACTAACACGCGCTAGCCACTACGGCCAAAGTTCAGGTACTCCTGAGCAGATTGATGGGGTGCCCGAGGATGCCAAATCTCAGGTACAGATGCTGCGCGATTCCCTACCTAAAGGGCAAAGTGAGTATCTAATCATTCCCCTATTTAATCGCGATAATGAGTCACTGGGGCTGATTGAGATCGAGCTTTACGATCAGAGCTTGCGCAAAAATGCCGACTACCGCGCGTTTGTACAGGAGCTATCAGGACTTGCGGCTACGGCGCTCTCTACACGCGCGATGCTTGAAGAGCAGAGAAATCTGACCGAGGCGATCATCAAACTGCTTGCCGACGCCATCGATGCCAAATCGCCATATACTCACGGCCACTGTGCCCGTGTACCTGAGCTCGCCAAGCTACTTATCCAGGCGACAGAGCGATCCACTGCAGAGCCTTTCAAGGACTTTAAGCTCGATGATCAGCAACGCTACACCGTGCAGGTAGCCTCTTGGCTACATGACTGTGGCAAGATCACCAGCCCCGAATATGTGGTGGATAAAGCGGTAAAACTAGAGACCCTATACAACCGCATTCACGAAATCCGCACACGCTTTGAGGTGCTCTGGCGTGACGCTGAGATCGCCTACTTAAAAGGTCTACTCGAGAAGCAGAACGAGACCGACCTGCGCAACAAACTTAAAGCGCGTCGTATCGAGCTACACAAAGATTTTGAACTCATAGCAGAGGCCAATATCGGTGACGTGCCGCTTAAACCTGAAAATTTAGAGCGCTTAAAAGAGATCGCCAATCAGGAGTGGACCCGCCACTTCGATCGTCGTATCGGGCTTAGTTACGCTGAGGCTGAGCGCCTTAGAGCGGCGGGGCACGAACTTGAGACGCCACCAACCCAAGCTAAGTTACTTGAAGACAGAGCAGACCATCTAATTAGCTGGGGTGATCGCATACCTCCGGTCACCAAAGATGATCCCAACAACCGTTGGGGCTTCGATATGGAGCTAACCGAGCATGCGCGCAACCTCGGCGAGCTCTACAACCTCAGCGTACCTAGAGGCACGCTCACCGAGGAGGAGCGCTTTAAGGTGAATGAGCATGTGGTGCAGAGCATAATTATGCTGGAGTCCTTACCACTACCACGCTTTATGCGAGCAGTGCCTGATATCGCAGGGAATCACCATGAGCGCATGGATGGTAAGGGCTATCCGCGCAAGCTCAACGCCAGCGAGCTCAGTATTCCAGCGCGGATTATGGCGATTGCGGATGTGTTCGAAGCGCTAACGGCCTCCGACCGCCCCTACAAACCGGCGAAAAAGCTCTCCCAGGCGCTCACTATCCTTGCCTATATGGCCGCAGAGGGGCATATAGACCCGGAGATATTTAAGCTGTTTGTAGAGGAGGAGGTTTACGCCAAGTATGCCGAGGCTCATCTAGAGGCGGAGCAGCGTGATGCCGTGGATAAACGCGCGATTCTGAAGATATTCGAATCTCGAATGCAGCCTGAAACTGCTTGATCGCAAGATCGTTAAAGGCTTAAGCGGGCTCGATCCAGATAAGGCTGGCCATACGGCCGGTATCGCCATCGCGGCGGTAGGAGAAGAAGTTCTCTGTGTCACTGAAAGTACAGTGCTCGCCGCCACTCACCTCAACTACGCCAGCCGACTTGAGCCGAATGCGTGCTAACTGGTAGATATCAGCCAGATAGCGATCCGCTGGATGAGTTGGGCTGGTTTTGAAGGCGCTTTCAGCCTCCTGATGCTGCTCCACAAAGGCTTGCTTAACTTCGCCGCCCACCTCAAAAGCCAGAGGCCCGATAGCAGGTCCGAGCCAGGCTAAGACCTCATCTTCAGGCGAGAAGCTCTTTAGCGTATTCTCGAGTACACCCGCCGCCAGACCACGCCAACCGGCATGTGCAGCGGCAACGCGGGTGCCTTGTCTATTGGTAAAGAGTACCGGCAGACAATCTGCGGTCATCACGATACACGCCTGCCCCGGTGTCGCAGTAAAACAGGCGTCCGCGCGGCGAACTTGCGCATCACTCTTCGCCTCAACCACCTCAATACCGTGCACCTGCTGTAACCATTGCGGGGGTGTATTAAGGCCTGTTGCCTGAACGAGTAGATTGCGGTTTGAGGCGACATCGGCAGCAACATCGCCGACGTGATCACCCAGGTTAAGGCCGTTATAAGGCGCGCGGGAGACACCGCCAAGACGTGTGGTGGTAAGCGCATGAATCTGCGCTGGGGCACTCCAGCTCGCGCGAATTAGCCTCATAACTCGTAGTCATACCTCTCAGCATCTTTGCGCAACACATCAAGCAGGCGCTGCATATCCTCGGGTAGGTCTATCTCCCAACTACAGTGTTCACCGGTGTAAGGGTGCCAGAGTTCCAGCTTCTTCGCGTGCAGCGCCTGACGGCGAAACGCCTTCAACGTCTCCTGCATTCTCTCGCTGGAGTTTTTCGGCAGACGGAAGCGACCACCGTAGAGCGGATCGCCCACCAGTGGGTAGTTAATATGCGCCATATGCACGCGGATCTGATGCGTACGACCGGTCTCGAGCTTCAGACGTATGTGAGTGTGGGAGCGAAACTTCTGCAGTACACGGTAGTGCGTTACCGCCTCTTTACCTATACCAACAACCGCCATCTTCTGACGGTTTTTCGAGTGGCGCCCCATAGGAGCATCTACCTTACCACCACCAATCATCACCCCCTGAACCACCGCTTCGTACTCGCGCCCCATAGAGCGACTCTGCAGCTGTTCAACGAGGTCTGTCTGCGCCTGAATAGTTTTGGCGACCACCATAAGGCCTGTCGTTTCGCGATCTAGGCGGTGAACGATGCCAGCTCGGGGAACCTGTGCCACTTCCGGTGCATGGTGTAACAGGGCGTTCAGCAGGGTGCCATCCGCATGACCTGCCGCGGGATGCACAACCAAACCGGAGGGTTTGTTAATTACCAGAATGTGTTCATCCTCGAACACCACCTCTAGCGGGATCTGCTCCGCTTGATGCTCCTCGATGAGCGCGATACGGGCATCAACGACAATTCGCTCTCCACCGCTAAGCTTGTCGCGCGGGCGAATCACCTTCCCATCAACGGTCAGTTCACCCTCTTTAATCCACCCCTGAATGCGCGAGCGCGAGTAGTCGGGGAAGAGTTGAGCAACCGCTTGATCTAGGCGCATTCCGAACATCTCGTTGGGGACCAGCGCTTCAAGTTGAATCTGTTCTGACATCTGTAATCTATTTACCCTAAAAATTGCGATAGCAGCGGGAAAATCAGTTGCTTAACTGGATTCCAGCGGGTGTCTGTCTATGTTTAAATAGCTCGTTATGGACAGTATATCCGAATCCACCCCGCTCCGCCGAGCGGACCGGAGTAACTAGGAAAGAATCATGCGTTTAACCAAATTTCTCTCGACTATTCTGATGATCAGCCTGCTAACCGGCTGTAGTATCTTCAGCGGCGAGCGAATTGAACCCGATATCCCTGAAGAGCAGCTCTACGAAGAGTCGATCAGCGCTATTGATGCCAGCAACTGGCCACTGGCTATCGAAAAACTTCAGAAGCTCGAAGCTCGCTACCCCTTCGGCCGCTACTCTGAGCAGGCTCAGCTTGAACTGATATACGCCTACTCACGCAGCAACAAACAGACCTCAGCCGCTGCGGCCGCTGACCGATTTATTCGCCTGCACCCAAACCACGAAAACGTGGATTACGCCTACTACATGAAAGGGCTGGCAGCCTTTGAGTCTGAGCGTTCATTTTTCGCAAAATATCTGCCAATCGATGTTGCTCAGCGCGATCCTGGCATGGCGCGCGACTCCTTTGACGCCTTTACTACCCTACTGAGTCGCTACCCAGACAGCGAGTATGCACTGGATGCTCAGAAGCGCATGCAGTACCTAAAAAACCGCCTGGCAACCTACGAAATTCACGTTGCAGCTTACTACATGAAGCGTCAAGCCTGGCTAGCAGCCGCTAACCGTGGTCGTTACGTGGTAGAGAATATGCAGGAGACCCCTGCCGTTGCTGATGCACTTGCGATTATGGCGGAGGCTTACACCGAACTGGGCCTTGAAGATCTCGCCGCTGATGCGCGTTCAGTGCTGACGCTGAACTACCCAGACTATGAAGTGCGCACCTTCCAAGAGAGCCGCAACGACCTGATCTACACCGCTACTTTCGGCCTAATCGGTGAAGGTTCAGATGAGCAAGTCGCTCGCCCGCTAGCACCAACCGAGATGCCAGAACCGGAAGCTCAGCAGTCCGCTGAAGGCAGCCTCGAGCCAATCCCAGAAGAGCAAGAGCGCGGCTTCTTCGACCGCATCACCTTCGGCGTGTTCTCATCAGACGAGAAGTAATTCCAAATCCAATTTAGGCGGGATCCGTAGCAAAGCTGCTGGTCCCGACCAATCCACACAAATAGAAAGGCT
>Ga0209962_1000617_pt1 | contig 9638 bp, 9 predicted proteins | sample SalPonA_C_H2O_MG_FD_185722 | JGI IMG/M metagenome (GOLD analysis project Ga0209962, IMG submission 185722) | Water microbial communities from South San Francisco under conditions of wetland restoration - Salt Pond MetaG R2A_C_H2O_MG (SPAdes)... | ecosystem: Environmental > Aquatic > Non-marine... | reverse complement strand
GAGAGAACACTACAACAAAGTACGACCACACAGTGCTCTAGGATATGTGGCACCAGAGGAATTCGCTAGGCAGGCAGCTTAGCCAAAATCTCATCGAAGGAATGGTACAAACCGCGGGGAAAGGTCACTGGATGCGAAATGGATCAATGAACACCTCATGGCTTTATGCTTATCAACTATATTACCCTCATAATACGAATGCCCGTCGCCTCAATAAGTACGTACCGATCAATTCCAAATCTGCTGGAGAAGATATTGAATACGGGTTTGGCCTAGGATGCCTATACAATGCGCGCGCACTTTCACAAAATTAATTGGTGCTATAAGCAACTTTAGACTGTTGCTTGATAGTCTTTGTTGGCTGCTCTCATTTCACCTTAGCGAGTTAAATATGTGCAGGATGTCATCTATGGACAATATCCGCTGCTGACTTAGTCCCCTACAAGCGACTGCTCTGGAGAGAAGCTAGTCGCCCTCAAGAACCAGCACTCGCTAGTGATACTCATGAAAAGCCTTGATTACTCCGAAACCGTTAGTAAAACAGTGATTTTCCGCGCTGCAGTTGCGCATAGCAGTAAGTCAATGAAGAAGTGGGATAGGGCGGCTCCGGGGCACTGAGACGGGAAATGCTAACTAAACAGCTTGAGCCGCAATAACGGAAAATTCTACTAGAATTTCCGGCCGGGCCATTCTTGCTTCAACGCAAGCTCTGGCGGGTTTTGAGTGCCAACGCACGATAAGGGATTGTCTTAGAAACTTAGAAAGTACTAGAGAAGAGTTCCTGGTTATCGCACCTATATTTATTGGTTTATGTCGGCCAATTTCAGATGTTTCAGATGGCGGTCAAAAACGTGCCGCTGCGCTTGCGCGTAAGAGATGTCTCGGATGCAAAACCGAACAGTGGCGCCTGGTGAACGTTGAGAAAGCTGACCGACATCCAGTGCAGTAAGCGTACCTATCTTAGGGTAGCCACCAATCGTCTGTCGGTCGCGCATTAGTATGATCGGTTGACCATCTGCTGGAATCTGAATGGCGCCCAAAGCTATTCCCTCAGAGATGATCCCAGTCTGCTCAGCTGTTATTTTGGCTCCTTTCAGCCGATACCCCATGCGGTCGATATTATTGGTCACCTCGTACTGATGTCCGAAAAAGCGACGACGCTCTAGCGATGAGAAAAGTTCGAACTGATATCCAGGAATTACACCTAACTCTAAATCTTCTCGGTAGTTGGGGATGTCTGACAACGGCACTGTTCTTGTCTCGCAAGGTAATCTAGGTGAGTATCTTAATTCGTCACCCGCTTTAATGGGTGCACCGTCACCATTTAATCCTCCTAAGGTCTCCCGTAATACGGTAGAGCAGCTCCCTAACACAGGTTTTACAGCAAAACCATCCGCCACGCTCAAATAGGAACGCAACCCGCTTACGGGGTGTCTGAAAACAATTTTGTCTCCCGCTTTCACTGCATGAGTAGACCAATTTAGCAGAGGCTCTCCATTCAACGACGCGCCCAGATCTCCGCCCGTTATTGCAATCATAGTTGGCTGGCTAGCAACCAACTCTAAGCCACCGTAGGTGACTTCAATTGCGCAAGCATTGACGGGGTTGTTAAGCAGAGCGTTCGCCCAACGGAAGGCGTGTTCATCCATTGGACCTCCCTCAGTTATACCAAGATGCTGAAAGCCTTGGCGTCCGAGATCTTGAAGCGTAGAGAGTAAGCCTGGCTTCAGGACTTTAAAACTCATCTAAGCACCCCCCCTGTGCAAGAAAGGTCTCTTTATCGACTGCTCTAAATCTGACTGCATCTCCGACCGTAAACGGTGAGACCGACTCACTTTGCCAATCGATCAGTGACATAGGAGTGCGTCCTATTATTTGCCAACCACCCGGCGTTACGCTGGGATATATGGCGGTTTGATTATCTGCTATCGCGACACTACCGCAAGGCACCTTGAGACGAGGGGTCTTTTTTCTATCAACTCTCAACTCTTTAGGGGTTAAACCCAAGTATGCAAAGCCTGGGGCAAAACCTATGGCATAGACGTTGTAGTGCTGTTGGCTATGTAACCTGATCACTTCATCCCCGCTCAGCCCTGTGCTTCTTGCCACCTCTGCCAAATCGAGGGCAACTTCTTCGCCATAATAGACGGGCACCTCAACAATTCGACTCGGCGAACGACTCATGGGGTTTTCTGCAAGCTCCGAAAGAGCTGAGCAAACTGCATGCTTAAAGCTAAAATAGTTGTAGTGGTTGATGTCGTATGTCAGCAGTATTGAGGTATACGACGGCACAATATCGATCAGGGCGCTGCCAAAGGAGTCTTGTAACAGTTCAACCGCTGCGCTGACCCGCGCTGCGCTCTGTTCGGATATCACAGAGCCCAAGTAGAGGATAGCGGCACGCTCACCCGCCGGCTCTAACCGAATCACGGCTGGATAAGACCTCGAATAAACCGGGCAGTTTCCAAGGCTTTCGGTCCATCTCCGTGAATACAGAGTGTATCCGCCTTAACAGGGATTTCGTCACCGTCGAGGGTAATGACACAAGAACGCTCTACGATCGCTCTCACTTGCCTCTCAATCTCCTCGTTGTTCTGGTAGACCGCTCCCGGCAATGTGCGGCTCGCTAGTCGCCCGTGAGAATCGTAGGCACGGTCGGAAAAAGCTTCAAACAAGAGCTTCAACCCGTATTCTGCAGCAATATCACTACGGCGCTGATGATCAGGCGCAGCCATTACCACAAGGGGTAGCGACGTGTCGTAGTCACTGATAGCGGCGTAGACTGCTCGCAATGTTCCGTCATCGACGCTCATTTTGTTATACAGCGCACCATGAGGCTTTACATAGGAAACTTTTGTCCCTTCGGCTTTGCAAATTGCCTCGAGTGCACCGATCTGGTACTGCACAATAGAGCGCAGCTCCTGCGGATCGACCTGCATGTCGCGGCGCCCAAAACCAACTAAATCAGGGTAGCTGGGGTGAGCGCCAATCGTAACTCCGTGCTCTACCGCTATGCGTACTGTTCTTGTCATAGTTAAGGGGTCAGAAGCATGAAACCCACAAGCGATATTTGCCATATCTAGACTGGGCATAATCTGCGCATCTGAACCCATTTTCCAGATACCGAAGCTTTCGCCCATATCACAATTAATTTTCATAGATCTGTCAGCCTCGGCTCATCGTTTGAGGAAGATAGGTAACTATTTGAGGGAACCAACTGATGAGAAGAATCGCCAGCAATATCAGCATAAAGAAGGGTATGGCCGCTCGTGCTACGTATAGAATGTCCTTACCCGTGAGCGATTGAATCACGAAAAGGTTAAACCCAACGGGTGGCGTTATCTGTGACAATTCAACCACCAGCACGATATAGATACCGAACCAGATTAGATCAATATTCGCCTGCTGAATCAGCGGTAACACTACGGCTACCGTCAGGACAACTACCGAAATCCCATCTAAAAAGCATCCGAGTATCACAAATAGCACGGTAAGGTAGATAAGCAGCTCAAATGTATCGAGCGACATAGCCCCGATCCACTGAGCTAGTTCGCGTGGTATTCCAAGGAACCCCATGGAAAGTGTTAAAAAATGAGCTGCAACCAGAATCAATCCGATCATACAGGAGCTGCGCACTGCACCTAACAAGCTCTCTTTGAAACTTTCCCTGCTCAACGATCCTGTAACCAACGCCAATACTAGAGCCCCAAAAACGCCTAAAGCAGCAGCCTCGGTTGGCGTTGTAAATCCACCGTATATAGAACCCAGAACGAAGAGTATCAGACCAACTATTGGCACCAGTTTTTTCAGTGACGATAGCTTCTGCGCGAAGCTAACTTGCCCCTCTTGGCGAGCAGGCAACTCCTCTTTGTTTAACAGCGCCCAAATAGCGGTATAGCCCATAAAAAGCGTCACCAGAAGTAGTCCAGGAAGCGCACCTGCTATGAACAGACGAGCAATAGAGACCTCTGCAGCGACACCGTAAACGATAAGAATAATTGATGGTGGTATCAGTAATCCTAGAGTACCCGACCCAGCAAGCGTCCCAACCGCCATTCGGTCGCTGTAACCTTGAGCTTTGAGTTCTGGCAACGTCATCCGTCCAATCGTTGCCGCAGTAGCAGCCGATGATCCTGAGACTGCTGCAAAAATACCGCATGAAAGAATATTTACATGCAACAATTTACCGGGGAGTCCTCCCAACCAGGGTGATAGACCCTTGAACAGATCCTCGGAAAGTTTAGTTCGAAAAAGTATCTCCCCCATCCAGATGAACATCGGTAGCGCCGTGAGAGACCAGGATGTACTCGCGCCCCAGCTGGAGGTGGCAAACAGCAAACCTATCTGATCATTTCCCGACAAGTAGAGACCTAGAATTGCAATCGCAAGTAGGGAGAGCGATACCCATAAGCCTGCCGCAAGTATCGCTAGCATCGAGAGCGCGAGCAGTATTGATAGCAGTGTGGTATCCATCACACCTCCTCCAGGTTGAGCTCATCTTCATGTTGCTTGTAAGAGGTCTCGCGTCCTCTTAGCATCGCGATCAAGTCATCCAAAACTGCAAGATTGAGTGCTAGTGCTCCCAAGCCTAGGGGCACCTGAGGTATCCAGATGGGAATCGGAATGTAACCGTAGCTAACTTCCCCGAAAATATAAGATTCCCAAACTAGGTGAAAAGTGTAGTAGGTCATAAAGGTTGTCAGCAGAAGGGCGAGCAACAGAACAACGAGTTCCAATACTTTCGAGACAGTGGGCGGCAGGTGATGTATTAGTAAGGTAACCCTAATGTGTCCCCCGGACCTGAAGGTGTAAGCGAGGCCAAAAAAAGTAGCTGCGGCCAAGCAGTAGCCTGAAAAATCTTCAGCCGATGGAATAATGAAGCCCAACAAGCGGCCGACGATCTGCGCCAGTATGATGAGCATTATGAGCACTATGCAGAGCCCAGCGAGGTAGCCCGACGCGAGATAAAACCTTTCGCGTGACAGTTTCATAGGCACATATCCTTGGAGACAGAGTGCGGGAAAGGCTCCCGCACTCTTTAGATTTAAAGCAAATTACATTTGGTACTGATCGAGAATTGCAGAGACTTCTGTCGGAGCTTCTGCTTTCCACTCGTCTATCATTATTGCGCCGATTTTACGCAACTCAGCCATCAGCTCGTCACTGGGTTCGCTTACCACAATACCGTTATCGGAAAGCGTTGCCGTGTCCTTAGCAGCCTGGTCCACAACACCGGCCCAACCTTTCGCTTCAGCTGCAGCCGCTGCCTTCATAATTACATCTTGAGTCTCCTGGCTGAGACGCTTGAAAGCGCGGGTATTAGCGACTACTACATTTTTTGGAATCCAAGCTGCAATATCGGTGTAGTGAGATAGATAGTCCCAAGCCTGACCGTTCGCACCCGTTGATGGCGATGTGATCATTGCATCGATGATACCTGTGCTGAAGGCTTGAGGAATCTCAGGCACCTGCACCGTTGTTGGTGTGGTATTCATCAAATCAGCCAGACGCGATGTAGATGGGCTGTATGCACGCATTTTGAGGCCTTCGAGGTCACTCAGCTTAGCTACCGGCTGCTTGGTATAAAGACTTTGGGCCGGCCAGGGTACGGCATACAAAAGCGTCATCCCCTCTTTTTCTAACTGCTTTGAGATTTCAGGGCGCGCAGCGTTCCAAAGTTTCTCAGCATCCTGATAGTTGGTTGCAAGGAAAGGGATGTTGTCATGTTTGAAGACAGGATGGGTGTTGCCCATAATGCCAATGAAAATCTCGCCCAGCTGTACTTGTCCAGTTCGGACTGCGCGAGGTATCTCAGGGTGTTTGATGAGAGAAGCGCCAGAATGCACCGCAACATCTATCTCGCCATTACTTCCGGCTGAAATTTCTTCAGCAAATTCGTAAGCAATTTTAGTTGGCAGGTTCGCATCACCATATGGCGTTGGCATGTTCCATTTTGCGGCATACGCACCCGACGTAGCGAGACTGGCCACTAGTACTGCAGCTGTTGTAATTTTTTTAATCATGGTTTTCTCCGTCTGTTTACTAGCGTTTAGGGCATCAATTGGAAGCCCTTAAATTATTGCGAATTCACAGTACTGCAAATTCAAAGGACTGCGAGTTCTTCATTCAATCGTTCAGTGATCAGCATCTTGCCGGGTGCGTGGGTTATCGCAAACGGTAGCTTTGCTCCCTCAAGTGCTACCTGGGTGGTTACACCGCAGCCCCAATAAACAGGCATCTCTCCCGGTTTTATATCTACAGGATCACCAAACTCTGGCTGACTCAAATCTCGAATGCCGATCTGTGCGGGGTCCCCTAGATGCACAGGAGCGCCATGGGCCTTGGGCAAACGCGTGGTAATTTGTACAGCTCGAATAGCATCCCTTGCTGAGAATGGACGCATAGTTACCACCAAGTTGCCCTTGAATGGTCCGACAGGCGTGGTTGGAATATTGGTGCGAAACATCGATACATTCACACAACTGTCGATGTTTCGAACTGAAATACCCGCCGATTGCAGTGCGTCCTCAAACGAAAAAGAACAACCCAATACAAATGTGACCAAGTCATCGCGCCAAACCGTCTCGAGGTTATTTAGTGACTCAGCCCGCACACCATCTCTGAAAGTTAGGTATTCAGGAATGTCATAACGTATATCCAGGCTGCTTCCCAGCTCCGGTAAACTGGGGTCACCGACCTCTGAGACTGCTATTAATGGGCATGGCGTTGGATTCTTATGACAAAAAGTGAAGAAATCATCGGCATATGCAGCAGGTAAAATCACCACATTACCCTGCACAAAGCCAGGCGCTAGACCTGATGTTGATCCGGTATACTCACCTCTACGAATCGCGAGGCGATCGCCGCTCGATGCGTCAAGCAGAACCTTTTTATAGTTTGAATACTGTGTGAGTGCATTCACCGAAATCGCTCCGATTGATTGTGTTCTGTTCAATCTAGAGTAATACAGAAAATTGTCGAATTATCATTTGTTGGTCTTAATGATAAAAAAAATTTATCTTTCTACGTAATCACGCTCGTATTTTCGCGCGATATCTAAAGCACTTACGCAGGCATATTCAACAATATAGCTTGGGCGAGTGGTGGTATAGCTAGCCGTAAAAAACAACTCTCCTGGCTCCCACTCAACGTTGAGACGAACTAACTCACCACGCTCAAGGTATCGCTCAATTACTGCATCGGGAAGCGCGGATATCCCAACTCCATCAACTGTCATGCGAACTGATGCCGCTAATGAACTGGATGAGAAAAATCGAGTGGGGACCTGATCCGTCGAGCGGAAGCGACGATCTATCTGAGCGAATGGCTTGGTATTTTTGGCATATGTTATTATCGGCCACGCGGTTAACTCGTGTAGGGCGAGCAGACGCTCTGGAAGAAATAATTTTGGACTTGCCACCCAATGGATGGGGAAGCTACACAGATCGATGTTCTCGACTTCTGGTTCCACCAACGGTCCCATCAAAAAAGCTAGATCTATTGTATGTTCGAGTAATGACGAGCGTAAATTACTCGTAACATCAACGGTCAACTCTATATCAATATTGGGCATCTCTTCACTTAATTGGCTCATAAATTGGGGGAGCCAAGAGTGTACTATCGTTTCCGAGACCCCCAGCCGCAGGAGTCCCGCATTTGCGTGATCCGCATCAGCGCGCTGCATCAACTTCTCGGACATAAAAATGATTTTCTCGGCGTATGGGAGCAACTCTTTACCTTTGCTCGTCAACCGCACTCCCCCCTGGCCTTGATCGCGTTCAAACAACCGGCAACCTAGTTCAGATTCGAGGGCTGCTATTCGGTTAGAGATAGCTGGTTGTGTTGTAAAGAGTCGCTCTGCGACTTTCCGAAAACTGCCTAGAGTTGCAACCCAGACAAATGTTTCGAGTCGTTTGTAGTTCAAACTGAAAGCACCTCCAATATTCAGAACACACGCGTGAGAAAATTTCCAAGCAATCTCATCAAACACCCGGGATCTAGCTATGCCTTATTTAATATGGGCGAGTACGGTGTTGCAGACTAATTTTTGATCCTGATAATCCGAACTGGCGAGAGTGGCTGATCGAATTCGCAGTCGTTTGTAGCTAATCAGCACTAATCAACTCATGCAAGGGAATGTTTACTTTCATGGCAATAGCTTTAGCCTGTTGGGAGTACTCCGAAGCGCACGGGGGATACTGATGTAAAGGTCGGCCGCTGGGTATCCGAGGTTGAAGGGCTGGGTGGAGTATAGTTGTTGTGATAACTTTTAGAGTAAGACTATATAAGAACTATATCTTGATCTGTCGAAATACGAGACTGTGAAAGACTCTGTTCAGATAGCCGGTTGACACTGAACATGCAAGATTTAGGTTAGGCAGTTTCGTGTGTATTGCTATCTTTATGGTTGCTTTTGTGTCAACGGCTCGACTCTCACGGGTCTGCTTTCTAATTTGTCCCTGCCGTTCAAAATCCATCTGAAATAGCTTTGTGAATGCCCGCTAATGGCAAACCCTCGCAATTTGACGTGATCAAGTTAAACGGCCGCTATGCAGGTCAGCGGGTAGCCCGCAATTGCTGTTATTTGGAGAAGGCTGAGTAAAGTGACTTTTCTAAGAGTTCGTTGTCTGCGAATGATAAGTGTCTGCTCGTGGCCATTCAAATAGCGAATAGCCACCGAAGTCTCCAGTAATGAACTGTACGCGCGACGAGAAGTCTACGGTAGTAGTGGGCGCGGGATAAGGTTGAGCGATTGCTCCCCCAGGCCGAACGCAAAGGGAGTTGATGTGTATCAACAGATAGGCAAATATTCCGAAAATCATCGCAAATTCCCCCGTATTGATAGCGCGAGTAGCTGGAGAAATGCTCATGGCTCTTCTAAGCTTAAGTACTCTGTTTGAGAGTCTAGGTAAGCGTTTCGATCGTATTTCCGGTAAAGCGCCGAACTCTGAGTTTTTAGTTCTAATCTTTAACACTTTTCGTTTCGGAATATTTGATGCCAGTACGCCTTAACTCTCTACCCCTGCAACTGTTCATCTTAGTTCTGTTTACGGTAACTTCACTTTCTCTATTTGCTGCTGACATACCGGTTAAGTTGCGTCTGCAGTGGAAGCATCAATTCGAGTTTGCCGGTTTTTATGCGGCGAAGGAGCAGGGTTATTACGCCGATCTGGGCCTTGATGTTGAACTGTTAGAGTACGAGAACGGCCTAAGAATTGTTGATGAGGTCAGCGCGGGCGGGGTTGAGTTCGGTATCTGGGGCAGTGGGCTTATTGAGCGCGCCATGCTCGGCGATGATATTGTGCTGCTGGCCAACTATTTCAAACGCTCGCCCCTGGCGCTAGCCGTATCTCCTGAGATCTCCTTCCCTTCTGAACTCGAGGGTAAGACACTAATGGTGTCGGAAAGTGACATCGCCAGTGCTAACTACTTGCAAATGTTCGAAACCTTCAACGTTGATACCAGCAAAATTAACTTTGTTGAGCCATCGTTCACTATTGATGAATTTACCGCGGGTGAGGTTGATGGCGTATCAATATTTCTAACCAACGAACCCTATCTTCTCAAGAGAGCTGGTGTTCCATATAACGTCATAGACCCAAGTAACTACGGGGTCGATCTATATGATGTAAACCTAT
>Ga0209962_1000614_pt1 | contig 9664 bp, 9 predicted proteins | sample SalPonA_C_H2O_MG_FD_185722 | JGI IMG/M metagenome (GOLD analysis project Ga0209962, IMG submission 185722) | Water microbial communities from South San Francisco under conditions of wetland restoration - Salt Pond MetaG R2A_C_H2O_MG (SPAdes)... | ecosystem: Environmental > Aquatic > Non-marine... | reverse complement strand
CCCATTCGCATTTTAAACTTTCCACCCTCTCGCATATCTGTGAGCGGAGCGAAGCGACCGCGCTGGAAAAACTCAACAGGCGCACCCAGTGCATCACCTATCGCCAAACCAATAAAAGCACCGAGTGCACGATCCTCATCAATCATCGGTGTTTTCCTAGCTTGTAAAGATCACGAACTGATTGTTCAATCTGTTCTCGCCAAAGTAACTTTTCAAGCCATCGCGATGGAATGCCGGACAACCCGTACATTGATCCTGCGATCTGGCCGGCGACCGCGCCAGTAGAGTCTGCATCGTCTTGCCGGTTTACAGTTTGTATAAGACACTCTTCAAACGAATTCGTATTGCGCGCGGCCCACATGGCACAGGTAAAGGTATCTTTCACATAGCCACTGGCATTGAGTTCATTCCAGTCCGTATCGTCGGGCAAAACATAAGGTGCAACTTCCGGGAGAAATGGATCCCCGTGATAAATCACGCGCGCTAATAGCTCAGAGTACAGTTCACACTCTGCACTGGCATGAGTGATGCGAGACTGGTCAATTGACTCGACGATAGCCTGTCGGAAGTTCTGATGGTTGGCTACGACGGCAGGAGAAAGACGCATAATGCCGCCGTTTCCTGATGACTGCGGATCGGTGTCACCCTGATACGGCGAAAGTCCGCGTGTTTTTAGTTCAATGCGGTCCAATGCAGTCCGCGTCGTGTAACCGATATCGAAGCAGGTACCTGTGTGTGAAAAGGCTCCCTTTCGGTACCATTGCACAAAGTACTGGCCGATAAGTGCAGCATCGAATGCTTTTGCATCGTTATAGGCTTGCATCAGTGCCAATGCCATCGATGTATCATCTGTCCAACCACCGGCTTCTAAGCCAAACGGTCCACCACCGGTGATTTCCGTGTGCCAAGTTGTTCGATCTGACGATGGATTCTGGCGAAACTCTAAGGTGGTTCCAAGAGCGTCGCCAATAGCTAAACCAATGATGCTTCCGAGTGCTTGATCAAGAATCATGAGGATAAGGCGCTAAATAGGTTAATGAGTTTCAACTGTTCGGTATTCGATGGATTGCACAATTTTAGGGTTGGTGAGGCCACAACGATGGCGAGACATTTTGCACGGGAGATCGCTACATTGATTCGGTTACGATCAAACAAGAACTCCATGCCACGAGGTGACTCATTGGCATCGCTTGCGCACATACTCAAGAAAACAATCGGTGCTTCTTGCCCTTGAAATTTATCCACACTGCCGATCTTAGCGTCCTCACCGAAGCGCTGACGCAGTTTTGCAACCTGGTGATTATAGGGAGCCACAAATAACATATCGTCGAGCGTAATTGGGCGGGTAGGGTGGATAGGGCTCCCCGTATGGTATTGTCGCCCCAACAGCTCATTGACGAGTTCAACAATCCGATCTGCTTCTTCATCAGAAGCTTGAGAGTTACCTTGATGGTCCATCGGGACGAAAATAATTCCCGCCTCTTTGTCGATACAATTTGAATCGGCTATGTCGGCTGAAGGAAGTGAAATGTATCGCTGATCAGTACTCGGGTGAGACTCGAGTTTCCCATCATAAATATGGTCACTGATAAATCGGTTTACCTTTGAATGCATCCGATAGGTCGTGCCCAGAAACACGCCCATGTCATCAGGAATCGTTGGCGTTTGATGCAACAGGTAATCCAAAATGGAGAGGCCACTTTCCGCGGGATGCGAACCCTGCGACGGCTGACCGAGCTGCATTTGGTCACCCATCAAGATTAGGTTCTTTGCGCAGCGACTCATAGCTAATAGGTTGGCAATGGAGACCTGTCCGGCCTCATCAATAAACAGATAGTCTAGGGTATTCACCATGTCATCACGACTGAAGCCCCACGCTGTTGTGCCAAGAACAACGCCGGGTTCTATGTGGTTGGCTAGGGCACTGTTTGCGGTAACCGTCACTCCGAGTGTTTCTAATTCTGTATCAGTGTTGCTCGTACAGATGAACGAGCTTTTAATCCCTTCACTCTGACAATACTTAGCGGTGCTGATCAGTAGACTATTGATGGCTTTATGGCTGTTACTAGAGATGCCAACTTTGAGGCCCCGTTTTAGCATTTCAGCAATCAGGTGCTTACCCGTATACGATTTACCCGCACCGGGCGGGCCTTGTATCGTTAAATAGCTGTTATCTAGATTGAGCGCCGCCTCAATAATTTGATCGAGACGTTCTTTGGGCTCATGGCTTGGCGCAATCTTTGAACCTTCTCCTAATTTTTTATAACTTGTTATAAAACGAGGTTTTGAGCGGGTGAGAAAATCGAGGATAGCTGCTTCACCGATTTTTAGTTCATTGGCTTCATAGCGCTTCACCACATCGTCAATGGCAGCAGGAATCGGCTCTGGCCGTACATACTCATCCGGCACCAGTGAAATAAAACTGGGCAGTTCATCTTTACTTTGAACAACGATCAGGCCCGAATCGAGATCGCTTTCGTCTTTGATGAACTTGGCACGTACTGATTTTCCATCGTCGCTTTCTAAGCCGACAACATAAAAATTTTCTTTCGCACCTTTGAATTCCTGCGCCAAATCGAAGCGATATTCATAACTGAGTTGTTTGGTGCGCGGCGTGGCTTTGAAGGGTTCGCGTTCTGTACGCTCACAACAGGCGATGCAATCCAGATCATCCATAAGATCTAAAGGACTCATCCCTAAACGATCAAAGTGCTTCCAGAACACGGGTTTCGCTTCTCGGCGATGGAACTCCAGCAACCAGGAAAGGTTCTCGGTGAGACTATAGAGTGGGTTTTCCTGCTCCTTTTCTTGCTTAGCCCTGGCCAACAGGCGATCACGCAATTGGGTGCGCTCGTTGATCTCTTCACTAAGCTCTTGCTCAGTTATCTCTTTGTGTCCTATATATTGTATGGCGTGATGAGTTTGCTCAAAGCGTAGCCAATCCACGAGCTCTTGCGTGGAGTCGCAATCGTCGATGTTGTAATCGCGAATATCTTTTAGGATCTTCGAGGTTTCCCACGTGTCTCCCTCAAGTCCTTGTTGGTGCCTTGTCCGCCATGCTTCATACACCACAACTGAATCGCCGCCATTACCGACTTCAGTCTCGCGTTTGCCACGGTAGAGATGTTCTACATTCTTAATGGAATAGCGCGGTTCACCGAGGAGCACTCCGCCTTTAACGATTTTATAGAGATCAACAAAGACTTCGTTTCTAAGCAACTGATCCACTTCAAACTCGCAGACACCATAGCGTCCCATGAGCTTACGGCAGGCCGCGATTTCATAGTTAGCATAGTGGTAGATGTGCATACTGGGATCTTCTATCCATCGCCCGTATGCCCAGCTAATGAAAGCTTGAAAAGTCTCTTTTTCCTGGTCAGCATTGTGTGCCCAGAAATCTTTGAACAACCGTTTGCCGCCCTCGAAGTAGGTAGAGCCCCACAGGTATTCCAGCCCGCCGGTGTCTAGAGGAAAACCCTCAATATCAAAAAATATATCGAGCGGTGAGGGCGGTGGAAGTAGGGCAAGTCCTTCTTTCGTTCCATCGGCGTGTTTAATAATGCGATAGGCGGGTTTTGTGTCTGCATTCGTTGCCTGCTTCGCCAACGTTTCACACTGGATTTGGGCTTGTGCTTTTAGTCGTTGGAAAACGCCGCTTTGCATCCCTGGGATAGTTTCAATATCGGTTGTGGATAATCCCTGCATTGTGTGAATACCAGCAGCTTCGAGCTTCTTGATCTGACCTTTGGTAATCGTTGCCACCAGAGACAGATGATCTCTCTCCAATAGCAGAGAATTTGCATAGCCAGACCAATTCCCCCAATCCGATGAATCGGCAGGATCAGGCATATTGTCCATCGACCAATTCTGCTGAAAATCGATAAATGAGTGTTTGAGTGATTGATAAAATGAGAAGTAATCGAGGGTACGGAAGCACTCCTTTGTACCGCTGCCGAGAGCCACTGTTATGTGTTCGGGGCGTTTTCCCTGAAGCGATTCCAACATCTCTGCATAACAGCACAGCTGAACTAGGAAAGTCGGTTTGACCTTGGACGCGAGCTTTGTGTCCCAGACTTCGTAGTGATAATCGCCAAGCTTGCTCTTGCCTTCAACGCGAACGAGAAAGTCGCTGAAGCCCGCAAAGTTATCTAATTCAAGCCGGCCTTGAACAATAACATCCCCGCCTCTCTCCATTTCACGGAGTGTTTGGGCGAACTTATCCTCTGAAGTCTCGCCCTCAATTTTGACAACCACGCGGCCTTGCTCTCGAAAAGAGGCCTCTAGTGCATCTTCATGATCATATCCCTTCGCAGCAAGTGATTGCATAAGTGGGTCGGCTGGATCCTTCTCTGGGCACTGTGCTCGATCCTCAACAGACAACCGGGCCATCCATGATGCGAACGGGCTTTCCAAATAACGAGTTAAGTCCGAGGGCGAAAAAACAAGGCTGTTGTCAACTTTAAACATAAGGAGTTGTCTCAAAAAAGTCCGTATTCAGACTACATAGATAGTTTCAGTTAGACTAGTGGTTGTATTCCATACTTAAAGAAGGAGGCATCTCTTCCGTTTACACGTATCGATCCATGGTCAATTCTTGCTGGCCCTCTACGGCTTAAATCTATATCGCCGTTGATTTTAAAGGCTATCTCCTGATCGGGAGTTGGCCGATAGATATACCCCAATATTTTCCCATATACCGGTAATAGACCTCCGTATTCCTGGTAGTGAGTCCTGATTAAATCTTGTATTTGGGATTTATAATCGCGCCCAGGAAGGGGCACATTACCACTCACAAGGGGAATGACCTTCAGCGCTGCATGACAGATAGCCGCAAGCGTTGCAGACGAAACTGGCCCTTTTGTTTCAATATAGATATGTGGCCCTACGCGTTTCCAAAACGAATGACGCATTTGTTCAACCTGTATCTTTTCTCCTTGATGGCAGGCCTGTTGAATCTCTTCTACCGGAACGCCCAATGCTGAACTGAGTCGCCGCACTAAGCCTGAGGAAACAGTGTTCGAAGACAGCAAACGATCCGCAATTCGAAAAGACTTACTGGGATTCCGGTTGTCGAGCTTACTGGCCAATAACTGTCTAGCTTCACCTAGGGAGCTCACGTTTAGCTGTTTTAGAATGTAGTGATAAAGAGGGGTGTTCATCAGACTATCCTTGCTCAAATTATGATCAAGGCAACAGCGTCGCCGCTTTAGCCGCATTTATTACTCGCCCGCAAGTTGCCCGGTTAAATCAGCGAGATCCTAAGCCTGAAAATCAGACTGGATATTTACAGTATAACGCTTAGTGCGACATAAACTGTCGCCTTGACCTGTACACTAGATGATTGATCGAATTATTGATGGCTTCTCAGAAGCCACCGGAGAACTTATGGCAAGACAAATTTGCTTTCGCCTTAGCGAAGAGGCGACTGAAAAGTACTTTGAAATCCAGCAAACTTTCATTGAGGCACAGGTGGATGAAGATTCGATACCACAGGGTCTCGATCTTAGAATCGAGTTTGGTGCCCCATTACCTGATAACTACGCCTACCTAGGAAGTCACTTTTTAGGTGAGGTTGTCACAGAAATTACTGAGTGAAGAGGCGGAAGAACGGTGAAGCGAGCTTTTACAGTAGATGGGATTGGCTACGTGCTGCGCTATTCTGATGTTCGTAACGAGTTCTATCTATACATCGATGTCCGAGCTTCTCGTCGACGAGTTTATGAATTGACGCCGCTCGAACGTGCTTTCGGCGATACACCTCCCGAAACCGTTTGGACACAAACAAGTAACACCCAAGTATTCAAAGTAAAACATGAAGTCGGCGTCTTCATCGATAAGGTGGTCCAGCGCTACAGGCCCTACTTTTTTAGGTTTAGCGCGAACGAGGCAGTTAAAGAGTCGCTCTACCTTCGTTATGCTAAGCGCCTCGGCGAACGCTATGGTTACGAGGTGCTGGTCGATGATCGCGCCACGTTCTATTTTTACAAAACGGTCGAGCAGACTTTGGCCAGCTAAGGAGGCTGTGTGAGTAAACGCCAAGACACGCTGTTTCGGTATCTGGCGATGCTACAGCTAATACCTCGGTATCCGCAGTACCGCGCAACAACAACATTGCAGGGTTTACTCGAGGAGCGCGGGTTCTCAGTTGAGTTGCGCTCCATACAGCGAGATCTAGAAAAGCTTTCCAGTAAATTTCCATTGATTTGTGAGCGCAATCAACGTCCTTATCGGTGGTCTTTTGATCCAGACTATAAGAGCAATCTACCGGCATTGGATAACGCCGCCGCATTGACTTGGGTAATGGCTGAAGAGTATCTAGCAGGATTACTTCCACAAATCGCGATAGATCAGTTGAGCCACCAATTCCATATCGCTAAGCAGTTTCTAAGCGGGCGCGAGAGCAACGGTTTTGCGCATTGGAAGTCGCAAGTAAAGGCAATTCCCAACGGTAAGGCTTTGATACCGGCGCAGATTGACAACGATATCTGGCGTGAAGTGACGGATGCGCTATTTCATGGGAAAGCGATTGATGTAGAGTATTTGAGTCGAGCAAAAAACGAGCATCGGAGCTACACACTTCATCCCCGAGGTATAGTAGCCCGCCACAGCGTCACTTATCTCCTAGCCGTAGTGCAGGGGTACAGCGATGTTCGTCAATTTGCTTTACACCGACTCAGATCGGTTGCAACGAGTCAGTGCGCCTATATCCCAGATTTTGACTTTACCTGCGATCAGTATGTCGCTAAGGGTGCCTTTGGCTATCCAATCAGTGAAGACGAAGTGCAATTCAGGGCATTAGTAACACCAGACATCGCTTGGATGCTCTCAGAGACTCCTTTGAGCGAGAACCAGAAGCTCACTGAGATTCCCGAGCAAGACTGGTGTGAGCTGATCGCTACAGTTCCCAATGATCAGCAAACACAGTGGTGGATCCTAGGTTTTGGTGCTGCTATTCGTGTCATAGAACCACAAGCCTGGCGGGATGCCATACAACTGAATGCCCGAAAAATTCTCGAAGCTGAAAGTGAGGTTAAGCAGTAATGAATTCGAAAGCTGTTTCATACGATCTAATTGGTGATATTCACGGGCATGCAAACGATCTTCGCCAGCTTCTTGCCGACCTTGGCTACACCTACTCAGATCACGATGGGTATTACAGTCATACCCAACGCCAGGCTATCTTCCTCGGGGACTTTATCGATAAGGGAAAGAATCAGCGTCAAGTTCTGGACATAGTGATACCGATGGTCGAAAACGGCGCCGCATTGGCCGTGATGGGTAACCATGAGTTTAATGCGCTCGCTTTTCATACCGCAGACCCTGATAACCCCGGGTGTTGGTTACGTCCACGTAAAAACAGCAACATTAAGCAGCATTTTGCATTCTTGAACGATTTTGTTGTTGAACGTCAGCCTGAAGGAGGCTACTCGTTAGAACGGGTTTTGTCCTTCTTCAAAACATTACCCCTTTGGCTAGACCTGGACGGCTTACGTGTTGTTCATGCATGCTGGAGTCAAACTCATGTGGATGCGTTGACGCTTTTATTGAACCCTGACCAGACCCTCTCTGATGACTTCCTTGTTCGAGCGAATCGAAAGGGTACGCCAGAATACGAGGGCGTAGAAACACTCCTGAAGGGCGTCGAATACACCTTGCCTGCCGATCTGGCAATAAAGGATAACTACGGAAAAGAACGCAAGGAACTTCGCGTCAAATGGTGGGGAAATAAAGCGGGGCAGGTGAGAGACCTAGGGTTGTCTATAGGTCCAGGTGGCCTGACGCCAAAAGTGGCTGAACACCTCGTACCCGCATCAGCACTACCAGGCTATGCCGAGTCCGAAAAGCCGCTTTTCTTGGGTCACTATTGGATGGAAGGTGTGCCTGCTCGCTTAGCACCAAATGTAGCTTGTTTAGACTATTCAGTGGCTAATAAGGGAATACTTGTAGCCTACCGGTGGGATGGGGAGGCTGAGTTGGACAATTCGAAATTTATCGGCCGAGCGTGTGGCGAGAGTTAATCAGTATTTTGGCTTTAGAGCACACATAGGCCAATTTTGTTTGTCCAATTCAAGTGGCCGTAATTGATGAGCCAAGCGCGTTACTGCATAAGTAAATGGGCAGCTTGGACATAAGGAGCAATGCGAATGCAGCCGCGTTCTGATGTAAACATCCAGATTGATAATCACGGATGCTTAATGTTCGAAATTTTAGAACCGATCAAGAGCACCTTCAGATATCAGAGCTGGGATTCAGGTTTTCAACTACAGCGGTTAGAGGATGACTTGTGGGAGTACGAAACCTTCGACTACGGCATCCCGCTTCTGAATCTTGCTGAAGCGGAGGAGTCTGTAAAGTCGCTACGAGATTTCGTGGAGGGAATCCCGAAAGATATTCGAACAGACGTTAGGCCCTATGTGCACTGCCAATCGTTGATGCTCTTGTGGCTTCGAAAGAGCAATGATGCCAAACAGCTTTTCGAAAGTTCTCCGAACTTCTTTTGGCTTATGGTTGGATTTATCAATAACGCATACCTTGATGACGAGGATATTCATAGCCTTCTACGTCAGCCCAGAAGGTTGATCCTGGCGCGTATACTTGGTAACGAGAGCTCCGCGGCGCTCAAAATCTTGAATAAAGTTAAGCTCGCACAAGGCGATCTTGCTGAATACGACGCGATAGTGTCATCACTCAAAAAAGCCGAGCAGTTTCGCTCATTAACGAAGTTAAATCAGATACCCGTCCACATATTGATAGCAGCGGCACACTACCCATGGCTGGCCGATGTCCCTGCCTTTTATACCTTTAGAAAAGGCGAACAAATACCGTTCAAAGATTTTTTGAGATCCCTAAGACATCACGTTGGCTTTTGGAATGATGCACTTAACGTAGCAACCTTGGTTCACATTCCGGATGCCCAGATTGCGCTTCGTCAATGCCGCGACTTTGACGCAGTTCGTCGGTTGCACGATCGCTGGACTGATCGGTTGAACCAGGAAAAGGTAGTCGCCGTTGAGGGAAAAACCCGTTTCCCCGAACCGCCGCTGCCCGCTGGCGAGCATATATTCCCTATTCAGACGTTTGAGGATCTTCAAGCAGAAGGGCGTTTAATGCACCATTGCGTCGCAGGTTACTTCCGGGAAATTAGAGACGGAAATACTTATATCTACCGCGTTCTCCAGCCAGAGAGGGCAACTGTTGAGATCGGTGTTCGAGGCAGTGATCTGAGTATCAGGCAGATTAGGCTGGCCTACAACAGACAGCCCAGTACCGATACTCGCTCTGCTGTTCAAGCTTGGTTCTCAAACGTCGACCAAGCCTAAGTTGTCAATTTGGAAGTCGCGGGCAAAACGCCCGGATTAATGAACGGTTAACTGTCCTTTTTCTTGAATTATCCCCAATTTTCTCTAAATTTACTGGAGTGTCGTTTTGGAGACAATGATGGGCGATGAAATTCTGACCTTAAAAGAGGTCGCTGATTACCTAAAGCTGGCAGAGAAAACGGCTTACCGGCTTGCCGCGGAGGGAAGGTTGCCCGGGTTCAAGGTGGGCGGTAGTTGGAGGTTCAAAAAGGTTGATCTCCAGCAATGGATCGAGCAGCAGAAGGCAGCCGAACAGCGATAAATATGAGTTATCGATAACATTAAAAGATTTATTACATTATGGA
>Ga0209962_1000611_pt1 | contig 9677 bp, 10 predicted proteins | sample SalPonA_C_H2O_MG_FD_185722 | JGI IMG/M metagenome (GOLD analysis project Ga0209962, IMG submission 185722) | Water microbial communities from South San Francisco under conditions of wetland restoration - Salt Pond MetaG R2A_C_H2O_MG (SPAdes)... | ecosystem: Environmental > Aquatic > Non-marine... | reverse complement strand
AGATTAAAACATCATGGGATTTTGGGGTAGCGTTGGGGGTTTTTTTCAAGACGTGGGTAACTCCATACCCGTAGTGTCCGCAGTTGTCCCAGATCCACCTGGTCCCCCACCACCACCTCCACCTCCCCCACCACCTCCACCACCTCCCCCGCCAACTCAGCCTGCAGCTCCTCCGAGGGCGATTGCTCCCCCGGTAGCTCCTCCTCCTACCGGCGGCACCATCATTGACCCTGGCATTGATCCTGCCACGTTTAAACAGGTCTGGGATGCGAAAGGGAGTATGGGCCAGTTTGTGGTGCGCCCCGGGTACTTGGAAGTGACGCACCTGGCCGGGCAGAACAGAGGTGGAAATTTCGATACCAACCCCCGTAACATCTTCCCTGCCCGTCACGTGGTTGCTTTCTACGATGTATACCTGCCGGAGGGATGGGACCCTGTAAAGGGCGGCAAGTTGTTGGGTTTCTGCTACGGGACCAAGCGAGGACAGTGCTCGAACGGGCGTGATTGGAAGAAGGGGGAAGGATCAGTTCGTGTGATGTGGCATCGAGGGGGGCACGCGAATTTGTATGTCTACATGACGACAGGGGATTCCGTGCGTGCATACAATCAGCAGCAGGATGACTATAAACGCGTGACCTCGATTGGTGAGTCGAAAAAAGGCGGTTACCCCGGCCACGACGTGTGGGACCAGAACAGGGAATTTACATTGAAACCTGGGAAGAATTCGGTTGCCATCGAGGTTCGGATGAATACGCCGGGTCAAAGCGACGGTATTCTCGGACTACAGGTGAACGGTGTGACAAAGACGCTGAAAAATGTGGTGTTGAGGAGTGACCCGAATGAGATGTTGACGTCGTTCAGGATGACAAGCTTTTACGGAGGAAACGATTCGTCATGGAGTCCTAAAAACAACACGGTGATGCATTTCCGGAACTTTAAATTCCTCAGAGTTGATTCTTAATAAAGACAAACGTGGTACACATTTCCGACGCTTCCTTCCCCTCATAGTCAGTTGTGGGCATAAAGGGAGTTGCCTGTTTGAATCGCAGTCCAAACTGTTCGGCAATGCGCACCATCTCTCGCATATCGACGAGGTACTCCGTTGTTGCGCCTTCGGTGACCGTATCGCACAGTTCGTAGGTATACTCCCTGCCAAATCCTCCCGTGCGACCAAAGGCGTTCCCTGGTGTGATGGTGAGCACACTGCTGGTCTTTCCGGACGTCACCCATTCTTGTACCTTTTTACTATCCAAACACGTGCCGATAAAGTGACCTCCATATCGCAGGTGTTTGGATACGGTTTCCATAAATATTTTGAGCGTTTTCAGTGACCCGAAGAAGTAATGAATACAGAACATGGCGCTCACCACGTCATACTTCTCCTCCTCTTGTTCGATCGGTTTGGTGAGATCGGCCACGTGGAATTCACATTTGGGAAGGCGGGTGTGAATGCACGCTGACGCTCGACGGCGTGCTTCATCGATTTCGTTGGTGCTGATATCGATGCCTCTCACATAGCCCACCTGACACTCCTTCCACTTCTCGATGTCGCCACCACGTCCGCACCCGAGATCCAGCACGCGTTCCTGTAAGGTTGCAAAGGTCCTCAACAGGTTACGCTTCATCAGGTTATGGAACTTTTTCATCTCGTACAGTCTGCCCTTTGCACGCTGTTCCCTGGTGGCCATGGTGACTCCATCGTAGTGCTGTTCGACGTTGCTACTCATGACGATTCCTTGTTCTTCCCAGAGCACGAAACTTCTTTAAATGGTTGTCATGAATCTCCTGAGGACGGTTTGTTTCTTGTGTGCGGGTGCTTTGAGGAACGCATCTTGCAGGGTGGTATCTGTGGTGAGCGACACAAACTGGACAACAAAGTCTTTCATTTTGGGGATGAGCACGTTTTCCCAGAGATGTGTATCTCTGGAGATTGGTACGACATTCATGGTGGTAGACAAGTCAGATGCGTTAAGACACTCGACAATAACGCCTTTCCGAACATTCAGCAGATGCAAATAACACTGCAGCTGGATGATTTCGTAAAAGGGGACCTTGTAAAACAGTCTGCGAATACGGTTTTTGATCTCCACCACCAACGACCTGTCCTCTGTGATCCCGTCGATTTTCCCCCCGACGTAGATCACAATGCCGTCAACCGTGGCAACTTGTTTTTTGTAGAACACGTCATCAGGTTTGGCGTCGATGAGCACGTCTTCACGTATCTTGGCGAGGGCATGATGTTCGGACAGAGTACCGTAGGTGGTGTACAGGTTCCGCTTGACCGTCGAGTCGATGATTTCTCTGCTGTCGGCGTCAACGTGTAATCCCTGAATCAGTTTGGACGTGGCGTCGTAGGTGACGGAGACGTGTGCGGACGAATCACAGGGTGTGGTGGAATCGCCGATGATTTTGGCGATGAGGGGATTGGCAGAGACCATGCTCTCCAGTTTTTGTGCTTCGGTGATGAGCCCCGTGCGTTGCATGGCCTGTCTGTACGAGTCTGGGTACATGCGTTCCCACATAGATTCCATTGCTTCGGCGGGTGTCTTGTGTTTATTGTACCCGATACACGCTGCAACCTGTGATGCATAGAGGATTATCGATTCAGGTTTCTGCGGCATATACTCGGAGACCACAATTCGCAGTTCTTTAAGGCGTCTTTTAAAATTATCTAAGCAATATAGCACATGTACAGCCAAGATTCGTCATCACTCAAACGTGCTATCCAGGGACTGCCCACCACTGATCTTGTTCGTCTTGCGGAGCCACATTCGTACTCCACGAGCAGCCTGCAGAACAGGTCTACCACGTCGCTCATGCACGAGGTGAACAACAACAACAACAACGACCACGACCACAGCTACAACACCAGCAGCCTGCAGAACAGGTCTACCACGTCCCTCATGCGCGAGGTCGGACCCTCATGTAGTCAGACGAGCATTGCCATTTCCCTCGGACAGTGCCCCAAGAACCATGTCTACGATGCCGACCAAGATTCGTGCGTTTCCGTCTACAGCCACAAGTTTGCGAACAAGGCCCTGACGTATGCTCTCTTCAAGGCAAACCAAAAGAAGTAACATGTTTTCGCAGTATTTTTCAAAGGGGCAGGGTTTTACACATCTCCTGTTGAGCGGTGGCAAACTCAAAGTCCCTGACAATAGACACGGCGCGTTTCTGAATACGTACGCATCCAACGTTGCAAAAAACGAGCCGTTGTACGTTGTCGAATCGAAAACGCCCGTGTTTCGGTTGTTTGTCGACTTTGATTACCACCCCGTTCCCGAACAACCTATTATCACGGCAGCCGTCCAGTTGATGGCTGCCGTGGCAGGGTATTACTTTGAAAGCGATTCGGATGCAGTGGTGCTCCGAAAAGATGTGGAAACCCCCGGTAAAGTTGGTGTGCACATGACCTGGGATACGGTGTACGTGACTCCCGTCATTGCAAAGGCTTTCCGAATGCACGTGGTGACAAAGCTGCAGGAAAATTGTAGTTCTGTCGACTGGATGCAGGTGGTGGACGGTGCTGTGTACGGGGGCAGCGGGTTACGAATGCCGTGGTCTCGAAAAAAGAATGCTGCAGGCGTGTACATTCCTATTCAGGTGGTGGACAACAAGGGAACGATTACGGATGTGAATACCCCCAAGACGGTGATGGAAATTCATCACTGGGTCCACAGGTGCAGCATACGAACCCCGGATGCACAGCCGACCGGGACATGCATCGTGACGGCCGGTCCATCAGAAACAACAACGAGCCTGTCTGGAACAACGGAAGGACCACAGGCGGATACACTGGCCGAGTATACTGATGCACTGCAGATGATACAGCAGGTTCTTCCACCGGCGTTTCGTGACCAGATGTTTACCTCCATGCACCGGTACGCCGACCATTGCATTGTGCTCCGATCGTCTTCGAGGAGGTGTGGGAACAAAGGGTATACACCACATGCGACATCGACGGTATACTTTGTGCTGCTTCGCCAGAAAGGGATCGGGTACCAACGCTGTTTCAGCCGTAAAGATCTGCTGCGAGAAGGTCACGTGACGTGCACGGACTACGTGGGTCCTCCGTTCACGATCCCGGAACGTGCTCTGGACCTGTTCTGGCCACCGGCAGCAGCGACGACGGAGGTCACCAAGAACAAGACCATGGAACTGCTGATGCGGACGAGGCCTCAGGTGCGAATAAAGAAAAAATCCAAGAAAACAACAAGATGACGATCCGTGTGACCCATGTAATACTGTTGGTGTGTCTTTTGGTCGTTGTGTACCAAATGGGTCGAGATGGCTTTCAATCGTCGTGTATGCCCCCAGACGTCAAAAACTACGTGTACATGAGAAGGGTGCTGACCGGAAACCAGTGGGTCTGCCCCAGGGAATGGCAGGATACGGGGTGCTCATGGGAACACGGAACGACTCAGGGGCAGTACCAGTGTCGCAAGTTGTCGCCATGCGTGCCTGGTGATCCGAACGCAAACGAGTATACCAGGAGAACGTTGCAAGGAGCCAGGTGGTTGTGTCCGGCGGGGTGGCAGGATACGGGCTGCTCATGGCAACACGAAGGTCATGGTGAGCACCAATGTCGTCGCCCCAAGACTGCAACAGCTGCAACAACTGCAACAACAACCACCATTCCCACGAACATCTCGTATTACGGTCAGAATGCGAGTGACGACAACGGTTCGGGGTATGTTGGCGTTGACTTGTTTTCATTCGGACGATTCCAAGTAAAGTATGGTGACCGACGCGTGTACCCCGTTGCCGTGCACCAGGACCATGCTGCAGAGTGGTTATTTGCCGTGGTGGAAGTCACGGGACCCAAGATTGCGCCCGGATTCCTGGGGTACGTTGTTGACATATGCAATCGGAACGCCCCAAGCTGCAGTAACAAAGACAAGAACGGACGATCATTCCTGATTGATATCCATAAGACGGGGTATGCTGCAAGCGGTAACACGAACAATGGCAAAGATTTCACAACGGGCAACGTGAGAAAGGTTGGTCATATCCCAATCACGTCGCTCCCTGCAGGTATGTTTCCCAAGGGCGATGATACGTATGTCAGGTGTTCCGGTAGCGGTGACAAGTGGAAACACCTGGGAAAACTCAAATCCGGCAAAGAAACTTGTTAGTTGTTAGAGACTTAAAGGACATCACCAGTCCATCCCAAGCACGATATCACCATGGACACACCACTCGATACCACCGTTGATTACCTCGATGAGGATACTTTTACTCCGAATGGCCAGAGGTTTTGCCTGGTATCGTTCATTGGCCCTGAGCAACGACAGAAGAATGAGAAACTTGGAATGAAAGTCCGTGGTTGTTTTACGACCAAGGAGGAAGCTGCTTCCCATGTCAAGAAACTCCAAGCCCAGGACGGGAGCGTTGACATCTTCATGCTGGAGGTTGGAAAGTGGTGTCTGATTCCTCCCAATGCGTCCGATGTGGAAGACGTTGAGTATCAGGAGAAGTACCTCAACGACCTGATGAAAGACTACAAGGAGTCTCAGCTCAAGGCCAAAGAGTTTTTCCAGGACCGCACGGAGATTGTCAAGAAGGAGGGTATTGACAAGCACCTCACGGAAGATGAACGTCTTCCTCCGCCCCCCGAGGAGACTCCATCAACGATTCTCCAAGAGATTGATCAGAATGTGGCCACGTCAAGCAGGGGATAGGCAATTCGTTACGTTTATTTTCTGTCGTGTAAAATCAGCGTGAAATATTTTCTCATCTAGTATGTACCATGGGAGGTGGATTACTTCAACTCGTTGCTTTCGGCGCTCAGGACGTATAAATTTGCGTCTAAAAGTCTCATGCAGCAGGTATTCGGACACTGCCTGCTGGAACATCATTTGCGCTTCCGACCACGAGCCAGAGGCTAGTTGACAAAAAGATGCCATGGTCTTTGTCAGCGACATACCTTGCAGCGGGAACACCGTAAAGCCAAGCACTACGAACCTGTGATCGAAAGATCCCAGGGGCCAGGAACAGCAAACCTGGGTATCGTAACAAGGTGCTTGGATGACTTGCAATCTGCAACGAAATTGGCGATCCGCAGTGACATTACCTACGGGCGTTATGCAAAGCCTATGGTAAGCCTTCACAGACTGGACGGGTATGGGGTCTCCATGATGGTGTATGCAGCCAGAGAGATCTTAAGATACAGTCGGTGCCCAGTTCGAAAGGCTGGGACAAACACGATACCTTACTGGCAGTCCTCAAATCACGTACTTCAAGACGGTGTTCAAACGCCATACTAACTTTGCCGTCGAGCCAATCGCTCAGACGTTCCAGGGAACCGTCGGGGGAGGCCGCAAGGTCACTGCCGTGATCAGCAGGAATGGAGATCTCCTGGGAGATATGTACCTCGAGGCGACCCTCACCAAGGCCGCCGCTGATACCTTCTACCCTGCCGAGCAGCTTGTCAAGAGCATCACGGTCGAGCTGGGTGGACAGCAGCTTGATAAGCTGACGTCTACCTGGTACAGGATCTACGACAACCTGTACAGGAACACCGCCACCGATCGTGACGCCTACAAGGCCATGACCGATTTCGTTGATGGTGAGGCCACTGGAACCAAGAAGAAGTTCTTTGTCCCTGTCCTCTTCTGGTTCTGTCGTTCCCCGGGCAATTACCTGCCGCTTATTGCGTTGCAGTATCACGAGCTCCGCGTCACGTTCGAGTTTGACGACCTGACGAACATCCCAGGAGTTGACGCTTCCGCCGGACTGGACGCCACGCTTTGGGCCGACTACATTTTCCTCGACCAGGAAGAACGCAAGAAGTTCGCGTCCCAGCCGAGTGAGTATCTCATCGAGCAGATTCAATTCACTGGTGATGAATCGGTTGCAATTTCGACGACTGCTAACAAATCGCAGCAAATTCGTCTGTCGATGAACCACCCAACCAAGATGCTCGCGTTTGTTATTGCTGATCCGGCAACGCACGGCAAGTTCGCTGCAGGAGCTGCTGGTGTCACTGCTGAGGCTCTGGCCCCACTCCAGTCCGCCAAGTTGCTCCTCAACGGCCATGATCGCACGGATGTCAGGTCTGGGTCGGTGTATAACCGCGTGTACCCGTACCAGGCGAACAAGGCGTTCCCGGATGCTGGTGTCTACCTGATGAACTTCGCTCTGTCGCCGATGCAGCACTCCCCCAGCGGATCGCTGAACATGTCCCGCATCGACTCGGCTGTTCTTGCGCTCACCTTCAAGCAGGCCGACAAGGCGGGATCTGCCACGAATATTGCGAACGTCACCGACCCGGAGACTTCCACCATTGCCGATGCTGCCAACCTTTCTGCGTTGCGCGTTTTCGGAGTTAATTTCAACGTCCTCAGGATCATGTCAGGTATGGGCGGGCTCAGTTACGCATCATGAATTGATACGCGGGTCCAAGAAGTAGCCGTCTGCAGCAAACCGAGCTCTTGCTGTAGGAAAGACGTTGTGCCCTCGGAATATAGCCCAGGCCAGCTGCTAGTGGGATTTTAAAAAATTCTGCGACACACCTTGTTGTTCGGGAACCCCCTAAAGCCAAACGTACTAAGCGTTCACTGGAAACAGTGACGTGGCCGAGATCGGAACTCGGGTACAGTAACAATCGTTTGGATGATGTTGTTATCGACAGAAATGGGAAATCCGCATGGTTACATCCTACGGGCGTTATGCAAGCCTATGGATGGCCGTCAGAGACTGAACGGGTGTGCGGTATCGATGAAGGTTGAGCAAACCGGAGACGCCGTAAGATACAGTCCGGCCCTTAGGGAAACTTAAGGGAACAAACGCGCTTATTCCAATTAGATGGACAAGTGACTGCTTCAATTATTGTAAAAAAAGGATATCAAATGTCACTCACGTGTGTCTTTTGATATCTTCTTTGCTCTCCATTCACTTCGAAACGTTATACATGTGTATCTTTGTCACTTGATGCACGAAGAAATCGAGGTTGTAATCCTTCTTCATGTAATTGCATGTTTGGCAGCATCCCTTGCAATTATCTGGTCTGTAGCATTGGGTCGAGTCAACCCGGTCAATACCCCCGCCAGGCCCTCCACATAGGTAGCACGGGTCATTTTTTAGTTTGATTTGCTCTGCTGTGGTCAGCATCATCTTCTTTCTGTCGGGATTTGTCATACCTTTGCTTCCCATACGAGTCGACATGTCCATGCAACTTGCGTCATAAACATGAGACTGTCTAACGTTCTGTGCAATCTGTGACACCTTCGCCAGGAAGGCTGAGACAGTTAGGGTGATCTTCATGAAGTTGCATACAGAACAGCATGCCACGGCATTGCTTCGAGTGTACCCGAGTTTTGAGTCAAGACGATCCAGGCCATTCACTCCGGTCGGTGGGGCATCACAGTACCAACATGATCGAGTGATGAGCTCGCTAAATATATCCTCGTCTCGCTCATCGTAAGCGATACCCCTTTGCTTTGCGCTTGTTCTTACTACACTCATCTTGCCAGACACAGACTGACTGTAATCTCGCATGTACTGCTGGTGGTGCGCTTGGTTGTTTGTCCGCCATGTCCTCATATTTGCCGCTTGGCGGGCTAGATACCCGTCACGATCTTTGGCTCTTTCCCGTTGGCGGTACGTTTGATCATACCCCATCCCTGTGAAACACTTGTGACACATTGACTTCCAGCGCACGGAGACACAATCTGCTCTCATCCCAAACGTGGCACCTTGGACCGGGGTCCGCTGACACTGAGTACAAGTGTGTGTTGATGGTATCTCAGGCAAGTTTGCATCGGTGCGTGTTTGTTTTGCCTTCGCCACACTCAACTTTCTGCACTGTTTTCGGCATTCTTTGCAAACTTTACGATTTGACTCGAACAAATTGTTGTCCTTCTCAGTCCGACAATCTTGGCAAGTCCTCATATTATACACTTGTGATTCGAGGAATGATCAACATTGCTTTAGACCAGTAACCAATTGTAACATGATTGAATGATTAGGGATGGTCAAACAGACGTCGTTGGGCCGAGGTGAAGATGTTGGGTGGAAGCTCTGTTGGGTGGAACGAGACTGGTGACCCGTCCTGGTCAAAGCAGGTCACTTTGATCCCGTATTTGATGAGTTCCTGGCGGCACAGGTGACATGGAAAGGATACCCGAAAACCGCCCTCACTGTCGTATCGAAAGACGTAGATGTGTTTAATCTTCCGTTTGAGCCAGCGGTGCACATCATGCATGCGAACACCGTGTCGGATGGCATCCATTTTATACCGCTCGATAAGCGTTCTTTCGGCGCAGCATCTATGGGATGACGAGACTGATGTGCTTGTGTCAAAGTCGTTCTGTGTTGACGCGAAGACCCGGTGGTGTTTACACATTTGTTTTTTAATGGGACACCACCCAAACTTTTCTTTAAAATGAGACTAGTTCTCAGCAGCAGCGCTGGCAAGTTTGATGTACGACTCTTCTCCAGATTCCACCAAAAACGCATACTGGAATTCGTGTCCCAGAAGGTCAACGGTACCTGACATCGACGTGCCCCTGACAAAGACATTCATCGATTCGACAAGTTCTTCTGGGAATGGGACGAGCATCTTTTGTTTCCATTGAGTCCGTAGATTCATGCATTCGATGAGTCTATCTCGCTGGGATTTCATGATATCTTTAATTCGACAGGAGGATGATCCCTTAAGCCCTTATCTCACCTCA
>Ga0209962_1000609_pt1 | contig 9687 bp, 10 predicted proteins | sample SalPonA_C_H2O_MG_FD_185722 | JGI IMG/M metagenome (GOLD analysis project Ga0209962, IMG submission 185722) | Water microbial communities from South San Francisco under conditions of wetland restoration - Salt Pond MetaG R2A_C_H2O_MG (SPAdes)... | ecosystem: Environmental > Aquatic > Non-marine... | reverse complement strand
TCGCGCAACGCTGACTCAGCGCTCAAGCTTGGGCAGGCTAGGGGTGCGGCAATTGTTGCCGCCGCGTCACGCGGTGTAGAGGTGCACGAGTATGCTGCGCGTCTAGTAAAGCAGGCTGTAACGGGTGCCGGCGGTGCTGACAAATCACAGGTCCAGCAGATGGTTGCGCGCATACTTAAACTGCCGGGCTTGCCGCAAGTTGACGCTGCTGATGGCCTCGCTATCGCGCTCTGTCATGCGTACACTCGACAAGGTTTAATAGCAACCGCAGGATCGCGTAAAGCGGTGCGCAGCAATCGCTGGCGCTTGTAATCAAATTTTACTTTTCAGAATAGGACTCCAGAGTGATTGGTCGCTTAACAGGTGAACTGGTAGAAAAGGCGCCGCCAGCGCTGATGGTGGATGTATCCGGTGTAGGCTACGAGATCGAAGCCTCGATGAATACCTTCTATAAGCTGCCAGAAGTGGGCACCTTCGTCACAGTATACACTCACTTTGTTGTGCGGGAAGATGCTCAGTTGCTCTTCGGCTTTGCTGATAAGCGGGAGCGAGCGCTGTTTCGTACGCTGATCAAAGTGAATGGAGTCGGTCCTAAGCTTGCGCTCACTATTCTGTCCGGAATATCGACTGACGAATTTGTTCGCTCAGTCCATGCTGAAGATACTGCAGCACTGGTTCGCCTCCCCGGTGTTGGTAAGAAGACTGCAGAGCGCCTTATTGTAGAGGTCAAAGACAAACTAGATAAGCTTGAGATGCCCACAGCGGTAGAGTTTGAGTTAGGTGTGGTTGAGTTGCCGGGTGCCAAACGTGCCGCGGCCGACAATCGAGCCGATGCAGAGACGGCACTCGTTGCTCTGGGCTACAAGCCTCTGCAGGCAACTAAGGCGATAGAATCTGCGGCTGAGCAGTTGCCGGGTGCTTCGACGGAGGATCTCATTCGTCAGGCGCTCAAGACAATGGTTGCGGGGTAGGCTAGATGCAGATTGATGCTGATCGTTTCGTCTCACCAGTGACGGCCCCTGGTGAGGAGGCACAAGATCGCGCTGTTCGTCCAAAGACGCTAGCCGACTATGAGGGACAGCCTCGTGTACGTGAGCAGATGGAGATATTCATCCATGCCGCGCGGAAGCGCAATGAAGCCCTTGACCATACCCTGATATTCGGCCCCCCCGGTCTGGGTAAAACGACCTTGGCAAATATCATCGCTAACGAGATGGGTGGACAGATTAAGACCACCTCCGGGCCGGTCTTGGAAAAGGCGGGTGACATCGCAGCAATGTTGACCAATCTTGAGCCTGGCGATGTCCTATTCATCGATGAGATTCATCGCTTGAGCCCAAATGTAGAAGAGGTCCTCTATCCAGCAATGGAGGACTATCAGTTAGATATAATGATTGGCGAGGGCCCCGCTGCCCGCTCGATCAAGCTTGAGCTACCACCGTTTACCCTTGTTGGCGCAACTACGCGGGCAGGCCTGCTGACGTCGCCACTACGCGACCGCTTCGGTATCGTGCAACGCCTTGAGTTCTACTCGGTGGAGGATCTCGGCCACATTGTGACTCGAACAGCGAATCTCAGCGGCTGTGATATTGAGCCGGGTGGAGCGCACGAAATTGCCCGTCGTTCGCGAGGTACTCCGCGTATAGCGAATCGACTACTTCGCCGTGCTCGTGACTTTGCTGAAGTAAAAGCTGATGGACGTATTACTGAGGATGTTGCTGACCGGGCGCTCAACATGCTTAATGTCGATCAGCAGGGCTTTGACCATATGGATCGCCGAATGTTGCTCGCAATGCTTGAGAAGTTTGGTGGCGGTCCTGTGGGCGTGGACAGCCTTGCCGCAGCAATAAGCGAAGAGCGCGACACTATCGAGGATGTTCTAGAGCCTTATCTGATACAGCAAGGCTTCGTCATGCGTACGCCGCGTGGACGGGTTTTGACCGATCTTGCCTATCAATATTTCGGAGTCGACCGCGGGGCGCTAGAGAGCTGACCCCGGGTCTCTTATGGTCGTCAGTTCTCTTGATCAGTTCTCTCGGGCTCGCCGGACGCTGTGCAGTTTACTGAGCTCAAGTTTGTAGCTCCAGGGTAAGTTGGAGTTCTTCCAGCCGTTAATCGCTCGCTGCCCTGCCTGTTGGCCATCTTTTGCGATGTCGCCCTCATAACCATCTGTGATCGTGTAGACTCGAGTGAACCCGTCCAGAGTTAGCTCATTGGCAGCCTGCGCGCTACGTTTACCTGAGCGACACATTAAAATGATGGGGGAGTCCTTGGAAAGCCCAAGCTCTTCGACCAGTCTCGCAACCTCTTGAGTGAACTCCAAGTTAGGGCTTAGGCTGATACTGCCTTTCTTCTGATTGAAGCGGCCTTGGGCATCCATACGCTCATACTCGATGTTGGCATCCGCAACTGTAGGCATGCCCAGAAAATTAACTTCCGCCAGTGTGCGAATATCGATAAGAAGAGATCTTGGATCCTTGCTACGCAGATCGTACGCCTCTTGGGCGGTCAGATAGAGTCCCGCGACGGTCTGTTTACTGCGCGGCAACTCGGTTGCGTTCACGCCAAATGCAAACATTAGAAGGCAGGGTGCGAGTAGTAAGGTCTTGAATTGAGATGGCATGGTAGACTCCCGAAAAGTTCAAAATCTACTGTTAGAGGGTAGGTCTACTCGCTTAGGTCTCTCTTTGCCACTGAAACATCTGCATATGACACTTATACTTCAGCCGCTATTAATAAGGCGTGGTTAAAATCAGCGCCGAGCTGGAAGAGAAGTCGCTGAATTTTCGCAAGATAAGATAACAACTTGTATTAATATATAGCGCTGTTATTGTGACCAAGGTTTCGTATTTCTGGGGGAATCTATGGCCTTCACCTGGCCTCTGCGGGTCTACATTGAGGATACCGATTTTGGTGGACTGGTGTACTACGCTAATCACCTCAAATTTATGGAACGCGCCAGAACCGAGTGCCTACGCGCTGCCGGTTGGTCGCAAGCAGAGCTTATAGACGTTGGCGTGATCTTTGTGGTCGGGCGTGTGGATGTTAAATACCGAGCGCCGGCACGACTCGATCAGGAACTTTGCGTTCAAACACGCATCAAAGAGCACAAAGGTGCTCGCGTAGTCTTTGCACAGTCGGTTGATGATGCTCGTTCACAGGAGCAACTGAGTGTCGGTGAGATCGAAGTTATCTGTGTCGACCACGAGAAGATGCGACCACGTCGTTGGCCAATGGAATTGATAGACACCATGCGGGAAAAAGTGCCCTCAGCATGGTCTGAACAGGAGTAGTAAGTGGACGATAAACTGTCGATTTGGAGTTTGGTGCTGGAGGCGAGTTTTATCGTTCAGCTGGTAATGCTGACGTTGATGCTAGCCTCATTCCTCTCCTGGGTCATGATCTTTCAGCGTCGAGCTGCCCTAGCTAAGGCGAAAAAAGCGTTCAAGCAGTTTGAGGACCGTTTTTGGTCCGGTGTTGACCTTGGTCAGCTCTATCGTGAGGCTAATGCAAACCCAAACCTGGAGAGTGGTGCAGAGAATCTTTTTCGTGCTGGGCTCAAAGAGTTTACCCGCCTGACTCAGAGCGGTGCAGCTGACCCGGAAGTTGTGATGAACGGCGTACAGCGCGCGATGCGTGTTGCAATGTCACGCGAAGAGGAGCGTCTTGAACGCCATCTACCGTTTCTTGCAACCGTAGGCTCTACAAGCCCATATGTTGGTCTGTTTGGTACGGTTTGGGGGATTATGAACGCCTTTCGTGGCTTGGCTAATGTGCAGCAAGCGACTCTGGCTTCGGTTGCGCCGGGTATCGCTGAGGCGCTGGTTGCGACTGCGATTGGTCTCTTCGCAGCTATCCCCGCAGTAGTCTCTTACAACCGCTTCTCAGCTCAGGCCGACAGCTTGCTCGCGAGTTATGAAACCTTCGCGGATGAGTTCTCCAGCATTCTATATCGTCGTGTGCACGCCAGCGGCTAACCGAGGTTCGCATGATTCGACGTTCGCGCGCTAAGCGCAAGTTAAACGCAGAGATCAATGTCGTACCCTACATCGACGTGACTCTGGTACTGCTGATTATCTTTATGGTTACCGCGCCGATGCTGACTCAAGGGGTGGACGTTGAGCTACCGCAAGCCTCGGCTGAGCCGGTAGAGACGGAGGATAATGAGCCTCTAATTGTCAGTGTTAATGCAGCGGGTGAGTATTTCGTGAATCTCGGTGAAGATGAGATGCGTCCGCGTACGGCCGATGATATAGCGACCTCCGTTGGTCGCATACTGCAGGTCAATCCAGGCAAATTGCTGCTGGTGCGCGGCGATCGGAATGCTAGCTACGAGCAGGTTGTCCGCCTGATGGTGTTGTTGCAGGGAGTCGGCGCAGAGCGCGTTGGGCTGGTGACGGAGTAGCGCGTGCGTTTTGACCAAAGCTACATCCTACCTGCCGCCTTCGCCACCCTAGTTCATCTGGTGGTGCTGGTAGTGATATCCGGTTTCTGGATTGGACAGGCGCAGAGTCAGACCGAGCGTCCTCGCCATATTCAGGCGCAGATGGTGGATCTAACTGCGTTGAGCAACAAAACAGCAGCGCAGCAAGAGGCTCAAGCGCAGCAACAGAAGCAGATAGAAGAGCAAAAGCGCGAAGCTGAGCAGCAGAAGCAGCGTGAGGCTGAGAGGCTGCAGCGTGAGAAGCAGCAAAAGGCTGAAGCTCAGCGAGAGGCGCAGGCTAAGGCAGAAGCGGAAAGTAAAGCGAGAGCCAAAGCTAAGGCTGAGGCAGAGGCTAAACAGCTAGAGCAGCAAAAAGCTGAAGCTAAGGCGAGAGCGCAAGCGAAGGCTGAGGCCGATGCTAAGGCGAAGGCCGATGCAAAGGCGAAGGCCGAGGAAGCGGCAAAAGCCAAGCTGAAAGCCGAGCAAGAGCGTAAAGCGGAAGCTGAGGCCAAGGCAAAGGCGGAGGCAAAGCGTAAGGCTGAGGCCGAGGCTAAACGCAAAGCTGAAGCCGAACGTAAAGCCGAGGCGCAGCGTAAAGCTGAGCAGCAGGCCAAAGCTGAGGCAGAGCGCAAGCGCAAAGCGGAAGCAGAGGCGAAACGCGTTGCAGAAGAGAAGGCTCGGGCAGCTGAGGCGGCGCGGCAACAAGCAGCTGCCGAAGAGCGCGCCAACCGAATTGTTGGAGATATTCAGGGGTATATTCAAGGCCTTCTGCAGCAGGCTTGGCGTATACCCTCCACGGCACGAAATGGTATGAGCGCTGTAGTGGCTATCAATCTATTCCCAAGCGGAGAGATAGATCAGGCCTATATCCAGACCAGTAGTGGCGACGAAGCGTTCGACCGCTCTGCACTGCAGGCGGTATACCGGGTGGAGCGTTTTGAGCGCGTTGCCGATGTTGACCCTATAATGTTCGAACGGCGCCTGCGCCGTGTCGTAGTAACCTTTAGACCTGAGGGATTGAGATGGTGACCTTGCGAGTAATGAGAACTCTGGTGTTGAGCCTATTGATGGTACCTCTGCTGGCAGTGTCCACACTGGTGCGTGCAGAGTTGGTGGTAGAGGTTACTCAGGGTGTCTCAGAACCGACTCCGGTTGCAGTGGTTCCCTTTAGTTGGGCAGGGAGCGCAGCGCTTCCAGAAGATGTCGCCAAGATTATTGATGAAGACTTGAGTCGTTCGGGACTCTTCAGCACACTCTCTCGCAGCACCATGTTAAGTCTTCCTTCGACTCGCGATCAGGTGTTCTTTCGTGACTGGCGCATGACTAAAAGTGACTATCTAGTGATTGGGCGCATCACCCCGATTAATGAGAATCGTGTCAGCATCACCTACGAGCTCTACGACGTGCTCAAAGAGCAGAACCTAATGATTCAGCCGCTAGAGGCTGATCTATCACAGCTACGTGATGCTGCTCACTTCATGGCTGACAAGATCTACGAGAAGCTAACCGGGAACCGCGGTGCCTTCTCAACCCGTATTGTCTATGTCACGGCTGAGCAGTTTGGTAACCAACAGAGTCGTTACCGTTTGGAGATGGCAGACTGGGACGGTAACCGTCCTCGTATTATTCTTGAATCGAAAGAGCCCATCATGTCGCCAAGTTGGTCATCTGATGGCAAGAAGGTGGCCTATGTCTCCTTTGAGTCTGGTAAGCCAGGTATCTACGTGCAGTATCTAGCAAGCGGTAAGCGCGAACGTATAGAGTCCTTCCCCGGGATCAATGGAGCGCCATCTTGGTCGCCTGACGGCCAGCAGTTGGCGATGGTATTGTCCAAGGATGGTAATCCGGAGATCTACGTGTTGGATACAGTGTCAGGTGATCTTCAGCGTGTCACCAACCACTACGGCATAGATACTGAGCCGAGCTGGGCGCCTGATGGTCGCTCTCTGGTATTCACTTCTGACCGAGGCGGTTCACCGCAGATATACCGTTTGGATATCGCGACTCGCCAGCTCACCCGTCTCACCTACGAGGGGAATTACAACGCTAAGGCAAGTATGACGCCAGATGGCCGATTCTTGGCGTTGGTGCACCGCTCTTCAGGCTCGGGTAATAAGTTCTCAGTAGCCGTGTTGGATCTCAAAACGGACCGGTTAGATATCCTCACGGAGACGGGTCTTGAGGAGTCGCCAACTATCGCACCGAACGCGAGTGTAGTGCTCTATGCCACCCAAGAGGGGACGCGTGGAGTGTTATCGGCAGTGTCGCTGGATGGTCTCGTACGCTTCCGTATGCCGCTGCGGCAGGGCGATGTGCGTGAGCCGGCTTGGAGCCCTTTCCTAAACTAGTAGTCCCTAAGTAAGCGCACAGAGCAGTGCGCTTGCTGCGCTAACACCCCTCTTCAAACTGTCGCTCTTGGTAGTTTTATTACATATAACTCAGATATAGAGTCTTATGCCAAATTAGTTGGAGGTTTTGGTCCGGAAACCCTGAAATTGCTAGGGTTTCATGTTCCATTCAACTGGATAAAAAAGCTTGTGCTCAGGTATAATTGCCCGCGATTTTAGGGTGGGTTTGTGCGCTTTATGTCGGTGAATTACAAAAACAACGCCGCAACAGTGCCTTGCCTGAACAACTTTTTGGGGATTGGATTTAGCGAATGATCAAGATCAACAAAGGTCTGGATCTACCTATTGCAGGTGAGCCAGCGCAGACCGTTTCAGGTTCTGTTGCGGCCAAAACTGTAGCCATTCTGGGTACTGACTATGTTGGCCTCAAGCCGACTATGTCTGTTAAAGAGGGCGACCAGGTGAAACTGGGACAGGTGATCTTTGCCGACAAGAAAAACGAAGGCGTGGTGTTTACAGCACCCGGCGCGGGCGTTGTAAAAGCGATTAACCGCGGTGAGCGCCGAGCTCTGCAATCTGTTGTGATTGAAGTGAGCGAGCAGGAAGAGGCAGTTGAGTTCGCATCTTACGGTGCAGATCAGCTGGGTACTCTTAGCCGTGAACAGGTTGAGGAGAACTTGGTAGCCTCTGGTATGTGGACAACCTTGCGTACACGTCCATTTAGCAAGGTGCCTGCACTGGGTTCTACTGCAAGTTCTATTTTCGTTACAGCGATCGATACCAATCCTCTGGCGGTAGATCCACAGGTCGTCATTTCAGCAGACACTGAAGCATTTGCGCAGGGTTTGACAGTATTGACTCGTCTGGGTGCTGGGAAGGTGTTTCTCTGTTCTGCACCGGGCGCGCAATTGCCTCAGGTGAGCGGCGTTACTGCTGAAACTTTCGAGGGTAAGCACCCTGCCGGTAATCCTGGAACCCATATTCACTTCCTTGATCCTGTTACTCGCACGAAGCTTGCTTGGTATATCGGCTATCAAGACGTTATCGCAATCGGTAAGTTGTTCACTACCGGCAAGCTTAACGTAGATCGCGTGGTTGCCTTGGGTGGTCCTCAGGTTAAAGAGCCGACGCTGCTCAAAACACGAGTTGGCGCGGATCTGGCTGAGCTGACGGCGGGTCGTCTAAAAGATGGTGAAAACCGTGTTATCAGCGGTTCGGTATGGAACGGCACAACGGCAAACGGTGCGCTTGCATACCTAGGACGCTACGCAACTCAGGTTAGCGTGTTGCTTGAAGGCCGTGAGCGTGAGTTTATGGGCTGGGTAGCACCGGGTGCTGAAAAGTTCTCTGTGTTGAAAATGTTCGCCTCTATGTTCTCACCGGGTAAGAAGTTCAACTTCACCACAACCACTAATGGTTCTGAGCGCGCGATGGTGCCAGTAGGTCAGTTCGAGCGTCTCATGCCGCTTGATATCCTGCCGACTCAGTTGCTGCGTTCTCTGGTTACTGGTGACATCGTTACTGCAATGCAGTTGGGTTGTCTTGAGCTGGATGAGGAAGATCTCGCACTCTGCACCTTCGCGTGTCAGGGTAAATACGAGTATGGTCCGATCCTGCGCGACAACCTATCTCGCATTGAGAAAGAAGCTTAAGGAGAGTCTGGTATGAGTATTCGTTCTGTTCTAGACAACATGGAACCGCACTTTCACAAAGGCGGTAAGTACGAGAATTGGTATGCGCTTTACGAAGCCGTAGACACCATTTTCTACACTCCAGGTAAAGTGACTCGCGCTGCATCTCATGTGCGTGATGCGATCGATCTGAAACGCATGATGATCCTGGTATGGATGTGTACCTTCCCTGCGGTATTTGTGGGTCTGTACAACGTCGGTTTTCAGGCTAACTCAGCGATGGCAACTCTGGGTCTGACTGAAGCAGAGGGGTGGCGCGGTGCCATCATCTCAACGCTGGCGGGCTACGACGCCTCAAGTATCTGGGACAATATGATCCACGGTGCGATGTACTGGCTCCCAATCTACGCAACAACCTTTGTTGTGGGTGGTTTCTGGGAAGTACTTTTTGCAATGAAACGTGGTCATGAAGTCAACGAAGGTTTCTTCGTAACTTCAATCCTATTCTCACTGATTCTGCCTCCCACTGTGCCTCTTTGGCAGGTTGCGCTGGGTATCAGCTTCGGTGTGGTTATTGGTAAAGAGGTATTTGGCGGTACCGGTAAAAACTTCCTCAACCCTGCGCTAACAGGCCGTGCTTTCCTCTTTTTCGCATACCCTGCGCAGATGTCGGGTGATGCTATCTGGACTGCAGTTGACGGTTTCTCGGGTGCGACTCCACTGGGTCTTGCTGCGGCAGGTGGTGTGGATGCAATCTTGGCGGCTAACGTAACTTGGATGGACGCTTTCCTTGGATCTATTCAGGGCTCGATTGGTGAAGTCTCTACCCTTGCAATTATGATCGGCGGTGCCGTAATCGTATACGCGCGTATTGCTGCATGGCGTATCGTTGCGGGTGTATTCCTCGGTATGGTGGCGATGTCCACTCTGTTTAACTTGATCGGTTCTGAAACCAACCCGATGTTTGGTCTGCCATTCTACTGGCACCTCGTCCTCGGCGGTTTTGCCTTCGGTATGTTCTTCATGGCAACTGACCCCGTGTCAGCCTCTATGACCAACACCGGTAAGTGGGCATTCGGTGCGCTGATCGGTGTGATGGTTGTGCTGATTCGTGTAGTAAACCCTGCTTTCCCTGAAGGCATGATGCTAGCGATTCTGTTCGCAAACCTGTTCGCACCGCTGATCGACAACTTTGTTGTTCAGGCAAATATCAAACGGAGGCTCGCGCGTAATGTCGGCTAATAACGATACTATCGGCAAAACGGTCACGGTAACCGTTCTGCTG
>Ga0209962_1000605_pt1 | contig 9739 bp, 8 predicted proteins | sample SalPonA_C_H2O_MG_FD_185722 | JGI IMG/M metagenome (GOLD analysis project Ga0209962, IMG submission 185722) | Water microbial communities from South San Francisco under conditions of wetland restoration - Salt Pond MetaG R2A_C_H2O_MG (SPAdes)... | ecosystem: Environmental > Aquatic > Non-marine... | reverse complement strand
AATGATTATGAGGTTATTGGCACCGCGCGCCACTCAGAGACGGAGGAGTGGATGGTGGTTTACCGCACGCTCTACGGCGACTTCAGTCTCTGGGTAAGGCCACTGACGATGTTTACCGAAGAGGTGGAGCTCGAGTCAGGAGAGCGTGTGCCGCGTTTCGCTGCAGTCTAAATCGCTCGGGGTGCGCGCGGCTTCTGCGGCTGCGCTATCGCTTCGAGACGATTAATGTCCGCTTGCAGGGTTTGTAATCGACTCTGCTTGAGGTCGGCGCCAACCATAGCGCGCACCACCACGGCTTTCGCGTGTTTGAGATGCGACAGTGCAGGCAACATTGCGCCCGAGGCTTCCAGCGCTTTGGCCTGATTGATGTGGCCATCGGCAACGACTGTGACGCTTAGCCAGCTCAGCTCCTGCTTGTAGGATTGTGCCAGCTGCATGGTGATACGCCCACCGCGGGCCAGTTCAATCATCAGCTTTTCGGCAAACTTAATGTAGATCTGCGCCCGTTTAATAGCGCGGTCGCTGGTGAGTGATTGGGGTTCTACTGCGCCGGCTGCCTCAGCAGGGTCTGGAGCACCCATATTGAGTTTGGGACTGAGCGCAATCATCTCCTCAATCAGCGACATTGCGTGCTGATCGAGTTTCTCCACGATATCTGGTCGACAGCCCGCCTGCTTGAGTATGGAGAGCGCGTTAAGCGTGTGTGAGGACTGCTCTGAAAGCCACTTGAGACGCTCCCGACGCTTCTTATTGAGGTCATTACGGAAGTCGATAAAAGCGTTCAATCCCAATGCTGCTAAGAGCACCGCGATAAGAATGACGACGTATATAAAATTGTCGTTATACATATATAAGTAGCGACTCGAAAAATAGTTTGGGGTTGCAATCTAAATTGTCGGCAGTATTGTAGCGCCCATTGCGAATAAGAGCACCTGCCTCTTGACACCATTACAGGTTTGCAACTATTGCTAAAAAGGTTGCTGAAACCCAAAGGGAAGAGTTCGATGGGAAAAACCCTCGTTATAGTCGAGTCACCGGCCAAGGCCAAGACAATCAATAAGTACCTCGGTAGCCAGTATGTGGTGAAATCGAGTGTGGGTCACATTCGTGATCTTCCCACCAGCGGCAGCGCCAGCAAGAGCGACCCAAAAGAGCGCGCAGCGCAGGCGGCAAGGACGCGCAAGATGAGCCCGGAAGAGAAGGCTATCTACAAGCGCAATAAAGCGCGAGAGCAGCTCATCGGCCGTATGGGTATCGACCCAGAGAAGGATTGGTCCGCTCACTACGAGGTGCTGCCGGGCAAGGAGAAGGTGGTTGATGAACTGCGCAAGCTAGCTGCAAAGGCTGACGAAATCTATCTCGCAACCGATTTGGACCGCGAGGGGGAGGCGATCGCTTGGCATCTGCGCGAAGCGATTGGGGGTGACGAGGGGCGCTACAAGCGCGTGGTTTTCAACGAGATCACTAAAAAAGCGATCAACGCAGCGTTCGAAGAGCCGGGCACACTGGATCTAAATCGCGTTAACGCCCAACAGGCACGCCGTTTCCTAGACCGGGTGGTAGGCTACATGGTCTCGCCACTACTTTGGGAAAAAGTGGCGCGTGGGTTATCTGCGGGTCGTGTGCAGTCTGTGGCTGTGCGTTTGGTGGTAGAGCGCGAACGTGAAATTCGCGCCTTCATCCCCGATGAGTACTGGGAGCTGCACGCGGATACGCTCACCGCCGGTGAGGATCAGCTACGCCTTGAGGTGACTAAGCAGGCTGGCGCAGCTTTCCGCCCAACCTCTGAGGCGCAGATTAATGAGATTGTCGCAGCACTCAAGCCTCAGGCTTTCAAGGTTGCTGCACGTGAGGATCGTCCAACCTCGAGTAAGCCTTCGGCACCCTTTATCACCTCGACACTGCAGCAGGCCGCGAGCACGCGTCTTGGATTCGGTGTTAAGAAGACGATGATGTTGGCTCAGCGGCTCTATGAGGCGGGTTACATCACCTATATGCGTACCGACTCTACCAACCTGAGTGCTGAGGCGGTTGAGACTGCCCGTGGATACATTCAGAGTAACTACGGCGAGAGCTACCTACCGGATGCACCTATCCGCTACAGCTCGAAAGAGGGGGCCCAGGAGGCGCACGAGGCGATTCGCCCGTCCGATGTGAATGTTGAGCCCGACCAACTGAGTGGCATGGAGCACGATGCCGTGCGCCTCTATGACCTGATCCGGCGTCAATTTTTGGCTTGTCAGATGGTCCCTGCTCGTTATCTGAGCACTCGTTTGACCGTAAACGCTGGTGATTTTGAACTCGTTACTAAAGGCCGTGTACTGCAGTTCGACGGTTACACCCGTGTCATGTCAGCGCGCTCGAAGAGTGATGAGGATGTGATTCTGCCGGATGTTTCTGTTGGCGATAGCCTTAAGCTGCAGCAGCTCGATCCGAGTCAGCACTTTACTAAGCCGGCACCGCGCTTCACTGAGGCGAGCTTAGTCAAGGAGCTGGAGAAGCGCGGCATTGGCCGCCCATCAACTTACGCTGCAATTATCTCCACTATCCAAGATCGCGGCTACGTCGAGGTGCAAAACCGCCGTTTCTACGCCAAGAAGATGGGCGACATCGTCACCGACCGTTTGGCTGAATCCTTCCCTGACCTCATGGACTTCAGTTTTACCGCTCGCATGGAAGAGCAGCTTGATGATGTCGCCGAGGGTGATATCGAGTGGAAAGCGCTGCTAAATCGTTTCTATGAGCAGTTTGAGACTGAGTTAGAACAGGCGCAGTCAGCCGAAGGCGGAATGCGCGCGAATGATCCAACCGAGACTGATATCGACTGTCCTGATTGTGGCCGCAAGATGATGATTCGAACCGCGAGCACGGGCGTATTCCTCGGCTGTTCAGGTTACGCCTTGCCGCCAAAAGAGCGCTGTAAAACGACGATCAATCTGATCCCCGGTGACGAGGTTGTGTCGGTAGATGGTGACGACGAGGAGGAGTCACGCATCCTGCGTAACAAGCACCGTTGCAGCATCTGTGACAACGCTATGGACTCCTACCTGATCGATGCCAACCGCAAGTTGCATGTCTGTGGTAACAACCCAGACTGCTCCGGCTTCGAAGTGGAGCAGGGCAGCTTCAAGATTAAAGGCTACGATGGTCCGACCATCGAATGTGACAAGTGCGGTAGCGAGATGCAGCTCAAAACAGGACGCTTCGGTAAGTTCTTTGGCTGTACCAGCAGCGAGTGTAAAAACACCCGCAAACTGCTACGCAGTGGCGAAGTGGCACCACCAAAGATCGATCCAGTGCCCATGCCTGAGCTGAAGTGTCAAAAGGTTGATGACACCTACGTATTGCGTGATGGTGCCTCCGGTCTATTCCTTGCTGCTAGCCAGTTCCCGCGCAATCGTGAGACCCGCGCACCGCTGGTGATTGAGTTGATTCCGCATCGCGCGGAGATAGACTCTAAGTACCACTTCCTGCTGGATGGCCCGCAGTACGATGAGGATAAGAATCCGGCGCAGATTCGCTACAGCCGCAAGACCAAAGAGCAGTACCTGCTGACCGAAAAGGATGGCAAGGCGACTGGCTGGAAAGCTTACTACACGGACAAAGGTTGGAGCATCGAGCACTCCAAGAAGAAGAGCAAGTAATCTTGGCCGAACAGTACACAAACCGCACCAATCGCGCGCTCAGTTTCGCTCGTATCCAGCTCAAGCAGCTGGAGCAGGCGGCTGAGTCCGGTGGTTGGAGCCAAGAACTTGAGGTTAGCGCCTTTGAGGCGGGCATCGCTTTCCACCTTGCGGTGGCCCTGCATGCCTACCGGCGTGAAATAGCGGAGCGCTACTCACTGCCGACTGAGACGATTGATACACTTGAGGATCTAATTGCGGCACAGCAGACTCAGGGGCAGAGCACCTCTGAGGCGACCGAGTTTGAGGTGCTAGCAGAGACGCCAGACTCTTGGCTCAATCAGTTGCAGCAGCGCTATGCACAGTGTTGGGGCGCGAAACCCTCAAAACCTTCACGCTCGTCTGGCTCATCGGAGATAAGTTTGGTGCAGATTGAACCGGGCAGAGCGGCGGCACCTGAACTGCCTCTCTCAACGCTCTACTCGGAGCTCTACTCATTGATTTCGCGCCAACGCGCTGCCATGCAGGAGTGGTAGTTCGAAGCGCAGCTTAAAGCGTCGAGTCTTTGGCTAGAACTCTATTGAAATGGCGAATCTGAGAAGCCGATTCGATAAGTTCTAGATCGTAGCGCTCCTTGAATACAACTACTTCGGTATAGACGCCATCGGTATCGCGACAGTAGACATGCCGATGCCGCAGGCCTCCCTCTAGCAGACCACGTAACATGGGTATCACCTGTGGCATGTCTGCAATCAGTGGTACCCGTGCACCTCGATCGAGCAGCATCACCAGCGTGTCTGTAACCAAGCCAATTTCAAACTGGCTGCGCAGGCTGTATATCTCTTTTTCCATCGTAAAAACTCCTCTTGACCCAAGTGTAGGGGATAGAGCGAGTCTGACCGCTTTTGAGCCTAGAAAAGTTTTCATATAGTAGGTTTGTACTGTTGTAATATACCTGTCACAAAGCCGCGCTAGAGTGCGATGTGGCTAGAGTTAGGCGTCTATTTTGCGGAGAGAGAAGATGGCAATACGAGTGGGTATCAACGGTTTTGGTCGTATGGGGCGCCTCACAATGCGCGCAATTTATGACGCAGAGGATGTTGAGATTGTAAAGATCAACGACCCTGCCGGTGACGCTGCTACCCTTGCCCATCTTCTTAACTTCGACTCTGTGCATGGGCGCTGGCAACACGAAGCGCTTCATCAGGGTGAAACGATGCTGATCGGTTCTGTAGAGATTCCATGCACAGGCAACAAAGCACTCTGTGAGACCGACTGGTCTGACTGTGATCTCGTGATTGAGGCGAGCGGTAAGTTCAAAAGCAGAGAGTCGCTGCAGGCGTACTTGGATCAGGGGGTAAAGCGCGTGGTGGTGACAGCACCGGTGAAGCAGGATGGGGTTCTCGACTGTGTCATGGGTATTAATGATCATCTGTTCAACCCTCAACTGCACGCTATTGTTACAGCTGCGTCCTGTACAACCAATTGTTTGGCGCCAGTTGTTAAAGTGATACATGAGAATTTAGGAATCAAACATGGTTCTATGACGACTATCCATGACATCACTAATACCCAGACGATTATCGACGCGCCGCACAAAGATCTGCGTCGCGCACGCGCTTGCGGTTCGAGCCTGATTCCCACCACAACGGGCTCGGCGACAGCGATCACTCATATCTTCCCAGAGCTCAAAGGTAAGTTGAATGGCCACGCGATACGCGTACCTCTAACAAATGCGTCGCTGACCGACTGTGTGTTTGAAGTGGAACGCGAGACGACAGCAGAGGAGGTGAACGCGCTTCTTAAGGCGGCTGCCGAATCTGAACTCCAAGGTATTCTAGGCTACGAAGAGCGCCCCCTTGTCTCTATCGACTACAGAACAGATCCTCGCTCAAGTGTCATCGATGCGCTTTCCACGATGGTTATCAATGGCACCCAGGTGAAGATCTACGCTTGGTACGACAACGAGTGGGGATACGCCAACCGCACAGCCGAGCTGGCGCTCAAGGTGGGTCGTGCCTAAGTGCTGAGCCAGCTCTCTCCTGCGATTCGTCAGTATCTAGTTGTAACGGGTAACTACTGGGCATTTACCCTAACCGATGGTGCACTGCGCATGCTGGTGGTGTTGCACTTTCATCAGTTGGGCTACGCACCACTAGAGATCGCTTTTCTGTTTCTCTTCTACGAGATATTCGGGGTTGTAACTAACCTCGTCGGTGGTTGGTTGGGGGCCCGTTTGGGGCTCAATCGCACAATGAATATCGGTTTAGGGCTGCAGGTGGTTGCCCTAAGTATGCTGCTGGTACCGCCTGAGTGGCTCACGGTTGTTTGGGTGATGATGGCGCAAGCGCTCTCTGGGGTTGCCAAAGATCTCAATAAAATGAGCGCAAAGAGCTCGATTAAACTGCTTCTCCCCAGCGATGCGCAGGGACGGCTCTACACTTGGGTTGCGTTATTAACTGGCTCTAAGAATGCCTTAAAAGGGGTGGGTTTCTTTTTGGGGGGAGCACTGCTGATGTGGTTGGAGTTTGCCGGCGCTGTTGCAGCAATGGCTGTCGTACTGACGCTAGTGTGGCTGCTGAGCCTAGTACTGTTGCGCCAAGATTTGGGCCGCGCAAAAGCTAAACCTAAATTTCGCGATATCTTCTCTAAAAGCGGGCCAATTAACATCCTCTCAGCTGCGCGCATGTTTCTATTTGGTGCGCGCGATGTCTGGTTTGTGGTAGCACTACCGGTTTTTCTGTCACAGACACTCGGCTGGAACCACACCCAAACCGGCGGCTTTCTAGCGCTTTGGATCATTGGCTACGGTACTGTTCAGGCGCTCGCTCCGCGTCTGACTGGCAAGTCAGAGGGTAGAGTGCCGGGTGGCTCGGCAGCAGTGGCTTGGGCGGCAGCTTTGACACTTCTGCCGGGTTTGATTGCGCTGGCGTTAATGTTGGGGATGGATACTCAGCTTTCGATCATTGTTGGCTTGCTGCTCTTCGGTGCGCTCTTCGCGGTCAACTCATCACTTCACTCCTACTTAATAGTTAGTTATGCCGGACGTGATGGAGTCTCCCTCGATGTTGGCTTCTACTACATGTCCAATGCGCTTGGGCGCTTGCTTGGTACGCTGCTCTCTGGCTGGGTGTTTCAGTGGGCAGGTATGGGGAGCGAGGGGTTACAGGCGTGCCTGTGGATCTCTAGTGGTTCTCTTCTCGCCGCTACCCTCATATCCCTCAAGCTCCCGCGAGATACACAGTTGAGTAGCTCCTCCCGCTGAATCATCGTTATCCCAGCAGTGCAGCTTTCACCTGCTCTAGTAAGTGGGTCTGCTTGGGCGAGAGGGGCTTCTGTGAAAAGCAGAGGGTGTTGAGGTCCGTAGCGATTCTATCGGCATTTTTGAGCCCAGAGCGCTCCGCCCAGTGATGCAGGGTTTTCCAGGAGCCCTGTTTTAGCAGTGTTTGCCTGAGTTGCTCTGCCGTCGAGGCCTGTTTTACGGCGCGTCTAAAGCGCTGTTGCTCGCGCCAATCTCGCATAGATTTGCGAGCTTTCAGACCAATCGGAAGCGCGATCAACAGCAGTAGAAACGCCAGTAGAGCCATGAACCAGACCGGCGCGCGCCATAGCTTAGGTAGATCGACCTCTAAGCTCCTAAGCATCCCAGCCTCAGTATCGAAATAGCGTAGGGCGAACCGCTGCGGCTCCCCAACCCCCCAAAGCCAAGTCGGTAGAGGGGCGCTAAATAGTTGATAGGTTCTGCCCGTGTTAGCTTCACTGCTCACCTGAACATCGACCTGATCGGTTGCTATTCCACTTACTGATGCGAGGCTCGCGCGCAGACCATAGGCTTCTGCTGCTAGAGTATCGGTGAGATATAGGCGTACTCGCCAGTAATCACCATCCTGCTCAACCACCAGATCGGGTTTGCCTATCGCCACGCCCGGCGGCAGATAGCTGGGTAAGGGGAGCACCTCAACGCTCTGAAGTGGCAGGTAGAAAGTCCACTGACCTCTACCGCGTTGTATCACAGGGGGGAGCTCGAGTTGCTGAGGCCCCGCCTCCAGCGCGGTCAGTTTCCAGCACTGCTGAGTCGTCTCCACCGTCGCGCTTGACTCCCGTTGCTCTTCGAGCGCCACCACTCTGAAGGATCTGAAGTCCGGAGTCTCCAGCTTCATGTTATTGCGGGCATCAAACATCGCCATGTGCACGCAGTTGGTAAATGTTTCACCCTGCCACACCTGCTGCGGCAACTTCTGCCACTCTGGTGTTCCGTCTATGCCATTGCGCAGCGCGGGCATAACGCTCACCTCTACAGGTTCCGAAATGGCGCCGCCAAGTGCCAAGCTATAGAGCGTCAGCGAACCTGAACGACGAGGAAAGAGTCGCAAGGTTTCGGTGGTGCGGACCGCTCCGTCAGCCAGTTGCTCGGTCTCTAGTCGGCGTCGATCGATGAAAAAGTCCCCCTGCCAGCGCTGCAAATTTGCCTGAGCTACAGCGCCAGCACCTTGGTAGATAATCTTCGCATTTAGCGCTTTACCAAGCTCCGGTTCAGAATTCTCGCTAACTACGCTCAGCTCAGCTGCCTTTGCGATTAGGCTGCAAAGCATCATTAGGGCCACAGAGAGCCGATACAGGGCTACCATGGTCGCTGCCCTTCGCGCTCCAGAGGCGTCGGGTTTGTGCGGTTCGGCAGACCTATCTCCAGGGGTAAGAGCCGATTGAGAAGCTGTGCCGTACTGCCGGGCTCCTCGCTTGATTGGCGCTCTATCCAGCGCTGCTGGTAAGGCGATTCGCGCCCCGCCAGTCGCGCCTCAATTCGCTCAGCACTGGCCCGCAGCAACTGTTCGAGTTGTCTATTTGAGAGTTGTAGGGCCGACAGCGCTCCGACCGCTGGGTTGGTATCGAGCTGTCGGGATAGGTAGAGACCGGATGCGAGTCGCTCGGTTAGCTCATCGGGCATTGGGCTCGCTTGTGAGCGCCACTGCGCTTTGAAGCCTGACTTGCGCAGATCTTCGAGCTCTTGCTCAAAGGAGTCAGCCAGACTTGAGGCGAAGCTGCGATTGATCTCTACCAATTCGGCGTCAACCCCATTCAGCCCCGCCTCACGAAACAGAATTTCTGCCTGTTTGAATTCGGCACTAAAAAAGTGAGCATTGCCCAAGTTGAACAGGGCTGGCCCTCTCTGCTGAGCACTCTGCGCCGCCCAAGCAGCCGTCGCAAAGTTGCGTTGGGCACAGAGGTAATCTTGCTGCTCATAGCAACTAACTCCGGCAGCAAAGGCGCTGCGATAGCTGCTCTCATTGCTCGCAGCAGCCACAACGCCTGTGCCAACAAGCGATAGTAGCGCAAGAAGTGCGGGCCCATACCTAGGCATAATCTCCTCCTGAGCGTCCCGCTACCCAGAAACCTAAGAGCAGAGCGCCAATGGCGAGCATTAGCGGTAGTGGGAACCACTCGTTCCAGATCACCTCATCCTGCTGATCAGGCGCGATCCTTGCCGTGGGGAGATCTAAGAGTTGGGATAAGTCGGTCTGGTCAGCTTGCAGCAGGTTGAGATACTCAACCCTTGGGTGCTCGGCGAGTTGGCGTAACCAGGCGTACTCTAGGCGGGTTGTATTGCCATCCTTGAGCCGAATCGCTTCAGTGCCGCCAATACCGATGATTTTGAGACTGAGTTCAGCCCTATCGCTGAGAAGGTTTTCCAGTGTCTGCACTGTGGAACGTCGCTGTTCAGGCTCAATGTCGCCATCGGTAAACAGCACTAGGTAGTTAACCTCTGTCTCTGATGACAAGGCTTGGGCGGCCCTAACCAGGGCCGCACTAAGATTATTTCCCAGCGTCGGTGCTTGTAGAGCAACTAGCTGTTCGAGAAAGTGGGCTCTAAGTGAGGTATCGCTGCTTGGCAGAAGAAGATGGTGTGGGTCGCCAGCAAAAACCGTTAAACCGATCTCTAACCGTTCTCCAATCTCGTCATTCCATTTTTGGGCCAGTCGAGTTGCCGCGTCACGCCTCGCTTGAGGTCTCTGGTTTAGCTCAGTATCCTGCGCCTCCATCGAGCCTGATAGGTCGGTTATGAAGATAAGCTCGCCCATTGGGCCCTGCAGTGCGGGTGGAATTAGCAAGGCTGTTCT
>Ga0209962_1000595_pt1 | contig 9814 bp, 12 predicted proteins | sample SalPonA_C_H2O_MG_FD_185722 | JGI IMG/M metagenome (GOLD analysis project Ga0209962, IMG submission 185722) | Water microbial communities from South San Francisco under conditions of wetland restoration - Salt Pond MetaG R2A_C_H2O_MG (SPAdes)... | ecosystem: Environmental > Aquatic > Non-marine... | reverse complement strand
TCAACCATTATTACTACTCTGTACTGATATTTTTTATAAATCGTCGAGAATTTCGTTCAGTTTATCAGTATCACCCGCCTTAGCCGCCAACAAAACTTCACGAAGCGTATTTTCATCACTCGTAACTTTTTTAAATTTACTTTTTTTCTTTAAGTAAATAAAACAAGTGCGGTCATACACATAAAACAAGACGATACCGAAGAAACCGTACCGAAAATCTTGGTCGATCGTTTTTCCGTAAGTTTTTTATCCTTATCTTCCTCGAATTTAAACAGTTTTTCAGTTAAACTCTTTTCTTCGTCGTCGTCGTCGCCTCCGCCTCCGCCTCCGCCTCCGCCTTCATTATTATTACCGCAATCTTGTTTCAAGCTAATATTACTCCCTACTAGATCACCACCGATATCAAAATCGGCTTTACAAATACTTATATCTTTATTACAATTTGTATCCCAACTCGTTGGTTGGTAAACGTTACCGGCACACACAGATCCATAACACGGTTGCATACCTTCAAACTGGGCTATATCCCCTTCGTCTAAAGAACTTGTTATCTTATCCCAAATAGGTTGTACGGTTCTACACCCGGGTAAATTTGGTGATTGTTCACACAAACCGGGTTGCGTGACGTTATAACACGCACAAAAATCCTTATCGGGGTTGTTTTCGCAATACTCTCTTGCTAATATTTCGTACGAGTTACCTAAACTTGATTTACTACATAAAGGATCTTGGGACATTCTATTTTTACCCTCTTTAAAACAATAATCTCTCATATAATCTTGTGTTTTCACGAAGTCCCAACACGTTTCATTACCTTTACCTGTTTTAAAGTTTGGACTATCATATTTTATAGCGTTACAAACGCGGTTTATGATAGCAGTATAAGCACTTTTAACGTGTGATTTATCACTCGCAGCTAAAGACGATATTGAATTTTCATCTATAGTCCATGAACAAAGAGCTTTAGAGGGCTTATCAGATGTTTTAGCGTGTTTCCACGCTTTCCATCGCGAACCTGGACAATGTTCGGTTAACCCATGGTCTTGATTCGGTTTTAAATATTTATCCCAGTTATCAACTGTATATTCGTCAGCCGCTCGTGGTCCCTCTCCATCGGGTATATCTATAGTAGCATTGATTCTACCACCCTCAACTAATGATTCACCACCCGGACTTTGTATTTTCGCAGCAGATATACCGCTTAAAGGGCTCGCATATGGACCATGAGCGTTTATCCAATCTCCACTGTTATATCTCTGGTATTTACCATTTGTAAGTGCGTGTGCTTGTTGACGCTGATTATGATCACCGTGTTCGTAAAATACAACGGATGAATTTTCACACCCTGTAATCTCCCAACTTTCTACAGCGTCGTTATGTTCCATTCCGTGATTACCGTCACCTGAAATTGTCCATTGGACACCTCTTGAAAAATTAGGATACGAACCCATCTTTACTTTACATACCATTGTATGTAGTATTTATATACACTGATATTTTTTATAAACCGTCGAGAATTTCGTTCAGTTTATCAGCATCACCTTCTTTAGCGGCGACCAAAACTTCACGAAGTGTATTTTCATCACTCGTAACTTTTTTAAATTCACCGTACACGAGAAACGGCATTGTACTCAGGGAATCTTTATGTTCCAAGAGGTACTGACGAACCTTTGTTTTATCACCTTCACTCATTTCGCGTCCCGTTCGTGAGTATATCACGAGTACGACGAGTGCAATTGCTAAAATAATTGTTACGTTTTGCCTGGTAAAGAATTTCTTCATTTAGTATACCGTAACATTTTTTTTATCGTTTACTTAATAACATTACCATGGATATACACAGTATACACGACGATAAGGATGATACCGAATATTGTGTTATGTACCGAACGTTTGGGTCCGCCCACCTAAACTTTCTAGGCCATTGTGTTATGGGAAGTTTGTTCCACGGTGGTTTATTAAACGGTGGGTACCTCCGTTTTGCACGCTCGGCTGCCGTAGATCCACTTCGACCAGGTTCGTCCATCCAATCGGGTGTTTTATCTCTCCCGTAATTACACTTTACTATAATTTCGTCATCAGTCATGGTTCGAACGTCTAAATAATCGTCACACATAAAGTATTTATCTTCACACCCTTTCGTCGAATCTTTCGGTATGTACCCGTCGTCGCATACACGAGGTCTACAGTGTCTAACATCTTTTAAAATTTTATATCCTATAACACCTTTAGACGTATCGTCTTCGTCCACGCAATCAAATTTATAGTTTGCGTCACATAAACCGAAATCGTTTTTCTTCTTTTCTAAATCGCCATACGCTTTATCACACCCGTACGCGTTCATGTTTTTTTCACAGACTTTGTTCAAAACGTTATAACATTCACACCACTTATCCGTTGGGTTCGCATCACAATACGCCTTTGCCGCCTCGTGGTACTTATCTTCGCCCATTTTTGTTTTTGTACACTCACCATCAGCTTTAATCTTATCTTCGAGTTTACAATAGTTCAAACGCATTGTACCATCACTATCTCGTGCACCACACGAGTCTCCTGGTTTACCCGTCGACGATTTAAAATTATTAGGATCGACTTTACAAAAATTGTTCACTAATTCGTCCCATTTAAATGCGTCTTTACACTCAGACGCATATAAACCCACTATATGTTGTGCTGTTATTTCAGTACCATCGTATTCTTCTGCTAAGTAAGCGCATGTACAATTTGGGTCGAGATTATCGGGATTGTGATTATTTATACAATTCCTAAAATGTGCAAATACCTGAACCGGATTTAAGTCTTTTGTCTTATCCCATTTCGACCAATCGATGTTACTCTTCGAAAATTTAATTGTTTTATCACCAGACATTACTGTTATACATTTACTTTTTTTTCTCAGGGAAATATAAAACATGGGAGGAGGTGGAAGTCAGACTATCGAACAAACGTTCAATCTTTCCGCTATAAATAAAAGTATATATAATCAAGTCACTACGAATACACAAAAAGTGAGCGCGAGCTCTACAAATATTCAGAGTATTGGTCTAAATGTAAAGGGTTCAATGATAGGGTGTCCTTTTAATGCAACACAAAAAATAAAAGCAGAGTCACAGACCGACGTATCAATGGTACCCGAAACTATTTTAGCCATGAAAAATGAAATAACAACCGAAATGCAGGCTGGTGCACAGGCAGCAATAGAAAAATCCACAGAAGCTGGTAATCTACAGTTTGGGGATGATCAGAATGTTAAACAGGAAATTAATATGGCAATAGAAAATATAGTAGATACAACTATTTCAACCGAGAACTTATCTGAAGTTATATCGAACGCTGTAAACATCCAAGAAAATGTCATGAATATAGGTGGTGATTTAGATTGTCAAGGTGAACAGATTACATTAGGTCAGGATATTTCAGCTAAACTCGTTACAAAAGCTGTTATGGCATCACTTACAGATGCACTTATTGAAAACAAAACAACAAATAAACTCGTAGCTGATTTGGGTGCAACACAAAAAACCGAAAATAAAGGTCTCGCGGATATAGTCGGTACATTTTTTGAAGGTATAACCGGACCCATAAAATACGCGTTAATAGCTAGTGTGTTAATGATATGCGTTGTTATCATAGGTTTAACCTTATTCTTATTATCACCCGCGGGTCAAAACTCCACGCGAACAATTGCTAATGCCGGTGCCAAAAAACTCGGTGGTCCTTTTTAAGTTAAAGAAATAATTTTCCTTTATATTATGATTTTAAGTATAGACGTCGGTATACGAAACTTAGCCATGTGTATGCTCGACGAAACGTCTAATCTTATTGTTCAGTGGGATGTTTCTGGTGTTCCCCCTGAACATAAAGACGGCTTATTTGTTTCTTTAAGAGACCATTTAGATGATAAACCATGGGTTTTACAAGCGAATACAATTCTCATTGAAAAGCAACCCGATAGGAACAAAAAAATGAAAATGGTCGAACACTTTCTTCACACCTATTTCATTATACGTAACCCTAAAGCCGAAACGATCATTTACGACGCAAGGTTCAAAATACCTGATTTTGCGGGTCCCGGTAAAGCCATGTATACAAAACGTAAGAAAGCATCCATTGAGCGGTGTCAACAATTCATATGGAACAATACCGTGAACGCACACTGGATCCCTATTTTTAACGCCTCGAAAAAGAAAGACGATCTCGCCGATACTGTCATGCAAGCTATTAGTTTCACGAAACGCATCGAGCCCATGCAAAGCGTTTCGAAAAAGAGTAAAAAACTCGTTCCGAGAAAACCAAACGAGAACCAAAAACGGACACGGTATTCTAAATCAAATTTAGCGTACATTTATAAGAATAAAACCGAACTTGAAGTTCTCGAAAATAATAAACGGTTCATGAAAGATTTGAAACGCTACTATAAAAGTATAGACGATTTAGCGAATGAACTTGATTAACGTAAATTCTTATCCGCCGTATAATACGTCTTTCCTTTCATGACGAAACTGTGTACCCGCGCATACGCCCACGCTTGTGGACTCGCACCTGGTCGGTGTCCCGTACGCCACGCGGCTAACCCGCGATCGTACACGGTTTTTAAGGTTTTTAAAGGTATACCCGTCACTTTAGAAATATCTTTCAGTTTCGTTACACCGGGGTACTTTTTGCGGAACTTTGAGGTATAACTCGACGTTTTCGTTTCGACGTTCTTATCGGTTTTGAATGGTGTATAATCACGTTTCAACATCTTTTTGTATCGCGTTTCAACGTTCTTAAGAGTGTTTAGTCCCCTGAAATATTTTAACGGTGCATATATTTTACCCTCACTCTTACGAAGTTGCGTTATCTTTTTACGAATATCACTATCGGATAACATCTTAAAGATTGTGTTCGTAGTTACAATAAATGGAGAAAAAAGTACTCGATCATGGTTTTGTTAGGCTCGTGGATCACATGCCACAAAAGGATCTCGATTCAGCAATTGTTCAAGCCGCTCGCGTATCTTATGGAGACGGAACGAAAACAACTCGAGGTGATGCTGGTCTTATTCGATATTTAATGCGTCATTGGCATAACACACCGTTCGAAATGGTCGAATTCAAGTTCCACATTAAAATGCCCATGTATATCGCGCGTCAACACATGCGTCACAGAATGGCGAGTGTGAACGAGTACTCAGCAAGGTACTCAGTCGTTAAAGACGACCACTATAAACCCGAAGTTTTACGTGGTCAATCAAAAGTAAATCATCAAGGTTCCGAAGGTGAAATCGATACAAATAGCGAACGCGAAAACGTATTAAATAAACACTTTGATACTTCGTACGAAATATACACGTACCTACTCGAAGATGGTGTGTGTAGAGAACAGGCGAGAGGTGTACTTACACAATCTACGTATACCGAATTTTATTGGAAAATAGATTTACATAATCTCATGCATTATCTTCGTCTTCGCTTAGAACCAGGTGCACAGAAAGAAATTCGTGACTACGCAAGTGCGATTTATGATCTCATACAACCACTCGTACCCATTACCATGAAAGCGTTCGTAGATTTTAGAATGAATGCCATTCAACTTTCAGGACCGGAAATAGAGGCTATCGCAAACGGTACACCTATAGAATCAATTGGTGAACGTCGAGAATTTGAAGAAAAAATGAAACTTTTGGGACTCGATAAAAATGTCAGTAAAGAGTAAGAATAAAATGTTTTCGCTTTCCACAGTATCTACAAATTTTGCATCGACGCAAAAAAAGTTTAAGAAGTTTGGGAAGAAACTTCGTAAACAAAGACAAGAACAACTCAAAAAAATTTCCGAAAAAGTTAAGGAAATTGGTAAAGACGAAATTGAACGAACAAAAAACTTGTTCGAAAAACACAAGGAATTCTTTACCGAAAAAGCTACTTCGTCTACATCGTCCCCGGAATCCACCGCTATTGATTTTTACGAGAAGCCCTAAATACCAAGTCTAAACTTATCAGTGTTAATATGACAAAAGCACTTTGACTTCCGTGATCCAACATATTACCAGCAAAAACAGCTGATAAAACACTATACTGTACGTATCGCATTTCTTTTCTTGACTTTTCTAACGACCTTTTCATAGATGCTCTCGATTTTTCTAAACCGAGAACAGCTGTACTTATATTTTTTATACGATTTGGCATTTCCATAGACGTTGAAAACATATCGCCTATATCGATAACATCCGAAACTTGTTCTCTAATCATTGGTTCGAGATATTCAAAATATGTAAATTTAGGGTCTAGGTTCACACATGTTCCTTCGATAGTTGAAAACGCTTTTGCAAGATACACAAAGGACGTTGGTATAATAAAAGGCTTTTTTTGTGCTAGTGATAAAAGAAGTTCATCTTGTAATATATCATCTTTTAAACTCTTACCATCGAGTGTTTCGAGATAACTTAATGTTGTTTTAAAAAAAAGTTCTATATCACTCGTATCCGATGTCGTTGGTAAAATTATTTTTAAATCTATAAGTGTATCGACTATACCTTTTGTATCTTTATTTATGATATACAAAAACATTTTCTTGAACCCTTCTTTTATTTCATCCGTTAAATCTATAACTAAACCGAAATCGTAAAAAACGAGTTTACCTTCCTTAGAAAACCCCAAATTACCTGGGTGTGGATCGGCATGGAAAAATCCATACTCCATTGTTTGAATGACGTATGAATTTATCAAAGCTTCGCATATCTTCTTACCATTCACCTTTGGATCCGTTATCTCAGCGAGTTTTTCGGATTCAACGTATTCCATAACAATCATATTTTCGTTTGAAAATTCCTTATACACTTTTGGTATTTTTATCCATTTTACCTTTTTGAACGATTTACGAAACTGTATTGCATTAATCATTTCCTGTTCATAATTCGTTTCAGCTAATAAATACTCTATAGATTCATTTAATACGTACCCAGATGTTGTTCCTGTATCCACACCAATTTTTTCTAAAAAATGTACAATATCACGAACATCGTCAGTATCACGTTTCATAATATTATAGATATCAGGTCGTTTGAGTTTTACAACAACTTCATTCCCGTTACTTAAAACGGCTTTGTGTACCTGTCCAATACTCGCCGATTTAAAAGGTTCGTATTCAAAACTCGAAAAAACGTCCGAATCAACGTGTTCCTTAATCATGTTTTCTATAGAATCTTTATCGATAGGTGGTACATTATCCTGTAAAGATTCCAATTGTGTTATAAACTCCAAGGGATATAAATCTGCGCGTGTCGATGCGATTTGTCCCAGTTTTATAAACGTTGGTCCCAAATCAACAAGCTGTTCTTTCGTCCATTTCCCAAACTTTACCTGGTCTTTTTCAAATTGTCTACGCCATAAAAATTCCGCGGCAAACTTCCATGTCTTTTGTTTTTGTTTTTGAGGTACTACTTTTATGGGTGTATTTTTAGCAAGACATGCCACCAACACCATCTTATTATCTGTACATATAATAAATGTGGCGTGTGTTTTTAACTTTATATTTTTCGTACCTGGTACTTGGTCCGCATTGGGAATCGAGACTCATGGAAAAGAAACCTTTACGTATAGTTGATTCACCAAAAGAATTTTTTAGACGATCTATATTTATATCGTATACAGCAATTTTATATACTGCTTGGTTCTTATATACTCCTTCGTATTCAACTGCCATAAACGCACTTCTCTTGTCTGGTGGCGCAACGTACGGGTTTTATACAAAATACGGTCCTGAAAAACCGTTTCCCATGCATATACTTTTGAACTTATTTATACTGTTCATGGGTACACAATATTTTGATACACAAACTATACTTACTTTATTACTTTTACTATTCTATTATCTTACACAAGATTTGTTGTACATTTCCAAATAATATTTATCTGTATATATAAATGCGAGTTCACGTAATAGGTGCCGGCCCAACGGGTATGTCAGTCGCATGGGAACTTCTCAGGTCAACCGAACACGAAGTTATTATATACGATCGCAAAGAATCCGCAGGTGGTTCATGGTGGGAACCAAAAGGTCCCAAAAGAGATTTACACGCACACCGTATCGTTTTTGATAACGCATTCGTAAACACAAATAGTTTATTCGAAGAAATGGGTATTGAATGGGACGATATGTTTCAACCTGCAGATACACGCGTGTATACTACAACATTCAAGTATCTTAAATTTAAAGATTATTTAACTTTAACATCACTCGCTATACGGGTTTTAGCACAACCAGATAAATATAAAGGTGTATCACTCAAAGATGCACTTGGCGAACTTTCTGACTCGGGTGAAAAATTACTCAAAGCCTTACCATTAATTATGGATGGTGTTGATTGGGAAACAATGTCCGCCTTTGAATTTGTGAAAAGCTTCGATCACGTGGGTATGTCTAAACAATACGTTCAAAAAGTTTCGGGTAAAGTCATGTCCGATAAAATGCAAAATGCACTCTTAGAAAAGGGTGCTACATTTATGTTTGGTAGAGATCTTGAAAAGGTACATTACGAAAAAGATGGGTATGAAGCTTCTTTTAGAAATAAAACAAAAATAAAGGATGGTCTTCTTGTTTTGTGTATAGATAATAGTAAAGCGTTACAACTTGTGGGTGAGAATTGGGGTAAAAATGCCCTTAAAAAAATTGGTCCAAGTACGTACGGGTGTATTAACGTGTTATTAGATTACGACGAACCAATTCGTTTACCTAAAACTGATTTGGAATATGCTATGGAAACTACATTTAATATTCAACCCGTTGTATTAAGTGATAATAAAACCATTTCGTGTGTTATATGTAATCTTACGGATGAAGTTTTATCGACCGACCCAGAAACACTTAAGAGCGAAGTTATTAAACAATTGTGTGTACCAAAACCAACGAGTATTCGTATAGGGTGGGGTTCACATTGGAAAGATGGAAAGTGGTCGTTCGAACAATCTTCGGGTGTTTTGAGCTTACACGGACAAGTTCCATTTTACGGTGAGTGTTCTAAAGTTGCTTTATGTGGTATGATGTCTAAAAGAAAAACACCGTATTCGAGTATAGAAGCCGCTATAGAGGTTGGAAGATCATTTTGTCACGAAACGTTCGAAACGAGAAAACCATTACAGCCAGTTTTGATAACACATGTAGTATTCATACTTATAGTTTTGTTTCTTATTATACTATATACACGTAAAGAATGACGTTTCCTGTAGAAGCTACCGTATACGAACCCGTGTACGACTATAACGATAAAAAATATATTAGACTTACCGTATCCGATAAAGTTCGCGATTACATACTTGGTTTACACGCGAATAAATCCGATGTTATACTTTTTCCCGATACACTCGATGATCCACTCGAAGGTAACGTTTTAAAAGTAAAAGTTCCGTTCAGGTACCGTCGCGTCATGTGTAACGTAGACGGTGATACACCCGTACAATCATTAAAAAAGGGTGACATAGTTCAAACCGAACTCCAATTTAATGGTGTTTGGAATGCACACGAACACAGTGGGTACTCGTGGGTTTTGAAGTATATAAAGTATATAAACTAATAGTAAGAAATGAGTCTTACACGCTCGGGATATCTCACAGGTGAGACACAAGAAATCAAAAACGAACTTACGGTTCGTGCCGTCGTAAACACGGAATTTGGATTTCCTCCGCCTCCCTTTAAGGTATTCAGAAAAACAAAAACGGGTCTATGTGTTCCCCGATTTTATGGTGAAGAAAAGTTTGGTAAAGCAAAAGAAGATCGTCGCCCGGAACCAGTAAAAATATCGACCAAGTTTAATGGAAAATTACGCGATGAAACACAT
>Ga0209962_1000582_pt1 | contig 10032 bp, 12 predicted proteins | sample SalPonA_C_H2O_MG_FD_185722 | JGI IMG/M metagenome (GOLD analysis project Ga0209962, IMG submission 185722) | Water microbial communities from South San Francisco under conditions of wetland restoration - Salt Pond MetaG R2A_C_H2O_MG (SPAdes)... | ecosystem: Environmental > Aquatic > Non-marine... | reverse complement strand
TAACTTGCCCGCACTAGCTTCAACTCGTGTAAGTGATGATGGAGGTAAGACTTTTGCGCAAGAGCGAGAAGCACTGTATAAATTACTCTTTGAGATGCGTACTGAGATCAATGCATTGAAGAAGGCAGTTGGTTCTCAAGGAGAGGGAATGTATGAAGGTATCCAACGCGAATACCCTCAGATTGGCGAAGAATTTGGGGGTTCTACTTCCAAGACAACCTCTAATCTGAGCCGATTCAATCCTTCCCACAGAAGAGATGAGACAGAGGTAACTATTATTTCAAGTGAGGAACACGATCGCTACGAAGATCAGGATGAGATCATAGAAATTGAAAATTTATCCTTGGTGGATAAAGAGATTGAATTGATCAAAAAAGCTCTGGATAAAAGCGATGGGAAAAGAAAAGTTGCTGCCAAGGAACTAGGAATTTCAGAGCGAACGTTATATCGTAAGATCAAACAATACAATCTCGAATGATGCTCAAGCGGGTTCTTTTTTTATCTCTTTTTATCACGTTGTTTTCCTGTCGAGGCGGATATAGTTTCACGGGTGGCAATGTCGGGGATGCCAAGAGTTTATATGTTGGATTCTTTGATAACAATGCCCAGATAGTGAACCCTGAGATGTCTCAAAAGGTGACAGAAGCGGTGAAGGATATTTTTGTGCAGCAGACTTCGTTGAGCTTGCAAGATGGTCCATCGGACATGAACGTAAGTGGAGCGATTGTAGAATATAGTTTGAAGCCACAGGCGGCTCGAGGCCCTTCTGAGGTGGCACAAATGAGATTCACCATAGGATTGAAAGTTCGATTTGAAAATGTGTTAGAGCCGAAAAATGATTTCGAGCAGCGTTTTAATCGCTATAGAGATTATGATGCGGACTTGAATTTTTCGGATATTGAGACTGAATTGGCCGACGATATAATTCGTGAATTGACAGAGGATATATTGAATCGATCTATCGCGAATTGGTAATCTTATGAACGGAAAGAAGCTTCAGCAATACTTTGATGACCCATCGTCTATGGACGATGCGGCAGTTGTAGCCTTAAAGCAGGCGGCTGAAGATTTTCCGTATTCCGGAGCATTGCAGGTGCTTTACATGAAGGCTTTACAGTCTAAAGAGAGCTATATGTTGCCGGCTCAGGTGAAAAGAAGCGCAGTTTCCGTTTGGGATCGTGCTGTATTGAAGGCTTGGTACGATCAGAAGACGGCTAAAGAAGTAGAGCCTTCCATAGTCTTCGACATTGAAGCCTTGAAAAAGGAACCGTCTCCTTCAAAGGAGGCGTCGAAACCAGTAATAGTAGAAGCTAAAGTGGAATTGGCGACGAAGGAGGTTCAGCAATCCACAACTTCACCTGTGCGAAATCCTGAAGACATTAGTCACCTTCCAGAAGCAGTTCAAAAAGCAATTCTACGTTCGCGTGCGCTTCGAGATAAGAAAAATACCGAACCAGAGTTCGCTACGCCCTCCATCAAAGAAAAGGAACGGGTAAAAGCTGAGGTTCAGGTAGAAGACGCACCTTCTGAAGTTACAGAGGGGATTGAAGCGAAGACATTCACTGAAGTTGATCAGACTCTTACAACTACAAAGGAAGTGCCTCAAGTGCATTCAGAAATTGAAAGCACATTTGCTACAGAAGAAGTCGATGAGCCGTCGGAAATAGTGCATGTAGAAAAGCAGGCAACCGAGCCCTTTGAAAATGAGGAGGTGGAAGAGCGTATTTTACCTTTTGACGAAAAAGCCACTTTTATGGACTGGCTAAACGAAGGGATTTCTACGGAGCCGGTACATCCGATACGTGTTGAATCTGAAGAATCTCTTGATGATGAATGGGTTTTAAAGGAATCGTCACCGAAAGTATCAGATGAACCTCCTGCAGAACCCCTCGAAGTGGCACCGAAGGAGGAAGATGCGGCACCTAATGAAATTCGAAAAATCATACAAGAATTACCGAAGTTCGAGCCCCCGAAAGGAGAGGTCGAAATCAATGTATTCGCAATGGAAGCAGATGCAGAAGGTAAGTTCGTAACAGAAACGTTGGCAGATATTTACTTGTCTCAAGGGTTATTTGATAAAGCAATTCGTGCCTATGAGGTACTAAGTTTGAAATACCCGGAAAAAAGTGGTTTCTTTGCCGACCAAATTAGAGCAATTAAGAAACAAAAGAAATAATGACAGCACTCTTTTCAATTCTGATCGTAGTGGTATCCGTACTACTTGTACTTGTGATTTTAGTTCAAAATCCTAAAGGCGGTGGTTTGAGCTCAGCTTTTGGTGGCGACAGTCCTCAGATGCTCGGCGGTGTGAAGAAAACAACTGACTTCTTGGATAAAGCAACTTGGGGTCTAGTTATTGGATTGTTTGTTCTTGTAATTGGAATGAACTTAGTATCAACAGATACCGTAGAAGTAGAAGATACACTTTTGAAGGACCAAGTTGAGGGTGCAGTTCCTTTCCAGCCTGCGGTACCTTCACCAGAAGCTGCTCCTGCAGAAAGTGCTCCAGTAGGAGATATGCCAGAGAGCGTAGAAGAATAAGAAGCAAAAGCTTTTCATATCAAGCCCGGATGGTCTGCCATTCGGGCTTTTTTTTGACTTGATGCTGACATTTTTTCAAGGCAAGACTGCTTTGAGAGTGTCAGACTGACACAAAAATCAGGTTGGCATAGATTTTTATGTATACCAACCGTCAAACTTTAAATACAACTAAAATCATGGCAGATTTAAACATTCGTCCGTTAGCTGACAGAGTAATTATTGAACCTGCAGCTGCTGAAACTACGACGGCATCTGGGATCATTATTCCTGATACTGCACAAGAAAAGCCTCAGCGAGGAACCGTTGTTGCAGTGGGTCCAGGTAAAAAGGATGAGCCAATGACCGTTAGTGTGGGAGATGTTGTTCTGTACGGCAAGTACAGCGGAACAGAATTCAAGTATGAAAGCGGTGATTACCTCATTATGCGTGAGGCGGATATCATGGCAATTGTTTAATTCCTATTGATTCAAACAGAAATACAACATGGCAAAAGAAATTTCATTTGATGTAGATGCAAGAAACAGCCTGAAAGCAGGTGTTGATGCATTGGCAAACGCAGTTAAAGTAACATTAGGACCGAAAGGACGTAATGTAATCATTGAAAAATCATTCGGAGCACCACACGTGACTAAGGATGGTGTTTCTGTAGCGAAAGAAATAGAGCTTGAGGACAAGATCGAAAACCTTGGAGCGCAGATGGTAAAAGAAGTGGCTTCTAAGACTGCGGATATCGCAGGGGACGGAACAACTACGGCTACTGTTTTGGCACAAGCAATCTACAATCACGGCTTGAAAAATGTCGCGGCGGGTGCGAATCCAATGGATTTGAAACGCGGTATTGAAAAGGCGGTTTCTGCGCTTGTGGCTGAATTGAAAACGCTAAGCCAAGAGGTTGGTGATGATAATAGTAAGATCGAACAGGTAGCGTCTATTTCTGCAAACAATGATGGCACCATCGGTAAGCTAATCGCTGAGGCTATGGCTAAAGTGAAAAATGAAGGTGTAATTACCGTTGAAGAAGCCAAAGGTACAGAGACGTACGTTGATGTAGTGGAAGGTATGCAGTTCGATCGCGGTTATTTGAGTCCGTACTTCACTACTAATACGGAGAAGATGATTGCGGATCTAGAGAACCCATACATCTTGATTTACGACAAGAAGGTAAGTTCAATGAAGGAGTTGTTGCCAATTCTTGAGCCAGCAGCTCAAAGTGGTCGTCCATTGTTGATTATTGCTGAAGACGTGGATGGCGAAGCATTGGCTACCTTAGTGGTAAACCGTATTCGTGGCTCACTCAAAATCGCTGCAGTTAAGGCACCAGGTTTTGGAGACCGTCGTAAAGCAATGCTTGAAGATATTGCCATTCTAACCGGTGGTCAAGTCATCTCAGAGGAGCGAGGTATGACACTAGAAGGAGCGACCTTGGATATGTTGGGTACCGCAGAAAAAGTGTCTATCGATAAAGACAATACGACTATTGTAAACGGCGCAGGTGCAGGTGAAGCAATCGCAGCTCGTGTGAATCAGATCAAAGCTCAGATTGAGAATACTACATCAGATTACGACCGTGAGAAACTACAAGAGCGCTTGGCCAAGTTAGCTGGTGGTGTAGCGGTACTTTACGTTGGTGCAGCATCTGAAGTAGAGATGAAAGAGAAAAAAGATCGTGTAGACGATGCTCTTGCTGCAACTAAAGCGGCAGTAGAAGAAGGTTTCGTGCCTGGAGGAGGTGTAGCGCTCGTACGCGTGAGCAGCGTCCTTGAGGATATGAAAGGTGATAACGACGATGAAACCACAGGTATCCAAATCATCTCTAAGGCTATCGAAGAGCCATTGCGTCAGATTGTACACAATGCAGGTCTTGAAGGCTCTGTAGTGGTAGCAAAAGTTAAAGAAGGCAAGGACGACTTTGGTTTCAATGCGAAAACTGACGAGTACCAAAACATGTATGAAGCAGGAGTCATCGATCCAACGAAGGTGACGCGTGTCGCTTTGGAAAACGCAGCTTCTGTTGCGGGTCTGTTGTTGACCACTGAGGCAACGATTACTGAGATTCCGAAAGATGAGCCAGCAATGCCGGCAGGTGGCATGGGCGGCGGCATGGGAATGATGTAATTCTCGGCGAATAGCTAGAGCTAGAAAGCCACCCTACGACGGGGTGGCTTTTTTTATACCTTTAAGGGAGACCGTAGGACCATGAAAAAGATTCTAACTATACTCCTCTTCTGCTCAATGTACTTAGGTGCGCAAGCACAGAGTAACTCCATCGATAGGCTTTCTCTAGACGCTGCAGTTTTGCCCTGGGGGCATACTTTAAACTATAGTGGAACGGTTAATTATGAGTTTGTCAAAACCAATCACATTGGGGTGTATTGGAAGAATTGGTTTGAAACGGAATTGGGGAGCGCGAGCAGTCTTTGGGGTTCATATATACCTCTAACCTCATCGATCGAAATTGGTATTTCGATGTTAAATTCGCCATTGTAGCGAGTCGCCCTATGGAGTACTTTAATGCGTATACATTTGATCCTTTTGTGGGCCTGAGTTTCGGTAGAAATTTCGGGGATCATTGGGGTATTGGTACCCAGATAAATGGTTGGACGTATTATGGCGTTCAGGGAAGTAGTTTTAATCCCGAGATTGCCGCCATCAACCTTCGCTATTCTTTCTGATTTAGCGCGTAAACGCTTCCAAATACTTCGCGATGTACTCTTCGCGTTGCTTGTACTTGTATTGCATCACGTATCGTGGATGCTCCAGCGGCAAGAGCTCAGGAGTGAAGTTGTATTCTTTGTTGAGTTTCTGTAGGAATTTTAGATTCTTCCCGGTGCCGAAGACGATGATGCGTTCATTTTTTCCGGCCAATTCAATTTGCTTTTGAATCTGCTCGAGTAAATACGGCGCTAATGCATTGGCAAAACTCGTGCGGTCGTAATAGTTGAAATTGACTTCCTTATTGTTTTTAGTCACTGTGAACCCAAGTGGACATACGGATCCTATAAAAAAGGAATTATAAAAGCTTTCAGGCCCACCAAATGCATCAACGGCTTCGTAGACGAACACAGAGCTCGGTTCGTGCGTAGTAAAGGAATCAAAGGGAATTCCGCACCTAATCAATCGCTTGGTATCTGTAAATGGAATGCCAGTGGCTCCGGCACCTAATCGACCTGGATTAATTCCTAAAATGAGGTTGCGTGGCTCGTTATCGCTGTAGAATTTGTGGTAAAAACCACTTAAGGCTTGCTCCTGCTCGGCGCTAGCTCCTTCAAAAGGGTTGAGTACTCGAAGGTCATTGTTCAAAAGTGAATGGTCGAATTCTAGATTCGCATAGAAGTCTAAAATACGATCAGCCTTGGTCATTTTTTATTGAATTGATTCATTGTGATTGAGAGTCCAGCTAAACCAAAGCTCTCACATGCCTTAACGCTATGTTCTATTAGCGCCGGTAAATCTAGAGCCTCATCATTGGACCATTCTCCTAAAACGTAATCAACTTGACGGCCTTTTGGAAAGTCGTTTCCAATCCCAAATTTCAATCGGGGATAATCAGTACGACCCAATTTGGCTTGGATGTCTTTCAGTCCGTTGTGTCCGGCATCAGACCCTTTGCTCTTCAGACGAATAGAGCCGAAAGGAATAGCAAGATCGTCGACAACAACAAGAATATTTTCTATAGGAATGTTTTCCTCCTGCATCCAATATCTCACGGCATTACCGCTGAGATTCATGTAGGTGGTTGGCTTGATAAGCCGGAACGTTCTGCCTTTGATTTTAGCTTCAGCTGTCATAGCGTATCGCCCAGGTTCAAAAACGACATTGGACGCCTTCGCGAAGGCGTCCAATGTCAAAAAACCTATGTTGTGACGGGTATTTGCATACTCGGCTCCGGGATTGCCTAAACCGACAATAAGGAACTTCTTCATACCCTAACGAGTGCTATTATTCTGCAGCTTCGTCTTCTTCATCGTCACCATCCTTAACCGCACCACGAGCATTTTTCACAGTTACGATTACCGCTGTTCCAGCGTTTAGGATTTCGTATCCTTCTGGTTGTACATCACTTACGCGAATAGATTGACCGATACGTAGTGGTGAGATGTCCAAAGTAATGTTCTCAGGGAACTTACCTGGTAATGAGCGTACAGATAGTTTACGAAGAACCATCTTCAATTTACCACCGTTCAATACACCACGTGATTGTCCTTCCAATACAACAGGTATTTCAACAGTTACCGGCTTTCCTTCAACCAATTGGATGAAGTCAATGTGCATTAGCTGGTCAGTTACCGGGTGGAACTGCATGTCTTGAATTACAGCTTCCACAGTAGTATCACCTACAGTTACTTTAGCGATTTTAGCCTCAGCAGTGTATACCAAGCCTTTAAATGCTAGGGTAGGAGCAGAGAAGTGGATAGGTGCTTCACCACCGTAAATCACACATGGTACGTTACCGGCTTTGCGCTCTGCTTGAGCGTACTTAGAACCTAAATCGGTTCTTAGATTTCCTTGGATTTCAACAGACTTCATCTGATCTAGTTTATTCAGGTATTACATTATAAAGTGTCCTGAGATGCTTTCGTGGTGATGAACGTTTTTCATCACTTGTGCAAACATTTCAGCGACAGAGATCACGCGGATCTTCGGGTTCTCATTTTTCTGTGGAATGGTATCAGCGATAACCAACTCCTCCAACGCGCTATTGGCAATACGCTCGTGAGCAGGGCCGCTTAATACACCATGCGTACAGTATGCACGAACAGTTTTAGCGCCTTTCTCTTTAAGCATTTCAGCGGCTTTCACTAGCGTTCCACCTGTGTCCACCATATCATCGACTAGGATGACATTCTTTCCTTCTACATCGCCGATAACAGTCATCTTATCGATGACATTTGCTTTCTTGCGCTGTTTGTAGCAGATAACAACCTCAGCTTCTAACTTACTTCCGTACGCGTGTGCACGTTTCGCTCCTCCCATGTCCGGAGAGGCAATACATAGGTCGGTTAAGCCAAGTGCTTCGATGTCACTGATGAACAAGTTTGAACTAAACAAATGATCTACAGGAACTTCAAAGAACCCTTGGATCTGATCTGCGTGAAGGTCCATGGTCATTACACGAGTTGCACCGGCAGCCATAAGCATTTTCGCGGCTAACTTAGCACCTATTGGAACACGTGGTTTGTCTTTGCGATCCTGGCGAGCTAGCCCGAAATAAGGGATTACAGCGGTAATATGCTTTGCTGAAGCTCTTTTTGCAGCATCACATAGCATTAACAACTCCATGAGGTTGTCCGCAGGAGGATTTGTGCTTTGGATGATGAATACACGGTGCCCTCTAACTGTTTCTTCGAAAGAAGGACAAAATTCACCGTCGCTAAACTCTGTGATAATCACATTTCCCATAGGGATACCATAGCTCTTCGCAATATTTTTAGCGAGTTCCATGGTGTGACGTCCGGCGAATATCTTTGCTTCAGGTAGCATCTGTACTGTATATCAGTGTTATTAATGCGGTTTACGCACCTCCGAAGAGGGGTGCAAATGTAAGTAAAAGAACATAAATCACCGACGAAAATGTAAAGCGTTTAAAATTCTTTGCAGAAATGTTAGGAGAAATGGAAAACCCACGTATTTTTGCCGTCCAATTCCACGGAAGCCTGGGTGGCGGAATTGGTAGACGCGCTGGATTCAAAATCCAGTTCCTTCGGGAGTGCGGGTTCGATTCCCGCCCCAGGTACTAAAAGCCTCGCTGATTACAGTGAGGCTTTTTTGTTTCCGGATATCGGGCGCCGACCTAACAAGAAATTCTCAAGGTAGACTCAGAGGGAGTACTTTGATGCATTTATACTACTTTCACATTATGAACAAACAAAATTCATCGGACAAGCAGCAACGCTATGATACCGCCTATCTGAGAATGGCTAAGGAATGGGCTCAATTGAGTCATTGTGAACGTAAAAAAGTGGGAGCCTTAATCGTAAAGGATCGCATGATAATTTCTGACGGCTTCAACGGTACGCCCACGGGTTTCGAAAACCCTTGTGAAGATGAGCAGAACTATACCAAATGGTACGTGTTACATGCAGAGGCGAACGCAATAACAAAAGTTGCTAGTAGTCCTGCTAGTGCCAAGGGTGCTACGTTGTATATCACCTTAAGCCCATGTAAGGAATGCAGTAAGCTCATTCACCAGGTAGGAATAAAAAAGGTGATTTACATGAATGAATATAAGGACCGTAGTGGTTTAGATTTTCTAATTAAGGCCGGAGTGGAAGTCCTTCAAATGAGTTTAGATTGAAGAGAGAAAATGTAGTTCTTTGGATTGCAACGTTTTTACTGATCGGTATCTGGATCGGTGGAAAATTTAGTGTAGCTCCATCCGGTGATTCATCTGTAGATAATAAACTGAGCCGTTTCTTTCGTTATTTGGAGACGGAATATGTCGATTCCCTCGATGTAGATGCACTTTCTGAGCAGGCGATGGAGATGATTCTGAGTGAATTGGATCCGCACAGTACCTATATTACTGCGGATGATGGCGCAGCAATGTCAGAGCGCATGAATGGGGGATTCACGGGTATTGGGGTCGAGTTCGCCATAAAGCGAGATACTTTGGTTTTCGTCCATGTCATGGACAACAGTCCTGCCAAGGATTACGGTATTCTCTCCGGGGACCGCGTGTTTGCTATAGACGGCGATACTATTGTGGGCGCTTCTTTGAACAACTCTACAGTCACCTCGCTCATCAAAGGTCCTGTAGGATCTTACGTTGACTTTAAAATAAAGCGTGGTGATCTCATTCTAGATGCTTCGGTGCAACGAAATACGATTCCTATCGAAAGCGTTTACGCCAAACCAGTCAAAAATGGTCTTGGATATCTTCGTATTGAAAGATTTGCGGAGACTACGCACGATGAGTTTGTTGCAGAGTTAGAGAAATTGGACCATCAAGGCATGCGTGCCGTCATTATTGATCTCAGAGACAATCCCGGTGGATATTTGCACGAGGCGGTAGCAATGGCAGAAGAGTTCCTTGTGGAGGGACAGAACATTGTTACCACGCGTTATCGCAATGGCGAGGAGCATACTTCTGTGGCACGCTCGGGTGAAGATTATGAAGACTTGCCGGTGCATATTTTAATCAATGAGAATTCAGCAAGTGCTTCGGAAGTTTTTACTGGGGCTCTTCAAGATCACGACCGCGCAGTAGTGTACGGAAAGAGATCTTTTGGAAAGGGGTTGGTCCAAGAGGATAAACTCCTTGGTGATGGTTCTAAGGTTCGTTTAACGGTGGCCTACTATTTTACACCTAGTGGACGAAGTATTCAAAAGCCTTACAAAGAAGGTGAAATAGCGAATGAAGGTGTCTTTTTGAGCGATTCGGGTAGAGTACTCGCCTCAGGAGGAGGAATTGAGCCTGATCGTGTTTTGGATAATGATTCTACCTCATACTTCTGGACATTCTCCTTTGGAACAATGGATGCTTTTGCTTTT
>Ga0209962_1000580_pt1 | contig 10048 bp, 6 predicted proteins | sample SalPonA_C_H2O_MG_FD_185722 | JGI IMG/M metagenome (GOLD analysis project Ga0209962, IMG submission 185722) | Water microbial communities from South San Francisco under conditions of wetland restoration - Salt Pond MetaG R2A_C_H2O_MG (SPAdes)... | ecosystem: Environmental > Aquatic > Non-marine... | reverse complement strand
TGGAAGAGACTAGCTTCATTTTCCGTTACGACACTACCTTTAGCTTTGAAGTTGATCCAAATTTACCAGCGATCAATTTGACGGTTAAACAAACACAACGTTGGACGAAATAATCTTCTAACCAAGCCTCTTAAGTAGCCGCGAACTCTCTTTAGATAAAGGGTTCGCGGTTTTTTTTATGCCTTAGTCGAAAGTGCCACCAACCGCGAATGAAGCGCACTGATTTTCTGATCATCACGCCGCCATTGCGCATCAAAACCCAGCTTGTCTGCCGGGAGCGTTTCCAAATAACGAGCGGTCATGTGAAAAGCACGAATTCCAGCATTCCACAATGATTCTACTACCCCTGCGTGTACGCCGGAGCCCGCTTGGATTTGCATCGAAACTCCCGCTTTTTGCGACATGGTAGCGAGCAGCTCTTTTCCCTCATGCGCCCGCTGCGCTCCTCCAGAGCTCAGTATGCGCTCTACCCCTAGCGTTGCCAAATCTTCCAAGCATGATAAAGGCTCCGTGGCCGCATCAATCGCACGATGAAACGTACTACCCAAATTCAAATCCAGCGCACTTCGAACCACTTTGGTGGCAAAGTCTAGATCAAGACGTCCGTCAGAGGTTAAGGCCCCGAACACTATTCCGCTAATACCCGTAGTTGCTAACGCCTCTAAGTCTAGCAACATCTGTTTCTGCTCAGATTTTGAATAGGTGAAATTTCCGGAACGGGGTCGCAGCATGGCGTATACGGGGAGCTCCGTGGTAGAAACTACCTCGGTAGCTTGACCTACCGTTGGCGTAAGACCGCCCTCAACAAGATTGGCACAAAGTTCAATGCGATGCACGCCTAGCTCAGCAAGACCCACAGCGTGCGCGGCTTCTTCCAGAGCAATCTCAATTTCAAATGGGACGGCCATAGATCTGTATTTCGTCGATAAAGTGCCAAACGCGTTGTCCAGCAGCAGGATGATTCGCAGGCAGCACCTCTGTATTGGGTACTTTGAAGTCAATAGATCTCGTCGGCCTTAACCCACCTTTGGGCGCTATAACCATCGTTTCTATGAAGGTACCCTCATCATTTGGGGTGCTCTTTCTGAAGGCTTCCACGCGCTCTATGACATCGCTTTCGATGTAGATGTCGGCGTAGACCACTTTTGGTACAAGAATCCAACTCAATCGGCTTTGCAAGAAGTTGATTTTCACAGAATCAATTTTGTATTCGGTCTCCCAATCAAAGTGACCACGAAAAGCATCTGGACCATAGAAACCTAGCCAATTCCCATCTCGAAAGTTGAGTGAACCTAATTGGCCATCAGCTAAAGGAATGGGACGCAAACTTGTATACGGTGGCGTCGGCGTACTGGTCATACAACTGTGCGTGAGCAATCCCTCATGCAAGGCATAACGATACTCCAATTCCGGTCCAACCGACCTCCCCTCGCGAGTGGGCTGCACTTTCAAAGAGGAAATTCCACGGCCTGTAATTTCAAAGTCTTGCGGTTGCTGCACTTCGTCCAGTGTGGTCACCAGCTCCAATCCAGGAAAAGTTGGCAGCACGCTCACCTTGACTTTTAGCTCATCGTTTTTCGATTGATTTTCAGCATCTACCTCAACAGGCACCTGCTCCACATCATAGCGGTAACCAAGCGCGTCCAACATCGGATAATGACGCTGTAATCTCTTCCAAAATACATCATAATCTCTCTGCGCCGGGTGCGACCACAAGACCTCGGCCATTGCGATACCGCGTGGCAAGAATCGACGGTCTAAAGTTTCGGTATCTGGAATCCGCTCCGACCAAAGGTTACACTCCCCACCTAAAATATGCCCTGCATCGAGGGGGTCCAATGCTGAAGGTATAGGACTGTATGCATACACCTTTGGCACATCAATACTGCTCACTGGATAATCAAAATAGGCATGGGAAGTTGGACTCATAATGGCATTATGACCTTGTTTAACAGCCTCGATTCCACCTTCAAACCCGCGCCAGCTTTGCACTGTCGCATTCGGGCTCAAACCGCCCTCCAAAATTTCGTCCCAACCGATAATCTGCTTCCCCTTCGTGACCAAATAGTTCTCGATCCTCGTATTGAACCACCCTTGCAACGCCTCTTCATCGTGAAGGCCTTCTTCGATCATACGTTTTTGACATTTTGGACAATGCTCCCAGCGGTATTTAGGCGCTTCATCGCCGCCAATGTGAATGTATTTTGACGGGAAGATCTCACAGACATAGTCCAGGACATCTTCTAAAAATGCGAAAGTCTGCTCATTCCCTGCACAATAGATTTCTTTGAAGACCCCCCATTCCGTCGCTACTTCCACTGGCTCCCCTGTACAACCCAGTTCCGGATATGCTGCTATAGCCGCCTGACTATGGCCGGGCAGTTCAATTTCTGGAATGACCTCAATCCCATATCCTGCCGCATAGGCTACGACCTCTTCAAGATCCTCACGACTGTAGAATCCGCCGTAAGCACTATCTCCATGCATTCGGTAGGCAGCCACTTCAGCCAACTTCGGGTATTTATCCATCGCAATACGCCAGCCTTGGTCTTCGGTCAAGTGCCAGTGTAGCACATTGAATTTATACAACGCCATCACATCGAGGTGTCGCTTGACTTCGTCCACGGTGAAGAAATGCCTGCACACGTCCAAAAGCACCCCACGGTGCCCAAAGACTGGCTCATCATTAATCTCGCCCCATGGCAGCACGACCTCTGACCCAAGCATCCCCAGCTGTCCTAAAGTACTCTGAGCACGATGATCACCCTCGTTCCCATGGTATACTTTTACACCGTCCTCATTCGACACAATGCGATAGGCTTCCTCAGGCAATAGCGTATCCAATTCAAAAATGACATCTTCTAGTGTATTCCATTCGGAACTGTCAAACGCATAAGAGGTCACTGGAGGAATCAAGGCTTTTACCGGTGCCCAATCACGGCATACTTGCTCCCTATCGAACGCAGCTGTTTTCCGAGTCATCAAGAACCCTAAGAGCAGCACTACCATGACTCCAATAAATATGCGCCAATTCCGGCGTTGCACATCCCTTTTCTTTACCCCCATGTTTTCATGTATTTAGCATCCACCATTTCGTTACGGTCCTTGCTGCGCAAAGCATAATTAAATCCATTGTAGACACTGTATCCACCGTACTCGCCTTGCATATTCATCGCCAAGAACCCTACTTGCATGCCTTCGACATCCGGATGTTTTTTCAGGATGCGTTGTACAATCTCATAGCAAGCTTCCTCGGGCGAAGCTCCACGACGCATAGACTCCACAACGGATGCACATCCTGCGGTCCGGATCATCGCTTCACCAACACCTGTGGCCGTTGCACCACCGACATCGCCGTCAATAAACAGCCCTGCGCCAATGATGGGACTATCGCCCACACGACCTCTGATTTTATAGGCCATTCCCGAGGTGGTACAAGCCCCTGCCATACGGCCATCGGCATCAAGCGCCAACATCCCTATGGTATCGTGATTCTCGACGTTCACGCCGGTTTTGTATTCTGACTTTATGAGCCAATTCTCATAATCCTTCTGCACCTCTGGAATGGGCACTTCAAACTCCACTTTCGAAAAGCCGTTTTCTAGCGCCCATTTTTGAGCACCCTCCCCTACCAGCATCACATGAGGCGTCTTGTCCATAATCGCACGAGCGACATCAATGGGATGTTGAATATCTTCTAAGAAGGCCACCGAGCCGCAACGGCTATCGTGGTCCATGATGCAGGCGTCTAGGGTTACGTGACCGTCGCGGTCTGGTCGTCCGGCGAGCCCGACGCTACGATTATTCATATCACTTTCGGTCACCGCTACCCCTTTTTGGACGGCATCTAAAGCAGCACCTCCATCTTCAAGCACGGACCACGCACCCGCGTTAGCCTCCATGCCATGAATCCAAGTACTAACGACCAAAGGGTGTCCCTTTAGCGGGAGCTGCGATTGAACGGTTTTTGCGGAGGTTGATAATGGTTTTATAGCGAGGCCCGCACCTGCCAAACCAAGACTCTTGAGAAATCTTCTTCGAGACATGCTTCTGTGTTTCTCTAAACTTAAGCATTATTCTTAATTTGGGGACATGTCGAAACTCACCCAACTGTTGGCTCTATGTATCGGGCTACAACTCTCTGCTCAAGACGCCGAGTGGACCACTGTAAAAGATATCAATCCATTTATCGGAACCGGCGGCCACGGCCATACTCATCCCAGTGCTCAAACACCGTTTGGGATGATCCAATTGGGACCCAATACCCGATACGACGGTTGGGACGGATGCAGCGGCTACCACTACACAGATAGTGCGATGTACGGGTTTACCTGTACCCACCTCAGCGGAACGGGAGTGAGCGATTACGGCGATCTGCTGATGCTACCTTATTCCTCACCGACCAAAGAAGGGGATCACATCAAATTCTACAAAGAAGACGAACACGCACAGGCAGGATACTATGCATGTATTCTTGACGACGGCACGCGCATTGAAGCGACGGCGGGGGATCGAACGGGAATCCTGAGAATCCGGTTTGGTGAGGGTAGCGAACCTGGGATTATGGTCGATTTGAACTTCAGAGACCGTGTCTTAAAACAGGATTTCAGCGCACTTGGTAATGGCAAATTTGAGGGACGTCGAATTTCAGAAGGATGGGCCCGAGAGCAGCATTTTTACTTTGGCTTCGAAGTGTCCCCTGCGCCAGATTCTGTGTGGCAACTCTCCCCGGGAGTATATTGGCTCGCTCTTCCTGAGGAAAGTGTAGATGCAGTAGTGAGTATATGTATGAGCGGAACCTCAGAGAAAGGCGCATGGACAAATTATATTTCAGAATTGACCAATAAAAACTTTGAAGACGTATTTGCTGAAACGCAAGAGAAATGGGCGGAGGAATTGGCCAAAAGCAAAGTAAAAAGCGCCCTACCTAATCAGCGTGCCATTTATGCGACGGCCTTATATCATGCCTATGCTGTGCCCAATTTATGGAGCGACGTCGACGGCAGCTACCGCGGTCAGGACAATGTGATTTACCGCGATACCGTGAACCGCCACTACACCGTATTCAGCCTCTGGGATACCTATAGAACGGCGCATCCACTCTACACCATTACCCAACCCGAGCGCACGCAGGAGTTTGTGTACGGCATGCTCGACATGTACAAGCAGCGCGGGCGTTTGCCTATATGGGAATTGGCCGGAAATGAGACCGATTGTATGATTGGCTACCACAGCGTGAGTGTACTTGCCGATGCCATTGCCAAAGGCTACCATACCGATACTGCCTTGACGCTCGAGGCCATGCGCGCTACAGCCGAGATGGATGTTTTTGGTTTGGGCGCTTATCAGGAATCTGGATTTTTGAGTATTGAGGACGAAAGCGAATCGGTCAGTAAAACATTAGAATATGCGTATGACGATGCCTGTATCGCTTGGACAGCTCAGCGCTTTGAGGATTGGAACACCTACATGGCTTACGACCAACGCTCCTCTGCCTACCGCTCATTGATCGATCCAGAAAGCGGATATGTAAGACCAAGGACTAATGGGGACTTTTACAGCCCGTACAATCCGCGCGAGGTGAACAACCATTTTACCGAAGCCAATGCGTTCCAGTACAGCTTCTCGCCAGTTCATGATATTGAGGGATGGATGGAAGTATTGACCAATTTTCGTGGCGGAAGAGAAAATTGGAACAACCTGCCCCCCAAAAAGCAAAAGCTCCTGGTAAAATCCCGTCACGATGTCCTCGAAGACCTCCTCGACAGCCTCTTTTATGCCAGCTCCCATACCACCGGGCGCGACCAAGCGGACATCACTGGTCTTATAGGCCAATACGCGCACGGGAACGAACCTTCGCACCACATCGCCTACCTCTACAACGCTACCAACAACCCACGCCGGACCAGCTATTGGGTACACCGCATCTTGGGGTCGCAGTACCAGAATGCACCGGATGGCCTGAGCGGAAATGAGGATTGTGGACAAATGAGTGCATGGTATGTAATGGCCTCCATGGGCATGTATCCCCTAGTGCCCGGGAATCCGGAATATCAGATTTCGACACCTTGGTGGGATGCTATTCATTTGGAGTTGCCCAGCGGGAAGGAATTGGACATCACCGTTGAGGATGTAGGCACTTACATCATGCACTACGACCGCGGGGACAGTGTACAAACGCCATTCCAGAAGCGCTATTTCACGCACGACGAACTTCTCGAGGGCGGCCACTGGCAGGTAAAACGCGGCGACGAACCATCCGATTGGGGCAAGGTGTATCGCTATGCCACCAAGATGAAAAACCCTACACCTCCGGCCCCTATTGTCCGAGTACCGCGCACCTTTACCGGAACCGCCCAAGTTGAGATTATCCCAACAGGACAATATGATCTATGGCAATACCATAGCTACGAAAATGTAAAATGGAAGAAGGACCGCAAGGGCCGTGTTCGCATAGGAACGGCTTACGACGATGGTTTTGTAACTGCTATCACCCCACATTTCGGCTATGGCAATCACGTGGCACGTGCGGTGTTCAGCAAGCGCGATGATAATCTAGAAGCAAAGTGGATCCAAGGGCATCCTTCCCCTCAGTACACGGCTGGAGGCCCCCAAGCTATGGTCGATGGAATCACTGGAGATACGGATTGGCGCAAGGGGCATTGGATCGGTGTGCAAGGCCACAATGCCACGCTGGAAATCACGTTGAAGAAATCGAAACAAGTGCAAACCGTGCATGTCGGAATTCTAAAAGACATTCGTGCTTGGATCGCTGCGCCGCAAAAAGTGGAAGTCCAAGTATTGTATGAGGGCGACGATCAGTGGCATTTCTTCGGCGCCATGGAAATGGACGATCCTTTAGGACAAGAAGAAGCTGTTCGTCACGACGTGGTGCTGAGCAATCCTAAAGCCGATTTAGTGAAGGCCATTCGCATTACGTATACCAATGCCGGTCGACTTCAAGATTGGCACCCGGGTGCGGGAGGACAGAGCTATTTCTTTACCGATGAGATCCAACTGGATTAAGACGTCAGAATAAATACTTGTTTTGCAAAAGTATTCAAGGCGAGATTTGACACTATACGCGGTCTTCAGAAGAACTAGGCTTATTTGCTTAATCTTTCACTATGGCGTAAGAATTGACGGAGTACGAAGCCTAGGACACTGAGATAGATTAAATTTGCCCTCGTTGATACAATAACGAGGAATCCCGTAACTATGGAAAAGGTAAAGCGCGTAAAATCGATATGGATGTTTGGCGGCGGCATAGCCTTTTTGATAGGCGATTTATTCGCCGCCAAAGGGAGTAATTGGTACAATTACATTGACAATCTCGCAGTACTCTCGATGATTTCCATAGGCTTGAGCTACCTCCGATATCCACAAAAAACAGGTATGTGGTTTAACAAGGCGCTGTTACTGCCCGTATTCTTGTTCAATGTAAGTTTGATCATTATCGCCTATCACTACCCTGGACACACGCTCAATGCGATCAGTGGTATGTTGTTGGTTCTCTCCATGATGACTCATAATGACAGTGTTCCCTCTTGGGTTTTTAAATACATATACGTCAGTTACTCTCTCATCATTCTTTACAGCATCCTGCATGAGGACGCTCACTACGCTCTGCTGAACACGAATCCTGATAAATTCTATATGCAGAAATATGTGAATTACGCTTTTTTCTCTGCCTCACTTTTTTTCTTGACCATGGTCTCCAAAGCAAAAGAAGAGGAATACGTGGAGGTGAAAAATTCCTTGGAATCTCTGAAGAAACAGGATATGGACATTTTGAACGCGATTCTCCACAACGTGAAAGCACCAGCAAGTATTATCGCGGCTAAACACAACATTGCAGAGATCAGTAATCAAAAAGATATCCCAAGAGAAAGTATAAGTGATGCGGTTCGTATGTTGAACGCACAACTCATGCGTGTTGACCAGTTCACGAAAATTATCAACGCAAAGCAGCTCGTTACCCTGTCGTATTTGGAGGGGAAATTAAAAAAACGCATTTTAGCTTCATGTTCAGTTCTGATCAAAGGGGATCCGCTTTCGAGCATTCCTGAAACCATCGTCTTTGCGTTAGAATCCATTGTAGAAAATTCCATCACTTTCGCCACACTACACAATATTGAAATCACTGAATCACAGGGTAACCTTACCGTGAAAATTCAGGACAAAGGACCTGGTATTCCTCCCGAGGTTTTCGAAAAAATTGGTAAAGATTTGATTATTAAACCAAATTCATTTGGAATAGGACTGGTGCTCAGCCATTACCTAATCAAACGCTGTGGTTGGTATTTAGAATTAGGCTCTAAATTCAGCCAAGGGAGTTGTATCACTATGAGTAATACGCCGATCCCCGACCGCTCGAAAGACGGTATTTTCGATCTATACCAAAACGTTTAATCACACCTATAAAGAGCAGGTATCTCACACACCGGAATAGGCAACATTTTATGCTTGTTCGCGGTGTTGAATTTGAGGTAGATAGCCATGACCTCAGCTTCACGGCCTGAGAAATCGGAAGTTGCTTTTCCCGCTTCGTGCTGCGCCATCGCCCATTCCAATTCTGGATACGTTGCTCCAAGCTGATCCTCGTCAGTGCGGTCATCGCCCCATAATCCGTCCGTAGGCTGTGCCGTGAGGATGCTATCCACTACCCCGAGGTGGCGGGCAAGCGCAAAGACTTCTGTTTTGACAAGATCAGCGATGGGGCTTAGGTCTACCCCACCATCACCGTATTTCGTATAAAAGCCAACGCCAAAATCTTCGATTTTATTTCCTGTTCCTGCGACCAAAAGACCATTGGCCTGGCCGTGGTAGTACAACGTGGACATGCGAAGACGTGCACGGGTGTTTGCTAAGGACAACTCATGATCGGCGCCACCGGGTTGCATCGCAGCAACAAAGTGGTCGTACACAGGCGTTAAATCGACCTGCATATGGCGCGTGTTGGGAAAGTTTGACGCAAGCCAATTTTGATGTTCCTGGCCGCGTGACGCTTGATCAGGATGCTGGTGGATGGGCATTTCTAAGGTGAGCACTTCAAGTCCTGTACGTGCACAGAGCGTCGAGGTGAGCGCAGAGTCAATTCCCCCACTTACACCTACAACAAAACCCTTCACTCCTGCGTTCTGTGCATAGCTCGTGAGCCATTCCGTAATATGATCCGCTGTTTCCTGTAATTTCATCGCGTAGCCATTAATTTTGTCCTCATGAAAGGAGTTCACCAAATATACCTCTTCGTCGCGACCCTCGTGGTAGCGGCTGTATTCTTTATTCAACGAGGAATGAAGCGCGAAGGTTCGCTTTTCGAGGTAAGTTCCTTGCCGGAGATCGACTGGCACGTGGGGCATTTTGACGAGGCATTATTTGGGGGCGATAGTTTGAATTGGGCACAAATGCAGCGCCAATTCCAACCGTTCCTCCAGAGCAATCCACAACGCTTTTTCTGGGAGCACGAGCGTGAAAACACGACGCTGAATGACCATTTTACGAATGTGCGCAACCTATTGGACAAAGCGGCCATCTCTGCTGAACTTGCAGAAGTTGCTCTTCGCGCAGAAGCACTCTTAAAAATTCCTGCCGCAGATTCACTGTTCTTCTTCATCTCTGGAATCGACCTGGAAACACCATGTTTATACTACACCAGCGAAGGGTCTTCTCTCGCTTTTGTCGGATTGGACAATTTCCTAGGCGCGGGCTACCCGGGGTACGCCGCTATTCCAGGCTATCAACGTGTCCAGATGCGACCCGACCAAATTCCGGTACAATTCTCACACGCCATTATCTCCAATGTCTTTGGACCGACACAGAATGATGAGAGCCTGCTCGGCGCGATGCTGTATTATGGAAAATTACATCTAGCGACGCAGGCCCTTTCCACGAACACCTCAACCGCCAATGTGCTGGGCTTTAGTGACGAGGAATGGTCCTTTTTACTAGAAAACGAAGCCCAAATCTGGGAAGTTCTCGTGCGTGAGCGCTTGCTCTTTTCCACAGACATGATGGTACGACAACGCTTGGTGGAGGCGGCGCCTTT
>Ga0209962_1000579_pt1 | contig 10090 bp, 7 predicted proteins | sample SalPonA_C_H2O_MG_FD_185722 | JGI IMG/M metagenome (GOLD analysis project Ga0209962, IMG submission 185722) | Water microbial communities from South San Francisco under conditions of wetland restoration - Salt Pond MetaG R2A_C_H2O_MG (SPAdes)... | ecosystem: Environmental > Aquatic > Non-marine... | reverse complement strand
GACTTAGAGTGTCAAAGGAGACCGGTGCATCGGGGTCCTCTTCATCCTCGTCATAGCTCTGCTGCCTCTCTGCAACCTGTGCATGATCTGTTTGAACATCGGTGGGGTGATCACTCTGTTCATCGTCGCTTTCACTGTATGTGTAGGCATCGAGACTCTCTTCGGAGTTTGAATCAGTACTAGCGCCACCCTCTGTTTCAGCGGCAGGATCGTAAGCCTGAGCCAATTGCGATTGGAAATCCTCGGGATCATTCTCGTCATCATAGGTCGTCTCTATGATTGCCAAACCACTTGGTGTGTAACGGTAGGTGAGTGCGGCCGCCGCAAGCGCGACAAAGAAGGCGATAGCAACCCAGCTAAGCTGGCTCTGCAGCATGTCCAGTGTTGGCATCGGATCTATCCAGAGTGTCAGTTCGCCTAGCTGTTCGCCGTTCGGGGTGATTTGGCGTATCAGTTTTAGTTCTGCAGGTTCACCTGCCACTGCGACCGCTAAGCTCTGACTATCCGTCAGACGGATGCCGCGCAAGCTGGGGTCCCCAACGAGCTGGTTAGTGACAAAGTTTAGGCTGACGCGATCGTCAGCTAGCATCAGAGGGGTTAGAAGTGTCTCTACGGAGTTTGCCAGACGCTCAGCCTGCGCTTGTGCCTGTTCGCTTGCCTGAGATTTTGCCAAGAAGTAGAGCGTAACAAGGGCGGCAAGCATCAGAACCAGCAGAGTTAGGCCAGCTGCGACGGCAGGACGAGCGCGCGGGTAGCCGCTCAGTTTGTCGTTGATGGCCTTTGAGGGAAACATCCTGTTGCTCTAGTCTCGCGCCGGTTAAAAAACTTGCGTCATGATAACAGCCGCGCGAGGTTCAAGCGATCCCGATTAATCTTTTTCGTAACTCTCTTTCTGCTCGTCTAGTTGCTGGCTGATCTGCTGCGGTGAGCGTGTATAGCGCGCCATTAGATTGTATGTCAGGGGTGTCACCAAAAGTGTTAGCAGGGTGGCAAAGGCTATGCCTGAGAACACCACCACGCCAATTGATTGGCGGCTCTCGGCACCCGCTCCCGTAGCGAGAATCAGTGGCAGTGAACCCAGCACGGTCGTAAGCGCAGTCATCAGTATTGGGCGCAGTCGGCGTTCCGCCGCCTGAATGATAGCCTCCTCAAAGGCTAGCCCTCTATCACGTAACTGGTTGGCAAATTCGACAATCAATATGCCGTTTTTGGAGACTAGCCCGATGAGCATTATCAGAGCGAGCTGGCTGTAGATATTTAGGCTGTCTCCGGTGTAGAGGATGCCGATCAAGCCACCGGCTAACCCAAGAGGGACGGTCAGCATAACGATGAGTGGGTTAATAAAGCTCTCGAACTGCGCCGCCAGTACTAGGTACACCACTATGAGTGCGAAGAGGAACACCAGTTCAATTGAGGCACTATCGGTTTTGTAGTCGAGCGACTCACCTTGATAGTCGATTACAGCCTCGGCTGGCAGCAGCTCTGCAGCCAGTTTGTCGAGGTAATCTATCGCTTCACCGAGCGTGTAATCGTCGCTCAATCCTCCGCTAATGGTGATAGTGCGAGTACGGTTGTAGTGGGGCAGGCGAGCAGCCTCACCAACCGTGCGGAAGGTGACGAGGTTGGCAAGTGGGATCAGTTCGCCAGTTGTACTTGAGCGTATCTGCAGGCGCGCAAGGTCATCGGGGTTGGTCAGTTGCTCTTCAATACCTTTGATCCAGACATCATACTGACGGCCACGCTCCATAAATTGGCTGACTGCTTCGCCCGCCAACATAATCTCCATCGTCTCACCGAGTGCTTGCGCTGAGACACCGAGTGCCGCAGCTCGTTCTCGGTCAAACTCGGCTTTTATCTGTGGCTGATTGCGTTTGAAGTCGATATCAAGATCTCGAAGCCCCGGATTCTCCTCGGCTCTCTCCATGATGATAGCGGCCCACTGCTCGAGCTGGTCATAATCGGCACCGCCAATCACAAACTCTACGGGTGTGCGTGATCCCGCCCTGATGGCGGATCGCAGTATGGGTATGACGTTAACATCGGGTATGCCGCCAAAGAGTCGGCGCATCTCGCCTACTAGTTCGCTGGCGTGTTTCTCGCGTTGGTCCCAAGGTTTGAGTCCCAGAATCATGAACCCCGAGTTGTCTCCCTGAGTACCCCAGCCGGGAGAGCGCAGTAGGGTGCTTTCTACACCACTCTTCTGCAACCAGGGCTGAAGCTTCTGTTCCACCTCAAGCATCGACTTCTGCATCGCTTGGGCGCTGGCTCCCTCCTGGCCTCGAACTAGGACGAAGATCGAGCCGCGATCCTCAGTCGGCATAAGCGTGCGAGGGATATACTGCCACGCCTGCCAGATGCCGTAGAAGCTCGCTGCAATGATGAGAATGGCAAGCCAACGGTGATGTAAGGCGTGGCCAAGGCTCCAGCCATAGGCGCGCTCTACCGGGTGCAATAGGCGTGAAACACCACCCTGCGGGTTCTTGGTGTTATGCTGGCGCAGCAGTTTTGAGCAGAGTGCTGGCGCGAGCGTCAACGCAACGACACTCGAGAAGATAACGGCTGCCGTTAGAGTGATCGCATACTCACGGAAGAACTGCCCCACCGTCCCGGGTAGAAAAACGATCGGTACAAAGGTAGCCACCAACACCAGAGTTGTTGCTACCACGGCAAAACCCACCTCGCGGATGCCATCCCAGGCTGCGAGCAGAGGTGGTTTACCTTGGTCTAAATGGTGATGAATATTCTCTACCACCACAATAGTGTCATCTACCACTAGGCCAATTGCGAGCACCATCGCCAGTAGCGTCAGCAGGTTAATTGAGAAATCGAAACCGAGTATCGCCAGACAGGCAGCAATCAGCGATATAGGTACTGTGAGTGCGGGGATTAGCGTTGCTCGCAGATCGCCAAGGAAGACCCAGATAACCAGAATCACCAGGCTTGCCGCGATTGCTAGTGTTGTGTACACCTCAGAGATCGCACTCTTAATGAACGTTGAGACGTCATAGGAGGTGCGCAGGTCTGTACCCTCCGGAAGGAAGGGGCGCAGCGCCTCTATCTCTTGTTTAACACCATCAATAACGGTCAGTGGGTTGGCGTTTGAGATGGGTTCGATACCCAAGGCAATAACCTCTTGCGCATCGGCGCGGAACATCTCATCCGTGTCTAGGGCGCCGGTGCTTATTTGCGCAATATCTCCCAGCCTCACAAGAGGGCCGGGTGCCTGTCGAATAACCAGTGAGCGAAACTCAGCAACGCTGTTGTAGCCTCGGGGTATCTGGATCTGCAATGTGCGCTGCGGCCCCGTAAGCTCACCTCCACGTAACTCGAGGTTTTCGCGTTTGATGGCGCTGGCAACTTCTTGTGGCGTTAACCCAAGCGCGTTGAGTCGGTCGATATCAAGATTTACGCGCAGCACATAATCACGTGCACCGAGTATCTGCACGGCACTGACTCCATCTACTCGTTCAAGTCGCTCTTTCAGCGTGCGCTGGGCGTAGTCGGTGAGCTCCACTCCGTCCATGTTACTGGAGCTAGCGATGATATAGAGAATCAAATCGCCACGCGCACCACTCTTAGAGACGCTAGGCGCGCCCGCTTCATCAGGCAATGCGCGCGCGGCTCTGGCTACAGCCTCACGCACATCGTTCGCGGCGTCATCGAGGTTGCGCGTTGTCTCGAAGGTGATGGATATGCGAGAGGTGTTGCGCGCACTGGTCGATTCAATAAAACGCACACCCTGAATACCTGAGAGACGCTCCTCCAACGGAGTAGTAACACGTAGCTCAACAACCTCAGGTGAGGCGCCAATATAGCTGGTAGAGATATTGACCTGTGGCCGCGACACATCGGGATACTCCCGCAGTGGCAGGTTAAGCCAGGCTAGCAAGCCGAACACAACCAGCAGAAGACTGACCACAAATGCGAATACTGGGCGGCGTACCGAAACTTCACTTAGAATCATGATTGCGGCTTCTCACGGCGCTGACCCTCTCTCGGTTTGGAGTCGTCACCCTCACCTAAGATTCGCACTGGACGATTGGGTTTAGCTTTCACCAACCCTCTGTCGACAATGCGATCGCCCACCTGCAGCCCGCTGGTAATTTCAACCCACTCATTGGTCTCCTGCCCCAGTTTCACCTCCGTTGCTAAGGCTTTGGTATCTTCGCCAAGCTTAAGCACAGTAGCGCGTTCTCCTTCGTGGATAAGTGTGCGCGAGGGCACCACCAGTTTTGCTTCGCCGGAGTCTACGCGCAAGGTTACGCTGACACGCATACCGGGGCGTAATAGCCCTTCGGAGTTGTCAATGATAGCCATTGCGCCAAGTGTGGCGCGCTGTTCGTCCATACGGGTGTCGATGAGCGAAACCTCACCAGTGAAGCTCTGCTCTGGCCACGCGGCAGAAGTGAGTTGTACTTCACGGCCAATCTGCACATGGCGGATGTAGCGCTCTGGGATGTCGAAGTGGACTTTGAGTTGAGTAACGTTATCCAGCGTTGAGAAGGCTTCGCTACTATTTATCCAACCGCCTTCAACCCAGTCGAAACCGCCAAGTACGCCTCTAAAAGGTGCTTTGAGTTGGTGCCTTTCAAGGACGAGGCGAGCGATGCGGATGTTTGATTTCAGCCCCTCGGCCTCTGCCTCTTGAATATCAACCTTCTCAGCAGCGCCTGCCATTTTTTTAACTAAAGAGCGTTGGCGCTCCAGCTGCTGCAGGGCTAAATCGAGTTGAGACTGCAAGCGGTCGAGCTCTGCTTGCGCCGAGCGACTGTCCAGCGTTACAAGCAGCGCTCCTGCTTCCACTCTGTCACCCGGTGCAACGTGCAGTTTGGCGATACGTCCATTCAGCTCGGTATGCAGTTCAGCTTGCTGATAGGCGGCCAAGGTGCCGCTACTGATATAGCTTTGGGGAATTTGTCGCTGCTCCACTTGGTAGGCGGTAACAGCCGGTGGCGGTCGCTGGGGACGCTCAGCTCCGATAGCTACCATTGGTTGATAAGCGAGTGAAAAAGAGAGAAACAGAAGAGCCGTTCGCATATTAGAAACCGCACTTTACAGGGAAGATTAATAGCGCGAACTATTTCACGCTTTGTTGTCTTTGACTACTAGTTTTTCTTACGTCTGGGAGTGGGGTTCCAGATTATTATTTTATTAAATCAGCGCTCACTGACGGTGGGTTATCGAGCCCCGTCAGGCTATAATGGCGGGATAAACTCCACCCTGGTGAAGATCGAATGAATATTGCCGAGTATATGCAACAATTGGGTGCAAACGCGCGCCAAGCCTCGCGCTTGATGGCAAGCGCCAGTACCGACAAAAAAAATCGGGCTCTACTAGCGATGGCTGATGCCATCGACGCCAACCGTGAGCAGCTGGCGAGCGCCAACGCTGTTGATCTTGAGAAAGGTACGGCTAACGGCCTCGATGCTGCAATGTTAGACCGTTTGGAGCTTACTCCAGCGCGGATTGACGGGATGATTGAGGGTCTACGGCAAGTTGCTGCTCTGCCTGACCCAGTGGGCGACGTTAGCGACATGCGCTACATGCCATCTGGAATACAGCTGGGTAAAATGCGTGTGCCACTTGGCGTTATCGGTATTATCTACGAGTCGCGGCCAAACGTTACCGTGGAAGCGGCAAGCCTGTGTCTAAAGTCGGGTAATGCGACTATCCTGCGCGGTGGTTCTGAGGCGATTCAATCTAATCAGGCGATCGCCGCTTGTGTTACCGCTGGTTTGAAGGCGGTAGGTCTGCCAAGCGCTGCTGTACAAGTGGTTGAGACCACCGACCGTGCGGCCGTCGGTGCGCTAATCACTATGCCCGAATTTGTTGATGTCATCGTGCCCCGCGGCGGCAAGGGCTTGATCGAGCGGATCAGCAATGAAGCTCGCGTGCCGGTTATCAAACACCTCGACGGTATCTGCCATGTCTATATCGATGCAGAAGCGGATATGGCTAAAGCGGTGAATATTGCTATTAACGCCAAGACACACCGTTACGGCACCTGTAACACCATGGAGACGCTTCTCGTTCACGAAAGCGTTGCCAGCGAAGCGTTGACAGAGCTCTCCACAGCCTACAACTCGGCCGGTGTTGAACTGCGAGGCTGTGATAAGACGCGGGCGATTCTCGGTGGCATTAAGAGTGCGACTGAGGAGGATTGGGCAACTGAGTATCTTGCACCCATCCTCTCAATCAAAGTGGTTGGCGGCATAGATGAGGCCATTGCTCACATTAATGAATATGGATCACACCATACTGACGCGATAATCACCGAAAATTACACACTTTCGCGCAAGTTCCTGCGAGAGGTGGACTCAAGTTCAGTGATGGTGAACGCCTCAACTCGCTTCGCTGATGGCTTTGAATATGGCTTGGGAGCGGAGATCGGTATCTCAACTGATAAGATCCATGCTCGCGGACCGGTAGGCCTTGAAGGGCTTACTTCGCAGAAGTACATCGTCTTCGGTGAGGGGCAGATAAGGCGTTGATAGAGGCAACAACCGCTCGCGTTATCTTTGGTGGAACTTATGATCCGGTCCATCACGGACACCTGCGCGCAGCAGTTGAGATTGGAGAAGCGCTAGGCGTTAATCAGGTCGATCTGATTCCTGCACGTGATCCAGTCCATCGCGGGGTGCCGGGTGCTACTGCCACTGAGCGGCTGGCGATGCTCGAACACGCCGTTAGCGCTGAACCTACCTTGCGGGTAAATGCGATCGAACTTGAGGCGCCAAGAGAGAGTTACACACTATTTACTCTGCAGGAGTTGCGTACAGAGATCGGCGCTGAAACACCGTTAATTTTGGTGATGGGAATGGATGCCTTTCTTGGGCTAGAGAGCTGGCGCGGGTGGCAGAGCCTCCTTGATTGTGCGCACATTCTAGTGTTGATGCGTCCGGGCTATCACCCCAGTTTATCGCCGGCTCTGCAGCAGTTGCAGAGTGAGCATGGCACCGAAACACTGAGCCAGTTGCTGCAAAGTGCAGCAGGTCGGCTCTGCCTGTTTGAACAGACTCCGTTGGAGATCTCGGCAACGCAGGTGCGAAAAATTATTGCGAGCGGGGCTAACCCGCGTTACCTAATTCCAGATGCTGTCTGGCGTTATATTCAGGAAAATGAGCTTTATGGATTTAAACGAACAGAACCAAACTGAACAACAAGACCAGCACCTTCTTGGCCTTATCGAGGGCGCGCTTGATGATATGAAAGCGAAGGAGATGGTTGTAATTGACGTCCGTGGGCGCTCTACAGTTACCGACTACATGGTCGTTGCCAGCGGTACTTCAAAGCGTCATGTTGCGGCAGTCGCGCAGGAGGTTCTGGATAAACTCAAAGCCGAAGGGATGCAGCCGATGGGTGTTGAGGGGCAGGATGTCGGGGATTGGGTGCTGGTGGATGTTGGCAGTGTCATCGTTCACGTCATGATGCCAGATGCACGTAGTTTCTATGACATCGAGCGTCTCTGGTCAGTGGGTGGCGAGCAAAGTAGCAACTAATGCGGATTCGCCTGATCGCTGTGGGAACCAAGATGCCCAGCTGGGTCACTAGCGGGTATCAGGAGTATGCCAAGCGTCTACCCAATGATTTTCAGCTTGAGCTTGTCGAGCTCTCAGTAGGTCATCGCGGCAAGGGCGCGGATACCGCTCGGGCGATCAAGTCTGAAGGAGATGCCATGCTTGCTGCCATTCCCAAGGGCGACAAGGTGATCGCGCTCTGCGTTGATGGTCGCAACTGGTCCACTGAAAAGCTCGCTGAACAGGCCGAGAGCTGGCGGATGGAGGGGCACAATATCTCTCTACTCGTTGGTGGGCCAGATGGGCTCGATGCTCGCTGCATCGCACTGGCTGATCAGCGTTGGTCACTCTCAGCACTGACTTTGCCACACCCTCTTGTTCGTATCGTACTTGCCGAGCAGCTCTACCGCGCGTGGACGCTGCTGCAAGGTCACCCTTACCACAAGTGAGCTAGATGGAATCGAAGCGACTAAACGACTACTCGAGAGAGAATAGCTTCTTCGCAAATCGCGCCATTATCGCTTTTCTGCTGGTAGTTGTACTGATGGCGCTGCTCATCAGTCGTGTCTACTACCTTCAGGTTGTCGAACACGACCGTTTTGCAGCCATCTCCGAACGCAATAGGATTCAGCTTCAGCCCGTAGCACCGCGGCGCGGCCTGATATACGACCGTAACGGCGTACTGCTAGCGGATAACCGTCCTAACTTTAGCCTGACACTGTTGAAAGAGGAGCTTGACGGGGTTGATGAGACACTAGAGCGGCTCGCCGGTGTTGTAGAGCTTAGTGAAGATGAGATCAACCGTTTTAAGCGACGTCTAAATCAACGTCGCCGTCCTTTTGAAACCGTACCTCTTAAGTTCCGACTTACACAAGAGGAGATCGCGAAGATCTCTATTGAGTACCACCGCCTTCCGGGGGTGCAGGTTGAGGCGGATCTCGTGCGTGCCTACCCTCAGGGTCCCGCCTTGGCTCACGCCTTAGGCTACGTTGGGCGCATTAACGAGCGCGAACTCAAGTCTGTCGATGCAAACACCTATGCTGCTACCCACTATATCGGCAAACTTGGCGTTGAGCGTTATTACGAGCCGCTGCTGCACGGTGAGGTGGGTTGGCGTAAAGTTGAGACGGACGTACGCGGACGCGTTTTGCAGACATTAGAGCAGCAAGATCCAGTGCCGGGTGTCGATATCCAGGTTAGCCTGGATGCGCAACTGCAGCAGTTCACGGCGGAGTTGATTGAGAATCGCCGGGCCGCCGTAGTTGCTATTGAGCCGAAATCGGGCGAGATACTGGCGCTGGTGAGTAACCCCTCCTATGACCCCAACGCCTTCGTTACCGGAATCTCCGTAAAAGATTACAACGCCCTGCGCGAGAACAGAGACCTACCGCTCTACAATCGCGCGATTAGGGGGCTCTACCCGCCCGGTTCGACACTCAAGCCCTTCACCGCCCTCGCGGCTATTGATAGCGGCAGTGTGCCATTAGACCATAAGGTCTGGGACCCGGGCTTTTATCAGCTTAGCGCTGGCGGTCGTAAATACCGTGACTGGAAACGCGAGGGGCATGGCCGAGTAGACCTCAATCACGCATTGGCGGAGTCTTGTGACGTCTGGTTCTACGATATTGCTACGAAAACCGATATCGACATCTTTTCCGACTATTTAGGGCGGTTCGGATTTGGTTCAATTGCAAGCCTCGATCTGCCCGAAGCGAGCGCTGCTATCTTGCCCTCGCGTGACTGGAAACGTGGCCGCGATAACCTGCCCTGGTACCCAGGTGACTCTCTGAACCTGAGTATTGGCCAGGGCTTTATGATTGCCACGCCGCTGCAGTTGGCAACGGCAACCGCAGTACTGGCGAATCGTGGTAAGTGGGTGCGGCCGCAGATGCTCAAACGCGTGGTGGCAGAAAACGGCTTAGATGAGGTGCAGCAGCAGGTGCTATCTGAGCTTGAATCCAAGCCAACCCCGCGGGATATTGTTCTGAACCGAGAGGATCATTGGCAGGAGATCATTCAAGGGATGGTTGATGTGGTTAATGCCAGTTACGGTACCGCGCGCAAGGCTGGCGCGGGCACGGAATATGTTATGGCAGGTAAAACGGGTACAGCGCAGGTCGTTGGTATTGCTCAGGATGCTGAGTATGACTCCGAGGCTCTACTCGAGCGCCATCGTGACCACGCCCTCTTTATCGCCTTTGCACCGGTCGATGACCCTAAGATCGCCGTGGCTGTAGTCGTGGAGAATGGCGAAGGTGGATCTCGTGCAGCGGCTCCGGTGGCGCGCGAAGTGATAGACGCTTGGCTACTCAAAGATTTCGACAATGCGCTGAGGGATGGCTGATGGTTCGTGGTGATTTTCAGCGCTCAATGGATGCTCGGGCACTACGTCGGCCTAACTCTTTATGGAGTTACACCCATCTGGATCTGCCGCTACTGCTGCTACTTATGGCGCTCTGCGGTTATGGGCTGTTCGTGCTCTATAGCGCATCAGGGCAGGACACAGGTTATGTCACTCGCCAAGCTATTCGAATGGGTGCGGGTTTCGCAGCACTCATATTTCTGGCTCAGGT
>Ga0209962_1000576_pt1 | contig 10130 bp, 4 predicted proteins | sample SalPonA_C_H2O_MG_FD_185722 | JGI IMG/M metagenome (GOLD analysis project Ga0209962, IMG submission 185722) | Water microbial communities from South San Francisco under conditions of wetland restoration - Salt Pond MetaG R2A_C_H2O_MG (SPAdes)... | ecosystem: Environmental > Aquatic > Non-marine... | reverse complement strand
TATTGAGGCAAATTTGGAGGCTTTAGGTAGTATTGATAACGAGATGCTGGCTTCCTATATGAATAATTTAAGTCAGCAGTGGCAGGCAGAGGTGATGCTGGCTGGAAACTATCGTCGCACTGATGCCACTACTATGGCTAACAAAATTCGCCATTTGCTTCCCGAGACTGTGTCGGCATTTATTCCACCACAGGTGAGCGTACAGCGAGTTAATTGTTCGCAGGCATGTCAAGGTCAGCAGCCGGTGGAAGAAAACGATAGTGCGGTGTTGGTTTATCTGCAAGGCCCGGATAATAGTGACCTTGCGCGAGTTGATATGGCGATCTTGGCCAATATGTTGCAGTCACCTTTTTTCCAGAGTCTACGTACTGAACAACAGTTAGGCTATGTCGTGGGAGCCTACCCGTATTCATTATTTGGATATCCGGGGATCGCCCTATTGGTGCAATCGCCCTCGGCCAGTGTTGATCAAATACAAACCGCTATTAGTGAATTTAACGCTAATTTTGTTTCCCAGGACGTGGCCCAAGTATGTCAGGCGATGTCTCTATCCGCCGCGGCGGTGGCCACACAATGGTCAGAAAAACCCAAGAACTTTGCCGAGCAAGTGGGTGAGTATTGGCAAGACCTTCAATATGGTGAATTGAATTTTGATAGTAAGCAGCGCCTGGCATCGCTAGCCGCTTCCCGCCAATGTGATGATTGGCGAGTCACTGGGTTTGATGTGTTGGCTGAAAGCTATCCGCACCGCTTTGTGCTGGAGGCGGCCGGGAAGCATTCTCAGCAAAGTGCGTCTGTCATTTCAAAAGATGCTTGGCAAGAGGTCAAAGTCGGTAGGAAATGACAATAATGCAGTTTTTTTGTAGTTTTTTTACAAGAATGCAACGTTATGATTTTTATTGCTTTTATTTGATATTTTGGCAAATTTTCCAGGGCGTTTAGTTTCACTCGCTACTTATTTTACATGGCTCAAAAACCCATTAAATTCAGTGCCTTAGGTTGCTAGTGATTTACTTTTGAGTGTTCTGGGTGTAGTATTTTTACCCTTTTAGGAATGTGGCGTCTTGTTCGCCGCTTTCTCCGCGCCTGTAGACGAAGCCCTTTATTTAAGGGTATCAAGGCAGGTAGATAACAATAGATGGTGCACTACCCGTGCATGAGGTTTAAGTATGAGCGAGATAGATAGAGATCCTATCGAAACTCAAGAGTGGCTAGATTCACTTGAGTCCGTAATCAAATATAATGGCCAAGAGCGCGCCGCACATTTGATAGATGTATTGACAGAGGCTGCTGCTGACAAAGGCGTCAGTGTTCCTGCTGCGATAACTACTCCCTACAAAAATACTATTGCTCCTTCTGATGAGCGCCCCATGCCGGGTGATTTGTTTATGGAGCGCCGCATTCGTTCTTACATTCGTTGGAATGCAATGGCGATGGTTATGCGTGCCAACTCAAACAACGAAGGTTTGGGTGGTCATATTTCCAGTTTTGCTTCTAGTGCGACACTCTACGATATAGGCTTCAATTACTTTTTCCGAGGCAACAACCAGGAAAATGGTCAGCTAGGTGATTTGATCTATTATCAAGGCCACGTAGCTCCAGGTATGTATGCTCGCTCTTTCCTTGAAGGGCGCATCAGTGAAGAGCAGCTCAATAATTTCCGCCGTGAATCGACCGGCGAAGGTGTCTCTTCTTATCCACACCCTTGGTTGATGCCTAATTATTGGCAGTTCCCCACTGTTTCTATGGGTCTTGGCCCGATCCAAGCTATTTACCAAGCCCACGTAATGAAGTACCAGCACAGCCGCAACTTGATAGATCAAGGTGATCGTAAAGTGTGGGCCTTCTTAGGGGACGGTGAGTGCGATGAGCCAGAATCACTCGGTGCCATTTCATTGGCCGGACGCGAAAGCCTGGACAACCTCATCTTTGTGATTAACTGTAACTTGCAGCGACTAGATGGTCCTGTACGTGGTAATGGCAAAATTGTTCAAGAGCTCGAAGGTGTATTCCGTGGTGCCGGTTGGAACGTCATCAAAGTTATTTGGGGTCGCCACTGGGATCCTTTGTTGCAAAAAGACAAGACGGGTCTGTTGCAAAAACGTATGGATGAAGTTTGCGACGGTGAGTTGCAAAACTTTAAGGCCAATGGTGGTGCGTACACGCGTAAACACTTCTTTGGCAAATACCCTGAGTTGTTAGAGCTGGTTAAAGATCTTAGTGATGATGACATCATGCACCTCAACCGCGGTGGTCATGATCCATATAAAGTTTATGCCGCTTATGCAGAAGCCGTGGCTACCACCGGTAAACCCACTGTCATCTTGGCGGCTACCGTAAAAGGTTACGCAACAGGTGCTGCTGGTGAGGCTCAAAACGAAACTCACTCATTGAAGAAACTCGACTTAGAAAGTCTTCGCCGTTTCCGCGATCGTTTCGGATTGCCTATAAGTGATGAAGATTTGCCAAGTGTTCCATTCTACAAGCCGAGCGATGACAGCCCAGAAATGCAGTATATGCATAAGCGCCGTCAGTCTTTAGGTGGATATTTACCTGAGCGAATTGCTGATTTTGAACCCGCTGCAACCCCTTCTTTAGACGCTTTGGCGGGTCAGTTGAAAGGTACTGGTGATCGTGAAATTTCAACGACTATGTCGTTTGTGCGAACGCTTTCTACCTTGACTAAAGACAAAACCATTGGCAAGTCGGTAGTGCCGATTGTTCCGGATGAAGCCCGTACCTTTGGTATGGAAGGTCTTTTCCGCCAGTTGGGTATCTACTCTTCGCAGGGTCAGAAATATACTCCGCACGACCGTGATCAGATCATGTATTACAAAGAGGCCAAAGATGGCCAGATCATGGAAGAAGGTATTAACGAATCAGGTGCATTCTCGGCATGGTTGGCTTGTGCAACGTCCTATAGCAATCACAAGTTACCGTTAATTCCCTTCTATATTTTCTACTCAATGTTTGGTTTCCAGCGCGTGATGGACCTCACTTGGGCGGCGGGCGACTCGCAAGCTCGTGGATTCCTCATTGGCGCAACTGCGGGCCGCACTACATTGAATGGTGAAGGCTTACAACACCAAGATGGTCATTCGCATCTCATGGCGAACATGATCCCCAATTGTGTGTCGTACGATCCAACGTATAACTTTGAGCTAACAGTGATTTTACAGAGTGGTATGGAGCGCATGTACAACAAGCGCGAGAATATTTTCTACTACATCACTGTGATGAATGAAAACTACAGCCATCCAGACATGCCAGAAGGTGCCGAGGAAGGCATTGTAAAAGGCATGTATTTGCTAAAAGAAGCTCCCAAAGGTAAGAAAGGGCAGCCTCGCGTTCAATTAATGGGCAGTGGAACCATCTTGCGTGAAGTTGAGGCGGCGGCTGAGATTTTGGCCGGTTACGGTGTAAATGCCGATATCTGGAGCGCAACTAGCATCAATGAATTGACTCGTGAAGCGCAAGACTGTGATCGCTGGAACATGTATCATATCGATGAAGCACCTCGTGTTCCCTACGTGACCCAATTGTTAGAGGGTCGCCAAGGTCCAGTGATTAGTGCGACAGATTACATGAAGGCTTACAGTGAGCAACTACGTCCGTTCATTAAACAACGTTTTGTCACGCTGGGCACCGACGGTTACGGCCGCAGCGATACGCGCTCTGCATTGCGCCACCACTTTGAAGTTGATAGCAAGTATGTGGCTTTCGCTGCCTTGCGAGCGCTTTGTGATGAGGGTGAAATCAGCGTTGATGTTGTTAAAAAAGCAATGCAAGAGCTCGACATCGATCCTTCAAAACCCAACCCACAATATAGCTAAGGAGATCAACACGTGAGTATTCAAACCGTAGTTGTCCCCGATATTGGCGCCGATGAAGTTGAAGTCATCGAGGTGTGTGTCGCGGTAGGTGATACCGTCGCCGAAGAAGATTCTTTGATTGTTTTGGAAAGCGATAAGGCATCCATGGAAGTACCTGCCCCTATCAGCGGAAAAATTGTCTCCATTTCCGTGAAAGTAGGTGACCAGGTTGCTCAAGGTACCGCCATTATGGAAGTTGAGGTTGAAGGAGCAGAAGAAGCTTCTGCCCCAGCCGTTGAGGAAGCTAAGCCAGCTCCTGCTGCTACACCTGCCCCGGCAGCTGCTCCTGCAGCGGTTGCTTCGACGTCAGTTCAAGCTGTCAACGTCCCAGACTTGGGCGGTGCTAGCGATGTGGAGTGTATCGAAGTTTGCGTTGCCATTGGTGACGTCATTGAAGCCGAGCAAAGCCTCATTGTTTTAGAAACAGATAAGGCGTCGATGGAAGTGCCTTCACCTGTTGCGGGCAAGGTTGTTTCGTTATCTATCAAGGCCGGCGACACGGTAAATGTTGGTGACGTGATTTTAGACATTGAATCAGTCTCAGAATCTGCGCCTACTGCCGAAGTAGCAGTGCCAGCAGAGTCTGCTCCTGAGGCTGCGCCCGTTCAGCCAGCTTCTGCGCCGGCGGGTCCTACTGGATTGCAAACGGTTACCGTGCCGGATCTTGGTGGAGCCAGTGATGTTGAATGCATTGAAGTTTGCGTTGCCGTAGGTGATGAAGTCAGTGAAGAGCAAAGTCTAATTGTACTTGAGACTGATAAGGCTTCCATGGAAGTGCCCGCTCCTTTTGCTGGCAAAGTGGTGTCGCTAGCAATTAAAGCCGGTAGTACCGTAAATGTTGGCGATGTGATTTTAGAATTAGAAGTTGCCGGTGCGGCTGCGCCTGCTGTAGAGGCTGCCCCCGTGTCAACACCGGCTCCTGCGGCAGCACCTGCTGCAGCTCCTAGCAAGCCCTACGAGCCCAAGACTGAAACCATGCCTCGTTCAGAGGTGGTGGAAAGTAAAGGTGATGTATACGCTGGTCCTGCGGTAAGAATGTTGGCTCGTGAGCTCGGTGTTGAGCTCAATGCCGTTAGCGGTACCGGTCCGCGCGGTCGTATTTCTAAGGATGACTTGCACAATTACATCAAAGCTCGTTTGTCAGCACCTGTTGCCTCAGCATCAGCGCCAACGGGTAGCGGCATACCTGCAGTACCTGCGGTTGATTTCTCTAAGTTTGGTCCTGTTCGTGAAGAAAAGTTGAGCAAGCTACACCGCTTGACGGCTGAGAACATGTCTCGCAACTGGCTCAATGTGCCGCACGTGACTCAGTTCGATGATGCCGACATTACAGAATTGGAAGCTTTCCGCAGCAGTATGAAGGCTGAAGCAGAAAAGCAGGGCGTTAAACTAACCCCCTTGCCTTTCCTACTAAAAGCTTGTGCTGCAGCACTTCGCGCCAATCCAAAGTTCAACGCTTCATTGGGTGCTGATGGTGATACCATCGTTTACAAAGACTACGTGCATATCGGTGTTGCTGTTGATACGCCTGCAGGTCTTGTTGTTCCTGTCATTCGTGATGTTGACCAAAAGAGTATTTATCAATTGGCCGCTGAAACCGCGGAGTTAGGTAAAAAGGCTAAAGACCGTAAGTTAACGGCGGCTGAAATGCAGGGTGGATGCTTTACTATTTCTAGTCTAGGCGGTATCGGTGGAACAGGCTTCACACCCATCGTAAATAGTCCTGAAGTCGCTATTCTTGGTGTTTCAAAGCTCGATATTAAACCGGTATGGAATGGCAGTGAGTTCGTGCCGCGCAAGATGTTGCCGCTGTCTTTATCGTACGATCACCGTGCGATTAATGGTGGTGATGCTGGCCGCTTCTTTACCCAGTTGGGGCAATATTTGGCGGACATCAGGCGCCTAGTGCTCTAGTCACTTGAAAAAAACCGCCTTCGGGCGGTTTTTTTTGGCGGAAATCTGGGGATTAAGATGCACCGAACTGTTTCACCATGTCTTGCATTTTTCTTACTTCGGTCTCTAGTTTCTCATTATCGAGAAGTGCGGTATTGGCCGCTTCATGAGTTTGTGAGGCGAGAGAACTGATATTGACCACGTTGCGATTAATTTCTTCTGCCACCGCGCTTTGTTCTTCTGCAGCGGTGGCAATTTGCGTTGTCATCGCCGTAATGGTGTCGACCGCTCGAGTGATGCTATCGAGTGATTCACCGGCATGGCTCGCTTGTTCAACACTGCTTCGCGCGGCCTGCTGACCTTGTTCCATAACCCCAACTGCCTGACCTGCTGCGTCCTGTAGTTTTTGAATCATGACTTGAATTTCATCGGTCGATGATTGTGTTCTGCTAGCTAATGTCCGCACTTCATCAGCAACAACAGCAAAGCCCCGTCCCTGTTCGCCTGCTCTAGCAGCTTCGATGGCGGCATTGAGCGCCAATAGGTTGGTTTGCTCGGCAATGCCTCGAATTACTTCAACAACAGAGCCAATTTGTTCACTGTCTTGTGCAAGTTTAGCGATGACGGTAACGGCTTCTTCAACACGCTTTGCGAGTTCGCCAATAGTGTTAATGCTTTCGTGGACCACGACTTTACCGGTTTGAACTTCTTGGTCTGCCACTCTTGTAGCCTCAGCGGTATGGGATGCGTTAGAGGCTACATCATGCACTGTGGCGGTCATTTCATTCATCGCTGTTGCCACCATTTCGATTTCTTTTGCTTGGCGATCCATGTCATCGTTGGTTTTGCGAGATATGTCTACTGCTTGTAAGGCTGATTCTTCAAGATTGCCTGCCGCATCGCCTATTCGCCACACTACAGTTTCAAGTTGCGATTGAAGCATCTTTATCGCTAGCTGGAGTTGACCAAGCTCGTCGGCTCTCCCTGTATAAACTTGTTGAGCGATAGGGTTGCTAAAAATACTAGATGCCTCCTCTGAGGCTGCCCGCCATGGGGCGGCAACAAAATTGGCGCCGATGACACCAACCACAATGCCTGCAATTAAACCTCCAATATGTCCGATCCAGCCCATGCTAGACATGGCGTTACTCAGTAATAACGCGACAATTAATGCGGCAATTTGTGTATAGACAATACTGCCGGTAAGTTTGGGGGTGATTTTGGCGAGGAATGATTTCCAAAAGGGAGTGCCATTCCAAATTTCTTGGTAGAGGTTTTCGGCCGATTTAACGTACTCTCTTTTAGGCTTTAAGCGAACCGATTGGTAACCAACGGTTTGGCCATTCTCTTTAATTTGCGTGACAAAGGCGTCAACCCAATAGTGGTCACCATTTTTACAGCGATTTTTAACAATTCCCATCCAGGGTTTGTCGGCTTTTATAGTGTCCCACATGTCTTTAAATGCTGCGGGTGGCATTTCGGGATGTCTTACAATATTGTGGCTTTTGCCGATCAACTCATCCTCGGTAAAACCAGCAATACTCAAAAAATCATCGTTAACGTATGTTGTAATACCCTTGGTATTTGTTGTTGAAACGATGCGCTGTGATGCAGGGTAGTCGTTCTCGCGATTGGTGATGGGTAAATTCTTTTTCACGTGGATACCTACAGAATAAAATTTGACTGAGTAGGACATCTATCGGCAATAATTTGAATATCTGTAGGAAAGTGTTGGGATAGCTTAATTGTGGTAAAAAAAAACCGCCGGTTGGCGGTTTTTTTTGTGATTACGTGTTCCGATTATACCGGTACAACGTTCTCAGCTTGTGGGCCTTTAGCGCCTTGAGTCACAGTAAACTGGACTTTTTGACCTTCTGCCAAAGATTTGAAGCCATCAGCTTGGATTGCGCTGAAGTGAACAAACACATCAGGGCCACCGTCTTGCTCGATGAAACCAAAACCTTTTGAATCGTTAAACCATTTAACTTGGCCAGTAATAGTAGACATACATTTCTCCTGTATTTCATAAAAAGTGGGTGTAGCGGGAAACACAGGTATTGCGGGAAGGGCGATAAAGCTTAACTACCAGGAAACATCTGTTTTTCTTGCTGAGATCATTATGGTTGACCCTTGGTTAAAAAGCAATCTAAGTCGTAACTATTTTTAGGGGTCAATTTGTGGCGTTTTTTGAAGGTGAATCTAAACAGTAAAAAAATTAGAATCAAACCATCCATAAATTTGAGGTGGCTATGAGTCAATATTCCTCTGCAGTGAGCGCTGCAAAAACTTCGCTAATGCTTCTTTTCTTGAGTACCTGCCTCGACGTAGGGGTAATTACGCTTATCTTTCTTGCCGCCGAAAGTCCTTACACTGCAACAACCTATGGCCTGTTGGCTGGGGTGCCGACGGTTTTACTAGCCTTGCCAGCGGCAAAATTAAGTGTCTTTTGGTCACCGGAGCGAACCGTCGTTAGGGCTGCACTGTGGGCGATTATAAGTGTCCTTGTCATCGCCTTGAGTCTTTTTGTTAATCCTAGCTGGGCATTGTTGGCTTTTGCATTGTATGCCTGCCGCCTACCCTTTAATTGGCCATCAATTTTGTTGATCGTGCAGCGTCAACAGAGGCAGTGGTCGGTAGCTACTGTCATTGCGATGCGTTTAGCGATAGGTGTTTGCGCCGCGATATTGGGCTATTTTTTAGTATTCAACATCTTCCACGGCATGGGTCAAACCCCCGTGTTGATCATGTTGCTAGGCATTGCGCTACTCCAGTGGTGGCTAGCTACGCGCTGCCCTGAGACACAAGAAAGCCAGCCGCTACCAGCATTGTCGGACTGGTTTGATGCGGATTCTTATCGACGAGGTTTTGCCCACTTGCCACCAGCACTTCGCTCTCGTCTCATGGCGATACTTCTGCCTCAGGGCATGTTGGTGGTGTTAACGATTTTTGCTATTCAGGCCATGCGCTATATGTCAGCCAACGATTTGACGGTGGTTGCAGTAGAAGGTATCGGCTATACGGCAGCCTTAGGTCTGTTGTTAGGGGCGTTACTCAGTGCGAGACGACATCGTGATTTTGTTGAAACGAGTAGTTTGCCGCTTGGTTTAATCATCCTGCTGATTTCGCTGGCGATGTCGTTAACGGTCGACTCGGCATTGGGTTATAGGCTCATTGTACTGGCGGGAGCCTGTGGTGCGATGATGGCGCTGATTAGTTTGCGTGCGTTGGGTCGAGTAAAACAAACCGAGCAGGCCAGCGCGTTAATTATGCAGTTGGAAACAGCCACTATTGCACTGGCCACGGTATTGGGTATTAGCTTGCACCTATTGGTGCTCAAGATCAGTGATTCGCCATCGCTGGCGTTTGCTATTGCTCTTGTTCTCGTTACGGTATCCCTGTTGCAGCTTATTTTTAGGTTGCCCTGGTCAATGGCGAGAATGCTAATTGCGGGCTTAACCTTGAAACGGCACAATATTTTTGTCCAAGGCAGTGAAAACATACCGCTAAGTGGTGGTGTGTTTATGCTGGCAAACCATATTTCTTGGTTGGATTGGGCGATTATACAAGTGGGGTGCGCGCGCCGAATTCGCGTCATACGCCCACTTAATGTCCCCGAGCGTGGCATTGTGCGTTGGTATTTTAGGCGTACGGGGGCTATTTACATTAATGCCAGCGCGCCAACCGATGAGGATATTCAGCGAGTATCTCAGGCATTAAATGATGGCGATGTGGTTTTGGCATTTCCAGAGGGAACGACCAGTCGAACCGGTCACATGGGCGTTTTCAATCGTGATTACGAGCGCGTATGTCAATTTTGTAATGACGATGTATTGATTCAACCGGTCTATTTATCGGGTATGAATGACAGTGAGTCAACGGGACTCGCTAGCTTTATTCGTGGCCCGTTGGCCAGTAAAACACCACGAGACCAAATTCTAGCTTATGGCTCGACCTTGGACGTCAAAACGGGTGCCGACCTACTAAAAAGACGCGTGTTCGATTTGTCGATAAGTTCTTGGGAAAATTACCTCGCTAATTTGGAAACGGTTGGCCAAGCCTGGCTTCGCACGGGTAAGCGCATGGGCAATCGCATGGTAATAGCTGATACGCTTGGTGAGCCACTGAGTGCTTATCGCGCAATGACGGCGGCTATTTGCATGGGGCGTGTGATTGGTAAAAAAAGTCCCGAGCAAAATATTGGTGTGTTGATGCCAACAAGTGCGGGCGGTGCTCTCGCTAATATGGCCATTGCACTGCAAGGTAAAACCATTGTTAATTTGAATTACACCGCCAATGTTGATGCTTTATGTGCGGCCGTTGACGAGGCGGATCTGAGAACCATTTATACCTCGAAACTTTTCTTGC
>Ga0209962_1000574_pt1 | contig 10154 bp, 9 predicted proteins | sample SalPonA_C_H2O_MG_FD_185722 | JGI IMG/M metagenome (GOLD analysis project Ga0209962, IMG submission 185722) | Water microbial communities from South San Francisco under conditions of wetland restoration - Salt Pond MetaG R2A_C_H2O_MG (SPAdes)... | ecosystem: Environmental > Aquatic > Non-marine... | reverse complement strand
GATCAAGAACATCTGGTCTGTTGGTTGCTGCCATAAGAATTACACCTTGATTAGACTCAAAGCCATCCATTTCTACGAGTAATTGATTTAATGTTTGCTCACGTTCATCATGACCCCCACCAAGACCTGCACCTCGCATTCGTCCTACAGCATCAATTTCATCAATGAAAATAATTGCCGGAGAGGACTCTTTGGCTTTTTTAAATAAGTCCCTTACACGGCTTGCGCCTACTCCAACAAACATTTCTACAAAATCAGAACCTGAAATACTATAAAATGGAACGTTAGATTCTCCGGCTACAGCTCTGGCTAGTAAGGTTTTTCCTGTACCAGGTGGTCCTACTAATAAAACACCTTTGGGAATTTTTGCACCGAGATTGTTAAACTTTTCTGGTGATTTAAGAAATTCTTTTATCTCCTCAAGTTCTTCTTTCGCTTCTTCTGCACCTGCAACATCTTTAAATGTGACCTTAGGTGTCTCTTCATCCATCTCTTTAGCCTTAGACTTTCCAAACTGCATAATTTGATTGCCATTGGTCCTAACTTGTGAAAACATATAAAACATAAAACCAGCAAGAAATAGCCATGGTAAAAAGGCTATAAAATAGTCTTGAAATCCTGCAGGTTCTGTATCAGTACTTAACTCAATATCTGCATCAACTAAGAGTTGAAAAACTTCACCTTCAAAGCCTTCTGGATATTCTGTATTGAAAACCTCGCTCTTACCTGTGACTTTAAAATGTACAGTATTGGATTGCTCTTTGATAATTGCCTCTGCAACTGCATTTTCACCAATTAAAGATTTAAATTCCGAAAATGAAACTTGTTCGGGTGCATTTGTATTTTCATTGTATTGCTGAACACCAAAAAATATTAACAACCCTAATGCTGCATATAGAAAAAATGGTCTATTTTTATTTTTTTCTTTCTTTTCCATTATCTTTTAATTTAATACTGACACGTTTAAAAGTAATTACGAAATTTAAGAAAGTACACCCAGATAAGGAAGCTCTCGATGCTTTCCGTTGTAATCAAGTCCGTATCCAACAACAAACTCAGGGCCAATTTCGAATCCACTGTAGTTTATTTCAATTGGATCTTGAGCAACTTCTTTTTTTACAAACATGCAGAAAACTTCAATACTTTTTGGGTTTCTTGATTCTAAAAGTTTCTTTAGATTTGAGAGTGTAAGCCCAGTGTCGTAGATATCCTCGACAATTAATACATTCTTGTCTGTGATATCGTACTCTAAATCTTTTACAATTTTGACTTGGCCGGTTGACTCGGACCCATAATAAGATTTAATACTCATGAAATCAAAAGTTACATCGAGCTCAAGTTGTTTAGCAAGATCACTTACAACAATAAAAGCTCCTTTCAAAATACCAATGACTACGAGTTCTTGTCCTTTGTATTTAGAATTAATTTGATTTGCAATTTCAGAGATTTTATTTTCAATCTCTTCTTGAGATATTAAAGTTTTAGAAATTTTCAATACTTCTCTTTTCTATAGAAGAACTTATTATATGTGAATAATCATTTTTTTGAAAGTCGAGAGCTATATCTGATTTTCTTATTCCTGGTAACCAAATGATTTCTTCATCAAGGATTACTAATGGCCAAACTTCTTTCATTAACCCCCTAATGCCAAAGGACCTCATAACTTCAGTTACTTTTTGATTAGATCCATTAGTCTTTATCTTGTCTCCATCTATAAGTGTCCTTATAGAAATGTTATGGTCTTTTGATGGAATTGCTAAATTCCAATTATTGAAAGAATTCACACCCTCAACATTTGAAAGGTTTAAATATCCATAACTTATTTGATTTGAAGCAGTTTGTTCACACCATAGGTTTTTATTAATAAAAATTAGTAATGAAGAGGAAAGGACACAATACCAATCATCATGAAACGACGCTTGATTCCCAGATGCGACAACTTCTTTAATTTTATCAATATCCTTCGACTGCATGCCTGTCATACCTAAGGATTTAGCAATGACTGAAAATAATGAAATTACCTTGGGATCATTAAAATTTATTATTGAGATTGGAATTTCAATATAGCCTTTACTTGACTTAATAAATTTTAAATATTTTGCCTCATGTGGCAATACATATTCTACCTCATTAATTATTTGATCAATTTTTTGTTCTAGTGAGCCCGCAAATCTATCTTTAACACCATCAACAATAATGTTCCTAATCCAATTTCTATTAATTTTATTATCAAAATTAGTCTCATCATTAAGGTAATCTATTCCGTTCCGTTCTGCATAAGCTATAACTTCTTGCTTTGACACTGTAAGCAAAGGTCTCATAATTTTATTCACTTTGAGAGGTGTAGATTTTAAACCCTGTAAGTGGGTTCCTCTAAATATATTCAAAAGAAATGTTTCTACTTTATCTGAAAGTGTGTGTCCAAATAAAAGATACTCCTCATCTTTAATATTCATATTTAATTCTTTAATTCTTACGTTTCTCATCTGTGTTTCAGATGAATTGGGTTTTAAGGAAGTTGGTATGGAAATAAAATCTAGACCTAGTTTATTAGCTATAGATTTTGCTTGTGCTTCTAAATCATTTGAATGCTCTTGGTTGTGATTTACAAATACTGTTCGAACATTCTTGCAGAATTTATTTGCTAGATAGGCTAATACTGCACTATCAACTCCTCCACTAAGAGCTACTACATACTTTTTTTTAATATCAAAGTTTGAGAGGAACTTTTCTTCAATTTGGTTAGACATTTAATACAGAGAATAAATTTATTATTCTTTTACCTTGTATCTTTTTCTAGTAACTTGACGAAAGTACTGAACCACATTACCAAGTATCACTAGCGTTGCAATTGCAACTGATGTTGGTATAAGAAATTTGTAAGTCCATGCCGGATCTTCTGATTCTTCAACTTCTTCCTCAATGACTATTGCAGGTATAGGTAATTCTCCTTCACCGTTGTGGTCATCTGCTAAGGCTGTTATTGGAACAATTAGGCACCAAACACTTACAAACATAATTAATTTTTTCACATAAAAAGACTAGTTAGTTATTTATAAAATACGATTAAATTTTAAAGATATTTTGAGCCGAAGGAGGGAATTGAACCCTCGGCCTGCTCATTACGAGTGAGCTGCTCTACCACTGAGCTACCCCGGCAAAATGATTTTTCAACAAAATCGCCTGAAAAGTGAAAATCCCAGTTGATCTTGCGACCTTCTGGGACTCTCTTACTATTTTCTTTTCTGTCTTTCGACTTCTTTTCAAATAGTTATATAAATATATTCTAATTTACGATACTTTGCAAAAATTTATCTAATGTATTTTTCGCGAGGTTTAACTAAGTTTTGCAGTATCTACAACATGGCTTCTCGCGCCGATGAGAAGTGTTTAATATTACAGGGTTCTAAGTATTTAAAAAGTTTTTTATGTGATGCTCATAAAGATTGGGCTCAAGAAGAAAGCTATCATGCCCTTTATCGGAGACTAAATATTCAATATCAACAATTACGCCTTTTGATAGTAAAAGTTCAGTTAATTCACTTTGCTCTTCTGGATAGAAGCAAACATCAGAATTAACACTCAAAACTAAAACTTTTTTGGATGAAATATTTTCCAAGGCATCTACGGGCAATTTGAAATTTTGCCAACCTCGTATTATTGACAAGTAAGACTCACTGGTAAATCTTTCAACAAATTTTTCTCCTTGGTGCATCATATATGACTCCTGAGAAGTTTTTATGAAATTATCTAGTCGATCCCTACTATATTTTGATTCATTTTTTGCTCTATCAGAGAGAAGTTCGAGAGATATATATGTTTTGTGTGCAATCATTCTCGCTAAAGCAAGATGTTCTTTTTCCCGTGCTTTAGATTCTTTTCCAAGGTTTAATATATATGCCTGCTCAAGATTGTGGAGTAATTGTAGGGTTGACACCTTATAACTACTAGAGATTGAAATTATTTTTTCTACAAAGTTCGGAAATCTTGAAGCAAATTCAAGCGCCATTAAGCCACCAATTGAAGGGCCTATTACAGCCGATAAAGTTTTAACACCGAGATAATCTAATAGTTGCTTCTGAGAGTTTTCTATATCTATGAATGTTATCTCTGGAAATATTTCATTTTTATCTTGGTTATATGAATTTGGACCAGTTGAGCCGTAGCATCCTCCTAAATAATTTGCACAAATGACATAATGAACATTCGTGTCAATAATTTTATCTGGACCTACAAACTCATCCCACCAGCCAACTTCTAACTCTTCATTCCAGGGAAGACTCTTATCATGAAAGCGTTTAAATTTACCTGCAAGTAAGTGACTACCTGTTAAGGCATGAAAAACCAAAATAGCGTTATCACCTTTTTCAGATAACTTTCCATAAGTTGTGTAGGCAATTTCTACATCCTCTAGAATTTCACCTGATTCTAAAGAAAATTCTTCTATTTGAAATTTATCTATATTGTTATTTTGAACTTTCAAGCGCCTGTGAAAGATCTTCTATGATATCTTCAATATTTTCTATTCCGATAGATAGCCTGACTAGTTCAGGAGGTGATCCTGCCGCTACTAAAGCCTCATCATCGAGTTGGGAATGAGTTGTTGTAGCTGGGTGAATTGCTAATGATCTAGTATCTCCAACATTTGCTACATGTCTAAACATTTGCAAGTTGTCAATAAATTTTTGACCAGCATCTTTTCCACCTTTAATGCCAAAAACAACCATTGTTCCACCAGTTCCATTAAGATATTTTTCAGAGAGTTCATATGACGGATCTCCCTCTAGTCCAGGAAATCTTACCCATTCAACTAAATCATGATTAGATAAGAATTCAGCAGCTTTTTTTGCATTGCTACAGTGTCTTTCCATTCTTAAACTAAGTGTTTCAAGTCCTGACATAACTTCAAATGCTGTGTCAGGTGACATGTTTGCACCTAGATTTCTCAACGGAACAGTTCTTAACCTTAAAGAGTATGCCACATTTCCAAGGTCACCAAGGTCGTGGCCCCAGCGCATTCCTCCATAACTGCTATCTGGCTTATCATAAAGTGGAAAATTACCATTTCCCCAGTCAAAACCCCCTTTTTCTATTACAGCTCCAGCAATAACTCTCCCATGTCCTGACATCCATTTTGTTAGAGAGTACACAACTATATCAGCACCAAACTCAAAAGATTTTTGAATGGCAGATGTTGTAAATGTCGCATCAACAATCAAAGGAATGCCGTGTTTATGTGCGATTTCTGAGAGTGCAGTTACGTCAGCAACAACAAGTCCCGGGTTTGTAACTGTCTCGCAATAGATTGCTCTTGTCTTATCATCTATTTGTTCTTCAACAGCTTTTAAGTCAGTTATGTCTACTTTTTTAGCATTGATTCCATATTCTGGCAAAATATTGTCAAACATGGTGTATGTTCCACCGTAGAGTTGATTTGCTGTAACAAAGTTGTCACCTTGACTCATTATATTTATTAATGAGTACATTACTGCAGATGTGCCAGATGATAGAGCTACACACATTGCACCATCTTCTAATGCAGTCAGTCTTGCTTCAAGAGCGCCCACAGTTGGGTTTCCCAGACGTGAATAAATATTTCCAAATTCTTTTAATCCAAACAAATTTGCTGCATGTTCAGTGTTGTTGAACTGGTACGCTGTTGTTTTATAAATAGGTACTGTAATAGACCCTTCGGAGTCTGCGTCAGAATCCCAACCTGCGTGTAGTAGTTTTGAATCGTATTTCATATGTTTCTCCTTTAAGTTGGAGAGGGTTTTGACTAATTAGTTGCATTTCTGCCACATCTTCAAGCACCTTGGATAGTCTTCCAGGTTGCTGAGGTCTTAACCTTCTCTTAATGTATAAGTAAATTATATCAGTCTTATAAATTGTTTCTACAGATTTTCTATTTTTTCCCAGTTGCGATCATCATGACCAAAATGAGAAAATAGGGTATCTTCCCTGTAGTCTACATTTAATAAACTTAATCTCTCAATGATTGCTGCTGGTCTCATGTCGAACTTTGCAATAAAATCATTTAAAACACTATTTTCTTTTTTTTCTGTCCCAAATGTGTCTACGGTTAATTCATAAGGGTCAGCTTTTCCTATTGCATAAGCGACCCTGACCAGACATCTGTCAGCGAGTTCATGTGCAACGACATTCTTGGATAGGTGTCGAGCTGCATATGCAGCTGATCTATCAACCTTACTTGGATCTTTACCAGAGAAAGCACCCCCACCAACTGGTATAGATGGACCATATGCATCTACTACAATCTTTCTTCCTGTTAAACCGGTGTCTCCTGCGGGCCCTCCTTTTACGAATGATCCGGATGGATTTAAATCAAGAATAAAATCTTCAGATATGTGCTCAGATACTATTGAAAGTACTTTCTCTCTTAAGTTTTCTATGTCAATATCTTCTTGATGTTGTGTTGAGAAAACAACTTTTGTCTTTTCTCCTCCACTTGTGACCTGTACCTTCGAGTCAAGGTCAAGCATTGAATCGGCATTTTGCAGATCCCACAAGCTTTTTTGAATATTTCTAGATTTATCAAATGTTGCAGGCATAAATGATTTTGTTTTATTAGTTGCGTATCCAACCATAATTCCCTGGTCTCCTGCTCCCTGATTTTGATCATCCTCAACTGCAGCTCTGATTTCTTCGGATTGTGGAGTAAGTTCGTTGTAAATTGAGAGTTTTTCTAAATCAAAATCTTCAAAACTTGTTTTGATTGTTTTACTCAAAGCCAGTTTCACAATTGCATTGATGTCTTCAGTAGAAATGTTAGCAATTTCACTAATCTCCCCACCAACCATAACTAACCCTCCATTTTTAGTTCCGGTTAAAAAGGTCTCAACAGCAACTTTTGAAGAACTATTGTTCTCTAGGGCTTGAGTTAGTACATAATCTGAAATTAAATCTGCTATTTTATCTGGATGTCCGGGTGAAACTGTCTCAGCAGTGACTATATTGTTCATTTTCTCTCCTCATATTATGTTGTGTAATGAAGAAATTAGCATATTTTTTGTTTAAAAAACCGCATCTTTAGCACCTTTGTTTGCTTTCTAGGTTGCTGAGGTTTACCTCTCTTCATGCATAATAATGCTAATGCGAGTGAGATTATTTACAATAAGTTATAGAAAATAATTTATAACTTAAAAATATCAGTAGTCTAATTCCGTGGTCTTAGAAATTAAAAAAATTTTTCATCTATTACTTTCAGTTGCATTTTCCTCTACTGGCTTCATTGCTGCTGTAACTATTACTGTATTGGCTGCCAGAGAAGTTTCCTCTAATCCATATCTTATAGGATTTCCAAATGCTGTTGGAGTTGGTGGTGCTGTTATTGGTACACAAATGTTTGATAAAATGTCTCAAAAATACTCAAAAAATAGAGCTCTATCAAATACATTTCTTATTGGAAGCATTGGAGGGCTCATACAAGTTTATTCCCTATTAATTGATTCATTTATTCTCTTATTGTTTGGAGCATTCATATTGGGTATTGGACAGTCTGCAGCTCTTCAAACTAGATATGTTGCATCATTTGTAGCCTCTGAAAGCTTTAAGGCAACTGCATTGTCTCTAGCTGTATGGTTTTCGGTATTTGGATCCATATTTGGACCTAGGCTGGTAGGTGAGTATTCAGCAATTTTTGATACATGGTTTGGATCTGATCTAATAGTTGGATATTTCATTGCTACAGTGGGGATGTTCCTTGCGGGAATGTCTGTTTTGTTATTTTCTCAAAAAGATAGCTCTCTAAATAACAAATTAGTTATTGAAAAAAGACTTAAGCTCTCAGAAATGGACGGGACTGCAAAATTATTAACAAGGATTCTTGTGTTGAATCACTTTGTTATGGTTTTAATCATGTCTGCCACACCTTTACATGTTCAAGATATCGGAGAAACTATAAAACTCGTTGGAGCAATCATAAGCTACCACACATTAGGAATGTTTTTACTATCTCCAATTCTTGGAAAGCTCGTTGATAAATATGGTGCTAAGTTATTCGCAATAATCGGAGGATTCATTCTTGTTGCAAGCTGTATTGTTTCACTTTTTAACACGAATGTGTTTCTCTTGAAAATTGGGCTTTACCTTCTTGGACTGGGTTGGAACTTTACCTACATTGCAACAAGCTCTGCAATATCGCACTATTCAATTAATAATTCCATAAACCTAAACATTAAGAGTGATAGCTTAGTTTTTGTAGGTAGTGCTATTGCTCATATTAGCCTTGGATTCACTTACTTAAATATTGGCTATACGGGTCTTACTTATTTTGGAATAGCAGTTGGAATTTACTTAATTTTTAATATTAAAAAATTTGTTAATTTAAGGGATTTATAAGTTTATTTAATGTCAACGGACATTAGGTCCTCACCAATAATTATTTCCCCTTTGTAGGCTTGTGAGATGTCCTTAATTACCTTTTTCTGATCAAAAACTGGAGGAACAAAGTGAGTCAATATTAATTTTTTGACATTAGCAATGTTGGCAATTTCTCCAACCTCTTTTGGAGTTGTATGGTAATCACAAACATTTACTAATGTTTCTTGTGACATCCTTTTTTCGTCGAATTCTAAATCTACAAAAACTTCATGGACGAGAGCATCCGCACCATTAGCGTGTTGAATTAAATTCTCACTCTTTCTTGTATCTCCAGAAATTACAATAACTTTCTCTACATTCTTTTGAGTGTATTTAATTTGATACCCGTATGCTGGTTCGACTGGAAAGTGGTCTACCTCAAAAGGCAATATTGAAATATCATCAGATGAAAAAGTAAACCTATCATCAATCTCGGTAATCTCATACTCTAACCCCTGCATGTTTGGTCTTTTTTCCCATTGAATTCTTCCGTCTAACTCACTTCGGAATGCTGTAAGAAGATTATCAAAAAAAGCTTTTATACCTCGTGGTCCTACAACTTTAAATTTAGAGTCCCTACCTTGGTGCCACCCTGAAATGTATAGCTGATATAAATCTACTATGTGATCTGAGTGTATATGTGTTACAAAAACTACATCAATCTCTGAAGACCTTACTCCTGCTGCACTCAGTCTTTGAGTAACACCAGAACCACAATCAAAAAGATAATTTTTATTATCGTGTGTAAATAAAGTACTAGGTCCAAATCTTAAATCGCTCGGGCTTGGGCAACCTGTCCCTAGTAAGACTAGGCTACTCATAGTTTTGCTAGCTCCACTGACAAATTATTAAGGACGATACTATCTCTCATTCCTTGTTGAATGTCTTCAATGGCACTTTGTACTTGCTCACAATGTCTGTATTCTGACTTCCCAATTTGGTCAGTTGATAATATATGTCTAACTACATATTCGAGTGATCTGGTAAGAAGTTTATTCGAAAAGGTTGCTGTAGAGTTGTCAAAGTCTTGTTGGATTTCTTTTATAACTTTTAATAAACTTTGGAAATTGTACATATTTTTGCTAGATACAGATTGGGCTTTAACTAAATTTTGCAGAATATTTACTAGGTTATTTACTTTTTGTTCATCGGCTCTATAAGGGAAATCTTCAATATCTACATAATGTAGAAAATCTCCTGGAGAAAAGTCATACGTTGTAATTCTCTCAGATTCAATAAAAATAGTTCTACAACGACTTTTAATTGTTTTTATTATCCCTACATTTGCATCATCTTTTGCATGGGACCAGAAGTTTCCAGTTGAAGTAAGGATAAATATACTTGTCTCAGATGGTTCTTCTAAAGTTTTAAGTAATGCATTTGATGCTTCTTCTGTAAGTGACTTATAGGGAGGGAAAATTATTGTCTTATATTTTCCAGAGATGGGAGATAAGTTTTCTTTATTTAAGACGTCTCTTATATTTTCAATCCCAATTGTATTTATGTTTTCTGACTCAATAATTCTTACATCTGGATGATCTAAAGTCGATTCTTGTGAAAGACTTGTCATCGAAGCAAATTGTAACGCTTGCTCAAGGACATATTTTGATGAATTTGAAAGTAACAGGTATGCATGAAACGGAGAGGAGGCTTCATTAAGCAGTTTATGATTAAGTTCTTTCAAGATTTAACCAGTCAGATAAGTGATTGAAATTTTCTTGCTGAGAGTTTTCAGCGTTTAATACTAAAAATTTTTCACTGAATTCTTCTGC
>Ga0209962_1000573_pt1 | contig 10175 bp, 13 predicted proteins | sample SalPonA_C_H2O_MG_FD_185722 | JGI IMG/M metagenome (GOLD analysis project Ga0209962, IMG submission 185722) | Water microbial communities from South San Francisco under conditions of wetland restoration - Salt Pond MetaG R2A_C_H2O_MG (SPAdes)... | ecosystem: Environmental > Aquatic > Non-marine... | reverse complement strand
GCGACCAAAATTGGCAAACAGTGGGGCCAGAACGCCATAGTGTGGGCGAGTAATGACCAAATTCCGAGACTTATCATGCTACGCTGAGTGATACATTTAACGAGTAGACACCTGATTGGAGCACGAGAATGTCGTTCAAGCCCAAGAGACTCACAAAAAGTCGCTTCACGCAGGCGCTGTCGTGCCCCACAAAGCTCTACTACGCCTGTGATAGCGAATACGCGAACCAATCGCTTGACGACCCGTTTCTTGCCGCCTTGGCGGAGGGCGGTTTTCAGGTCGGAGAACTGGCGAAATGTTATTTCCCCGGTGGTATCGAAATATCGTCCCTCGACGAGCAGCAAGCGGTCGCCCAAACCCGAGCGCTGTTGGAACGGGACGAGGTTGTATTGTTTGAGCCTGCGATCGTTTTCGATAACTGTTTAGTGCGCATCGATGTATTGGTAAAGCAGGGTAATCGCTTTTCGATCCATGAAGTGAAGGCCAAGTCGTTCGACTCCACCCAAGGGCCTAAATTTCTTAAGCGCGATGGAACGCCGGCGTCAAAGTGGAAGAAATATCTCTATGACGTGGCATTTCAGAAGTGGGTTCTACAGCGTGCGATACCCGAGTCCATCGTATCTGCACATCTGATGTTAACGGATACATCCGTTCGGACTCAGGTGGCCGGACTCAATCAGCATTTTCCGATCATCACCGATGCTGATGGTCGAAAGCGTGTGAAGGTAGATGGTCAGCTGAGTGACGAGCACCTGACACCGCCGTTGTTGGTATCCGTTAACGTCGATCAGATCTGTGCAGACATCTTTGCCGCAAACGATCATGGGTTGGATGTTGAGGAGTCATTCCAGCATATGATCGAGCGGTTCAGCGCGAGCTGTCGTGACGGTGTATTACTCGAGCACCGCGTTGGTAAGCACTGCAGAGACTGCGAATACGTCGCGCTCGGACCGGATATCGAAGCGGGAAAGCTTGACGGACGACATGCCTGCTTTAAGCGCAAACTTGGCTACGATTCCTCTCTCTTCGATGAGCCGACCGTCCTGGATCTGTGGAACTACCGGGGTAAGGATGCCCTTATCGATGCGGGTGTGATCCGACTCAAAGATGTGACCGAGGACGATCTCGATGTTTCACCTATCGACGTTGGGCTCTCTGTGACGGAGCGTCAATGGTTGCAGGTACAAAAAGCTCGGGACAAAGACGACAGTGTCTGGGTTGATCGAGAGGGACTCAACGCCGAGATGGAGTCGTGGGTGTATCCGCTGCATTTCATCGACTTTGAGACGACGATGGTCGCCCTGCCTTTCGGGGCTAATCGCAAGCCTTACGAGGGCATTGCGTTCCAGTTCTCTCATCATGTGGTTGAGGCTGATGGGTCGGTTCGCCATGCGGGTCAATTTCTGAATACCCAGCGCGGTGTGTTTCCCAACTACGACTTTGTTCGAGCCCTGAGGGATGAGCTGAGCCAGGATCAGGGTACGATCTTTAAGTACTCAGCCCACGAGAATACGTTTCTCAATCTGATCATCGAGCAGCTCAACGAAGATGCCTCGCCGCCTGATGACAGAGAGGAGCTGATTGCCTTCATCCAAACAATGACCCAATCGAAAAAGGATGCCGTCGTTAAGTGGGAAGGCGAACGCAACATGGTCGACCTACTAGAGGTTGTAAAGAAGTTCTACTTTGAACCGCGCACCAACGGATCCAACTCCATCAAGTACGTTCTGCCCGCAATTCTGAGTCGTTCGAAATACTTGCAAAGCCGTTATGGTCAGCCAATATATGGCGTTGAGGATGAGATACCGAGTCTAAATTTTTCAGCTTGGCAGTGGGTCAAGTTCGATGAGGATGGTATCCCGATTAACCCATACGAGCAGCTCCCTAAACTCTTTTCTGATAGCGATGACCTCAAGATCGAGCTGCTCACTCAAGACAACTCGTTGGCTAATGGTGGCGCGGCTCTTATGGCCTATGCGCGGATGCAGTTCGAACACATGTCTGACTATGAACGTGATGAACTGGCGTCAGCCCTACTGAAATACTGTGAGCTGGATACGCTTGCGATGGTCATGATCTACGAGTCTTGGAAATACGACCTCTGACGGCAAGTTTGATAAGTACGTCCCCTCGTTCTAGTATCAAAGTGTAAACTTGTGATGAATGTGGCTATAGACGCATCCGAAGAAAAGCAAACAGGAGTACCTAACGTGTTTGAAGCGCTCTCAAAGTACGCTGAATTTTCAGGCAGGGCCCGCCGTCAAGAATACTGGATGTTTGTGCTCTTGTACGTGATTTTGTCTATTGTCGCTAGCGTCATTGACGCGATCCTAGGGACTGAAGCCGTAACCTTGATTTTGGGTCTCGCGTTGCTCATCCCATCTGTAGCGGTTCTCATTAGGCGTCTCCACGACCTAGACCGCACAGGCTGGTGGGCGCTGTTCATGTTCTTACCGATCCTTGGAACGCTATTGCTGTTGGTGTTTTGCGTTATGAGAGGCACAGAGGGACTGAATCGGTTTGGACCAGACCCATTGGCCGGTCGAAATGATAAGGATGTCAACGCGATTACGTTGTAGAGAGATGCTTTTCAGCCAAGTATTCAGAAATATCTGGCGATGATCCGTATGAATACTAGACAGAGATCGTTCAGCTGAGCCGCCAGGAGATGGTCTCTGACAATCTCTGGGCTTAGGCAAACAGTCAATTTAGACCACTATACGCTCGAGTTTTGACTGAAAGTATTAAATATTTTTAAAGGCTACTTACTGAGCCTTGTAAAGTTAGATTAAGAGTGCGGCAATTAACGAGTGGTCACAGGCCTGTTCGGGCGAAAAATTACTAATCCCCCGGGGTATTGCAGACCGAGCCAATGAGCCAGTCAATACCTAATATGGTAAAAACTTAACAAGTTCACAAGGATAGTATGCTAGACTTAGTGAGTATCTTTTAAGAAAAGGCGGTTAAAAATGAAATTAGGTAAGACCATTCAAGCGTCTATCGTAGCGGCGGGTGTTACTGTAGCTGGAGCCTCATCTGCAGACGAAACCTGGTCAACATACGGAAACCAGATATACGGGAGTGACGGTAGCTCATACTCAGTCTATGGAAACCATGCCTACGGAAGCGATGGCTCTACCTACTCTGCTTATGGAAACCAAGTTTACGGGAATGATGGTTCGAGCTATTCGACCTACGGAAATCAGACTTACGGTAGTGATGGTTCGTCCGTTTCCACTTATGGCAATATGAGTTACGGTAGTGATGGGACTACATGTGCTGTCTATGGTAACCAAACCTTCTGTAACTGATGGCTAGCTTTAAGAGCGTAAACTGGTTTCGGCGAAATATCGAAGCCAGTTCTATTTACTACGCACCCGAATCCCTTCTATCGGTTTATAAAACACAAAAGACTAGCGCAATAACCCCTACAGCTAACCTATTGTCTTGCCCTGCTGTTGTTAAACGACGGGCAGACCTGTTTATTGTTAGATGTCCTTACGATCTCCGCCTTCGCTATGTTGGTCCACCGGGAGAAGGCGCTATTCATGTTGTTCATCCAGGAACGTCGATAGTCGACTCTAAACTGAAGTCGATATTTACTCTCAGTGCTAGAGAGGATTGGGCTGATCCAAATGTTCCTGTTGCGCAGCTGTCCACGCCTTATGTTTTTACATCTGAACAGCCAGTTGACGTTATACAGCTCAACAACCCGATGGACTTCGGCATAGCGACAGGTTTTCGTTTGATTGAGGGGCAGTTTCCGATTGACCGATGGCTCCGTCCTTTGTCATTTGCATTTGAATGGTTAGATACAGATAGAGATATTTGCTTTAAACGTGGACGGCCATGGTTCGCGCTTCAATTCAGGTCTAGGGAAGATTACGAGGCGAAAATTAAACTTAGCGAGGTTGAAGAGACGCCTGAATTTGCGAACCTCATAAGACGCAACGCAAATGTAACCTCATACATCAAAGGTACCTCTAATTTGTTTACGGGTGACTAACATAATGGACGCGAAAATACTGGAGCACGACTGCAGTTCACCATCAGGGAAGTGTCAACTGCATGGTGTATTGTCTCAGATTCCAACAGAGAGCATTGATGGAATTGCACATGCCGAATTGATGAGCGGAGTTGTCGAATTGAAGCTTTACCGGCTCACCGGTATCGAATCTAACGGCTCAGAAATTAGTTTAGCTGTACAAAATTTGCGTATGTCTCCTCAAACGCTGATTAAGTTTGCGAAGGACATCAATCGAGTATGCGAAGCCTTTGCATCTGAGAATAAAATTCCCAAAACTGAGAGTTCTGTGATTCCCCCAAGCGGGGATGAGCCAAAAGAGGTTCTTGGAATGCGTATAGGCTAACTACCGTTTCGTGGACTCGACCAGACCAAGTGGTCTCTATTAGTCGAAGCGTTAGAGGCTATTCGTCGATCGTACAAACCTCGCAGCGATTAGCCTTATTACCACTAACGCTCCCCAACAAAAGAAACCTACTTCAACTGAATAGATCGAGGATGGAAATTAAGTTTTTCGGCTAAGTTGATTGCCTGCTTCAGCTCTGCATAGGTCGCGAACGTGGATGTTCTCACGAGATACCAGGTATCCGTATTGGTTTGCCTTTCGAGAACTTGAGCGGAACTCAGTCCTGCTTTTCTTAGGCGAGCTTGAATTTGGTCTGCCTGTTTTAGATCTCGAAACGCCGCGATTTGAAGAACTGTAGGCTTATCCAGCCTGGCTGTTTTGGGCGTCGATGTGTAATTCGAGATCGGAACGACCACCTCGGCAGCAGCGAGCACGGAATAAAAGTCGTAATCGCTTTCCGAACTATTCGTTTGGATGTGGTTCTGTGTCTCAGAGTTTAAAGGGTATGAGCGATCATCCGGCTGACCTGACCAAAGCGTGATCACTAGCCACCCGATAAGGGTCACTACGGCTATTCCGGCAAGATAGAGGATCGGGGATGCTTGATGATTGGCGCTCATAACCGAACTTTTCCTCGCCAATCGAATGCTCGGCTCTCGGCCCAATGGATCAAGTTCGCATCTTTCGCGGCGTCTGTGCATAAGAGGTTGGGATCCACCATGATACCGGCTCGTGGTAGATCTAATCGATCTGCATCCCAGCACGTCCCGATTGTTGGGTCATCACTGATACCTCCATAAGTGTGGCCCCCACAGGCATAAACTAGCAGCTGTAGCTCATCTTCGGAGCACAAGAGCATTTTCTCTTCGTAGAAAAAGTACTCGGCTAGCGCGGCTGCACGTGGTCCACGATCGGGGTCAGTCCAATCGTTTTCGCGGCAGGAGTCATGGAATACCGAGAAGAGCTCCACGACGCGTGTATTGGCGCCGGTGTGACGGGCTAGCGTTAGACCGTTTGCGCGCACGCGCATCCAGTGAGCGGGTCCATGCACACTTCGATCGTCTAATACAAAGATTGCACTGAGATCCTTGATGAGCTGAGGGTATAGAACTGATTCGTCCATCATCAATGATCGACCACAGGATAATGCGCATCGCCCCAGAGTGTCTCGGGGTGTTGCATCATAATCTGAATGACGTGGGGTACGATGGTTCCGAGCAGCTTAGTGCACTCACGGACCTGATCTCGGTTTGCGCCACTATTCCACGTCGCCCCACCATGCATCAACTGATTGCGCAACGTGTAGAGCCGATTGAAGACTACGGATAGCACTTCCACAGTCTCTTGATTGGCCAGGGCATAGCCGGCCTTCGCTTTAGCGTGCTTGAAGCGATCGCTCCATTCTGAATCGGTGACTCGGCCGTTGTGGTAATCCCAGAACGGCTGGAACACATAATGGTTATCCAGCAGCACACGGATCGTCGTTGGGAAGGTATGCCATAGCTGGTTGTAAATAAGTCGCTCGCTGTCCAAGGACTCGATCTTCTCAAAGAAATGATTGAATTGGACCGTCTCAAGCTCGCGGTACTGCTGATCCAAGTCGACGGCATAGCAGGCGTTAAATGAAATCCACAAAAAGATGAACTTTGCATCGAGGTCATCGCCTGCTTGTTCAGCACGATCAAGCCAGCTTAATGCTCGGTGCGTGCGAAGCGCTAAGTTAGGATGAAAGTTATCTCGATGCTCACGTTGGTAGGCTTTGAGTTCAGAGTAATTCACGCGATGTCCTTAGCGGTGTTGTCCGAGTTCATAGAGTTGTTTGGCAGACGCCTGAATCGAGTCTAGACCGATGAGAGCATCTAGCCAACGTTCTGGAATGCCTGAAAATCCATACATTGCGCCTGCAATCTGACCGGCAACTGCGCCTGTAGTGTCTGCGTCGTAGCGCCGGTTGACCGTTTGGACTAGGCAATCTTCAAAAGAACTGGTACTCCGCGCGGCCCACATAGCGCAGGTAAATGTCTCTTTGACGTAACCGCCGGAGAGTAAGTCGTCCCATGAGGTTGCATCGGGTAGCACGAAGTCATTTACGGCAGGTATAAACGGATCCCCAGTGAAGAGCACCTGTGCCATGAGGTCGGCGTATAAGATGCACTCCTCGCTGGCGTGAGTAATACGGGATTGATCAACAGACTCCTCGATCGCCTGATCGATATCTGTGTGGTTAGCCACGACGGCTGGCGCGAGCCGCATGATACCGCCGTTACCGGAGGAGTAGGCATCAGTCGACCCCTGAAAGGGTGAGTTACCTCTGTGACCCAGATCGATTCTATCCAGTGCCTCGCGAGTGGCGTGGCCAATATCGAAACAAGTGCCCGTATGCGAAAAAGCACCGTTGCGGTACCAGTTAACGAAGTATTGTCCAATCAGTTCAGGTGAGAAGTCGCCCGCATCAAGGTACGCTTGCATTAGCGCCAGGGCCATTGATGTATCGTCCGTCCATCCACCTGCGCGCAATCTGAAAGGGCCGCCGCCCGTCATCTCGGTGTGCCAGGTGCTTCGATCGGGTGATGGATTTCGCGAGAATTCGAGTGTTGTTCCTAAGGCATCACCGACAGCTAGCCCAACAATTGCGCCCAGCGCTTGATCCTGATCCAATTTAGTAAACCACCAAAGAAGTTTAGTTTTACAATTCGTTATTAGGTGTTAATGATCTTTCACTGCCTCTTTAATAACTTGTTGAATTAGACGGTCGAACATTTGATTCGGCAGTATCGCATCCACCTCTCCTGTGAGTACTAAAGATAACTTTTCTTTCTCCCCATAGTCATCCCCAGGTAGCACCTCCACGAATGTATCAATTCGTTTAAACACTGGACGAACCTTAGCCCAGTAGTTAACTGAGACGTATGCGATAGTAGGAAAAGTACCCAATAGGAAAGAGGGGAGAAGAAGGTACTGACTCATTGGTTCAAGGATATCTGCGAATTGAATATCATCTCTGAGTAACGACATGAACAGTCCAATTAATGTCAAAATGACCGATGTACCGAAAACCCAGAGGCCAACATATTTCAGAAGAAACCCACAGACTTTAATAAACCATGTATTCCCGATTTTATTGCTGGCATGGTAGTAATCGCTCTTTGCGGCGCTAATTTCGTCACCCAAAATACAGATGCGGTGAATCGCTATTTCAGCAGTTTCTCGTGCGCTGTCTCCGGACTCCTTGGCAAGCTCGGCTAATTGCGCGTCGTACATCTCGATTAAGTAATTGGGATTCATAATTAATTTACTCATCTAACGCATGGTCTCGTTGACCTCTGCTCTAATCGGGTAGTCTGAAAACTCTGATCTATTCACATTACCGGTCTCCTCTTTTAGACTCAAGAGATGACATCACATCGTAAAGCTAATATCAGTATCGTCATCCTCCTCGTGCTGGCGCTGATTGCGCCCTTCATTGGATTCGCCGTAGCCGCTTACCTGGAGACGGAATACTGGGCGGATGATTGGGCCGCAGCCATCTGGGCGATTGCGGCACTCAGTAGCAGTCTCTATCTCACCTATGCTCACCGAATTGGGGCTCGAGAATTCGGGTTTCGTGCACTGGCGCCGTTCATGTTCGTCAGTTGGTTTCTTAGTGTGGGGTCGGTCGGTTGGGTCGCCAACAATGCGTGGTACAACTTTGACAGTTTTTCGGGCTTTGTAATGCCCGACTATTCAGTACGCCAGCACAAAAGGCATCCGAATCACTTCCTGTTTAAAGGCCCGATGGAGATTGGTGCGGCGAACTTTACAACGGAGTACATATTGGGTGCTGAGGGAGTCGACTGGGACAAACCCGTCGTCCTAGAGATCAATTCAGAGGGCGGTAGTCCCCAAGTTGGAATACTGATTGGTGAGTTTATCCGGCTCTACGATATCCAGGTAGAGGTCGTGGGTAAGTGCATCAGTGCCTGCACCTTTGCGCTGATGTCGAGCGAGAACCGATATGTCCATCCACGGGCTTGGGTCGGTTTTCACGCCGCCTATGTGCCTGAGGAGGAGGGGGAGCGCTATAGCGATCCTGACCTCGCGTTTTACGACAAGTGGCGTGATGACCGTTTGCAGGCCCTGGGGGCAACGCAAAACTTTATTTCAAAATCGGGCGTGCAGGATGCGAGCGGTGGATACTTTCCGAGCTACGATGAGCTGACGGCGAATGGTGTAGCGAACACCCAGAAACGTGGATACCTGCCTGTTGACGATCTGCCTGGGTACCTATGACGAATCGGATCAATCTTGAGCGTTTTCGTTTGGCACAGGAAGATGTCTATCTGCAGGTGATTGCTGAGCTTAAAGCGGGACGCAAACAGGGGCACTGGATATGGTTTATCTTTCCGCAGCTCGAGGGCCTGGGATTAAGTGAAATGAATGCGCGCTACGCGTTACGCTCGCTTGAGGAGGCAAAGGCGTACCTATCAGATCCGGTGCTCTACGATCGCCTTGTCGAGTGCTGTGATCTTTTGCTGGCGCACTCATCACAGTCGATTGATCGAATAATGAGGTATCCCGACAATCTCAAACTGAGGTCTTCGATGACGCTATTCAAGACAGCTGATCCCGAGGATCCGGTATTTCAAGAGGTGTTAGAAGCTTTCTTTGGCGGTAACGAAGATCAACTGACGTTGGAACTCCTGCAATGAAAGACGTCATAACAACCAATCAGAAGATTCTGTACGTGACAGGACGTGGTGGACGTTTGGATAAAGGTCTAGCGGCTTACCTAGCTTCTATTACTCGTGACTTTGATGGTGTCGCCGTCGACGTGCCTTTCCTCAGACAAGAGCCCATTCAGCAGGTCGCCCACATCAACCAAAAGCTGGCGGAGGATCCAAGTCGGATTGTGATTGCAAACTCCTATGGTGCCTATCTGACGCTCCAAGCATTGGTAGATCTTGAACAAACACTCGAGCACGTCGTTTTGCTTTCACCTGTACTCGGAGTCGCCATGGCTAAAGATCGTCTCTATATGAGTCGCCCGCCGCTCACTGGGCGCCTGAAGCGATCGATAGAGGAAGAGCGGGTGTGTGTGCCGCAACGGATGCGGATTGTGGTTGGGGATGAAGATGAGCTTTACAGTCCATCTCAATTTAACACGGTGAGTCAGTACTTCGGGTCGGACGTCCTTACGGTCTTGCAAGGTGAGGGGCACTCTCTTAGTCGGCTTGCCATGCAGTCAGTACTTCAAGAAACACTGACTGCAAAGAGTTGATCGTTATACGATCCTATTTGAGATAGGGGCGGGGCACGCCTAGCGACGCGTACCGTTCAAGTAGATAGTCAATATCGGCCACCCATTCACGATGGCTATCTTTAAATTGGCCCATTGGCCGGGTGTTGTGTTGCACGGCTAAATGATCGAGTAGACGCGTTAAACGCTCGGCACTCAAATAGTCGCCCCATTCATCCATATAGGCTTTCGAGTTGATGCGTGGCAGGGGCTTTTCCATGATTCGTACCAGAATCTGACGACGTTTGTAGGCGCCATCGCCTGTTGCCCCAGTCTTGTAACCCATCACACCGGGCAACCCGCGGCCCTCGCAGTTTTGGTACGTAAGACCGTCGTCTGTGGCTTGTGAATATGCGATCCACAGTGGTGGTGCGGTACCGGCTGCGCTGAACAGTGTGTTTCGCCCGGCATAGAGCGCAGCATTAACATCAGATTTGTTCTCGTTAATTGCGGCCGCTATCTGTCTGGCGGACGACTTTGGATGCCGGCTCAGGTAGTCTGAAATTCGTGTCTCAAGTGATGCCACTGTT
>Ga0209962_1000568_pt1 | contig 10229 bp, 2 predicted proteins | sample SalPonA_C_H2O_MG_FD_185722 | JGI IMG/M metagenome (GOLD analysis project Ga0209962, IMG submission 185722) | Water microbial communities from South San Francisco under conditions of wetland restoration - Salt Pond MetaG R2A_C_H2O_MG (SPAdes)... | ecosystem: Environmental > Aquatic > Non-marine... | reverse complement strand
GTCCCTGCGTCAGCACCGGTTTGAAGCTGGTGGACGGAATATAGCCCTTTGATGACGGGCTATAAACGAGTGACTTCGGGTTACGCTCGGTAATGTAACGTTTAATGTCGTGTCCGGCCTGCTGGCGGCTAATGCCAAACCAACTCACAAGACGGTTCGTGACAACGCGACCTTCCCAATACGCGAGAAGCTCAACGGCTTTCATCCTGAGTAACACTTCGTGTTTGTCTGACATCGTCATTATTCGTTTTTGATAGACATTTTCGAAATGTAGTCTATATTTGTATTTCTGTAAAGTTACTGTACAGTAAATAAGCTTTGCAGTAATTTCGTAAAGGAGTTCACAAGTGGAATGCGAGTAAGTCGCATCAATTGAGTGAGAATTTCAGATGCCGCCGGAGCGATCTGAACATGGAGCAAGTCAATGGCAGTCAATTCACAAGTGCAAGCTTGGATTAGTGCGTTTTTAAATGCTCGTAGCCTTCAAAAGCCGACGGGGGCTCCGCTCTATCGCTACCATGTTACTGAAGAGGAGTTTGCTGCCCTACCCTCTGCACTCAGTACCACAGCCCATCAAATTTACAGCCCAGTTTATGGCCCCTACTGGGCAGCCGCGTTTTGCTTGTTCGTCGCTGAGCAGTATAGACGGGATTACCAAAAAGATTGGAAGTGGCAAAGTTTTGAATCGATTCTGAATCTCGAGCTCTCTGCGGCCGATCATGCTGAGGTTGTGCCCAAGGGTCTCGCCTTTTGGAATCGCGACGTCCAAAGACGAGCGCACGGTAAAGACTACCTGGGCTCTTTATTCTCAGAGGGTGGGTTATCCTGGGCTCTCATCCAATCAGAGCAGCATGGCTTTGCTAGGGCGGTCAGCGGCGGCCTAAAGCGATACTACTCGTCGCAAAACTCAACGTCGACTCTGACGGATGTCATTCGTGACTATGGCGTTTACTTCCCCAAAACCTTTCAAACGGAAGAAAAATACCAACTGTTGGCGAGTATTGTTGTGAAGCGCATGTATTTCGCGGAAGAGTATGATCTGAACGGCTCGCGTCATCCTTCTGAACAGCTCAACACACTCTGCCCCGGTTGGCAGTCTCGCTTTCCACTACCGATTACTGAATCAAACGGGGCTGCCCTCGTGGATAAGTGGCTGGGCGACGCTGCGCATCAACGCCGTGAGCGCAAGATGCAACTTAGCCAAGCGAATTACTTTACCTGCCAACACGTCTTGAGGTCGCTGACTCCGCGGGAACGCTATGCGACTGAAGTTACGCTCGCACCCACACATACGATTAAACTCGATGATCACGTCACCACAACACGTGTTGAGATGGTTCTGTTTGAAGGCGATCAACCCATTCTAAAATTGGGATCCACGTATGGCCGGCTCAGCGCCGACAAGTCAGAGCTCGAGTTGCAGCTCCCTAAAGAGCCGTTTCAAGTTGAGCGGCAAGATATCAGCCAACCTCTTGAGGTGGCGTTACTGGTGTCGGGTCAGACCCTTGAACGGATCTTAATTCGAGACAGTGAAATACCAATCAACGATGTGCCAGTAGCCTTTGAGGTTGAGGATATTGATCGGCTGCAGGATTTGAACGTCATCGGTTGGATGTCGGTGCAAACAGGCGCTGATAACTTGCTGCTCAGGTTGCCTAACGCAGTGAGCTATTCAGGCTTTGATGCTACTCAAGTTGTTCTCTCGACGCCGGATGCGTCGTTCTATTGGGTTAAGCAGGATACTGATCTGATAGGCGACGATGCGCGCTTTAGCATTCGGCTCAACCAACCCAGCGGCAAGTTAAGCTTTCAAATCAACGGCCATCTGTATAAAGAGAAAACCTATCCAACACTGACATACCTCGGTTGGCCAGCGATCCGTGTGGTTGACTCAAACGGTGATAATGTTGCCTGCGAGCTTTTTCGTAACGGTGAGTTAATTAGTCCAAGTTCGACGTACACCGTAGCAGGCCGATTTGAAATTACAGCGAAAGGACCGTGCGGTGAGTTACTCGGTCGAAAGACAATCGGCGTTCTGCCATCCGGTTTTGATTACACGTCATTTGCAGAAACACGTAATGCACCGGGTCGTATTCTTCTGAGATCCCACCAGATCCGAAACGTGTTGATTGATTCAGCCTCTTACAGCGGTGAGGTGACTGTTCGTGAGGATGCTCTTGAGTTAGGGTTGATCCCCAAAGAGGCGGGTGACGGCCGTCCACCGGTCGATATCACCATCGCACCAACCATCGCCAAGGGTGAGCCTCTTAAGTTACGTCTTCCTTACCCCCGCGAGGGTGCCAAGATTAGCGATGAATTTGGCAATAGTATCAACGATCGATCAATGACGATCGAGCAGTTGATGGGCAAGCGGCTGGAGCTTACATCCGCAGGTCAGAATCATCAGCGCTTCAGTGTCACCCTAGAGCTAGTTAACGCAAAGCACCGGCAGACTCGCACGTTTCACTACCAAGTCTCTCAGCGCCCTGTAGTTATATCTCTCGGCGCGTTAATGGATGAAGTGACGGCGTTACTGAGCAGTGAACCTAGGCAGGATCTAACGGCACGTTTGATTGTGGAGACGACAAGCCGAATTCTTAGACAGCTCGATATCAAACGGTACAACGGGCAAATGGGGCACGATCGAAATATGCCTAGGCATTACAATCTTGTGCCAGAGCACAGTGCAGGCGCACATGAGCATCCTGACGTACGAGCGATATCTCTTGCAGACCTCTCCATTGAACCGATTGTGTTAAACCCGTCGGCTTACGATGAACAGATGGGTTGGCGGTTTGAAATGACCGACCCGATGTTAGATGGGGATCCGTGGCTGATTTACCCTACGCCTGAATCGGCGTTTAAGTTTCGACCCTCGTTCTTTGCTCGCGATATGTTCGAACCGGTAAACGTGGATGAGCTTGAACCGGCAACGACGTTGGGTGAGGCGTCCAAAAACTTTCATCCGAAGTTAAATCCGTTGGCATTCGAGTCTGTTGTCGCTGAGATGGCGACGGATCCTATGAATCCCGGCTGGGATTACATGAGCACCACAAAGTCAGAACTCTCTCACCTTCCTCTTGCGTCCCTTGAAGTATGGCGCGGGATCGTCTCGAACCCTCAAGCCCTCGCGCTGGCTGTTCTTAGACTCGAGATTGATCATATGTTTGCTGAGCGCTTATCCAATGAGATGTCAGTGCTTTGGGAGGGTATTCGTAATACCGATTGGCTCGGCGCAATTGATGCCTATCGCACGTGGATGATGACGCTTGTTCCGCTGCCAGTGGAACATATCAACGGGCTAATAGTTGATCGTTTAAACCGCTTGAGCAGCCTCATACCTATTTTTGAGGACTTTACTGAGGAAATGGTTATTGGGGGCTCGGGCCAACAAAAAATGCCATTAGCACCCAGTTATCAAGCCCTTCACATGGTGCTGCGCAGAAATCGTGGTGATGCCAACTGGCCTGAACTTCTTGTGGGCTCATTGGTGAGATGGCTCGACGACAATGCAGCTGACTTTGGTTGGGTTGATTTTTCAAGTCACCCACCATTCGTGCGCGCCGTCAGTATCGCACCATTGTATTTGGCTTCCTTGACGCTAGGTCAGACGTCAGTGGATGCACTGGGTGACGATAAAGATTTTGTTAAATATGCACTCAGAACATTGAAAGATTTCGACCGCACCGACTGGTATGCACCCGTTTACAAAACAGTCCTCGTTCAATACGCGCTTAGAGAGAAACATTACTCATGACTGGTACGATCACTGAACTCGTTCATCAATCCATCGCCCGCACGCGAGAAGCGACAGTATCGATTCTTGGCATCACCGACCCAGGACTCAGAGCCCACTTGGTCGAACGACTTTCGGACGACGTCCATGCATCGGAGTCGATGCTGGCAACACCGCTGTTCGAGCATACCTTTGGCTGGGAGCCGGGTGATCAATCGTTAGATCAGTTGGCAGGCTCACTCCTAGACGAGCAGACGGTCAAAGCGTTATCCGAGACGGATAATCCTGACTATCGCTTTGATCGCTCTATGAAACCCTACAAACACCAGTTGACGGCATGGCGTGCATTAACCGATGACATGCCAAAATCCACGGTCGTTACGACCGGTACCGGCTCGGGTAAAACTGAGTGTTTTATGGTGCCAATCCTGAATGACCTCATCCGGGAGCAAAGCAAAACGGGAAAACCGCTGGTCGGTGTTCGGGCACTCTTTCTCTATCCGTTGAACGCACTGATTAATTCTCAGCGTGAACGACTCGATGCGTGGACGGCACAGCAAGGAACCAATATACGTTACTGTCTCTACAACGGTAATACAGAACAGCTCGAGAGTAAGAAGCGCAAAGAGCAGCGCTTAAAACCTAACGAGGTCATGTCGCGCGAGTTGATGCGTCGTGAACCAGCACCGATTCTAATGACCAACGCCACCATGTTGGAATATATGCTGGTGCGCCAGGATGACGAGTCGATTTTCAGCCTTTCTCGAGAAGCAGAATCACTGCGTTGGATTGTTCTTGATGAGGCGCACACCTATTTAGGATCTCAGGCAGCCGAGATTTCGTTATTGCTCAGACGTGTGGTGGCGGCATTTGGTAAGCGCGCGGAACAGATCCGTTTCGTGGCGACATCGGCCACCATTGCGGGTGAAGATGCCAACGAGGCACTTCGTCGGTATCTGGCTTCACTGGCAGGTGTACCTGAGTCTCAAGTGGTTGTGGTGACGGGAAAACGCGCAATTCCCGCAGTAGAACACACACCGCCTAACGATCTTATGCCGTTAGAGCGTATGCGAGATATTGATGCTGACCAAGACGTATCAGCAGCGCGTTACGAAGCGTTATCAAATCATCGACTTGCTTTTCTGGTACGCAACCAGATTTTGAATGCGAGTACGCCACAGAGCCTTGCAGATCTTCTTGACTCCGTAAGTCCGATGCTTAAAGGAAAGACATCAACTGAACAGCAGAACGAGCTGTTTCAGTGGATCGATCTCATGACAGCGACTCGACCTGCAGCGGATAAAGAACCCTTCCTTAAACTGCGAACACATTTGTTTCAGCGAATGCTTCATGGCCTGTGGACCTGTGTCGATCCAAATTGCTCTCACAAGACTGAGCAGTTGGAGAACTGGCCCTTCGGGTATGTCTACACCAAGCAACGTGCTCACTGCGAGTGCGGTGCGCCCGTGTATGAATTTGCTAATTGCAATGAGTGCGGTACGCCTCATATTGTCGCCGAAGATGCACACGGAAAACTGAGACAAGTCGCTCCCTATGTTGAAGATGAATTTTCGTTGCAAGACGACTCAGTCGACTCGCTCGATGAACAAGCCTCCGCGTCGATCCATAGAGCTGTTCAGCCGCTCATCATCGCCCCTCGAGCCAATCCTCATTACCAGCCGTTGTCGCTGGATCTGGAGACTGCCACGCTTGCGAGTATTTCAGCGCCACGCCAAATCGAAATTCACCAGTCCATAGACACCGAAGCTCGGTGTAGCGTGTGTGAAGTCGCGGGTAGAGCCGGTGGCTCCTTCTTGCGAAAGGCATATCTAGGTGCACCGTTCTATGTGAGTAACGCCGTTCCAACAGTACTCGAGTTCTGCCCTGATCCAGTTGGCGGTGACAACCCGGCAGCACTGCCTGGGAGAGGGCGTAAGCTCATCACGTTCACCGACAGTCGTCAGGGTACAGCGCGTATGGCCGTCAGGATGCAGCAAGAGGCCGAGCGCTCGCGCTTGAGAGGGCTGGTCTTTGAGGTGCTTCGCAACGCACAGAAGCGGAACGATGCGGATACGACTGTCGTCACACCAGCGGTGAGTGTTGATGAGCTCAAAGCGAGTATTGCAGCACTTGAGGTAGCGAAACAGTTCGCAATAGCAGATCAGCTTAAGAAACAGCTTGAGGCTGCTGAGAATGCGGTCAACAGTGGTGCTCCAGTTTCGGTTGACTGGTCGAAGATGGTATCTGATTTGGCCGAGACCAACGACATGATGTACTCGATTCTTAAGTACAATCGATACACAAACCCTCAGCTTTTTTCTGATCAGGGCAGTGCTAAGCAACTCGCGGATCTCTTGCTCCTTCGAGAGTATGCGCGACGACCTAAAAATCAAAACAGCACCGAGACGCTGGGGCTGATTGAGGTTGGATATCGCGGAATTGATAAGCTCACCAAGCTCCCTGACAGATGGTCCGAGACGGTAGCGCCCAATTACTTAACCGGTGAGTCCAAGGCACTGACAATCGAAGATTGGCGTGACTTTTTGATCGTTGCGCTCGATTTCTTCGTTCGCGAAAACACCTTCTTAACCCTCGATCGGGATGTGCAACAGTGGATGGGTGCCCGTTTTACGCCGAAGAGTCTGTTGCCACCCGGCGCTGATGATACAGGCTCAACGCAGATTGTGGCTTGGCCCTCCTGTAATGAAAAAGGCGGCCAACACCGTTTGGCGAAGATCTTAGCTGCAGGAGCAGGGTTTGATCTCGCCAACAGTCTGCATCGAGACATCATTGATCGTTGGCTGAAAACAGCATGGGAAGAACTAGTGCGATGCTCGTTGCTACAGAGTATTAACGATGGCTATCAATTGGCCCGAGCCAGCATGACCTTCCAGTTTCCCCTCAAAGGCTATGTATGCCCCGTGACGAACCGATTGTTCGCGCGAACTTTCAGAGGCATTACGCCCTATTTGCCAAATCGCTTCGATCCGAAAGAATTCAGCTGTGTTGAGGTGCATTTACCGAACTACGCTGAATTCGCGCCGTCCGGTATGTTGCCTAACAAAGTCACCGAGATACGTCAGTTGATAGACGGCAACGAGGCTGTTCATTCACTTAGAAGTGCCTCGTTGTGGACAGATATTTCCGATCGCACGGTTGAGGGCGGGTATTACTACCGAACCGCTGAGCATTCAGCTCAGCAGGCATCGCAACGGCTTGAGCGTTACGAGGAAGATTTTAAATCGGGGCAAATCAATGTACTGAACTGTTCAACGACGATGGAGATGGGTGTCGATATTGGCGGTATCTCAGCCGTGGTCATGAACAACGTGCCACCCCACCCTGCTAACTATTTGCAGCGCGCTGGACGTGCCGGTCGACGCTCTGAGTCTCTAGCGGTTTCGTACACGCTCTGTAAGGCAGATCCTCACAATGCCCGCGTCTTCAATGATCCTAAGTGGCCGTTCACAAAACGGATTCCCGCACCTGTGGTGACGTTGAGCGCAGCACCGTTGATACAACGGCATGTGAATGCTTATCTATTGGCCGCATTCCTGCGTGCCAGCGGTGGCTCCAATGACAGCACGAAACTCAATGCGCTGTGGTTCTATGGTGGATTGGAAAGCCGTGCAAGCCGCTTCATTCAGTGGCTGCAAGAGACCTCGTTCGATCAGAACAGTGATCTCATCAATATACTTAAAGGTACGGCATTACAGGCTCACTCTATTCAAGAGTTGTGCGATCGTGCATCCAATATGATCAAAGTACTCGAGCAGCACTGGAAAGCTGAAGCGGGTCAGATCGAAGCTCGTTTGAAAGGGGCGCTTGAAGAGCCGTACAAGCGTGCTCTCGAGCATGAAAAAGCACGTCATGAAAGTGAGTATCTGTTAAAAGATCTATCCGCTCGCGCCTTCCTTCCAGGCCACGGATTCCCAACCGACTTGGTGACACTCAATACCGCAAATATTGAGGACTTTTCGGCTCGACGTAACACCAATGTGGATATGGGGCGTGAGGATAATATCTTTACCTTCAAGGCTGAACCAAGCCGAGGGCTATCAACAGCGCTTCGAGAGTATGCGCCCGGTTCTACGATCGTGGTTGATGGTCGTGTCTACCGATCTGCAGGCGTCAAACTGCAGGATTACCAACAACCTGGGAGCAGTAGCCTCAAATTTGATTTGGCTTGGCGCTGCACCCACTGTGGCACGACAGGATACTCTGAGTATGCCTATTCAGCGGATGACAACCTGCGGTGTCATGAGTGCGGCAGTGAAATACGTCTGGCTGAAAAACGCCGCGTCCTTCGCCCCATTGGTTTTACAACCGACTTTTGGGAAAACACGACCAATAACGTGACCTCACAAGTATTTTTGCCCATCGTAGCGCCACGAGTTCGCGTTGAAGGCAGACAATCGCCCATGCCTGATCCGGCCTGTGGTTTTGTTCGATACGGTGAGGATGGCCATATTTTCTATCAGTCTGAAGGCCAGTACGGCAACGGCTACGCTGTCTGTCTGAGCTGCGGTCGAGCCGAGTCGATGACGGCCAACGGCCATGTGCCTGATCAATTGCGTGCGGATCGTGATCATCGCCCAATTGGTGGTTTGTCTGGCTCTTCTCTGCAACGAGATTGCTCGGGTGAGTCGGTCATGCAGGATATATACCTCGGATACGAGACCCGTACCCATGTGCTTGAGTGGATACCTCGAAACCCAATCAACGGATCATGGTTATCAGACTCCTCTGACGACCGAGTTGTAGCAACCACATTGGCGGTCGCTCTTCGCGATGAAATTGCCGAGCATCTGGGCATTGAAAGCACGGAGATGGGCTTCTCTGTTCGCCAAGAGCGGGATACAGATAATGGCGATGTGCGGTTAGTGGTGCAGGTGTATGACCAGGTTGCAGGTGGAGCTGGGTTTGCGCTCAGTGCACTTAACAACCTTGTAATGATGATTTCTGGGGCTATTACGCGCCTGCAATGTTCAAATGGCTGTGATTCATCCTGCTCGAGCTGCCTGGCGAGTAAGGATAGTCGCGTCGAGTTCGAACATATCAATCGACTGACAACACTGGACTGGCTCAACGAGGCTCAGTACACGAACTATCTAAAGCTTCCTCCACCGCTCGACACGGTTGAAGATGCCAAGTACTTCTGTCACAAGCCGATCACCGAACTGATCTCAGGTACTCACGCATCTGCAATCAAGCATGTCTATCTAATGCTCGCGGGTGAGCAAGAGTCATGGGAGCTTGGTTCGCATGAAGTCAGAAAAGTACTGTCTGAGCTTGTCTGGGGACGCAACATTAACGTGACCCTGCGCAGCGAGCAGGAGGTAGTGGACAGTCTTCAATGTGAACAGTTGATGCTACTGGCGCGTCTTGGTGTTGGTTTATGCGTTGGTAGTCACTCAAATCTTGAGGTACGTCCGATGCTGCAAGCTGAACTCGACAGCGGTGATCTGATTACGCTGGCGACGGGTGATATCTCTGAAACACACGGGATTGCATGGTTAACACAGAACACGCACTTTCCATGGGTATTGTCCAAAACGCTTCCCAAGGTTCAGTCTCAAAGCGTTGATGCCGCAAGCTGGTTGAGCTCCAGCTCAACCACGGTCATCGAGATTACGTCTGAACTGAATGGACCTATCAAAGGCTTCCCAGAACGATTTAAAGCGCTTATCTCAAAAGAAGCCCCGAACTGGATCAAACAAATCGATGATGACCCGGTCGTCTCGATCCACTATGAAGATCGTTATCTCAAATCGCCCTGGTCTGCCTTATTGTTGGCGGGTGTCTTCTGGGTCTTTAAGAGTGACGCGCTCAAATCAATCAATGTGACGACGCATTTTAAGGATGGCTACGGTCAACCTAGATGGCTTTGGGATAATTGGGATTCATCGAACGACTACTTAACGGTAATGCCCAAGCTGTTTGATGCGATAACCGGAGTATCGTCTCACATTGATGTTAAAGGCGTTTTGAACGATGTCTCACACCGCAGAATCTTGACTTTAACACTCACCTCGGGCCGTACAGTCAAGTGTAGCTTTGACCAAGGCATGGGCTACTGGAACGCACATGCTCCAAATCCTCAGGATCGTAAGTTTGATTTTGACGGCACTGTAAACGAGCAGCTGCAGGGGTTCATAGATGCATGGTCAAATGTTGGCGTGACCAATAGCGGCACTTGGCCAACACATATTCTCCTATACGCGCTGGAAGAATCTGATGTCTAAGTCGTCTGCGGTCGCAATGTTGTTAATCGAAGCGGCGAAAGCCAGTTTTCTGCTGACACGTGAGCACCGCTTACTCGAGCGTGAATGGGATAGTGTGTGCGGTGATCCAGATATCCAGGGCATGGTGATCCATAATGCCCTACCCTCGTCCGGACTCTTCAAACGCATTACACAGACTAAGCCGACCGCCGCCGATTTCGAAAATATTCGGCAAGAATATAGAGGTCGCCTTAAAACATTCGAACGCT
>Ga0209962_1000562_pt1 | contig 10299 bp, 13 predicted proteins | sample SalPonA_C_H2O_MG_FD_185722 | JGI IMG/M metagenome (GOLD analysis project Ga0209962, IMG submission 185722) | Water microbial communities from South San Francisco under conditions of wetland restoration - Salt Pond MetaG R2A_C_H2O_MG (SPAdes)... | ecosystem: Environmental > Aquatic > Non-marine... | reverse complement strand
CCTCGATGTTTACAGTTGAGCGTGCCCGTTCAACTTGATCGACCCTTACTGATTCTGGCGGCTACGATAATTCTTGTAGGTGTCAGAATCGGTCATACCATTTATCACCTGCTAGGTCAGCTAAGGGCAAAAAGCTGTCCGCAGAATGCCGGCCAAGTCACCGTTTGGACAATTCAGATATTTATTGAGTGCGTACCGCTAATAGGCGCCGTATCAAATGCTACGAAGCGATTACTCTTAGCCGTGCTCTTGATGGGAGAAAATTGGCACCCTGAATACGTGCCGACTAGAGAAGATAAAAGGCTAGAAAACCCCCACACATTTATCCATTTTAGTTTTCTAAAACTCATAACCTATTGTTATGAATGCGGAATATAAATGATCATAAAATATATTTCTATAACTAAATCGTATAAATATCTGAGGTTTTGGCAGTAAGTATAGGGGGTGTGTATAGGGTGCTTTTTAGGCTCTCACGCTGGTTATGGAGCAGAACCATTTTATTCACAACACACAGATAAACAGCGCTACCGAGAAAATGGCTTTAAGTCTACGAATGGACTACCGAAACTTTGCTCGTTGAACGGCTGAAAATTCGCATTCTGAAATCTTAGTCTAATCTTAGAGAGGTAGTGCGAGGCCGCGCTGCATATGACCTGAGCGTACAGTCACTCCACGCTAACAAGCCCACAATCTCGGTTATCTAGGCTCTGCGGCCTGCAAACTGGTCTACAGTTATATAAAAGCTCAGCCAGTGTGTGCAGACAAATATGAAGACCTTAATGAAACTAATCGCTACACTCGCCGCCGCTAGCATTCTTGCTGGTTGCCAGACCATGGCTAACTACAATACCGGAAATGCTGGTAGGTTTGGTCAATACGACTGTTCTGGTTCTGCTCCAGCAATGCCTGACGAAAATACGATGATATTCAGGCCAGCGAAGCAGACATGTGGCGGCTCAACCTTTGGCCAGCGCAATGAAATCGTTGGAAATATTTTCCCTCAGAGTCAGAAAAAGAAGTTGGTCATGACAGCAAATGTTGCGATTGACGCAGATATAACGGTCAACAAATACGGCAGGGAGCAATCGCGAAAAACAACTTTGTTTCAGGTCGCAAGTATGACGAAGGGTTGTAATCCCGCTGCCTCATTTTTCATCACAAACACGAGGGGAACGGTGACCAAAACAGGGTATACACATAGAAAAGGTGCTAATCGTTCAAATATTAATGCGACATGTACTCACGGCTATTCACGCGGCCAACAGGGTTCTGGGGACGGCGAAACACCTATTCCAATGAACGGTACACAGTTTGATTTGAAAGTTGAGTTTGATTTCAAGGGTAAGGGAGACTTTGATTACATCGTTTACATGAACGGCGAGCGTATCAATACCTTCAGTCACATTCGTCCAGCAATATCAACATCAAATAAAGAATACGCATTGAAGTTCGGCCTATATTCTCCAGAATGGTTTGACTACACGATGACTGTTAAGAACTTCCGAGTCGATAAGGTAGATAAGCTATCAGACGAGTTTTACGCAACTTTTGACCAAAGCTAAGCATACCAGCCCTACTTCGGTTGAGGAATGAGCAGACTTACAGGACCTCAAGGTTGTACGATTAGTCCGCAACCAATTTTGTAAACTGTCAGATCTGGTCTGAACTACTACAGGTAAGGCACCGCGCAGTTAACATTTTAAAAATAGTCGTCATTAACTACTTGCCTCCGTATCGACATAGAATCTTTCCAACCTCCCTTGCCTTGGTCTCGCCAAGAGCTTTAAGGGAGTATAATTCTCGGTCAAAACATTTTGTAAATTCGTTTGCAGGAGTTAACTCTCCTTCCGCCCAGTCATAGGTTGGCTCTTGAGTACCGCTACTTCCTACAGTAATTAGACCGATAACATTTTTGTTGATGCGCCTCACTCTTTAATTGCTACGACTGAGGCTGTTGGTGCCATTTGCTTCAGATAAGCTAAATCAAGGATTTTGAGAAAGCTCCCAACGAGCGAGACCTGCTGCCGCCGCAGCGGGGTACTCTTTCACTAAACGATTAAAGGTTGCAGCACCGGCGTCGGTGTCACCCATCTTTCTCTGGGTAACACCTAACTTGTAAAGAGCATCAGGTCGCTTCAACGAATTTTTATATTTATCAACAACAAGAGCAAAGTTTGCTAATGCATCCCCAAACTCTTTCTTGAATAGATAAATCTCGCCAATCCAAAAATACGCGTAAGGAACTCGTTCGCTATCTGGGTAGTTAATAAGAAACCTTTCAAACGCCACCTTTGCCTCTTCGAACCTCTTGGTGCGAACGAGATTAAAGGCGTCATTCCAGGCGTCTGTATCACTTAACACCATTGGTGTTTGCGGCGACTTACTAAGTGGATTCTGGATGCACATAGGCTTGGGAGTCGCGCGCAGTACATCTATTTTTTCTTGCGTATCGAGAGTTGCGAAGTCAGTGGCCGGGGCACTTTTTGCGAACAATTGTATCGCTGTACGCGTCGCATTCCCCGAAAGGCCATCCTCGGGGCCTGCTTTGCACCCATGTTCGTTCAGGAGTCTTTGCAGTTGCGCCACCTCTGGTTTTGCGAGCCTTTTTGATGGGCTGGACGGAACCTTATCCTCTTCACCGGCATGATCAACAGCCGCCTGATTATTTTTGTTTTCCTGACTTTTAACATAGGCTAGTAGTTCGTTGACCCAGGTCTTCCGCAACGCCAGAAGATTTTCGATACTCACATTTAAAGGATGTTCCTGTCCTTTAGAGATTTTATCTAGCTCGCGGTCAGTGAAGTAGTACATTTCACTATGGGGTGTAGCGAACATTTTTACAATAACGAAATCCGGAACGTCAAACGAGGCTAGTACTGAGTAAAGGTCGCTCATCGTGAACTGAGCTTGAGCAATACTTTTGCTGCGATCCTCCTTTCTATCGTCTTTAACAGCAAACTGATGAACCCCAAGTTGACCGGAGGCAAAACGGTTGGCGCCCGCTAGAAACATAAACGAGCAAGCAGATGCACAGACCCCGTCCAACGGCACATAGGTAACCAATGATTTATCGTTTATTACGCCAGCCATGCTTAGCGCTGAATATACATCGCCCCCGGGGCTATCCAATACTATCGTGTTGACTTTCGGTAAAAGGTTTAGCGCCTTTCGAAGCTCTAGCTCATGATTCGAAGGGATAGTGTCCCCTTGAACATACAAAGCTTCTGGTACAGAAGGGTAGTACCTAAATATGCCATATTGCTCTACTCCATCAAGCTCGGCAGGCAAAACTGGTACACCTGCGGAGACGAAAGAAGTTGAAACTATCAATGTAAAAACAGCGACCAAACGAATTTTCAATTCTCTAATCTCTCGCTAATGTAGACTCCTTAAAGTATATACAGCTACGAACGAGACAGGAATTTACTGGCTTTATTATTAATCTACACCTCCGAGGCAGACACAAGTTAGCTAAGAGAAAGACCGATGAACGTTGAAATAAGCTTCTCCTTCGAAATCACCACAGGCGAGTTCGCCGCGCTGCTCGCTGAAATTAGCCGCCGGATTAGCCAAGCGCCGATAGTCGCGTACCGATACACCCAACTTCTCGAAGTAATCATCAGGGGCTACAGCAAGGAAACACAGAAATACAGTGTTTGCGTCGATAAGGCTTCATTTGCATTTATGGCGAGCATAATAGGCGACCTAAGACACAGGAAGATTGAGAGGCGAGTAGAGGGAAAAGGTCACTACTGATACTCCTTCCTTTTCTAGGCTACTGCAGTATTAGTTCTATATGAGGCGTTTTTAAGCCGGCCTTATGTTCTATTGTACGTTTACGTGTCAACGATTAGTCTAGGTATCAAATCTTATGCCGTAGGCTTAGTTCTGGAGGGACAGTTACTGATGAATATTAGAAAAAACATCGTTTTGGCTGTTGTGGCGTCCCTTGTCGTCAGCGGGTGTGCGACCTCACGGAATGAGTTCATACGTAAAGGCTATTCTCTAGATAAATTAGATTTCTGTCAGAACTATGTTAAAGACTACCAGGAGTTACAGAAGTTTTTAGACAACATTTACTCGATAAAATCCTCATCTGATCGATGGTATCTAAGAACTTTAGATATGCAAGTAAAGGAAAGGGGTTTATCAATCTATGAGTGTAAGCGAGTAGTTGAAGAGCATCGAGATTCGGTTGCCGAGGGGGTATTGGCTGCAGCCGCTTTGATAGTTGTCGCAGCGGCTGTTATTGCAGTTTCTGAAGGAGTAGGGAGTGGAGGCTTAGTCGAAGGTGGGCAAACCGATAATGATTATGACTGGGACTACCAGCCTCGAAACGACCGATGGGTCTGTCGGGGAACAACTACAGGTCAATATGCTGAGCTCTCTAATTGTAAATATGATTTAAAAGACGACAGCCGTTGGCCGGGATAGAGGGAGTTGCTTGAAATTTCGCCAGCGCTTCAGCCTCTCGATATGATCTAGATATGCCACTCAGCCGCCCTCGGCCGTTTCTATTCGAGAGATATGCTGCTTCCCCTAATCTTGACTTATTCACTTTGCACTACCCTCGCTATCCGTAGCGTCAAGACTCGGCTGAGTGAGTTCAACGACAAAGGTACGCTCCATCTCTGCAAAGACACCGAGGAGATGAAGCATGCCATTTTGGCTGACATTTGATCCAATTATGTTGTTCAGATGCTACCAAGAGTGAATATCGATAGCTTCTTTTGTAGACTAGAAATACCATTTATGATTTTGAGGTTAAAACATGGCAGATCGGACCCAAGTGGATACCTATTGGCGGCGAGCTATCGATATCAAAACAGCGCTAATTCTACTGCGGCTAAAAGGAGAAAATCAGACTACGATCGAACAAAACAATCTTGACCGGATAGACCACACAAACGAGAACAATTTGGCACTTCTTAATCAGTACCGGTATTGTGCAGAGGAGCTCGGCAGGATCACGTTTTGGACATGCCGCAAAACAGTTGATATGAATTTCAAAACGGTGTGCTCCGCTTTGGAGAGAAATGGATTTGAGCCATCACGACTGCACGACTACGTCGAGGAATTGCTTTGAGATCGTTATCCCGTCGAACGGTCCTGCTCACTTTTATCCTCGCAAGCTTAACTATTACAGGTTGTAGTTCAGGTCCATGTGACTATCCTGACGACAGAGCTAAAGATGGGAGCCGCTGTGGTAATCGTGCTGCCTCAGTAAGACCAGGGGGGCGTAATCCAGACACTGATTGGATTATTTGGTTAATAGTTGGCGGAATTGCTGTGTATTTCATATCGACTTCGTCACAACCTCGCAATAAACCTAAGCCTCGAAAAAGCTCATCAACGAACAGCAAGATAGGCACGAGTAGAAGATCCACTCAGCCAGTAGAACAAGCTCCGCCGCTTAGGGAAACGGTTACTAAAACAACCGAAGCACTGAATAAGAAGAAAATTGAGGGGATACTAAAGACTACGTTTGAGGAAACTGTTGACCCTCATTTCCAGCAAATCTTCGACACTATTGTAAGCGACACCGAAGCACTAGGAGGCAACGAGTACGATGCGGCTTCTCGTTTTATCCTAGCGAATATTGGATCATTTACAGATATACCAGGTGCAAATATCGACGCCTATATCGATAGAAATACAAAAGTGCTAGTGGACAATATCCACCGCCAAACTTTGCATACGGATATTTTAGATGCGGGTGTAACGATTATTCGGGCCAGTAGAGGGTTGCCACCATACAAATCAACTAAGACTCGGTGAAACATAATTAGGCGCTCAGTCTCGGGCAATTAAGTCTAGAAACGGTAGATCGTTCTCAATTGCGAAATCTTTTATATGCTCAAGACCGAGCTTGGCTGCCGCAATCCCGGCAAACATTTTCTCTTGCACCATTCTATTTTTTATAGCGCCATTATTGACGGCCACATATCCTTCGCTTAATAACTTTTTATAGGCTTGGATTTTGTTATTAGACTCTTCTGCCTGAGCAAACCGTCCTGCCTCATAATGCCACGCCATTAGACGAAAATAGAACTTCTCGTAGCCTTCTTCGCGCCACAAATTGTCAAGTTTATTAAGAGCGTTTATCGTCATTTTCACAGCCTCTGGACTGCTCTTCTTGAAGACACTAAACACAATACCTCCCACAAAATTTTACCACCTCAAGGCTACTGGTAGAGACCATAATCTTGCTAGAGTAAAGTATTCAGACTAGCCTCGTGAAAAAACTCAACCTGATGAGCCGTAATGATTAGCATATTTTTGCCCATTTTTTATATCAGAATATTTACAGATAGCCTGAAATACAACGACATATGGATTAAAGCATATTCTCGTAGAGAAACCCGCCACATCCACCGCGTATAAATCATTCTTGAATTTACTGTTCGTTTGCCTCGTTACTGATAAGCTCACTTCTGAGCACCTTCACATCAGCAGGAGCATCAATAGCTAGGCGAGTTGAGTTGCCATCATCAATGCACCGATCCATGACTATTTTAATGTCATCACCGATGTGAACAGCCTCACCATCCCTGAGATACGTTTTTCCGACAAATATTTGGCAAATTGATGAAACTGACGCTGACTGTGAGTCAATCTCTAATTGACTAAGCTTGCATTGGGAAAAAAATCTACTAGTTTCTTACTCACTACCCAAATAATAGGAGCGCGACATGTTGTTTCGTCTCATATTTCTTGCAACATTCAGTCTCTTTCTAGCGGCTTGCCAGACAATCGGAATGAAGGGGTCTCCTTTATGGCATATGACAGCATCCCAAAACGAAAAAAACGCAGCATACAGAGAGCTGTGTCTCGGGTATGGATTCGAATATGGCACGCCAGGTCTCTCACAGTGTATTGCTCAAGAAAGTCGAGACTCGAGATCAAGAGCCAGCCAACAGATGAATAACAGCCTGCAGGAGCATCGTAATAGACTACAGCAGCTGAATGATAGTAACCGAACAATTAACTGCACGAGCTCAAGGGTTGGTCGCTTTGTCCAGACCCAATGCAACTAGATTCGAGCTCACCTTTCGATTTTGAGTAAGCCAAACGAAACTTCACTCAGGTGAGCGAAGCAATCAGAAGCCCTAACTCACGCATCTCGCAATCAGTCGCACCACTCTTCAGCGCATTCATGCGACTGACGCGCTTCCCCTCGTCAGACTTTGGACCCGTCGACTTCAACCAAGGCTTCCACTCTTTGATCCGCTCTGCTTGTCTTGCTCGAGCCTCTGGTGTCCATCTCATGGGAACCTCCAACGTTTAGTTCGTTTTCGAGATTTTTTTCTGAGTAATTAATCTGCTGATTGGTCGCAACATTGGCGTTATTGGCCTTTATAAAGCTCACAGGAGCCGCAGGCCGGGTCATTTCATGAATGGTTGAGGAGGTCCTCCTACAATGATTCTGAACCTTCAGAGCCATGTCTAGGAGCGCCAGCATGCGTTCTTGTGATTCCTGATTCATAGAAAGGGCAGCTATGCGAGTAAAAACCGTATCAAGGAGCGTCAGTTGATTATTAAGTCTCTCCACTAGCGGAGCCGTCTCACCTGCCTTAAGCTTTTCAGTTGCTCGCTTAACCACACCAAGCACGCTGGCAGTATCGACGGTTCTGCCGTTAGGGTCGTTAAAGAGCTCCGTTGCGAGCGTTGCTGATACCATAACGTTGCCCTCACCAGCAACGATACCCTTTTCGAACTCTTTGCCCATATGACCTCCAATGCTACTCATATTGTAGCACGTCACAACCCCTAATTCTGTTAAGGCCAAAGTAACCGCATGAGAGAAAACACCGACAGGAGCACGCCTAAATCACCAAAATTTGGGATTCAGTGAAATACTGTTCTATGTTTAATGAACCAGCGCACGGTAGCGCTGGATCACTAGAAGGAACTACGACTATGTTGATTCTCACACGCGACACCCGTAACAACACGATCCGCATCGGCGACGATATTGAGATTAAGGTTTACCAGGTAACAGGCAACCAGGTTCGAATCGCTATCGAAGCGCCCAAAGAGGTGAACATTGCGAGGGCTGAGTTGAAGAAGCGTTCATAGCTTTTTGAACTGAGTAATCGTTGAAACAGACGGCCTGCAATAACGTGCAAGGTTAAAGGATTTAAAATGACATGGTTGAGTACCAAGCGGTTTAAGGACTACTGTTACTGGGCTTTGGCCAGTATTTTAGTAGCTTATCCATTTAGTTTCTTAGTTGGCGCTCGGGAATCGCTAGCGACTGTATTGGTGCAGGGCGTAGTTGCGGCCATAATGGTTTTGTTACCAACTCTCTTCTTCTGGTTTGTTATCGTTGTGCTCCTTCGCAAATCCTTTTCGTGGACCATTCCAACTTTGCTGACAGTTATACATATATTATTTATGAGCTTATCAAACATCGCGTATACCATGCTCATATGATGCACTGGCTCATTACTGTTAATTGAGTTTTTACGATATGTTTGAGAATTTGGAGGGTAAATGGCTGGTTACCTTGCTACCAAGACACCTAAGATTTCTACCTTTGGAGATGATGTTTATAAAGTCTGGGCTGAGGACGATTTGTTTCTATCAGTAGGTCGTAAGTCTTACTTGAGGGTAAGAATTAAGGACTTATCGGGACTGATAGATGAAAGTGGGGAGCGAGCAACAGATGTAACGGAAGTTTTTCAATCTAAACGAATTGCTGAACAAGCCGCAAGATTCGCTAGCTACATTTCCTTACGAGGACAAGGCGGGAGCGAATACCCTCTGTGTTACGACTACTTCCTTCTGGATACGACAGTTGGTGATGCTAAAGAGAAGGCCTCAGTGTCAGGTCTTCAAAAATGCGTTTTAGACCAGCTTGACATGGTAGATACGAAATCTGAGATTTTCTTAGAAATCGAGCCGAGTGAAGAACAAAGTGAACTGTTGATTCGTGGTCAAGATAGTAAGATTTCAGTTTCAATGACCCTGCCACCTGAGGAGACGGTCGAACTGGCTGAAAAAATCAAATCAGGTAATTACTCTGGAGTGACGGTCTTTATAGAAATGGATTTAGCAATTTTAGGGAATGAACAAGACTCCGTTGAAACAGGCGGCACGACAAGCGACCTTAAATTTCTCACTTCCTACACCCTCCCAACAGAACGAGCTTTTCGATTTGTTTTTACCGCTATACCCAAAGAACCGAGCCTTGGGCTCACCGATATATTCAAAGCTAACCTAGAGCCGGTTATTGAGCAGTTAAACGCTACTAATTACTTGATTAACCAGCAGAACAAACTGATAGGGTTTCTAGGGGCGGGAATTATCACTCTTGGTTTTTTCATGCTTGCAATCCAGTAAAACGAAGGCCATCTCCCGTTCTTTTGTAACGGGGGCGTTGTGTCAGATAGAAATGCATTCCTAATCGTCGTATTTTCTAGCTGCTCTTATGCATCGAAAAGCTTCCAAAGCCCCAGCAATCAAAACGCCTACAGTTAGGGTAGAGATTGTGTTGGCGCCTCCTCCGCCGCTCGTGTTTAGCATTACTCCAGTACCCCAAGAAAACACGATGGCGAGTAGTAACCGAATCTGCCATGTCGTTTTAACAGCACTTAATACCAGCATCCAGACGCGTACGAGCAGGTACATCGCCGCCACCCCGCCGATAGCCCCGCCGATTAGATAAGCTGTAGACATCTTTACTCCGAACCTCAGACTGACAGATTAACCATAGCATACCAAGATGTCGTCGTAGACTTCCCGTCAAGCGCACAGTTCGTTGCTAGAAAGTCATGCTGTTACTAACCGCAGCGGTAAGTCGATCCGGAAGACCGGTCTGAGCGATCCCATGCAGAGTCCGCCTTATCTATCCACTTATCCACGTTAAATGCCAAATTGGGCGGGCTCCGAGAAAAAGCATACCTTTTAGGGATCACATATATATTTTTTGAAAGAGAGTAATTTATTAAAAAAGAAGTGGATGAAGTGGATATTTTTCTGAAGCCCAGAGATGGCGCGCTCTCCGCGTAGGCACTTCTCGAAAAACAAAGTGGATATTAAGTGCCTATCGGCCATCCAGGAAGTGGATATCACGGTCGCCCCTCGGCATGATATCCACTTCTCGAGTTAAAATATCCACTTCTGGTTTCTAATTATCCACTTCTCTTTTCGGTTAAGTGCCTAGCGAAAAGCTCCGCCGCCTCGTCTCTGGATGGCAGGTCCCAAGCGTTCACTTGTTGCACTTTACCTTCTACTCTGTATCCGTAGATATCCCTCCGCGAGGTGTCCACCGAGACTTTGAGGCCCGAGCAA
>Ga0209962_1000559_pt1 | contig 10316 bp, 14 predicted proteins | sample SalPonA_C_H2O_MG_FD_185722 | JGI IMG/M metagenome (GOLD analysis project Ga0209962, IMG submission 185722) | Water microbial communities from South San Francisco under conditions of wetland restoration - Salt Pond MetaG R2A_C_H2O_MG (SPAdes)... | ecosystem: Environmental > Aquatic > Non-marine... | reverse complement strand
CCACGAGACTGTACACGTAAGCTTCTTGAGAGTATGACAGTTTGTCTTTTAGTTTAAAATCGCACATCTTAACAGCGGGGCCTTATACATAGCAGTTGTGTGTAGAACCTAACAGCGGGGTCTATTATATATTTAAGTGTTGTGTGCAAAAAGTGCTAGAGCTAACAGCGGGGCCTATAGTGTGTGCGATGTTAGCTCTAGTGGGTGGGGGTTAACAGCGGGGTCTTTGTGTTATTCTTCTTCGTCTACGGGTACTTTGTATTCTACTTGGTCAATGTTCCATACATCATCATAGCCTACCACTACTTCGATGCCTAGGTTAACGTCTACTACAGTAAGCAACTCGTTAGCTGGATCGCGTTTGCTTATAATAGCAAAGCCAGTAACTGGTTCTAGACGTGTGCCTTGTTCTGGGGTTTCTGGGATTGATCCATCGGGTGCGAGTGCGATTTCAGTTGCGTATAGACACGCATAACTAGCACCGCTCTTGATAGTTGCTGGGGTGTACTTGTTGAGGGTTTCCTGTTGGTTCATGTTGACTCCTTGTGGTATTTGTGTAATACTTAGTGTGTAGGGAATAAATATTTGTACAAAGTGACACACTGGAGGAACTCACAATGAGCACACTTAAAAGCATTTCAGTAAATCTAGAACTTGGGCAGACCATACTGGTTGGACCCAATCGCAAGCCAGCAGAGATAACCAAAATAGAGTTCCATGAAAAGTCAGGTGAGATCAACATCAATACCACACAAGGGCCTCGTCGTGTGCTCACGTTTGCACTGGCAACAGAGCAGGAGTATCACGGGGACTTTGACAATCCAGCTGACAAGTACCGTTAATATACTAGCATATAAATAACTGCAATACACTCTACAAAGGAGAAGCAGTTGAACCAAAAGCCACGATTACTGGTGTTGTATGTGGGCGAGTACAGAACGTTTGATTTCTGTTTGCGCTCACACACACCATTCTTGAAAAGCCCCGGTCTAGATGTAACAGTTGCATTTAGCACTTGGAACACCACTAACACTAAAAATCCTATGATCGGAGGGTCGGGCAGTGACAGTCAGTTGGCGCATGTAACTGAACGTCACATACGCAGACAGTTTGCAATGCGTGGACTAAGCTGTGATCTACACATCAAGCTACACGCTAGATCCAAGTGTAGAGAGCTACAAGACGATCCCAAGTTCTACTCAAGAGATCGTCGTTCAATTACTCCTATTGTTGCTTCGTGGGTACTGGCCAGTAGATATCTTGAGGAGCTAGGACCAGACAACTATGACTATGTGTTTGTGCTACGTCCGGATCTAAAGTTCCCAGAAACTGTCTACAGAAAGCAAAACATCAAGTGTGCTATATCAGCTGACAAACTGGTAGAGCTCTACGGTGGGACTCGCAGTTTAGGTGTACTTGAAGCACAAGGACTCCAACAAAGGACAGATTTTAGTGGCTTGGGCGATTATTACTGGCTGGGCAGCACACAGATCATTCGAGAGTTTTTCAAAACTGTTGTAGACAGTCATAGGTCAAGCAAACAAGTCATACCCTGGCACGAATGGTTGAGAAAGGTTGTTGACAGTCGATTCGAAACACAGGTATTCCCCTACGAAGACCATCCTGAACCAAATAGTAAATATGTAACGAAATACTTCGAACCTGAAATTAATCGATTTCCTGCAACGCATCACGAAACTCATCAACAAGTTGTGGAGAAGTTTAGAACATGGGGTACTGCTCGTGGACTGAATCAACTGTGTGAAGATAAACATATTGAAAATCACTTGGTTGCGTTTGATCTTGACGGAACACTTGTAAACAGCAAAGAAATACATCAGCAGTGCTTGAATAAAGCGTTACTTGAAGTAGTGGGCAAGCAGTACGTGATACAAGATCATGAATTGCCAATGTACGAAGGGATACCCACTCGTGAAAAGCTCAATCGTTTATATCAGAACAAGAAGCTTGATGTAAAATACTTCAACGAAATTAACAGAGTCAAACAAGAGTACACACATCAAGCTCTTGAAGCAAGCATACAACCTAATCCTACACTTCAAGCTGTCTTTAAAGATCTCAAAGAAAGAAACAACACAATAGTTGTAGTTACAAATTGTGTTAGAAAGACCACAGAGGTTATGCTAGAAAAACTAGGAGTAGCTGATCTAGTTGACGAGTTTGTATGCAATGAGGATGGTATAAGATCCAAGCCATCCTCAGACATGTACGACCATATAATAAAGAAGCGTGGTTATTCTGCATATCAGACAGTTATCTTTGAAGACAGTGAAGCAGGTCTGAGTGCTGCAAGAAGTAGCGGAGCATCTGTTTGTGAAGTAAGAGACCCACGTGAAATTAACAAACTAATGCTTTCTAGAGTTGCTAACTTTCTTCCAATAGATCCTGCACTTGACAGGACAAATTATATAATCCTAGATAACTTGCGACCAAGAATGAATATAGTAATTCCTATGAGCGGGTTAGGCAGCAGATTTACAGCCGCAGGGTACGCTGACCCGAAACCTTTAATACCTGTGTTTGACAAACGCATGATAGAAGTTGTTGTAGAAAATATAGGTATAGACGGCAGATACATTTTTATTGTACAGAAAGATCATTCTGAAAAATATAATCTAAAAGAAATATTATCTAATCTGTCCTACGATTGCAAAATAATAGAAATAGACTATACAACAGAAGGTGCAGCTTGCACAGTACTATTAGCAGAAGAATTCATTAACAATGAAACTCAACTAATTATAGCTAATTCAGATCAATACGTAGAAGGCAATATCAAGGAGTTTGTAAACTCTTGTGCAGGAACAACTGATGCTGGAATACTAACATTTAAAGCTTCAGATCCAAAGTGGAGTTATGCAAAATGTATTGACGGAGGAGACATAGTAAGCGAAGTAGCAGAAAAAGAAGTTATAAGTGATAATGCTACTGTTGGAATTTACTACTGGAGACAAGGACAAGACTTTGTGCAATCTGCAAAGAAAATGATAGAGAAAGACATTAGAGTTAATAATGAGTTCTATGTATGTCCAACATTTAACCAGCTAATACAGCAAGGTAGAAAAGTAAAAATACATGAAATAGATAAGATGTGGGGTCTAGGAACTCCAGAAGACCTAGAGGAATTTTTAAATGCACATAATAGCGCACCGTGGACTAATAAACGGTCCTGATAAAGACAAAGAAAATAGTCCAACGCAAATTGACCAAGCATTGTCTTTGGGTTTTGATGCCGAAATAGATCTCTGGGTAGTCAATGACAAGTTTTTCTTAGGACACGACGAGCCACAATACGAAATATCTCAAGAATACTTAAACAACGACAAGTTTTGGATCCATGCAAAAAACTTAGCTGCACTTGAATGGCTTACAAAGAATGGTGAGCATTTGAATTTCTTTTGGCACGATGTAGATGCCTATATTATCACTAGTAAAAAGTATATATGGACTGTAAATCAAGAAGAGTATACAGACAACACAGTAATTGTTATTCCTGAATATCCTAGAACGGATAAAGAGTTTTCGTGCTTTGGAATTTGTTGTGACTATGCTGGAGAAATACTAGCGTAAGGACAAACTTTTAATAAATACTTTTATGCGTATAACAGACTTAGTAGAAGACATTGATCAAGAACTAACAGATTGGCAGGCAACTGCTAGTTTGTGTAAGAGCTCCAAACCAGACAGTGCGTTAGGAGCAAGTGCACTCGCTTCTTGTAAGAGCCAAGGCTATCGACGCCGCGATGGTAAAAAGAGTCACAAGATTGGTAAGAAACGAGTAAAAGTAGGCGGCAAAAAGATTAAGGGGTCCAAGTATGGCGGGCCATTACCCGACTATAGTTAACGATTTAACTGGAAAACTATTAATATCACATCCCAAGTTGGATGGTACACAATGGAGCAGATCAGTCATATGGATGTTCCAACACAGCTCAAATGGAGCACAAGGTTGTGTACTAAACAAACTTTCTCGAACTACTCTTCCTGAAGCAGTAGTGAATAAATCAGCAAGACTGCTCACTAGCAATTCATTATACATCGGCGGACCCGAAAGTCCAAGAGGACTGTTTCTTGTGCACAGTGCTGAGTGGTCCAGCTTTAACACACAGTTTGCAGGCTTACATGCAGTAAGCTCAGACAAACATATGATAGACAAGATGGTAATGATGAGCGAACCAGCATACTGGAGAATGTGCGTAGGAACAGCAACTTGGGCACCTGGACAGTTAGAAACAGAATTAGCACAAGGAATATGGCTGACATCAGACTCAACTGACACTGCCATGTTCTATTCAAATGAAGATGAACAATGGGAGCTCGCAATAGAAGAGCACTCTACACAATTATTTGCACAGTATTTGTAAGTCTTAGTATACACTAAGACCAAAATAGATGTACACTACCGAATTGATGTGTTAAATATTCGGTAGTGTACTATTGAATAATATTGTATGAGGATAATAGTGTGTCGCATTGTTTAGTACTTAACGCAGACGGTCAGCCAGTTAGCATGTTACCACCTTCGACTGTCGAATGGAAAGAAGCAATTACATATCTGTGGCTTGACAAAGTTCATGTACTTGAATGGTACGACGATTGGATTGTAAGCAGTTCAAGTTGGGAAACACGGGTACCTGCTGTAATTATGTTAAAGGATATGATGAAGCGCAAACGCAAGCCGCGGTTTAGCCGCTACAATGTTTATCTACGCGACTTATTCACTTGCCAATACTGCTACAATAAATTTACACAAAAAGACCTAACACTAGATCACGTACTGCCGCAGAGCTACGGTGGAAAGACTAATTGGGAAAACATTGTAGCATCGTGTGGGCCTTGTAATCACGACAAAGGGAACAATCCAAAAATTGTTCCCAAGATAAAGCCTTATCAGCCAGACTACTTTGAATTAGCAAACAAGCGCAAGCAAATCGATTTTGAAATGCGCCATCCTAGTTGGGAACAATTTTTAAGATAAATTTCTACTTGTAGTCATCGAGACTAAAGTTGGTCCCTAGCATGTAATCTACTTTAGATTCAGGATCGTTAGACCAAACAAGTACTTCTGGATCTTCGTATAAGAAATCACAGTTCTTACAATAGTCAATAGAATCGAAATCTTTACGGTTGTGTGCATCACGTAGTTTTTCATATGCTTCGCCCCAGTATATCTCTTCGAATGTCTGATCTTCAAAGTGTCCGAGTACGCTTTTAGATTCATTCGGAGGACCCATAGTCTGGCAGCAAGGAGTAACTGCTCCTACTTTTCCGTCTAATCCACCTGCTCTAACTGTAATTTCCGGAGCGTTAGGCCTGCCACACGAACGTCTAACTGATGTATCTCTAAGGTATAGAGGTTGGTAGTTACCACTCCAGTTATGCATCATCCATACGTAACCAATTACTCCCAATGGATCGATAAAGTTAGTGCGATATTGATCAAGTTCGTATTCTAAATTTGAACGATCAGTTATCAAGTGATAGCTGCTAACAACACAATCAGATCCGGATGACTTAACATAGTCAACTGTTTCTTTGACATTGCGTTTTAAGAGCTCAAAGTTATCACAGTCCATCCATTGTTGATAAGTTTCTCTGTTATATCCTATGCAGCTAAACCGTAAGAATGTAAGTCCTGCGTCAATGCAATCACGCATATACTGTCCGCTCATATTAGAGCCGTTGCAGTATATAAAACTTTTAAGATTGCGTTTGGTACATGCTTCTATGTACAAAGGTAAGTCTTTTGCAAGTGTAGGCTCTCCGCTGCCTTCTAGATTAATAATAGGAGTTCCGTACTTAGGTGTTATTTGATCTAGAATGTTTTCAAACACGTCTAACGGCATCTTACGTTTAAAGCCGGCATCTCGACCAGGATCGCCTTGCGGACACATTTGACAAGTATAATTACACCCGCCGAATACTTCTAGTACTGCTCGTTCAAGTTTCATTGCTAATCCTAACTTCTAATTCTGTGTCGCTGTAATTGATACCACCTAGCATTAGATAAGTAGCTTTTAATTTATTTTTTAAATCCATATTACTTTTAAAAGTAATCTCAACTGCTGCTTTAGATTTGTTTTTAGTTAGCCAAGGCTCTAAGTAATCAATTGCTTCATTTGAATATATTTTAAATTTAGGGTCTAGTAATCTAGATTTATATCTATTATGTGCTTCGATCATCGGTTGAGGCAATTCGCTTATACCCGAAAGTTTCAGTATATGAGGAATAATAGTGCCATGGTCTGGCACTAGTGCAATATTATTGCCTTGCTTTGCAAGTTTAGTTAAGTTTGTTATTTTTTTAAATTTCTTCATGAAATCGAACTGAAAATTCCTAGTATTAAAGTAATAGGTAACTACATCTCCATCGTGAAATAGATCAAGAATAATTTGTCGTGTTCCGCCAGGATGAACAACATGTGTACCTAGTCTAGGATTGTAATGAGTGCATATTGGATCTCTGAATGATCTGTTTTTAAGATACTCTTTTAGTAAGTGAACACTTTTACAAGTTAAGTCTAGTTCGATTATTCCTCCAGAGTCAACCTTGGTCTCTTCGATTTTAATTTTGTAGTATTCCTTTTTAAAAAATGTAGTCAATTGATTGTTTACACGTTCTCGCTCGTCAATATCTAATAACTTGACCGGCATTTCCCCTATCCAAAGAGATTCGCCACTGCGAGACCACATTTTATTTGAATACTTTACTAGATCGTCTATAGAACTAGCACTAGAATCCATTAGTACATCTACAAAGAATCTCATATTATTTTAATTGCCTTTTTTATCTTTTTTGCAATAGCTTGGTGCGATTTTTCACTCGGATGAAAATTATCAGGGCATCTTCCGTGTTTTCTTAATAACATAAAGTAATCTATATCTAAGATTTCATCAGAGAGATTGCGTAGATTATAATTGTCTAAACAACATTTAAATCCGATATAATTACACGTTTTTTCTATATATCGATATGCATAACTGATATATGCTTCTGATTCGAGTTTTACGTTTTCATCCGTTAAAAAGTGTCGTTGATATACTTTGTCAGCAGCACTCTTTCCGTAAAGTCCTAATTGCTTTATCCAAGGTCGTCCATTAAGAGGATGTATAACATCATTTACAATGATGCATGATCGTTCCATATATGTCCATCCAATTACAGCAAGATCTCCTTCCTGAAAATCGTACCTAACAATATGGCTGCATATTTCCTTATTACTTGCTCCTGGATATGCCCGATTCTCTACAGGAACATCTAGCATCTCTCCTAAGGCGCTTGGCCAAGCATGTATGCTAGGCTTAGAATCCTTATTTATGTTATGGTCGCAATCAGGTAATCCTTGTCCATATGTATTACTACACCCAAATGCTACTATTCGTTTTATTTGATCCAAGCTATCTTTTCTCCAGCATCTTTACGTCTTTGGTACTCTTCTTCGCTTCCGGGATATCTCCATCCCCATATGACAACGAGAGCCATAAAACCTGCTGTCCAGTAAATAGCTGTTAAATTACCTGTTGTAAACCACATTATAGCAAGACTTGACAACATTGTCAATACCATAAAGTATTTGAACTTGGTAGGGAAGATGCGTTTGTCTTGCCAACCTGTTAGGAATGGGCCAAACAGTTTGTGATTGTATAACCATTTGTGCATACGATCACTGCTCTTACTAAAACAATATGCTGCCCCGACAGCAGGTGTTGACCAAGGCAATCCTGGCATGTAAATGCCAACAAATGCTACTCCTACTAATATTATTCCGGCACTAAGCCATAATGCTTTACGAATGCTCATTTAAAACTCCTTTAAGCGCAGTTACTAAATCATCTAACATACCGTCAGTGTGAAAGGGTGTAGGAACAAATCTCAATCGTTCAGTTCCTACAGGTACAGTTGGATACTGTATAGGTTGGCAGTAAATGTTATGATCATTCAACAGTGAATCGCTAATAGCCTTGCATCGTTTAGCATCGCCTATTACGACAGGAACAATATGCGTATTAGAAGTACGCATAGGTGGAATGCCTGCTTTGTCTAACTTGTATTTTAATTTACTACTCTTTTCTGCTATACTAGTACGCAGTTCATTGTGGTCTTTTAGATATTTTATAGAGGCTAATGCTCCTGCACAAGACACAGGACTCATACTAGTTGTAAAAATAAATCCGGAGGCTACAGAGCGAACAGCATCTATGATGTCTGCGTCCGCTGCTATATATCCGCCCTGCACTCCGAACGCCTTGCCCAAAGTTCCGTTGATTATATCAACACGGTCCTCACCTATCATTTCACACCATCCTGCACCTGTTTCACCGTACAGACCAACAGCATGAACTTCATCTATATAGGTAATAGCACCGTACTGCTCGGCAAGATTGCAAATGTCTCGGATAGGCGATACATCGCCGTCCATGCTATACACAGACTCGAACACGATACAGGGTGTACCACTACAAGCCTTTAGCTTATCCTCGAGATCGCTCAAATCGTTGTGCTTCCATATCTGCTTAGGAGCACCACTGTGTCCTATACCTTGAATCAGAGAGGCGTGATTATTAGAATCACTAAGAAATACAATGTCGGGAACGAGTTGTTTTAGAGCAATCAGTGTCCACTCATTTGCAACATACGCTGACGAGTACAATAGCGCACCACCCTTGCTATGCAAAGACGCTAATTCTCCTTCCAGCGCAACGTGATAGTGTGAAGTGCCACCGATGTTTCGTGTGCCTCCACTACCAGCACCTGTTTGATCCAATGCAGTGTGCATTGCATCTATAACTACTTTGTTTTGTCCCATACCGAGATAGTCGTTTGAGCACCAGTTTACTATTTCCTTTATCGCATACGGTCCGTACCATATAGCTTTAGGAAACTTTCCTTTTTCTCGTAGAATATCCGTAAACACACGGTAGTTTCCGTTTGCTTTCAGTTCTTGTATTTTATCTCGGAATGGTTTCTTGTTTATCATGCTACTATTTAACTAAATACGTTACAGGAGTTTATTATAATGGATACCAGAGAAATTATTAGGCAGTTGTTAGATGTGCTAGATCAACAAGAAACAACACCTGATAGTCAAGACGGCATTGATGTTCAACGTGTAAGCGGTGACGACGATGTTAGCAGATTTAGACAAATATTTAATTTATTGGACAAAGGCGAAAAGCTCCCTACAGCAAACACTCCAAACGAAAAGTATGCAGGCGTTGATGCAGTAACAAAACTTGCAGGCGGCGGAGTAAACGGCCCTAAGCATCCTGCAGACATAAGAGTAAAAGATCCTAGACAAGGAGAGTAACATGGCAGCCAACGGTATATCAACACTAGCAACTAAACAAGCAAGACAAGAAGCAAAGTTGGCTCTTGCTAATGCAGACAGAGCAGCTCGCAATCTAGTAGAGCCAGGACGCTACGCAGATACAACAGCAGACATCGATCAGCTACCTACAAAATATGTAGGCGACACTGTATTTGATAACGAAAACGCAGGCGGATTACAGCAAGGAAGACCTTGGGCATAATAAATGGCAAATAGAAACGAACAGAACAGCACCAACTACCAGCATCCAGAAGAAAGCAATCTCTATGATCTACACAAGGCCATGGAGTACGATGGTGCTGGCCGTCCAAGATTAAGAGTACACGACAATGGTGCTAGTACTCACACAGCGTTCGGTGAGCCTATTGCTGTTCCTATTACGCCGATTGTACAAACAGATGCTATCTACGGCTTAGACAAGCACGTACACGAAACATTCACAGCCATTAACGGAAGCATTACCACAGACAGCAGTCAATTCAAAGTAAGCACAGGTGTTGCTACACCAGGCAGTTACGGCGTGTTTAGGACTAGACGCTTTGTTAAGTATCGTCCAGGGCAAGGTGCAATGTGTCGCTTTGCCGCTCGTTGGGAAAATCCAGGCACAGGCAATATGTTACGTGTCGGCTTTATGAACCAAGAGAATGAGTTCACCATAGGTTATTTGAACGGTGTGTTTGGTATACAACACGTACATGATGGCAGAGCACACATCGAACGAGTTACTGTCACTGTAGCACCAACAGCCAACCAAACAATTAACCTAGTGCTAAACGGTATTATACATTCTATACCCTTAATCGCAGGTGAAACAGTTCAACAAACAGCTGAAAGAATTGCTAGAACAGGCAGTTTCCCAGGATGGGGAGTAACAGCATACGACAACGTAGTAGAGTTTCTTGCACAGTCAACACTGGGTCAGCTCACAGGTACATTTAACTGGAGCAGCACAGGCGATGCTGAACT
>Ga0209962_1000555_pt1 | contig 10365 bp, 9 predicted proteins | sample SalPonA_C_H2O_MG_FD_185722 | JGI IMG/M metagenome (GOLD analysis project Ga0209962, IMG submission 185722) | Water microbial communities from South San Francisco under conditions of wetland restoration - Salt Pond MetaG R2A_C_H2O_MG (SPAdes)... | ecosystem: Environmental > Aquatic > Non-marine... | reverse complement strand
TAAGAATTCTGGTGCTGCAGGTATTAGCATTCATTCTGCTGATACTAATAGCCAAAACATTTACTTTGGTTCTCCTTCCAACGAGTCTAACGCTCGTATTGAAGCTTATTATGGAACTGGTAATGAATATTTGCAGTTTCATGTTGGTAGTTCTAACGCTGTTAAACTTAAAGTTACAGAGAATGGGGAAGTAAGTGTTAATGCTACAACAGTACCTACAGGTAGTACTAAACTTCATGTAGAAGGGTCTTTAAACCTCAAAGATGGTTTTAACCTAACTTGGGGAGGAGATTACACAAATAACTACGCTACTATTTTTGCTTCTAGCGCTACTAACTATATTGAAGTAGCACCAGCAGGAGCTGGAAGTACTACTCGTTATAGATTTAATGATACAGGTTTAGGTGTTGGTACAGTTAATCCAAGTTACCGTTTACAGGTAGAAGGCGATACATATGTAAATGGGAGGGTAATTTCTACTGGTTTAAATTCTGTAGCACAACCTGTATATAAATCTCAAGATGGTGCAAAAGTATACACACACCTAGCGGCTAGAGACGTGTATCAAGAAACCGGGGCTTTATTACTACGTACCTCTATTCCTGGGCACAACGCTTCAGGTAATGGTAATATGTTTCAAATTAGAATTACTGGGTATTCTTACGCGGGCCAAGGGCCTATTGATTTACTTATTGGAGCCTACTCAGGGGAAAATAACTACTACTCTAGTTATGTATACGGTACCTATAACGAATCTTGGGCCAATAACATTTTTATTGGAACAGACTCTAATGGAAAAGTTGTAATACAGTTAGGAGATACTAGTCTAACTCAGCAGTGTCAAATTGCGGCTGTAGAGTTTATACATGGATTTATTAACACTTCAGCAGATTATTCAAAAGATTGGTACTTTGAAACAGTAACAACACTACCAACAATGACTCAAGTAGTTTCTCCTACCAGAAAAGGTAGTGAAGTAGGTAGTAAAGTTATTAGATACGGTTCTTTGACGGTCCCTGAAGGAGGGTTTAAAGTAGGGACTAGTTCTACTGTTTACTCTACAGGGGAGTTAAACTCTATTAATGCAAGTGGTGTTGGTTTAGGGGTAAAAACAGGAAGTTATTGTTTAGGGCTTTGGACTACTACAGCCACAGGTAATTTAATTAATTTTGCTGGTACGTCTACAGGAAACTCTGTAGGGTCTATTTCTCATAATGGTACTGGTATTACATTTAATACTACTTCTGACCGCAGACTTAAAGAAAATATTGAACTGATTACTGACGCTAAAGAAAAACTGTTAGCAATGAAGCCTTGTACGTTTAGCTTTAAAGCAGATGAAGAGCAGAACATTGTTACTGGTTTTATTGCGCAAGAAATGCAAGAAGTAGTACCAGAAGCAGTAACAGGAGATCCTAACTCAGATGAAATGATGAGTATGGACTATGGTCGTATTACGCCTATATTGGTAGCTGCACTGCAAGATGCTCATAATAAAATACAAGAGCTAGAAGCTCGATTAATTACCTTAGAGGAAAAATAAATGGGACTTTCATACGAGCCAGGTGGCGTAACAGGTGGACCGCTTATATCCGATAATCATATGTACTCTAGTGCAGATGGTCGTTACATAGGAGGTAGCAGTACCTTATTTTCTGCTACTAATTATGTATTAACTACAACTGCAACCCCTATTTATACTTTTAGCGATGACATGACTAAAATAACAACAGGTGTTTATGCTGTACGTTTATATTTAGATGGAGGCGGCTATTATGGTGAAACATGGGGGGGTATACTGACATACTATGGTGGTTCAACTAATAGTAGCGTTGCTGATGATGTTTATTTACAAGGAATGGGTCACGCAAGAACTAATGGAAGACCTTATTTACGTATCCGTCGGTGGTACACCCATACCTACAGCCATAGAATTGAAGTTTGGGTTGATAATGCAACTACTGTTAACACCATCCAACTAGATGTCAGGAGAATTGCATGATTGACCTAATTAACCCTGCTGAGCCTGATATTTTTGATTCTCCTGAGTATACTGAAGCTCATGCTATTGCTGATGTAGTAGAAGACTTATTACGCCAAGTACGAGATGTACGCGCCGCAAAACTTCTTGAAACAGATTATATCTATCTGCCTGATGTTACGGTATCAGATGAATTTAAAATACTAATGGAAACGTATAGACAAGAATTAAGAGACTTCCCTAGTAACTACGCTAGTCATCTTAGTACTTTAAATATTGAAGAACTTTGTTCAATAACTCCACAGTCTATTGTGTGGCCAGAGAAACCGGAGTAACAAATGGCAACTAAAGCATCAAATATAGCACAAGCAGCTCGTACGATAGACGCATCGGGTAATGTAGATGGGGATACTGTAGACGGGTTGGACTCGTCTCAGTTCTTGCGTAGTGATACGTCTGATACCATGGTAGGTAAATTAACCTTACAAGGTTCAGGATCTGTATTAGGCTTAGAAGATACTAGCTCATCCACGTCACTAAATACCGGTTTTTGGGATGGTGTTAATACTAGAATTGAAGGTGTAGGTAGGCCGTTAATGATGGTTAACTACTATGACCCTATACATTTAGCTATTAGTAATGACCCAAAACTTACAGTTGCTACAGATGGTTTTGTTGGTATTGGTACAGAAAGCCCACGCAGCGAACTTGAAGTCATGGGTAACGTAATTGTTACTGGTTCAGGTCGTTTAGCAGTTAATACTACTAACCTCGACACCCCTAGTTGGTCTGCAACTCCTAATGGTGTTTTAAAAGTATCAGGCACTAAACCTGTTATGTATGTAGAAGACACTGAGCACACAGCTTCAATTTTGCTTGGTTCAAACGCTGGTAATGGATATTTGCTCCACAATACAGGTACTAACCGAAATCCTTTGTACATTCGCTATACAGATGATGAAGTTGATTACCAAGCAATCACTATTGCAAAAACTGAAACTGTCATAAACGAACAGGGAGCTGCTCGTGATTTCCGTGTAGAATCAGATACAGCTACCCATGCGCTATTTGTTAAAGCTTCTGATGGAGCAGTAGGCATAGGCAAAGCAAATCCGACATACGCACTTGATGTTAACGGTACTGCTCAGGTCTCCTCACCATCGGACTGGCAATTACGCCTTGACGGTAACAATACCAGCTGGGCTGGAATGTACTTTACCGATATAGATGGCGGAGACACTCTGTACTACCGTGGGTTAACCAGTACATTTGCTATTGGTGGTGGTGGTTCTGCCGTTAGTGGCAAAAAACTGCATGTAAACGGTGGCACTACTATTGGCGCAAACGTTGCAGGTGAAACGCCTCCAGTCAACGGTTTGCTGATTGAGAAAGACTTGCATATTGGCGCTACAGACACTGCTAGTACTGGACTTCAAGTAGGTAATGGTACTCAACACTGTTATCTCAATGTGCTTAACGCCAATGCCGCAGGCGGTATAAAAGTTGGTGGTTTACTTGTTTCAGATAGCTACAGCTATGCAACTCCTGGGCGTAACGATGCATACATAAAAGGTACTGTAACTACTACTGGGTTAAGGGTAGATAATGACGCGTATTTTAGTAATGGTCAGGCACGATTGCATTTTTACAGGTATGGTAACGCTTTAGCGTGTAGCTACCACCATATTAAAACTAATAAAGAATGGATGAGTAGTTCTCAAATGTATTCGCTTGAGTTTACTGGTCACGAGTATGGCGCAGCCCTGCCGGTAAATGCTCAGATTTGCTGGTACTCCTACCAACCTTCTGGCGGTATAACAAATGTTAGATCAACTGGTAGTCATACCATAGATCTTTATCAGTCTACTGACGGTTATGTAGTAATCAGAATTTATCTTACTAACGGTTACTACACGGCGTGGACTGCGAGCCAGTACACCACCCAACAAAACTTGTCTCCAATTACATTTACATCAATTACTGGTAGCAGTACCGCACAATTTTATTAAGGAGTAAAGCATGTTAGAAGAATTTGGACCTACTAACCCTGAAATAGTTAATAGATTAGACCTGTTAAATGAATACAAAAGACAGAGACGAATGCTCTTTGGTGAAGTAGCAAATCAACTCGATATGCTTTTTAAAGATATTGATGCAGGACTGTTTGGTGATCTTGCGAAAGAAGGCAGCTTTTACCAACACATTATTTCAGTCAAAAATGCTATAGAAAAACCTGACGTTGCAGCAATTCAAGCTGAGCTAGACGCGCTAATAATAAATGAGACAAACCATAATAACATCTAAAGCTCGTGAACTAGCTAATCTGATTGCTGATGGTGCGGTTGGTACAAGCTAACTAAGCGATGGGGGTGATATCCCCATCAAGCTTTCTAAACCGTATCTGCCGCTCTCTGAGAGTGGTACGGTTACAGGTAGTGTGAAGCTGACCTAAAACCGGAGTAACAAATAGCGGGAGCTTTTTGCGTTATTGCTTGGAATTACCTTGCAATCCACTTATTAAAAATGTAGTACAGGCTGACCCCTAGTTATTAAGTTATCTGTACTATTTAACTAACTGTTATGTTATAATACATTCAACTATGTTACTACGTATTACATTGTAAACTCAAAGGAACTTTACTGTGTCAAAATCAAAGACAAGATTAGTAGCGGATTTTCTAGGTAAAGTCCAAGCTAACACTACTACAGGTGAGGCCGAACAAGGGGATTTACGCAACGTTGTAGGCGATGCCCCAGGTACACTTGATACCCTAGATGAAATTGCTGCTGCTATTGGTGACGACGCTAACTTCGTCACTACAGTAAACAATGCCCTAGCTACTAAGCTAGAAGATATTACTGCTGAGTCTATTGAAGATTTATCTGACGTAACTGTTCCTGTTGAAGGACAAGCACTAGGTGCTGTTCCTAAATACACTGGTACTGGTTACGAAATTTCTAAAGTTACTACTGACGAAGTAGTAGAAGAAGCTGGCGCTAGTAACTTATTTTACACAGATGCTAGAGCGCAAGCTGCTATTTCAACCGATGCTACTCTAAGCTACACTAACGGTGAAGTGTCTATGCCTGCTACAGGCGTAACAGCTAACACTTACGGTTCAGCTTCAGAAGTTCCTGTACTAACAGTAGATGAGCAAGGTCGTGTCACAGCAGCCACTACAACGTCTGTAGCAGGTGTTAGTTCGTTTACATGGGATAATGCTAATAACACCTTAAACATCTCTACAGCGGACGGTGGTTCGTTTAGCGCAGATATTACATCTATTTCCACTAACGTTATTGCAGCGTTAACTGATAGCGCTCCAGGCGCCCTAGATACTTTAAATGAACTAGCGGCAGCAATTGGCGATGATGCAGACTTTGCTGGTACTATTACTAATGCACTATCTAATAAAGTAGATAAGATTAATATTACAGGTAACTCGTTTGGTTCAGCTAATGCTATTCCTTCTATTATCTATAATGACCAAGGACAGATTACATCAGCTAGCTCTACTGCTATCGGCGGTTCAGTAACTGGACCATTTAACGACCTAGGTATGCAGTATGGTGTTAACTATTCTGGTACACCTAGACAAGGTTCATTTTTCTTTGATTCGTTAAACCAAAAGATGATGGTCAACACAGGCTCAGCTTGGGTTGATGCGGTACCTGCCGGTACTGGAACTTCTGGTGGTGAGTCTAGTACTACAGACGCTAACGCTACATTTGATCAGTATACTTTTACTGTTAGTACTTCTACTAACACTGTAACTGGCACAGACGATGCTGGTACAACGTTTGCTTATGATACTAATGCTGATGTGGTTGTTTATGTAAACGGTGTAAAACAGCTGTACGGAGCTTCTAACGACTACGTAGCAACTAACGGTACTTCTGTAAACTTTGTACAAAACTTAATTGCTGGTGACGTAGTAGATGTGCAAGTTTATAACTTGCTTACTAATGATGCGTTTTATTTAAAGACAGAAACGTTTACCCAAGCAGAAACTAACACTCAGATTAGTAATGCGGTAGCAGGATATTTACCTCTTACTGGTGGAACTTTAACAGGAAATTTAACAACTTCTGGCAGTATTCTTAATACTACTTCTGATCTTGGTATTACTCAAACTAGTACTTCTCATGATTTATTAGTTGGTTCTGGAAGAAATATTAGAATTAGTAACGCAGGTACTGAGTGGGCTAGATTTACATCTACTAGAAGACTTGGTTTAGGTAGTACAGATCCTATTACTAAATTACATGTTAGAGGTGGTTCTGGTGATGCTACAACATTAACTAACTCTAGTATGGCTTTAGGCAATTCAAGTACTTCTGGAATTCTTGCTGCAGGTATTGATGGTACCGGTAGCGTACCTTTTTATAGTTGGATTCAGTCTCGCGGACATACTGATGACTCTAATTACTACAACTTAGCTTTAAACCCTGTTGCTGGTAGTGTAGGCATAGGTACTAATAACCCTTCTTCTCTTTTGCATGTAAATGGTGATGTATTAGCTAATAGCTTTACTTCTGTAGGTTACTCTGTTTTTAAGAAATCAGGCACTACTGCAGGTTTTGGTGTATCAAATGGATTTACTGCTTATACATCTCAAACAGGATCTACTGTTTTAGATGCTAACTATGTATATATTTACCGATTAACTACTACGGGTACTGGTACCGACACAGGTGCAACGTATCTGGTGTCTTATAAAGAAAACTCCGGTGCGTGGGTAGCTAGGGCTGTGGCTTTAAACGGCACTAGTTCTAATAACCCACAGTTATCTATTTCTGGTACTAACGTTATTATATGGACTAACCATGCATCAGCATATGGTATTGGTTACACGGTAGAAAGACGTTTTACACATGAAAGTGATTCTACCTCCCATTTTATGGGTGAATTTTATAACTGGTCTAGAGTAGGAAATAATATTTCTTACGTAGATGGTAACGTTGGTATTGGTACGAGTAGTCCTAATTATCACCTCGATGTTAAAAGTGGCACTGCTTCGGTAATTAACGTAGGCAATCCTACTGCTTACGGAAACACTGGTACGCTAGGCTTCAATAACAATAGATCCCGTATTGTAAGTGAAGTTACTGGTGGAGCCTATGGCGATACCGACTTACGCTTTAGTACGTACTATAACAACGTAGTATCAGAGCGTATGGGTATTGATGAGCAGGGTCGTGTAACCATGCCGTATCAGCCAGCTTTTGAAGCTTGGATTAATACACTTTCCTCTTCTTTTTCTCAGGGGCAAACTTGGGTTTTTAACGCTACTCGTATAAATAGAGGAAATTCATTCAGCACTTCTACTGGAAGATTTACTGCTCCTGTAGAAGGAGTTTACGTTTTTGGAGCTACTTTGGGAGATGACGATGCGACTGAATTTTCAGGTAAAATCGTATCTTTTTTTGTGAATGGAGGCTACTACCGAGACATAACTGAAGGAGAAACAGGAAATGGTGCTCATTGGGAAACCCATGCAGGTACACTTATATACTTAAATACAGGTGATTATGTTGATGTAAGGTGTAGGGGTGGCGGTGTTATTCTTAATAATGGCAGTGATGGGCCAGCGTTCCGAAACTCTTTCTATGGATACTTATTAGGCTAACTCAATTCAAATTAAGGAAATAAACAATGACAAACACAATCACAATCACTCTTACAGACACTCAGTACAAAGGTTTGGAATATGCAGCTCTATCTCCTGAAGATTGGGCTATCAATGCTGTTACTGAGCGTGCTCGTATCGCTAATGATGAAGTCGTACAGATGACTGTACAGTACTGCTTGAACAAGGGAATTCAGCTGCCAACAACTCGTGAAGAAATAGTTGCTTATGCTTTTGAAAACGGTGTAGTTAAAACTGCAGCAGCTAAACAAGCTGAAGCTGAGGCAGAAATGACAGCTGAAGCACCTCAAGAGGCCTAATAAATGACTAAGTCAACAGAATTAAGGCAACTAGGTAATTATATTACCGTTGATGAGAGCAACGATAAAGTTACTTTTAATAGTGACTTAAACATTACTAACACGGTAGACTCTGATTTCCAAATAAAAGTTACTGGTGTTGGTGCTACAGATAAGTACACATTACTTGGTCCTTCTACTAGCACTGACTTGCGTTTAGGTGTTGCCAATGACGCTAAACTTACCATTAAGGGTGATGGTAATGTAGGGATTGGTACGAGTAGTCCTAGTGGGGTTTTGGCAGTAACGGATGGTTCAAATGGTCTGATTGTAGGTCAATCATTAGATAACTTTTATGCGGCAACATCGCATAGGTTTTATGCACCAGCTTACGCTACAGAATATATGCGTATAGACTCATCAGGCAATGTAGGGATTGGTACGCAGAGTCCTTCTGCAAAACTGGATGTACAGGACTCTGGCGTTACTGACAACGCATGGAATACTTTAGCTAAGTTTAGACCTGATTTATCTGATGGTCCGGCTGAAGCGTCTATCCATATTCAAAGCTATCCTTCTACCACTACAGTTAGTGCTCGTAAAGCAGGTATCCAATCTGTTAATGATGCTGGCACCGTTGTTCCTTTGATTATCAACAAAGACGGTGGTAATGTTGGTATTGGAGTTACTTCACCCGAGAGTAAACTCCATATTAGAGAGGACAGTGCCCGTCTAATATTGAGTAACGTGACTCCCAATTTAGGAGATGCATCTTCGATTCTTCTTGCTGAAGCTGAGACTTTATTCGGAGCTGGGATTAAATACAATGGAAGCTCAAATGAAGGCAAACTCTTTGGTAGACAGAGTGGAAATGAGCAAGATGTATTAACATGGAAAAGGGATGCATCATTAGCATATTTCTCTACAAATGTTGGTATTGGTACTGATGCTCCTGGTAAAAAACTTCATGTAAATGGTTCTGCTCTTTTTACCGCAGACGGTTCAACTACGTCACGTTCAATTAATGGTGTAGGTATCAGTTATACTAATGATAGTGCCTACGCAGAAAATGTAGACATTGGAGATGCTAACAGATATTTTGCTGTTACAAATGACAGTACTACAGAAAACGATTACGCTGCTGTTTCAATGCGAGTTAACCCTAATGGTCTTAACGGTTTTGCAAATGCTATGATGGATATGAAGCTTGTTTCACAAGCTAATGATGCGTCTAAATTAGTATTTACAATGCGAAATGATCAAACGGCTGTATTTAAAGACGCTTTAGAAATTAGCCATCGAAATGACTTAACTATAGGTCGTGGTGGTGCCCTAGTTCGTAAATCTAGGGATAGCGAGGTTAGTCTCTATGGTATAACTAGCCATATTATAAATGTTGGTGCGGGTTCTTCAGGAGCAAATGTACGTATTATGCGTGTTAAGCGTAGTTGGTGGGGAGCTGGTAACTTTGAAATTAGAGTTAGAGGTACTTACTATTCTGGTTCTGATGACGGTAACTTTCAATTAGAAGGACATTCTTCAATTCAATATACTGGTACCATGTTTGCAACTATGGTGTATGGTGATACTCCTAGCAGGATTTATCTATCTGCAAGGCAATCAGATTTTCCTGCAGATGCGAATACTGGATATCAAGATGTTTATATAACAGTGCCTGCTTACTTCAGTTATGTTATTGAAATATTAACAAGTAGAAGCGATTGGGTTCAAAATGATACTGAGCTGTCTACATTTAGTAATGGTTACTACATAGCATAAGGAAAGTTTTATGAGTTATACTTACAACCCCTATAGGTACACTAAATCGTATGCTTATAACGATAATATTTTTCAAATGGATCCTACTGTACCCGCACCAGTGCCGACAGAACATGAAGATTCAGGAAAAACTTTAGCTCAAATATATGGCATGTCTTTTGACGAAGCATTGGCAGTTGTTACTGAAGAAAAGTGGGCACAAGTACGCAAGTACAGAGATGCAGAACTTCAAGCTAGTGACTGGACTTCTGGTGATGACGTTCCTCAAAGTATTAAAGACGTGTGGGCTCCGTATAGAGAGGCACTAAGAAATATCACAGACCAAGAAGATCCTGATAATCTAGTTTGGCCTACCAAACCCTAAAAGGTTGACACTAGTTATTTTTATGTAGATAATGGAATAGTAGTCTATTAAGGACTGCTTAATACTAACTAACTAATAAGGAATGATAACAATGGCTAAAGATGAAAAGAAAACCATTACTATCAATGATAAAGAATATGATATGTCTACTTTTTCTCAGGAAGAAGTAGCAATGTATAACCATATTCAAGACTTACGCCGTAAGCTAGATAATGCGTTGTTTAACGTAGACCAGTTGCGTGTAGGCCAGGATGCGTTTATTCGTATGCTAGTAAATTCTTTGGAAAACCCAGAAGAAGTATAGTATCGCTG
>Ga0209962_1000548_pt1 | contig 10455 bp, 9 predicted proteins | sample SalPonA_C_H2O_MG_FD_185722 | JGI IMG/M metagenome (GOLD analysis project Ga0209962, IMG submission 185722) | Water microbial communities from South San Francisco under conditions of wetland restoration - Salt Pond MetaG R2A_C_H2O_MG (SPAdes)... | ecosystem: Environmental > Aquatic > Non-marine... | reverse complement strand
CAGGGAAATACATGAAAAGGTTCTAGTACCTCTCTCTCCGTCTCGGTATCCTGAAAGGGTCTTTAGACTTATGGGAGGAAGACCTTCCTATTGGAGATTCTGATCTAGCAATTAACATAGTACTAGCAGATTTGTGTGGTCTAGCAGGTTCTTTGTATATTGGTATAGGAACTGAAGTGTTTTTCGGAGGAGCTGACATGACATCTTCAGATATTTCTGCAATCGTTGCTAGTTCAATTGTTTCAGGTATATTTTCATCCGCAACCGGAGGATTTGGCCTGCTAGGAAAATTAATGAAATGGCCTTAAGTTATATTCTCATCATATGCTTTTTTTTATTCGGTTTATTTGCCGCGTTCAAGCAAGACAAACCGTTTATAATTGGCATCTATTCATTATTTATTTCTTTACCATCAATTGTTTTGGGGAATATATATGATAACATTACGACCAATCTACTTGTTGGATTTACCATATCATTGACTCCCTTGTTATTGTACTTAATTTTGAAAATTAAATATATATCAAAAAGCAACAATTCCGGGTGAAACCAAAAGACCTTCTGAAAAGGAATGAAAAACCAGGTGCTGATATATTCGGTTTTGTTGAACCTGTTGCTTTTTGTGGCAGTGATGCTTTCTTCTAGAGAAGCGGGTAAGGCGCGCTCTTCCTATAGTAGAGGGCAGAAACCACCTGGAACGGCTATCGCTTGATTGTGCAGCGTGAAGTGAAGCGTAGCGGACAAACCTCCGTCTTTAGCGGAACAGCCTACATCTACAGGGCCATTATCACCAACGACAACAGATCCAAGAGCGACGGAGACTTTATCATCCGACACTACCACAAACGAGGAGGAATAGAGCGTAACTTTGACACCTTACGCAACGACTTCGGATGGGCTAAAATACCTTTTAACAACATGGCTGACAACACCAGCTATGTACTGCTCATGGCGCTATGTCTCCAGGGCCCACCAGGGCTCGAACCATATATTTTACCATACTGATTATCAGCTATTAAACCACTCTTTGCAGTCGTGGTCACCTGTTTGGACACCACATTTTCCAAGGGACGAGAACATACCCATTATGCAGGCCTTCGCAGGTATCCGCAAGTTAGTCATTTTTCTCTGTTTGAAATGAACACCAAACCAAAATCACTACAATCACCTCTATTTAAGGCAGTTATACTATAATCACACTCAATTCCTTTAAGATTCAACTCCACCACCGCAACCGCCCTATAGTATAGGCGGTTGCGGTGGTGGGGAATGATGCTCTTACATGGACAAAGATTATTTTGCTTCACATCGAAGCAAATATCCAAAAGCATACGATCAAAGATTTTGACTCAACCCAAAGCGAATACAAAAAGTTTATCATATACACAATGGTGAATATTTACCATTTCATTATGGAGTCTTATGGTATAATTTCATCTTCAGTTTAAGCCTTTAAATATGAAAAACAAATCCATTACACTATCGAGCTTTCTTATAGCTCTACTCTATTTATTGATAATATCGTGCAAGAAGGAAACTATTCAACCAGATTTATCTTTTTCTAGCTGCGTTTATAACATTAGCAGTAACCCGGAAGATTTTTATGGGAAGTCGTACATTGATTCCCTTCAAGCCAATCTTGAACGATACCCTAACACACTACTTGGACGCAATTCTTATGAACAAGCAATCAATCTCACAAATAATTCTTTTCCTCTTAACTGGGATACTATAACTCCCGTTAATGATGCGGAAATCGCTTTTCTAATAAATCTGAAAACCATATTCCGCAATGCGCATTCAAAATCAGAACTATTTGACAACATCGCGAACTGGGAGTCTGATGTATTGAAATCAAGCGTCTCAAATGAAAGAATAAATCGTCTTTTAAGGATAGGATCATACTTCAAACATTATACAAAGTACATGTTTGAAGTCATAGACTACCAAATGAGTTATCACTTGACCGAGGAAGAGTTGACAGAAAACTATGCCCCGAACGGCTTTGCTCAATGGGAACAAGACTTGATGGACTGTATCGGTGATAGAATGGAAGATATTTTTGGAGACGACAATTATGTTGACGATATTGAGTTCATAATATCTGCGCCGCTAAGCTTCGGGTGGCATGTCGCGTGGTGTGTTTGGGAAATTACAGGAATCACTATAACAAGGGATGATTTAGACATTAGTGCGGATATGATTGGAATGGACAATATTATGAGCAATTGCTATCCATAAAATGACGACTATGAAACTACACAAATATCTATGTGCAATATTTTACCTAATGTTTACGGTTTTACTCGCATTATCTCTATACCCAGTAAAGGTCAAATTAGTCGCAATTTCATCTCTAGGACTATTTGTTTTGCAGATACTCAGTATTCGAATGCTTATCAAATCGAAACGTGAAAACGCATTATTGTGGGGAGTAGGACTGGTGCTTGGTTTTGTCTTGATCTATCCCTTTTTTCTATTTACCAATAAATCGGCCAAATCAGTAAGTAGAGCCTAAATCCGAATTTACTAGAACGCGGTTATAAGTCAGGCAAAACAAAAAAGCACCTACGCCTCTCAACGTAAGTGCTTGATTTTCAGTGGGCCCAGCAGGGCTCGAACCATATATTTTACCATACTGATTATCAGCTATTAAACCACTCTTTGCAGTCGTGGTCACCTGTTTGGACACCACATTTTCCAAGGGACGAGAACATACCCATTATGCAGGCCTTCGCAGGAATCTGCAAGTTAGTCATTTTTCTCTGTTTGAAATGAACACCAAACCAAAACCACAACAATTACCTCTATTTAAGATAGTTACACTATAATCATACTCAATTCCTTTAAGATTCAACCCCACCACCGCAACCGCCCTATAGTATAGGCGGTTGCGGTGGTGGGGGAATTATACTCTTGCATGGACAAAGCTTGTTTTGCTTCACATCGAAGCCAATATCCACTAGCACACGATCAAAGATTTTGACTCAACCCAAAGCGTAAACCAAAAGTTTATCAAATACACAATGGTGAATATTTACCATTTCATTCGTTAATCAGTTTTCATAACTTAACTCGAAATGTAAAACTAAACCACACCATGAAACCAAAGTATCTATTCCCTGCTCTGCTAAATGGATTGAGCTATACAGACTTCTATTTGGAAGGCACATATTTATTTACTCTCACCCATGCTTGGTAAAACCAGATCAAATAGCCGGAGACTACTCCTCTCCGGATATTTGTTTTTCACTTTTGCACTGACATTTAGCCTTGATGTGAATGCACAAAGACAGAAGTCTTATTTCGTTTCTAGCGGCTTAATGATAAATCAAATTGTAGTACCAGAATTCGCGGAGTATGGTGACTACATAAAAATAAGCCCATCTCTCGGCACTTCATTAGGAATTGGGAAGACCGTGACCAAAAAGGGCAAGTTTTACACGTCTATATCTGTTGGTATTGAAAGTCCAAGAATGTCAGACGGGATGACCGCATATGATCTCACTGATAGAATTCAAGAAATTGACGATAGATTAACCCCGACAAGATTTTATTACTTAACAACATTGAACAATACTATTAGCACTAATTACAGTGTTCCCTATTTCGTTATGGAGAAGGGAATAATCTCCAAATTATCGTCTCACAAGATATATACTGGATTCACATTTAAGTATCAATACATGGGAGATTGGATAATTTCAGAATATAATACCGGGCTCTTTACAGAAGGAATAGGTTATGAATTTGAATTAAACCAAAACTCCCCTCTAGTATTGGGAATCAACTCTAGTCTTAAGTATAAGAAATCTGAAATAGAGCTTCAGTTAATGCACTATAATCAAGATATCACACACCAATTTTATAATCGGCCGGGGTCTTTTGGCAATCTAAATCTTCAAGACAGATATAGGAATGTCAACTGGGTGATTTCTGTCCAATTCAAATATCACATACACACTAAAAATGAGCACTAAAATCAAAGTTGTAAACTTTATAGCGGCCATTCTTCTAACACTTAGCTGTTCTTCAAACCATTGCAAATCAACAGTCTGTCCCGAAAATTTTACATGCGAAGACGGACAGTGTGTTTGCGATGAATATCACACAGGGAATAATTGCGAAATAGAACTCCGAGAGACATTCTATGGAACATTCACTGGAATTATGAACGTCTATAATGAAGATTTCGTCCTAATAAATTCTATCGAAAAATCAATTACTGTGAAAGACAGCACGAGTGATCCTACTATCATGGCAATAGATGATTTAGTAGCCTTTATAGATTCGAGAACCCTCTCTTTCATATTCTCTATCGCTAAACAAGATACTAGCACTAACATTCAGACAGAAATTCGCGGGTACGGAGGATTAGTCAACGGAGAACTTGACTATAACTACACTGAAACCACTCAATCAGTAGGCCCCAACTTATTCCCGGTTATCTATAAACACTATCATTTTATCGGTAAGCGATAGTATGAACATAAATGAAACCAAAAAGCACCTACGCCTCTCAACGTAAGTGCTTGATTTTCAGTGGGCCCAGCAGGGCTCGAACTATATATTTTACCGTGCTGATTATCAGATGTTTAACCACTCTTTGCAGTCGTGGTCACCTGTTTGGACACCACATTTTCCAAGGGACGAGAACATACCCATTATGCAGGCCTTTGCAGGTATCTGCAAGTTAGTCATTTTTCTTGGTTCCAAATCAAGATTACACTGTAAATCACCCTAACCACCTCACTTTACAGTAGTTAGATGTTAATCACACAAAATTCCTTATATATATATCTCCTCCACCGCAACCGCCCTATAGTATAGGCGGTTGCGGTGGTGGGGAATTATGCTCTTGCATGATCCAAGCTTCTTTTGCTTGACATAAACGCAAACATCCACAAGCAGATGATCAAAGATTTGACTCAACCCCAAAGCGCATACCAAAAGTTTATCAAATACACAATGGTGAATATTTACCATTTCATTCGTTAATCAGTTTTCATAACTTAACTCGAAATGTAAAACTTAAACCACACTATGAAACCGAAGCACCTATTCCCTGCTCTTATTGCAACGATAATTGCAGTCCAAAGCTGTAATAAAGATGTTCCTCCCCAACCAGAATTTTACACAGACCCAACTACACTAGTTCAACAATCAAGTTACGGCTGGTTGATATTTAATTCCCCTCAAGAATTAGACAATGTTTTAAATCATTTAAAGTACGAGGACAGTGTATATGAGGCCTCACATCAAACATGGGCCGGAACTGTAAACACCACAATGAGTCAAGAACAGATTGATTCAATATTCAACTATAACAATTATGAGACTGAGCATGCGTATATTAGTTTTGAGAATTCTAAAAATGGTTTTATATCGTTAAGGCATCAGCTATCGTTCGAAGAAGATTTGTGGTTAGCCCAAAATACACTGACCGAAAACAGTGTCTTGCCAGACCACCCATTAAATGTTGAAGGATTTGGCTCATTAGTTAATTCTACCGGAGAATATCAAGTCGGAAATGAAGTGGTTTTTAATAGCAGAGATGGATTATCGATCCTCGTGCACCAAGACTCTCTTAGCCCAAGTTTGATTTCTAAAATCAGAACCTTAACAATTAACGACTCAATTCATATAGAATTTGTTGATACGCTGAGTGGACAATTGGCAATGGATATGGCCAGATCTGCAACTCCAACTAAGAAGTTTGGCAACTTTAAATATAATGATGGAAATACTCAATTTTCATTCAAGTCAAGTATCGTACTTTGGAGATGGAACCCAGATCCAATCCTGTGCAAGTACAAAAACAAAGAAGTCACAAAACCAAAATTTAGTGTCGGAATAAACGATTTTGTATATGGAAAGACTAGGGTACATAATCCTATGTTTGCCAAAAAGACCGTTTCAGTCGTCATGAAATATTTTGAATCTACAGGTTCCGGCAAGCCTAAAAAAGTTTTTAAAGAAATGGCTTCAGACACCTACCTACAACTATTAAGTCACGATGAACCTTGTTTTAATAGTCCTAACAAATATTTTTCTACCCCTTCATCGATAAATTATAAATTAGTCAAGAAATACAAACATTCTGAAGCTACCAATTGGGGACACTGGGATGTAAAAATGCTAAATGGATTGTGCTATACAGACTTCTATTTGGAAGGCACAAAATTATTCACTCTCACTCATGCATGGTAAAACCAGATCAAATAGCCGGAGACAACTCCTCTCCGGCTATTTGTTTTTCATTTTGGCACTGACATGTAGCCTTGATGTGAATGCACAAAGACAGAAGTCTTATTTCGTTTCCAGCGGCTTAATGATAAATCAAATTGTAGTACCAGTATTCGCGGAGTATAGTGACTACATTAAAATAAGCCCATCTCTCGGCACTTCAATAGGAATTGGAAAAAACGTTACCAAAAAGGGCAAGTTTTACACATCTCTGTCTGTTGGAATTGAAAGCCCAAGAATCCCAGACGGTATGACCGCATATGATCTCACTGATAGAATTCAAGAAATTGACGATAGATTAATCCCGACAAGATTTTATTTCTTGACAACATTGAACAATACTGTTAGCACTAATTACAGTGTTCCCTATTTCATCATGGAGAGAGGAATAATCTCCAAATTATCGTCTCACAAGATATATACTGGATTCACATTTAAGTATCAATACATGGGAGATTGGATAATTTCAGAATATAATACTTCGCTCTTTACAGAAGGAATAGGTTATGAATTTGAATTAAACCAAAACTCCCCTCTAGTATTAGGAATCAACTCTAGTCTTAGGTATAAGAAATCTGAATTAGAGCTTCAGTTAATGCACTATAATCAAGATATCACACACCAATTTTATAATCGGCCGGGGTCTTTTGGCAATCTAAATCTTCAAGACAGATATAGGAATGTCAACTGGGTGATTACTGTTCAATTCAAATATCACATACACAATAAAAATGAGCACTAAAATCAAAGTTGTAAACTTTATAGCGGCCATTCTTCTAACACTTAGCTGTTCTTCAAACCATTGCAAATCAACAGTCTGTCCCGAAAATTTTACATGCGAAGACGGACAATGTGTTTGCGATGAATATCACACAGGGAATGATTGTGAAACAGAAATTCGAGAAACATTCTACGGAACATTCACTGGAATTATGAACGTCTATAATGAAGATTTCATGCTTATAAATTCTTTCCAAAAATCAATTATCGTGAAAGACAGCACAAATCATCCAGCAATCATGTCAGTTGATAATATAGTAGCATATGTAGATTCGAGAACTATATCATTCAAATTTTCAAGTCTCAATGAAGATCTAAATACCGACATACAAACAGAAATTCGCGGATACGGAGGGTTAGACAACGACGAACTTGACTTTAACTACACAGAAACTACGCAGTCGGTAGGCCCCAACCTATTCCCGGTTATCTATAAACATTATCATTTTATCGGTATGCGATAGTATGAACATAAATGAAACCAAAAGCACCTACGCTTTTCAACGTAAGTGCTTGATTTTCAGTGGGCCCAGCAGGACTCGAACTATATATTTTATCGTACTGATTATCAGCTATTAAACCACCCTTTGCAGTCGTGGTCACCAGTTTGGACACCACATTTTCCAAGGGACGAGAACATACCCATTATGCAGGCCTTCGCAGGTATCTGCAAGTTAGTCATTTTTCTTCGTTTCAAATCAAGATCACACTGCAAATCACCCTAACCACCTCACCTTACAGCAGTTAGACGATAATCATACAAAATTCCTTATGGATATAACCCCACCACCGCAACCGCCCTGCCGAGTGTGACATCGGAACTAAGCACTTCATAAAGCATTGACCATCTGCATCGTAGATGTAGTGATGCAAACCTGCCAAGTTCCACAATCCCCGAATTTGGCTCTGCTCATCCCAGTAATTCTCCTGAATCAAACTAATCGGACCCGAAGGATTAGATCAACCTTGATTTTCTCTTTGAAAATCAACCCTGACGAAAACCAAAATAAGGCCAATAACGCAAACAGCAGCAGCAAGATATTTGTTATCAACTAAGAGCTGATCCCAATAGAATTCATTTCCTCTCAATGAATGTCCATGTTCAACAATCTCTAACTTTTTTTAACCAAAAAAGAACGCCCCGATACTATTGCAATTGAAGCCCATATTAATGAGCTTTTGTCAAATTTATAAAACATTCTCATCATTTATAGAATTTCAATTCCTCTCTATGTAATACACTTCTAAAAGAACTATCATATCCTTGGAATTGTGTTAATTCAATATTGGTTACAATCTATTCTCCATTTATACCGTCAATAATAGGAACAAGTACAGCAGAACCAGCACCCAATTGCGCTAAACCCTTACGAAGTGCATAGTCAACTTTTGTCTTTAGTATTTTATCGGCTCTAACGGGTATTTGAACTGGAAAACCGGCTAATCCGAGTACCTTCCCAATTAATAGATCCCCTATTTAGCAGCTTACTCCAGGAAAACAAAACACTGCACCATACTGATATTGAGCGTTTACGCGATTGAGTTAAGTTCACTCTCTCCGTGGCAGTGAATCGTAAACAAATAAAATCAATTCATTTTAATGTCAAAGCCTTAAACTTTGACGCCTGTCTCATATAGTAGTGTTGTCCAATTTTTATTGGAATACTTTCTGGAATTTCTTTTAGAGCATATAAATCATTCTCAATTGTGTGTATAGAACCTCCTGTCTCTAAAGCCAAACCGAGGTATTGAGGATTAATATATGACTGCACATTACACAAAACAACACGCACTGGAACATTGATGGAATCCACTAACTCAAAATCACGTATTGAAGAATAATTATCTGCAATTAAAACTATTTCATTTTTTACTCTAAATTTATCAATTCCCTTCAGAATAGACTCTATATCATTTTCTGGAAAATCACCACCATTGCCATTATTGATACAATCCATAGCAGTTTTATATATTTTGAAAATATTTTTTGTCCTAATATGATACACACCACCAGTTTGTCCAATATCCTTTTCTGCAGGGCCCACCAGGGCTCGAACTATATATTTTACCATACTGATTATCAGCTATTAAACCACCCTTTGCAGTCGTGGTCACCAGTTTGGACACCACATATTCCAAGGGACGAGAACATACCCATTATGCAGGCCTTCGCAGGTATCCGCAAGTTAGTTATTTTTCTTCGTTTCGAATCAAGATCACACTGCAAATCACCCTAACCACCTAACTTTACAGTAGTTAGACGTTAATCACACAAAATTCTTTATAGATATACCCCACCACCGCAACCGCCCTATAGTATAGGCGGTTGCGGTGGTGGGGTGTTTTCTAATCCTTGAACAGAGCTTTTATTGATTTATATCGACGCAAACATCGACTACAGCACGATAAAGAATTTTCACTCAACTCAAATCCATTACAATATCTCCCTTAGGTGTAGAAAACGCATCGAAGGCTTTAAATTCTAGATCCTGTAAATACCTATTCAATTCTCGGTACCCTTCATATCCCTTCGATGCTTTAGAGAGTTTTGAATTCCAAAATTTCTCTGGCACCCTGTGATTTATTGAAAAATTCAATTGATCACCGTTTAATGTGATTCTCATCATAATAGGTGAACCTTTATCATTGGCTCTACCATTTCTAAGGTAATAAGTAGTCTTAAAAGACCTTTTTGATGTTGACATAACAACAAGTATTGCGGTCATTTTAACATTGACCTGTTATGTCCTCGTATTGCGATTGGAAAGATAGATAGAACGTACTAAATTCTACCTATGCAAATCACTGCTGATTCCTGCAATCTTATGATTTTCAAGATTTTGTCCAACTGGTGACCATTTTTTCATGGTCACCAGTTTGGACACCAGTAATTTGCATTAATCTGCATAAATCCGCATTTTTCGCGAATACTCACTGCAGGCTTTTGCAGTGATTTGCAGACATTTAACTGAAAATCAGCTAAATAACAGTGGGCCCACCAGGGCTCGAACCTGCGACCACCTGATTATGAGTCAGATGTCCAATACTTACAACAATACTATTTCCAATCATATGGTGAATATAAGTAAAATCAGGGGTTACGAACTATCTCCACTATTCCGGCAATCGCGCAAGAGGTGTACGGTAAATACCGTACATAAATTGTCGAATGTATTTGCGTTTCACCTTAGCAATTTACCTAAGAATACATTAAGGTTCTTGTAGTGCTCGTTATTCCATACGTGTGTTCGGAATATTCCGAACAACACTTACGCGATTGCCTGAGAGGAATCTGTAAAAAGCACTGTAAGTCGTCAGCATAAGTTGGACTAAAGTTAGTATTTTTTAATGGAGACTTTAAAAGTATATCAAGAGTCTCCCAACACTTTAGTCAAAATGAAAAAAGGACCAGGAAGGCCGAAGAAGTCA
>Ga0209962_1000547_pt1 | contig 10482 bp, 10 predicted proteins | sample SalPonA_C_H2O_MG_FD_185722 | JGI IMG/M metagenome (GOLD analysis project Ga0209962, IMG submission 185722) | Water microbial communities from South San Francisco under conditions of wetland restoration - Salt Pond MetaG R2A_C_H2O_MG (SPAdes)... | ecosystem: Environmental > Aquatic > Non-marine... | reverse complement strand
TGTCACAGGTACATTGGGGGACGCAGGAGCGGGACTTGCATTATTAAAAGATACATTCGCTGAACAATGTATTTCCCTAGACAGTATTCCTGCCAGTTATTTATTAGCGCGTCATAATAGACCTACACCAAGGGTGTTAGCGGGTACAACTCTGCGTCGTAAGGTTAGCAGTTGTATTGATATTTCTGATGGTCTTATTGGTGATATTCGTCACATAATGAAAGCATCTAACTGCGGAGCATCCATAAATGTTGGTGTATTACCTATTTCTGATGAGTTACTGACTTTAGTTACACCTGAATATGCAATTGAGCTCGCTTTAAGTGCCGGCGATGACTATGAACTACTGTTTACAGTCCCTGAAAATAAAGTCGAAGAAGTAAAAACTGCCATGCAAAACATCAATTTACCGATTACAGAAATTGGCAAAATGACAGGTGACGGTGAGTTGCATTTGAGATTGAATAACCAAGAATACCTTTCCCAAGCATCTGCTTATCAGCATGAGATACCCTTACATGGATAAAGTATTACGCGATAAAGTCAGTCTGTTAAACCCGGTACACTTTCTTGCTCTGGGTTTTGGTTCAGGTTTGGCACCCAAAGCGCCAGGCACTTTTGGCTCTTTTGTTGCGATTCCATTATTACTCTTACTTTCAAATACCCAAACATGGTGGTTCGTAGCTTTAGCGATATTGGTCTCCGTGATAGGTATATGGGTCTGTGATAAAACAGCTTATGATATGGGAGTTCACGATCATGGCAGTATTGTTTGGGATGAAATTGCGGGCATGTTTTGTGCGTTTATCTTTGTTCCATTGTCTTGGGACACCTTATTAATTGGCTTCATTCTCTTTCGTTGGCTCGATATTCAAAAACCTTGGCTGATAGGACGGCTAGATAAAGCTATGAAAGGTGGTTTAGGAATTATGGCTGATGATATTCTTGCGGGTCTTGTTACCGCAGTTTTACTGCATGTATATCTAGTTTTAAGTGTTATGATATTTTAAAAAGCAGTATTTACTCATACTGCTTTAGTTCTGTTGATTTTAGTCTACTGTGGTTCGTTTTGGGCTTTAGCTAAAAAACGTTTTAGCTGTTTTACAATACCTGCACCATCAATTTCTAACTCTGCATACATTTCACTTTGAGTGCCTTGCATAATAAAGGCATCAGGCAAACCGCATTGTAATAACTTAGTCAATTGCTGTGATTCGAACAGGTATTCACCAACCTCAGTTCCTGCACCACCTTTGATAGCCCCATCCTCTAAGGTAATCAAAACATCGTGTTCGGCAACGGCTTGGTCTACAGCTCCTGTATCGAGAGGTTTGACAAAGCGCATATCGATTAACGTTGCATCCAATGTCTTAGCAGCTTTGATAGCTTCTGGTAATAGCGTCCCAAAATTCAGTATAGCAACTTTGTTATTAGCAGTGGGGCCAGCATGGCGCAGTGTACGAGACTGACCAAGTGGAATTTCAGTCATATCGTTTTTAATTTCCGCACCTAAACCACCACCACGAGGATAGCGAACGGCAGCTGGTGTAGATAACTTATGTCCTGTGTATAACATTTGACGACATTCATTTTCATCACCAGGTGTCATAATGACCATATTCGGGATACAGCGCAAGAAACTGATATCAAATGCGCCTTGGTGGGTTGGGCCATCCGCACCGACTAACCCAGCTCTATCAATAGCAAAGAGCACGGGTAAATTTTGTAGTGCCACATCATGGATCAGCTGGTCATATGCTCGTTGTAAAAATGTAGAATAAATTGCCACTACAGGATTCAAGCCTTGTGTTGCCATACCAGCAGCTAATGTCACTGCGTGCTGTTCAGCAATCGCCACATCAAAATATTGTTCAGGATAAGCTTGTGAAAATTCCACCATGCCAGAGCCTTCACGCATGGCTGGGGTAATGGCCATCAACGTTGGATCTTGTTGTGCCATATCACATAACCATTCACCGAAAATAGAGGAATAGCTTGGGCTAGATGGTTTACTTTTTGGTAGGCTTTGGTCCTCAGGGTTAAACTTTGGCACCGCGTGAAATTTAATGGGATCACGTTCTGCTAGATCGTAGCCTTTCCCCTTTTTGGTGACGACGTGTAAAATCTGTGGCCCTTCGATGTTACGCATATTTTTTAAAGTATCTACCATGCCAGTGACATCATGACCGTCAATTGGACCGATATATGTAAAACCTAGTTCCTCAAAAATAGTACCAGGCACAACCATGCCTTTAATATGTTCTTCAGCACGCGAAGCAAACTCTTTCAATGGTGGCACAGTACTTAAAACCTTTTTACTACCATCGCGAATAGTATTATAAAATGAACCGGTTAACAGACGCGCCAGATGGCTATTTAAGGCCCCGACGTTTTCAGAAATAGACATTTCGTTATCATTTAAAATAACCACCATGTCTTTACCAATATCACCACCGTGATTCAGTGCCTCAAAGGCTAACCCAGCAGTCAATGCTCCATCACCGATAACCGCTACTGTCTTGCGATTTTGACCTTCTTTTTCAGCAGCAATTGACATACCTAAAGCCGCACTTATTGATGTTGAAGAGTGGCCAACAGCAAAAGTATCATAAGGGCTTTCAGGGGGCCATGGGAAAGGGTGTAAGCCACCTTTTTGACGAATGGTTGCCATGCGGTCACGGCGTTCGGTTAATATTTTATGCGGATATGCTTGGTGACCTACATCCCACACCAACTGATCAAAGGGTGTGTTATATACATAGTGCAGGGCTACAGTTAATTCAACTGTACCCAAGCCTGATGCAAAATGGCCACTTGATTGGCTTACAGACGCTAATAAGTACTGACGCAATTGCGCGGATAATTCCGGTAAATTTTGCTTTGGTAACGACCTGAGTTCTTCAGGGTTATTGGCCAATGCAAGAAGTGGGTACTGTTCTATATTTAAGGTCATTTTTTTCTAATTATTTAATGTTTACGCTGGATGATATATTTAGCAAAACCCTGAAGTCCTTGCGTATTGTAGGGTAATTTCGCACAAGCAGTCAGTGCGTTATCTAATAACGTTTCACAAAACAGCTGTGCTTCTTGTAAACCGAGTAAGGCAGGGAAGGTGGATTTGTTTAGATCCACATCCGAACCAGATGGTTTTCCTAACGTCACACTATCACTGGTGACGTCTAAAATATCGTCTTGGACCTGGAAAGCCAGTCCAACAGCTTTACTATATTGTTGTAGAGCATTTTTATGTGCCAAGGGTATATCTGGGCTTAACGCTATTACGAAATCGATACAAGCATTCAATAATGCACCGGTTTTTAAATTATGCAGTAGGGTAAGCTTTTCTAGATCAATACGCATATCTGTAGCATCTAGATCGATTGCCTGACCACCACACATACCATGGAATCCCGCGGCACGTGTTAATATCTGAGCGCAACGTACTTTGGAGTGATCATCTAACTCTTCAGCGTGCATAATGATGTCAAAGGCCATTGTTTGTAAAGCATCGCCGACTAAAATTGCAATCCCTTCTGGGAATTTTTTGTGACAGGTTGGTTGCCCACGACGCAAATCATCGTCATCCATAGCTGGTAAATCATCATGTACTAGTGAGTAAGCATGAATACATTCAATCGCTGCCATTACCGGCAAAGCTTTATTGAGGGGCACATCTAATACTTCACTCACTAAGCCGATTAACAACGGACGCACTCTTTTACCCTGACTTAGCAGCGCATAGCGCATGGCATCAATCAACTGTGAAGGTAAATTAGGCAAAACAGCAAGCTGCTGTTCTAAATAAGCATCCGTAATGTTTAAATATTTGCCTTGTGATTCTTGGATAGTACTCATATTACTTCGGAAAATCAGCCAAGTTCATATGGTCTGAAGAAAGTATTTGTACTTTTTGTTCTGCATTTTTTAACATTGTCTGACTGGTACGAGCAAGTTTGATACCTTCTTCAAACTTTGCTAGTGCATCTGCCAGTGGCTATTCACCTTGTTCCATTTGCTGTACAATAGATTCAAGTTGTTGCATCGCTTGTTCAAAGTTTAACTCAGCAGAATCAGACATATGTTTTCCTTATAAATTGTTGGTGAATATAATATCAATTTTATTTAAAGATGGGTACGTTTGTCTGGTTTTAGCGCAGATATTTATTCAGATATTGCGAATTCAGCATACAAAACTTTTGTGGATTAATTTAACCGTCTTGAGGATATCATTTTATAGTGCGATAAATGGACACAAAAAAACTAGGTCTACGAGAGTAGTACCTAGTTTTTATAGGGTGGATGTTTGGATTTGTCTTAAATCATGAACTATTTACTAACGAAACTCTAAGTCGTTAATATGCGCGCTTTTACCTAATACTAATTGTACCGTCGAGATCGTTCTTTCCCGGAAACCTCCCTCACAATAGTTCAGGTAAAACTGCCACATTCTGGCGAATCTTTCGTCATAGCCTTTTTGTTTTAAGTTCTCCATATTATCTAAGAACTCTTCATGCCAATGAAGAAGTGTTTGAGCATAATCTAAGCCGATATCATGTAAATCGCGAATACTCATATCGGTATATTTTTTGACACACTTATTCAACACGAATTGTGACGGTAAAAAACCACCAGGAAAAATATACTTCTGGATAAAATCTACGTTTTTGCTGTAGCTATCATAACGACGATCATCGATGGTAATAGCTTGTAAAACCATTAATCCTTTGGGTTTTAGTAACTCATCACATTTCTTGAAGAAACTGGGTAAATACTCTTTACCCACAGCCTCAATCATTTCAATAGATACCAATTTGTCGTATTTGCCTGTCAGTACTCGATAGTCTTTTTTCAACAGGGTCACTTTATCTTGTAAACCTTCTTTGGCAACCCATTCTTCTGCCCAAGCGTATTGCTCATCTGAAATGGTCGTTGTGGTAACTTTACAACCGAAATTTTTAGCAGCATAAACTGCTAGGCCACCCCAACCAGTACCAATTTCAATTAAGTGATCCTCTGGGGTAAGTTGTAACTTTTCACAAATGGTCTGTAACTTAGTTTGTTGAGCTTCTGCAAGGGTTGCTTCACTATGCGGATAAATCGCTGCAGAGTACATCATAGATTTATCTAAAAACTCAGTATAGAGGTCGTTGCCTAAGTCATAGTGTGCTTGAATATTTTTACGTGCTTGAGTGACTGAATTGCGGTTGGCAAAGTGTTGTACCTTATTGATGGGCCACATTAGCCACTTAAAACGCGCTTCCCAGCGATCTAAAACGGGTAAATTACGAGCAAATACACGAATAACATTTGTCACATCAGGACTGTTCCACAATCCCTCCATAAAGGTCTCACCCGAGGCAACACTGCCCCCGAGTAATAATTTGCGATAGGCCCGAACATGTAAAATGTTGACCTCGGCGTGTAGGTCGCTTTCTTCTTTGCCAAAAGTACCAATAAGTACACCATTTTCTGTAACGGTTAAATGACCATCTGGAAGGTATTTAACGACACTTAAAAAAGCGTTTTTAGCCCAGCGATCCGCTAAGGAACCTGCGTCCTGTTGAATGATAGCTTCTTCTGCTTGAGACATAGGATTAATCCTTGGGTTGTGTGATTTCATTGCGCAACGAACCTGGATGACCATAGAACGGTGTGCGTTTAATAAATAATTTTACGGCTTCCCAATAAATTCCGATCACCGTTTTAAAAGTCATACTGGGAATGGCTTTTTTGGCTGTTGCCAGATTTTTTGCATTGAGTGTATGCCTTTGCAAACGTAAACCTGCCGTCATATGTTTGGTCTCTTTGTGGCAGCTAAGTTGCAGATTAAATTGTTCAGCAGGTTCTGATATGCGCCATTTATAAACCATATCAATGGGGTTAAATGGGCTTACATGAAATACTTTATCGGTATCTGCTTGTTCAATTAAATCTACCAAGTAATAATGCCTTTCATGCCAAGGGGTATTACTCACTTCCGCTAGCATATAGGTGAATACGCCATCTGTTTTTATGAAATAAAAGTTTACTGGACTGAAATATAGGCCCAGCATGCGAGGCTGTCCCATAAAAAATACTTCACCAGTAATTACCTTTTTATCGGCTATTCCTAACTCAGACTTCAATGTATTGGCTTTGTCTAGGACTGCAGTACTCATATCACTGATATCAGGTGAGATATAATCACTGCGACGAAACTCAAGTACACCTTTACGGCCGATATTAAACCCATCGATATTCGCTACCTGATCAACTTCTGATAGTTTTAACCAAAACAGGTAGATGTCATAGACAAATTTATGCTGGGTAGGGGTAAAGCGTTGATGTAATACTTCACCTCGATAAATGGCACTTTCAAGATTATTAGACACTAGAGTTCCAGACCAAAACGTTGGCATACATCAAGTGCGCTGCGAACACCATCTTCATGAAAACCGTTGTACCAATAAGCGCCACAGAAATAACCTTGACCTTCCGCATTAATTTCATCGCGACGGTTTTGAGCTGCTACCATCGTTGGGCTAAATTGCGGGTGCGCATAGTGAAACTTACCTAAGATTTTGTCTGGGTCCAAAGCGTCTGTATTATTTAAGGTTACGCAGAAAGTCGTATCGCTTTGCAGACGTTGTAAAATATTCATATTATAGGTTAGCGATGCCGGTGCATTTTCTTCACCAGGTTCACCTTTGATTAAGTAGTTCCAACTGGCCCAGGCAAGCGGACGCTTCGGTAGTACTGAAGTGTCTGTATGTAAAACGACTTCATTCATGGCATAACCAATATCACCCAAAATAGCTTTTTGCGTAGCAGTAGGCTCGGCAAGCATCGATAAAGCCTGGTCTGAGTGACAAGCAAAAATGACTTCGTCAAAGACTTCGGTGTGTTCATTGGCAGTGACATGGAACACTCCAGCTTGTTTAATGACTCGAGAAACAGGTGTGTTTAATTTAATTTTATCCTTAAAACTTTCTGTTAAAGGAGCAATATATTCTCTAGAACCACCAATAATGGTATACCACTGTGGACGATCTGTAATATTGAGCAAACCATGATTATTGAAAAATTGTAAAAAGAAGGTCAGTGGAAATGACTTAGAATCTTCTAAGGTCATTGACCAGATAGCAGCGCACATCGGTAAGATGTAATTTTGCGAAAAGTCAGTACTCAGATTGTGATGTTGAATGTAATCATACAGCGTCATGCCTGTTTCGGCATGTTTTACAGCATCATCGGATTTGCAAAGTTTATTAAATTTTAAAATATCACGAACGATGCGCCAAAAACGGGGACGCAAAATATTTCTTCGCTGAGCAAACAGAGAATTTAGAGTATTGCCATTGTACTCTAAATTTTGGGCATGATTTTTTACACTAAAACTCATTTCTGTGGGCTGAGCATTAACCCCTAAGATATTCATTAGCTTGTTAAAATTGGGATACGTCCAATCGTTGAAAACGATAAAACCTGTATCAATGGCATATTCTTTACCATTTACCGTCACGTCTTTGGTTGCTGTATGTCCACCAATGTAATCATTCGCTTCGAATACCGTAATATCGTGCTTTTTATTAAGTAGATAAGCACTGGTTAAGCCTGCGATTCCGGTGCCAATAATGGCTATTTTTTTCATATATATCTGCTTTTAATATTTTTTATAGATTACGTCATAGCCAAGCGTATGGATTATGACAAAAATTCGTTTGCTTACTTTTGGCGCATTTTTAATGCGATACGATGCTGAATACCTTCAGGTAAAAGATGTAGTATGCGCAACAGCAGACTAAAACGAGTTGGAAAATAAAAACTAGCTTTATTAGATGCAATCCCACTTAAAATATCGTTAGCCGCTTCTTCAACACTGATCAACATAGGCATATCAAAATCATTTTTATCGGTTAATGGTGTTTTGACAAATCCTGGTGCTGCTGTTTGTACTTTTATTCCTTGGTCAGATAAATCGACAGCTAAGCTTTTTGCTATGTAATGTAAGGCCGCTTTACTTCCGCCATAGGCTTCACTTCGAGGAAAAGGAAATAAGCGGGCTAAACTTTCGACGAACACTAATTTACTGCCTGCTTGTAAATTAGGAAGTAAGGCAGCAACGACATTCATTACCCCAAAAACATTTGCCGCAAATACACGTTCAAACATATTTGGTTCAATATTTGATACATCAACATATTCGCAAGTTCCAGCATTTAATAACGCAATATCGCATTGCAGCGAACCTAACGCTCTAGCTGTTGCTGCTTGGTCTGTGACGTCGAAACAACAAGTTTCCACATTTGGTAATTGAGCTAATTCGGATAACTTATCCGCATTTCGACCACACGCAATAACATGGTAATTTCGTTGAGCCGCAAGCTTTGTCACAGCCTCACCAATTCCTGATGTCGCACCGGTTATTAATAGCTTTTTCACTTTCGTAACCTGTTTTTGATTTTTTTTACGAGTGACCCTAAAAGAGGGATGTGTTCATACACCATTTGTCCTAAATCATAATAATCTTGGTGATGAACAATTTTGTTATCTAAAACATTTAATTGTGACATACCGTCAACGTGTATGGTTTGTCCGCGTTTTAGTGCTGATGTAGCAAAGGACATCGTCCATGTAACTGAATATAGTTCGGCACTTGTACTTTCCACTTTGCCGATGGTATGGATCACAAATTTACATTGATCGTTATTGCTAAGTAAATGTGTAAAATACTCGGTGACTTGGGAAAGGCCACAATGCGTGCCTACAGGGTCAACTAAAACTACGTCGTCAGAATAAATCTCTTTGAGTAATGGTAAGTCGTCTAGGCCTAAGTGGCTGTAAAATTTCTTGAAATTATCTATAACTGTCATATTTTCGTTACACTTTAATACATAATAATATTTACTGCTATAAATACTAGTAAGATCATATAAAAAAACATCTTTTTTTTAATCTGAATTCGCACAGATATCGTAATAAGGTAGGTATATAAGTTACTTAGGTCAATTATTGTGGTTACACTTCCTTTATTCCCATTGTCAGCTCATGTCCTCCCTGGAGGCAGAATGTCGCTGCGTATTTTTGAACAACGTTATACCCGAATGGTTAAGGAAGCATGCGCATCAGAATCTGGGTTTGTTATATGTATGCTTAACTCCCAAGGTGATAAAGAACTTAACGAACATATTTACCCTATTGGTACCTATGTTAACGTTGTAGATTTTAACATGCTTGATGATGGTTTGTTGGGTGTTACGGTTGAAGGTGAGCGTTGTGTGCGGATCACAAATATTCAAACCGAATCCGATGGTTTACGCGTTGGCGAATGTGAAATGACTGCGCCATGGGAGTTCACAGCTACGAAAGATTTGCTATATCCGATGGACAAAAAGCTCGAAGAAATCTTTAAGCGTTACCCTGAGGTAAGTAGCATGTACGAAACCACTAATTTTGATGACCCTATATGGGTGATCAATCGCTGGTTAGAATTATTACCCGTGGATGCCGAAAAGAAGCAAGAGTTCCTACAAGAAAATGATTGCTCCAAAATTGTACAATACCTTTCAGGACTGGTAGAGTAAGAACTGATCTTAACAGGTTCCCTTACGTAATAATTACATGTGTCATAATTAAAGGGATCCGCTATGCTCGTTGGAATTGCATTGGAAAATAGTAAAAGTACCACCAGCAAGCCAAAAGAATGCGCGAATGAGATGTCGCAGTACCTAGTTGCTGTTGCATCCGAAAGATGTAAGCGGTCTTATGCAAAAATATTTGGTTATTTTGCACCTAGATTGAGATCATATGCCCTTAAACAAATGGGCAATGAAGCATTAGCTATGGAATTAGTCCAAGATACAATGTCAAACGTGTGGCAAAAAGCGCATTTATTTAATGTGGAAAAAGGCTCACCTTCAACATGGATTTTCACTATCGCACGTAACATACGCTTTGATATGTTACGCAAACTTCAAAACAGAAAAGAAGATATTTGTTCAGACGACCTATGGCCTATTTTGTGTGAAACCACAGCAGACCAAAATGAAGTTCCGTTGGATGAACAGATTACGTTAGAGCAAGTTGGACAGTTGTTTAACAATCTACCGGATAAGCAACGTTCAGTAATAGAAGCCATTTATATAGATGGCAAGTCGCAGCAAGAAGTCGCTGACCAACTATCGATTCCCTTGGGAACGGTTAAAAGTAGAACTCGACTCGCATTGCAGCGATTGAAGGATATGTTAGAAGATAATGATTAATTTTCACCCCACTGACAAGCAGTTACGTCAGTATGCCGAAGGAAATATCTCTTCTGCATTGGCGCTCGTAGTATCTGCTCATTGTGACATGTGTTCACAATGCCAAGAAAGCGTTGACGAAGTTACCTTAGAACTCTCGCAAGACATCGAAAATATTGCCGCTCATGAAATGACTGATCCTGCATTTGAAAAAATGTTGGCAGAAATTACTGCGAAGCCGATGATTGATACTCGACCAACG
>Ga0209962_1000544_pt1 | contig 10488 bp, 10 predicted proteins | sample SalPonA_C_H2O_MG_FD_185722 | JGI IMG/M metagenome (GOLD analysis project Ga0209962, IMG submission 185722) | Water microbial communities from South San Francisco under conditions of wetland restoration - Salt Pond MetaG R2A_C_H2O_MG (SPAdes)... | ecosystem: Environmental > Aquatic > Non-marine... | reverse complement strand
GTAATAGTTCATTGCAGCTTCAACACTATTAGGATCTTCACGTTTAATCCCAAGTGTTTTATATGCATCATATTGACTATCACCTAACTGTATCTCTTCTCCCTCTACAATAGGAGACATCAACATCTTAAATGCAGTCTCAGTCTTCTTCCAAGGATCAGCATTGTTTAGGTTATTAACAGTTCTGAAATGATTACCAGCATCGTAAGAAGCTTGAATGTTAGCATCATTAAAGTTATAACGACTAGGGTCAAATGTACCTTCTCGTGTAAGAGCTAAATGCATTTCATCCCCATAAGGGTTTTGAAGTACAGTTAGATCACGATCATGCCTATCCTTACCCATAAAGATAGGTGTGTTATAACCTTCATCAATCTTTTCTTTAACAGCTTGTACATAGTTACGTTCAAAGGGATTGTAATCAGTTACCTGAACAAACCCCTGAGACATATCAGGTGCTCCGGATTCTAATCTGTTAAGTCCCGGAGCTTCTGGCGCATCCAATCCATAGAAACGCTTACCCTCAGAATATTCTTCCAGAGAGTAAGGTTCAGCTTCAGGGTCTAACTTGTATGAGGTATCAGCATCATAAAGAGTGACCTTCTCTCCACCTATTTCTACTTCAGGCGCTTCAAAGAGTGCGAATCTCTTTTCTAACTCTTTTACATCCATAAATACCTCATACAAAGAAATGATTATTTAGCCATAACACTATTGATATGTTCAAGAACAAACTTACTTCTGACTGCATCTAATGCAGCACCCGATTTACCTTCGCTAGCCTTGAGATACTTATCACGAAGATCAATCTCCCACTGCTCTAAGTTAGCACCAGAAATATTACCATCAAGAACATTGATAGCATTCATTAATACTGGAGTAGCACTTCTAGGTGGTGTACCACCCGCTGCACCTATCCGATTAACTTGTTTATTAATAGCTACTTCAATGTCAGCAAAGACAGGGTTAGAAGGATCTTTAGGTAATAGAGGGAATCTAATATTACCCGTGTTTACATCGAATGCATCAATGTTAATAGCAGAAATAAAGCCAGCAAAGTTACTAATAGGTTTATTATACTTAGTAGTATACTCAGTAGCCTTCTCTACATACTGTGATAACATATCTAAGCCTGCTTGCTTATTAAGCATCCATAATGCAGCTTCTTCACTACCATAAAGCTTTGTGAAATGCTTAACAGCTTCATTCTTAAGTCTTTCATAGTTAACTCTGTTACCAGAAAGAGATTGAGCAGTTCTAGTATCACCATCAGTAGTAGTTTCAGTAAGCCTTACATCGTATGGCCCAATTATTCTATCAAACTCATCATTAAGATTATTACGCATAGAAGCTAAACTATGTTGTTTATCATCTTTACGCTCATAATTAGAAGTAGGAATAACAGTTAACTTACCACCTATATTAGTTACTAACCCTGTAGAACCAACATAACCTTCAACCTTAGTCATAGGTGGAATATATCTACCATCACTAGTTGTATAGGCTTTAGTTATATAAGCAGGTTGAGTATTGTTACCAATGTTCTGAGCACCTAAACGTCTAGCAGTAATGTTAAACTGTTGAATGCTCTTAATCTCTGTACCTTCCTGAAGATCATTAGTCTGTTCAGTAGGTTGAGAAGTAGTAGGTGTAGTACCAGTAGATGTAGTAGTAGGTGTAGTACTAGTAGCTGTAGTAGGCTCACCTGTAGCAGTACCAGTAGGTGTATCTCCCCCTACTAAAAAGCTATCCGCTGTAATACCTGCTCCTGATAATACGCCTGAGAAAGGAGATGTTTGTATAGCTTTCTGTAAAGCCTCTTCCCAAACCATATACGTACCATCATCATATAAAGCAGTAGCTACATCCATAACATTCTTGTTAATTTTAGCTGCCAACTCCGCTTCAGAGATACCTATCTTCCGAGCTTCAACTCCAAGATCAGCGTTCTTAAGTTGAACTTTAAGTGTCTGTTCAGCATTAAATCTTTCATTAACGCCTTTCTCTTTAAATTCTTCTCTAGCGTCTAATCTATTTTGTTTATACCCTTCTTGCTTCAACCATATTTCCATCTCCTGACGTCTAGCATTAGCTTCAGCAATAGCTTTATCCCTAGCTTGGATAAGACCTAAGTACTGTTTACCAGACCAACGTAAAGAGTCAGTATGACCATAGCCTAAAGCTCTAGAGCCAAGATATAAGAGAGCAGTTCTAGCTAAGAAGCCACCATCAATGATACCTGAGTCAGCAACAAGATCATAAGCATCACCTAAGAGTGCTTGAGGGTCTTCCTGAATACGCTTGAAGTAAGCCTTAGTCTTCTCCCAAGCAGAAGGATCTTCTTCTATTTTCTTAGTAGCTGCTTTAACAACTTCAGTCTCAGGATTAGGAGGAGTTGTAGCACTTCCTTCTTCTGTTGTAGCAATTACAGTAGGCTTAACAGTCTTAACTACTTCTTCAGGTGTACTATCTAGTGTAATGCTTTCTAAAGCCTTAGACTCTTCTCCCTCAGTAGTAGCATCTTGAGGGATTTCACTATCTTGAGGTTTAGGAATCTCAGGAGTAAGCTGTACTCCAGCCTCATCATAAGTAGACGAAGGAGTAATAGCTGGCACACCAGTCATAGCACCAATATCATCAGGAGTAGCAGTCTCTAAATAACGATCCATTAGATCTCTATTGTTAACTGCTGTAGCTTCCTCAACAGACATTCTATTAGGCTCAGGCATACCTGTCATAGTACGGATATCATCAGGATTAGCAGTCTTAAGATACTCATCCATTTGCTGTCTTTCTCTTACAGCTCTTTCTTCTTCCGTTATAACACCAGCACCTGCCATAGCTTCTAGTTCAGCAGGATTGGCAGTCTTAAGATACTCATCCATCATTGCTCTTTGATTTACAGCATCTATCTCTTCTTGACTCATAGGTTGATTACCCATAGTACTAGGATTACCAGTCATACCAATGATATCAATAAGAGGTGCATCTTTAAGACGCTGATCCATTAGCTGTCTAGCTCTAACGGCATCGTACTCTTCTTGATTTAGTCGAGCAAGTGCTTCTATAGCCGCAGGAGGGATTTCACCACCATATTGCATAGGAGGTACTGGACCACCTTGATATTTATACTGAACTTTAGAATCTGCATGTGACTTAGTTTTATCATCTAAATAAGGCTCTATCGCTAACTCCATTGCAGTTCCCGCCGCTATAGCCCTTAATGCTTCTATTGCTGGTACAGTTTTAACCATACCATCTATAGTCTTAATGGTCTTATAGGCACCTAAAGAATTACCCATTATCTCACCAAGAGTGTGCATCTCTGGTTCATGTTTAGCATAATAACCATCATCTATTGGATTTTGAACAGATGCTATAGCCCTTTGAGCTTTAATATATTCATCATCATCTCTAACTCCTACTGCATTAAGAGCATAATTCCCGCCATGCCCAAGATAACGTAAGATATCGACAGGGACATTTGATATACCTGTACCATAGGCTTTAAGACGATTTCCAAAAGATGATTCATATACATCTCCTCCACTTGCCGCATACTGAGGCATAGGTAAACCATTTGGTCCAGCCATAACATCCATAGAGTTAACTACATTCTGTCCTGTAGCACCCCTAATTGGATCCATTACACCTAAACCACCAGCCATACCATTCATCATATTGCCTTGAGCAGCTATATGACCACCCATATTAGCGTATTGAGGAATAGTACCACCTTGAGCAGCTTGCATAGCTTGCCCTTGATTGTTCATAGCTTCAATCTGAGGCTTAAACATACGAGTAGCTTCAGCATTCATTACAAACTCTCCCGGAGTTAACCATGCAGGTACAGTATCAGTACCTACAGGAATTCCGGGATGATCTCCCATAGGAGGTACATCAAACTCAAAGGACATGCTATTTCCATAGCGATCCTTCTGAGTGTATTTTTTAATGTTGTTCATCACTTCTCCTTACGGGCTACTGTTAAACCTTTTACTATGAAAGAAGCAATACGCCAGTAAAAGTTAGCTTTAGACTTCCAATCTTTCTTAAGACCTCTACCTGTTTTAACAAAGTCTTTGAACTCTTGATATACACTTTCAGCAGTACCATTATTAATGTGTTGCATACCAGTGTAGCGATAACCTCTACGGAATGCTTCACCCCACCAAGTATTATGGAATGTCTTAATACAATAGAGTTCAGCAGTAGCTTTCTCTCTTAAAGTAAATCCACCTGTCATAACACCATGAGTAGCTATTACACATCCACCACCGCCACCACCGCTAGAGGATGAGCCAGTATTAGAGTTAGTAATAGCTTTACCAGTACGAGAGTTAGTAATAGCTTCACCAGTACGAGAGTTAGTTATTACATTAGAAGCGTTTATAGTAGGAACATCTCCACTTGGGCCACTACCATAGTTAGCAGTAAAATCATTAGGGTCAAAGTCAAAGTTAGGCTTATATGTAGAACCACTAGATGTAGTAACAGATGGGCCAACATATACAGGAGACTTACCAGTAGATGAAACTATAGCTGCTCTTTCAGATGGAGTAAGACTCGAAGAACCTTGTGATTGATTCTTAGCAATAGCAGCTTGTGCTTGTTTATCAATACGAGATTTAATTTCAGCAGTAGTACCAGATGTAGATACACCTGCCTTCTTAGCATCACGAACAGCTGCATTATAGTTAGTCTCAGCATTAGCTACAGTCATTTGTGCTTCTGCTAAGGTCTGACCTTCAATATCTACGCCATATTTATTTGCTTTATCGTAAGCTGCTTGAGCTATTGGTAATTGTGCTTGAAGAGTTTTACGATCATCACTTGATGGTTGAATACCTATAGTATTAAACTTACTAGTAACCTCCTCAAACTCTTTCTGCTCTTGTGCTTCGTAGGTCTGTTGCATACGATTGAGATCTACACGCTGTTCAGCAGTCATGTATTGAGGGTCTATGTTATTGAGATCACTATTAGCAATAGCACTCTGCATTTCATCAGCAGTCATATTAGACATATCAACATCAGCTATAGCACTATTAAATCCAGAGGTAGCTCCAAGAGTTCCCCTAGCACTACTAAGATCTGTAATAGGAACACCTACATTAAACCCTGCAGCTCTTGCTATAGCTGGATCCATCTGACCATAACCATAACCTAGAGATACTTTGTCACCATATTTATTGATACCTACATTGCTACCAGTAGCTCCACCAGATATATCAGTAGGACTTCCATCACTACCTGAGAATGCACCTACGTCAAACGAACCAGCATTAGTCAATACCTTACCAACATTAGGGATGTCAGTCTCAGAGTTATTTAGGAGCAAGTTGCTTGCACCTGTAGCAAGAATACCTCCCGGCATCCACCAAGGAATTTGACCTAGGTCATATCCAAGTTGTGTTCGCGAGTTAGAGTAACCTTTATCGTTACCCATCCACACACCGTCAGGGTCATTGCCAGCCATCATACCGTCACCAGCAATATTGAAGTTACCGGGAGCCCATTTATCATCACGGTTAACCATGATACCCGAATAAGTTTCATTTTGAGGGTCAACTACAGTCCACGTACCAGTATCTCTTTGAATACCTGTGTAGACATCTGATAAACCTGCATCTGAAGATATAAACCTAACAGCTGATCTATCCGTAGATCCATACCAAGGAGGATTTACTTCTGTTGTTCCTGAAGATGAAGAAATAGGGACACTAGGGACAGCACCAGTTTGTGCTAATATAGGATCACTAGTAGGTGCTGGAGTAGTAGTAGTAACAGGAGTATCTAAGTATCCATCACCTAAAGGATCTTCCTGTGCTAGTTGTCTAAAACCAAACTCACCTAAATTACTAATAACACTAGTATCTCTATCAGTACTATCAGTCCATCCATAAGCATCATAGGCATTACCATTAGGTGCAGCTTGAGCTAACTGAGGAACACCACCATCTACTGTACTGGGTACACTAGCAGCGGGTTGTTGTGCTTGTACCCCTGCTTCATAGTTAATAGGAGCAGACAAAGGGTCTTGCATACCAAGAGTACCCTGAGCAGGGGCGGGTATTTTATTACCCATATAGCGACTACCATAGCGAGGGCTATATACATAATTGGGGTTATAATTTGGCATGGTTACTCCTTACTTAGGATTCAAAGGTGATACGAAGTTTACATTAAACTCATCACTTACTTCACCACCCATAGATTTATACTTGATACCTGCTAGTGGACCAACTAGTCCTCCCTCAGAGAACAAGCCAAACATTTTAGCCCCTAACAGACCTGCACCAATCCAAGGCATAGCAGCACCTAGACCAGCCATAGCGCCAGCTCCAGCAGCACCTGTTGTACTTGCACCTAATGCATTAGCAGTTAAACCAGCAGCACCTTCTAATCCAGCATTCTGTGCAGCTAACATAGCAGCTTGAGATCCGGGAGCTATTGAAGCACCTCCCATAGCACCAGACATACCCATAGTAGCGGGTAAATTACTAACGTATCCCATAGCTTCCTTAGCTAATGGGGCACCATATTCCATAGCCTTTTGTCCACCCATTTCAACGCCTTTAGACATAGCCATTTGTTTAGCCATATCCACTACACCCTGCTCTTCTTGAGGAAAGACAGCGTGTTGGGGTAATTGGTTAAACTGAGTACCCTGTTGAGGAGCCATTGGACCAGCTGCTAAACCTTTTCTATTAGGATTACCTACGTACATTATGCTTTACCTCCTCCAGTCTGAGTAGTAGTACTAGTCTGAGGAGCAAAAGGACTGATAAGACTAGCAACTCTCTGTTGCCTAGTGTAAGGGGCATCTAACTCTCTTTGTTTCTGCTCTTGTAGTAATGTGCCTACATCACGCATAGATTGAGCACCAGCTTCTGCTTTCTGCTGTCTACCCTGTTGGATCTGATAAGCCATATCAGCCATAGCTGCTTGCTGCGCTCTATCAGCTCTAGCAGAACCTTGAGCACCTTGTCTACCGTAATCATAAGCACCTTGAGCATTCTGTAGAGTACGCTGTACGTTAGCTTCATCGTTATAAATGCCTTCAGCAGACATAGCTTGATTAGCTAAAATCTTCTGAGCTTTAAGCGCTTCTAATTGTTCAGGAGAAAGAGATGCTACAGTATCATTAGGATCTTTTGATCCAGCAAAGAAACTATTTGTAATTTCTTTTAAAACAGGAGAAGCATATTCATCATACCATTCTTTCTCAATACCTGAAGTAGTAGTAGATGTCTGTTCACCACCACCACCTTTAGCTAGTACCCAAGGTTCTTCGCCTCTAAGTTTACGAGCCATAGAAAATATATTCATTTAGAAACCTCTATCTCTTTGGCACATACAGCATATACTTGCTTGTACCCAAATTTCTTTAATACTCTAGGCCACCCTAGGCGACCCCAAATAGTAACGTACTTACAGCCTAAAACTTTAGCATAATCTTCTACATATTCTAAACCTTCCTTAGCCCATACGTCTAAGCTATCTCCAGCTGTAGTAACTATCTGAAGTTGTTTCTGTCTATTGAAGGTATTGATTCTAAGCATACCAAAGCTAAGGGAGTTATCTGTATCATCTATAGCCTCTAAACATTCATATTGACCATTCATAGCCCCTACAAACATATCCATAGATGATACTTCACCTATACCATGATCTATCGCTTTATCAATGAATGGTTTAATCTCTGACCATCTAAGTGCTAACTCTTCTGAAGATAAAGATCTGATCATAGTATTTCCTTTAGTTTAAATGAGGTCTTCTCTTAACTATGCGGCTAGATATAAATCAATGAGATATTTAGATGCATGGTTAAGGGGGGTTCCCCCTCCCCCTTTAAATATCTTATTAATAATTAATTATTAATAATATATTAAGATATACTTTAAGGTATATTAAGGGATACCTTAAGGGTCTCTATAGTCCTTTTAGTCCATCCTTTACCATAGATGTTAAAAGTTACTAATGATGTATAATACTCTAATCTTCTTAAAGTGTATCTAGTAGCTAATTCTTTATCATCTTTCTTTCTTACCTCACCAAGAGTTATATCTCCTATGATACCATCTCTCTTGGTTCCTACTACTTCTTGTAACATCTTTATAGCTCTTCTTACTCCAGCATTTACTGCCATATCAAAGACTACCAATGCTACACTAGGTGGTAAGTCATCTCCCTTAACCCTATCCCAATAGTCTTCCTTATATATCCCCTTAGCTTCATCTTCACTAAGCTTACTGATATTTAAGTCAGGATAAGCCCTTTTAGAGATACCATAGTTAGTCTCTCCTCCGGGATCTCTAGGGTCATTAACATACCCACCTTCATGCTTTAAGATTAACGCTACACTCTTGTCAAAGATTGTCATTGTACTGTCCTTTTCTCTATCAACTCTCCGTCATAGAGTTTAGTTAGTACTTTCCCTGTATCACATTCATGTCTAGAGTATAACGTTAATTCACTTACTCTAGGCATTACTGACCACCATCCCCAATCATATTGACCTACAGGACGAGATACTACACCAGTAGAATGATAAGCTGTCTCTTGAAACTCTATAGATACTATAGCATCATGGCTAATAGCTATAACTTCCTTAAAAGTGCAATCTCTTTCTTTAGTAAGTCTACCAGCTATTAGAGTATGGTCTTTTTCATATTTTACTTCAGTGATAGAGAAATCACTAACAACAGGGTAAATAATAGGCTCAAGTTGTTTTAGTCCAGCAATACTCCAAATAAATAAAGCTACTATAACTACAACACGAATCATTATATGTAAGTCAGATATGAGTCCTTTCACAAGTCGCTTCACTTGAATACCTCCTTCATTAAGTAATCAATCCCATACATAACAGCAGGTATCGCAATAATACCTGCTAGTACGTTCTTTAATTTTTTACCTAAAGTTAACCACCAGTGATAGTCAGTAAGCATCTCTCTTAAGCCTACTACCTCATTCTCGGTGAGGCTATCGGCTGGCTTTGGTCTCCTTCTTTCCTCACCTTCATAAGACATTATTTACTCCTATTAGTAGTACATATACCCAAGATAGAGAGCAATAGGAAATATCTGTAAGCCTCCTCTTAATTCTTCTTGCCAAGCCCATCTATCTGATTTATCTATAAAGCGTATAGACAAATAAGGAGCTATAAGGAAAGATAAAGTAAAGGAAGCTACAGTAATGTAGGACAAGATAGCATCTTCTTCTATAAACCACAGGAAAGCAGCTACAGGTGTAGCCCACATTAGACCTCTAAACAGTAAGGCTAACTCAAGATTATTCTTAAGTACACCCTTCTGCCATTCTTCTTGAGTCCAACTCTCTTTAGGTCTTTCTGTTAAATAATCACCTAAAGGACTTCCCCATCCCCAAGACTCTCCCAACTTATAAGCTGCAACAAGTCCTAGTAGAATTAAAGGTTCATCATAACCTAATAAAAGCATCATAATAAACCCAAAGAAGATAGAGGCATACCAATCACACTTAAGAAAATAAGTGCCACCAGCGCCTCTAAATCTATCTGCTCCCATCATCCCTAATGTTGCTAATGCTGTCAATAAGTATGATGAGTATTCCATTTATATTTCCTTAGGCCAATTATTGATAGGCGCATTACCCGTAGGATTTCCGTCCTGATCTACTGGCACTGTATGAATCATAATAATGTCTTCAATCGTACCGCATACATAGATTGCTGCTTCGATTGCATCAGACGCTTCACGCACTGCCTGTCGATAGTTCTTTACTTCAGTTGAGACTGGTCTACCCGGCAATTCTACACCTCTAATCACCATCCAATCAGTAGGTTTTAACAGCCCATCAGCTTGCCTCTTTGTTTGTTCCATTAGCTGAGTGCGGAGACCTTTAGTGATTATCTGATTGCCATCTTTATCAAGTACAGGATCACCATTCTCATCAACTGCTGGAACATCATCTAACTCTTTTGGAATTAGATTACCTTGAGCGTCACGACCCCAGTAAAAGCGATTGTCGAATGGAGCAGGATCATCAACCCACACCAAACCTTTAGCTGCTTTCTCTTCATCAGTCCAACGTCCCCAACTAGCAGGGTGTTGGATGCCATCATTGTCTGTCCAGCTTCGGCCCTCTCGGAGCATTCTGCCACTGTATTTATAGCTCATGGTGTTCTCCTATCGAGCGTTAGAGTATTGTGTTGAATTAGTCATATCAGCGCCCCAAACTATACTTCGCTGGCATCTCTGAGAAGGCCATGAATATGTATGTGCCGCCTGATGCGTTTATATTAGTACTACGACATTTAAAACCATTAGATAGCCAATCAAAATGGTCTGTTGAGGCATCTTCAGCATTACTTAAATTAGGGTATAAAACCCTAGTGTCAGCATTCTTGGGACTACGTACTGAATCATACATCCTCCAAGAATCTGTAGTATCAGTCCTCTTAACCATCACAAACGCTGGCCTAAACCCACAGTACACAAATGG
>Ga0209962_1000535_pt1 | contig 10626 bp, 6 predicted proteins | sample SalPonA_C_H2O_MG_FD_185722 | JGI IMG/M metagenome (GOLD analysis project Ga0209962, IMG submission 185722) | Water microbial communities from South San Francisco under conditions of wetland restoration - Salt Pond MetaG R2A_C_H2O_MG (SPAdes)... | ecosystem: Environmental > Aquatic > Non-marine... | reverse complement strand
AGCGCGCGCACCGTGTCGCGATCAGCGCGATAAGGACTAATAAAGCTACTTAGTGTCACTAGCCCCGCGTCGACAAATAATTTGGAAATTTCGCCGATACGACGGATGTTTTCGGTACGGTCCTCGGCTGAAAAGCCAAGGTTTTTATTGATGCCCAAGCGAACATTGTCGCCATCTAAGCGATAAGACAAAACCCCCATTTGCGATAAAGTACCTTCAAGCTCGACGGCGACGGTACTTTTCCCGCTGCCTGAAAGGCCGGTAAACCAAAGGGTAGCACCTTTATGTCCCAGCAGTTTGGCGCGATGTTCGCGGGTAATATCACTTTCGTGCCAGTGCACATTGGTGGCTTTTTGCTCAGCCATGGCGAATTCCTCTTGCGTGTTTAATTTGATAAGCAGCTTAACGACTATTAATTAAAAGAAAAACAGGATAATATCGATAATCACTACAGGATTAATCGATAGTATATGCGATATACACTCCGACAGTTACAAATTTTTTGCGAAATTGCTCGCCATCAGAATGTATCGCGTGCCGCTCAACGTTTACACGTGTCCCAGTCAGCCGCCAGTGAAGCTTTGCACAATCTTGAAAAAGCCTTTGATCTTAAACTTTTTGATAGGGTGGGGAATCGGCTTCAGCTCAATGTTCATGGTGAGAGAGTTTTGCGTGAGGCGGATAGGGTGCTTGCTGAGGCTCAAGGCTTTGAAAATCGCTTGTTGGGTATCAATCCAGTGCCGGATATATTAGTTGGAGCAAGTTTTACTATTGGTAATCATTTGGCCACTAAAATAATGGCGCACTATTTAGAGCAGCAGCCAGAGGCTAATGTCTCACTAGATATTGCAAGTACACCGGCGATTATTGAGCAGTTGGTCGAAGGCCGAATTGATTTGGGTATGATTGAATGGCCTCTTAATCATCCTGATGTGCAGTTAATTCCCTGGCGGGAGGACGAGCTCGTGATATTTTCTGCCGCCGATCATCCCTTCGCTAGGCGAGGAGTACTGAGCAGGGAAGATATATTATCTGCTCGGTGGATCGTGCGAGAGGAAAATGCAGGCCTGCGGAGAGGTTTTGATATGGCGTTGGCCGAATATAGCGATTCTTTGAATATTTTCCTGGAGCTACGTCACAATGAAGCCATAAAAACAGCCGTACTTTCTGGGTTGGGAGTGGGTTGTTTGTCTCGCATGGTGGTCGCTAGGGATTTTGAACGTGGAGATCTTGTTCCGCTGTCAATTCCAGGAACAAATATGCGGCGTCAATTTTACTTTGCCGTTCAAAAAAATGCCGCCCCCTCTATGGCCAGAGATCTTTGGATGGATCTTTGCCAAGCGGCGGCGTTGTCGTAAATGGCACTTGTGTTTGGGCTTATTTTTATTGGACAAATATCGACCGTTCGCGTACAATGCCTTCCCACTTTAGGTCGCCTCTAAGGCTTTGGTTCAGTTAGACTTTTTGTCTATTTGAAGCCAAGACCATATACATTCATTCGATTTGCGAAAGCGAGATGAGGCCCTCTTCATCTCGCTTTTTTACGAGTGATATTCATTAATCTTCTTTGACTGGAGAGTTAACTTTGACCCAGCCCGCAATTCTCGTTCTTGAAGATGGCAGTATTTTTCGCGGAGTCTCGATTGGCTGCGAAGGTGAATCTGTTGGTGAAGTTGTTTTCAATACAGCGATGACAGGTTACCAAGAAATTCTGACTGACCCCTCTTACTCTAAGCAAATCGTCACGCTTACTTATCCTCACATTGGTAATACTGGCGTCAATAATGAAGATATTGAATCTAACTTTGTTCGTGTGGCGGGTTTAGTTATCCGTGACCTACCATTGTTGGCCTCAAGTTTTCGAAATGAACAAAGCCTCGACAGTTATTTGCGCGAGAAAAATATCTTAGGTATCGCCGATATCGATACACGACGCTTGACCCGAATCTTGCGTGAAAAGGGTGCCCAAAACGGCTGCATCATGGCAGGTTCCGTGATCAATGAGGCGCGAGCGCTGGAGTTGGCGCAAGGTTTTGCCGGTCTTAAAGGTATGGATCTAGCTCAAGAGGTCACGACCAGTGAAAGTTATCAATGGCGACAAGCAAGCTGGGAGCTTGGCGCAGGGTATAGCGATCGTGACGATGCTGATCTGCCTTTCCATGTGGTGGCATACGACTACGGCGTAAAACTCAATATTTTGCGTATGCTGGTTGATCGTGGCTGTCGAGTGACCGTGGTGAATGCCAAGACACCTGCATCAGAGGTGTTGGCGATGAATCCTGATGGTGTTTTCTTGTCCAATGGACCGGGTGATCCAGAGCCTTGTGACTACGCTATTGCTAACATCCAGCAAGTGTTGACGACCGATATCCCCGTATTTGGAATCTGCTTAGGCCACCAATTATTAGGTTTGGCGAGCGGCGCTAAAACCGTCAAGATGAAGTTTGGTCACCACGGTGCTAACCACCCCGTGCAAAATGTTGACGATGGCACGGTGATGATAACGAGCCAGAACCATGGCTTTGCTGTTGATGAGAGTAGCCTTCCTGAGTGCTTGCGTGTGACGCATAAATCGCTATTTGACGGATCTTTGCAGGGCATCCATCGCACTGATAAGCCAGCGTTTAGCTTTCAGGGGCACCCTGAAGCAAGCCCGGGACCGCACGATGTAGCGCCATTGTTTGATCACTTCATTGAATTGATGCAAGCAGCTAAATAATACGCGTAGAGATTGACGTCAGCTTTGCTGACATGACGACTTGGACTGAGATTCATGCCAAAAAGAACCGACATTAAAAGTATTTTGATCCTAGGCGCTGGGCCCATTGTTATCGGCCAAGCCTGTGAGTTTGACTACTCGGGTGCTCAAGCTTGTAAAGCTCTGCGCGAAGAGGGTTATCGAGTGATTCTTGTCAATTCGAACCCCGCAACAATTATGACTGACCCTGTGATGGCTGATGCTACCTACATCGAGCCGGTGGTGTGGAGTACGGTCGAAAAAATTATTGAGAAAGAACGCCCCGATGCTATTTTGCCGACTATGGGTGGCCAAACAGCACTCAACTGTGCCTTGGACTTGGCTCGTGAAGGCGTGCTTGATAAATACAATGTCGAGTTGATTGGTGCGACTGCAGACGCCATCGATAAAGCCGAAGATCGCGAACGATTTGATACTGCAATGAAATCTATCGGTTTGGAATGTCCACGTGCGGGTATCGCGCACAGCATGGAAGAGGCCTTTGAGGTTCTCGATAGCATTGGTTTTCCATGTATTATTCGTCCTTCGTTTACTATGGGTGGTTCTGGCGGTGGTATTGCATACAATCGCGAAGAATTTGAAGAAATTTGTACCCGTGGCTTAGACCTTTCCCCCACAAATGAACTGTTGATCGATGAATCTTTGATCGGTTGGAAAGAGTTCGAAATGGAAGTTGTCCGTGATAAGAACGACAACTGCATTATTGTGTGTGCCATTGAAAACTTTGACCCCATGGGCGTGCATACTGGAGACTCCATTACCGTTGCTCCTGCACAGACTCTGACGGATAAAGAATATCAAATCCTGCGCAACGCATCGCTGGCAGTACTGCGAGAAATCGGTGTTGAAACTGGGGGTTCAAACGTTCAGTTTGGCCAATGTCCAAATACCGGACGCTTGGTTGTTATTGAAATGAACCCACGAGTGAGCCGTTCATCTGCCCTGGCCTCTAAGGCAACTGGTTTCCCCATTGCTAAGGTAGCAGCCAAATTGGCCGTAGGGTACACCCTCGATGAATTGCAAAACGATATTACAGGTGGTGCTACACCGGCTTCATTTGAACCCGCCATCGATTACGTCGTGACCAAAATTCCCCGTTTTACTTTTGAAAAATTCCCTGCGGCTGACTCGCGCTTAACTACCCAGATGAAGTCAGTGGGTGAAGTGATGGCGATTGGTCGCACATTCCAAGAGTCGGTTCAGAAAGCCTTGCGCGGACTAGAAGTAGGTCGTACTGGTTTTGATCCGCTGTTGGACTTGAATGCTGAAGATGCAGAACAGACGCTGATCGGTGAGTTGAAGACTCCCCGTGCAGATCGCATTTGGTATGTGGCTGATGCCTTCCGTATGGGTATGAGCTTGGATCAAGTCTTTGAGTACACCAAAATTGATCGATGGTTCTTGGTGCAAATCGAAGATATCGTTAAGAGCGAGATGGCCATTGCGGGTAAATCATTACAGCAAATCGAACGCGACACCATGTTCCGCCTGAAACGCAAAGGTTTTTCTGATCAGCGTTTGGCTGATATTTTGGCCACTAGCCAAGACGAAGTTCGCGCTCATCGCCAGAATCAAGGCATTCGTCCGGTTTATAAGCGTGTTGATACGTGTGCGGCTGAATTTTCTACTAGCACAGCGTATATGTATTCAACCTACGAAGAAGAGTGTGAAGCCCAACCTACGCAACGCGATAAAATTTTAGTATTGGGCGGTGGTCCTAACCGTATTGGTCAAGGTATTGAATTTGACTACTGCTGTGTGCATGCAGCCTTAGCTATGCGTGAAGATGGTTACGAGACTATTATGGTCAACTGTAACCCAGAGACCGTTTCGACCGACTATGATACCTCGGATCGCCTTTACTTTGAGCCGGTAACGCTTGAAGACGTATTGGAAATTGTCGCCGTTGAGCAACCCAAGGGAGTTATCGTTCAGTTTGGTGGTCAAACACCCTTGAAGCTAGCACGCGACCTTGAAAAAGCGGGTGTTCCCATCATAGGTACAACACCTGATGCAATCGATCGCGCTGAAGATCGCGAGCGCTTCCAAAAAATGATCCAAAAATTAGGTCTACTTCAGCCGCCTAATACAACCGTTCGTTCGATTGATGAAGCGGTTGCCGCGGCTGAATCGATTGGCTACCCCTTAGTTGTTCGCCCATCTTACGTATTGGGTGGTCGAGCAATGGAAATTGTTTACAACGAGCGCGAATTGTTGCGTTACATGAATACTGCGGTATCGGTGTCTAACGATTCCCCGGTGTTACTTGATCGTTTCTTGAGCGCAGCCATCGAAGTCGATATTGACGCGGTGTCAGATGGTCAACATGTTGTTATCGGTGCCATCATGCAACACATTGAGCAATGTGGTGTACACTCTGGTGATTCAGCTTGTTCATTGCCTCCTTATAATTTGGCGAGTGATGTACAAGATCAAATGCGCGACATGGTGAAGCGCATGGCGACGGAGTTAGGTGTTGTAGGCTTGATGAATGTGCAGCTGGCATATCAAGGCGGCGAAATCTATGTGATTGAAGTCAACCCTCGCGCTTCTCGCACAGTGCCCTTTGTGTCCAAATGCATCGGTCAGTCGCTTGCCAAAATTGCAGCTCGATGCCAAGCCGGTGTGACCCTTGAAGAGCAAAACTTTACCGATGAGATTGTCCCTCCTTACTACAGTGTTAAAGAGGCGATCTTCCCCTTCAATAAATTCCCCGGTGTCGACCCTATTCTCGGTCCAGAAATGAAATCAACCGGCGAAGTGATGGGTGTGGGTGATTCATTCGCTGAAGCATTCGCCAAAGCGAATAAAGGCTCTGGTGAAGTTGCCCCCAAAACTGGCACGGCGTTTTTGTCCGTCCGCGACGCCGATAAAGAGGGCATTGCTCAGGTCGCGCGTGAATTGTTAGAGCAGGGCTACAGCCGTATTTTGGCAACCAGTGGTACGGCCAAGTATTTGAATGATGCCGGTATTCCCGCGCAGCATATCAACAAGTTCCAAGAGGGGCGCCCGCATATTATTGATGCTTTGAAAAATAATGAGATCGATCTCATCGTCAATACGACCGAGGGCACTAAAGCCATTGCTGATTCAGCCGCCATTCGTTATACAGCTCAACAGCACAAGGTGTTTTATACCACCACATTGGCAGCCGGTTTTGCTGTCTGTGAAGCTTTGAAGTTTGGCGATGAGCGCACGGTTCGTCGCTTACAAGACTTACATAATCTGGGAGTCGCTAAATAATGCCAATTCCAATGACCGTTGACGGTGAGCGCTTACTTCGTGAAGAGCTCAACCGCTTAAAGACTATTGATCGTCCGCGTATTATTGCGGCTATCGCTGAAGCGAGAGAGCACGGTGACCTTAAGGAAAACGCTGAATACCATGCCGCCCGTGAGCAGCAAGGTTTTTGTGAGGGCCGTATTCAAGAGATTGAAGGTAAATTAGCAGATTGTCGGGTCATTGATGTCAAGGCGTTGCCCCATACGGGTAAAGTCATCTTTGGTGTGACGGTGAAACTACTCAACCTCGATACCGATGAGGGTAAAACCTACCAAATCGTAGGTGATGACGAAGCCGATATTAAGCAGAACAAAATCTCTGTCAGTTCTCCTATTGCTCGAGCACTCATCGGCAAGGAAGAGGGTGAAGTGGTCTTAGTCAAAACCCCCGGTGGCGATGTGGAATATGAAATAGAAGAAGTTCTTCATCTATAATGAAAGCGGGCATTGCCCGCTTTTTTTTGGCTGCAAGGAATCGCCGTGCTTGATCATTTAAAACGTTTCACTCAATTAGCTTCCCAGCATGAAATACGAGCGCGTGCTGCGGCATTAGCGTTTACTAGTCTGTTTGCCATTGTTCCGATTATGACCTTGGCTTACACCGTGCTCAGTTTGGTCCCTCAGCTCGCTGGTACTGAACAGCAATTAGAAAACTTTATATTTTCTCATTTTATTCCTGAATCGGGGCAAGAGATTCGATCTTACTTGAGTAGTTTTAGTGCGCAGGCACAAAGTCTAACTATTCCGGGCTTGATTGCTCTTTTGGTGACAGGATATCTACTGATTAAAAACATAGAGCAGTCCTTTAATCATATTTGGCAGCAAGATGCAGGGCGGAGAACGTGGCTAAGTGTTTTGATTTACTGGGGAATTATTCTTTTTGGGCCGCTCACTTTGGCAGCTTTGAGCGTGGCTGCAACTTATATCCTTTCTTTGAGCGTCATCTTTGAGCCGTTGGGCCTGGTTGATCTGCGTATCTATGCTCTGAAATTGGCACCTCTGGTCATTTCAGGTGGACTCATCGCCCTTGCTTACTGGGCACTACCAAACACTAAAGTTGGGTTTAAAAATGCATTGATTGGCGGTATTTGCGTTTCGCTGTTGTTGTTAGGTGGCGTAAAATTATTTGCAACTATTATGACCTATACCAGCTACCAATTGGTGTATGGAACCTTTGTTTCGATTCCGTTGTTTTTGCTTTGGCTGTATATCGGATGGTTCTTGTTGTTGTTAGGTGCAGTGTTGGTTTGCTACTTGGATCAATTGGAGTAATTATTGAACATGTCTATTAGTCATTTGGCGCCGCAATCGTTGTGGAAGCATTTTCAGGCACTTTGTGATCGTCCTCGGCCATCAAAGCATGAAGGCTTGGTGATTGAATATTTACGTGATTTTGCAGAACAGCACCAATTAACTTTTTTGCAAGACGAGGTAGGTAATGTCGTCATCAAAAAGGCGGCTAGTGCGGGTATGGAAAAGGCTCGAACTATTGCCATGCAGTGCCATATTGATATGGTCCCGCAGAAACGCAACGATATTGAACACGATTTTACGTGTGATCCCATTCGACCAGTGATCGATGGTGAAATTGTCCGTGCTCAAGGCACTACGCTTGGTGCGGATAATGGCATTGGGGTTGCAGCTATGCTGGCTGTTATGGAGTCAGCTGATATCATCCACGGACCGCTAGAGGCATTGTTTACCGTTGACGAAGAAGCCGGTATGTCCGGTGCAAAAGGTCTTAATAGCCAAATACTGGAAGCTGATATTCTGTTTAACCTAGATTCAGAAGATGAAGGCGAGCTCTATGTAGGATGTGCTGGTGGGGTGGATGTAACACTCGACTGCCCAGTGGCTACATTGCCTTGCTTCGGAGATATGGCGGCAGTCGAGTTGCACATTTCAGGGTTGAGAGGTGGGCATTCTGGTATCGATATCCACCTTGGTCGCGCAAATGCCAATATTCTTATGGCGCGACTGTTGCTTGATTTGCGAGCAAGATTTGATATCTACGTGACAGACATAGTCGGTGGTACTTTGCGCAATGCAATCCCGCGCGATGCACGAGCAAACATTGTGTTGTCTCCACAGCGAGTGCAAGATATTAAACAGTACGCGGCAGACTTTTTAGCCCGACAGCAGGCCGCTTTTGAAGGCATTGAAGCAGGCTTGAATATTACCTGCAATGTGGCGTTAGTCGCCGAAAGATACTTCGATCCAGGTCAGTGTGATAGCCTGTTGGAAGCTATTTTAGCCACTCCCAATGGTGTATTAGAGCGCCATCCGCAGCATCACGACATTATTCAAACCTCAAGTAACTTGGCGATCATTAAATGCTTGCCCGGTGGTATTGAAGTGCAGTGCTTGGTGCGCTCAGCGGAAAACACCGCCAAGTATCGAGCCGGTCGTGAGATTGCCGCAGTCTATGATGCATTGTCACCTGCGGTGTCAGTAGACGGAGCTTACTCGGGCTGGAGTCCTAATATGGATTCTCCTGTATTGGCGGCAATGTCTGCTTTGTACGAGCGAGATTTTGGCGCCATTCCAGAGGTTAAAGTCATCCACGCAGGATTAGAGTGCGGAATTTTAGGCGGCATATACCCTCACATGGATATGATTTCTTTTGGTCCGACCATACGCTGTGCTCATTCGCCCGATGAATATGTTGAGATTGAGTCTGTGGCAAGATTCTGGCAGTACTTACGTACGTCCCTCTCCGAGGTTGCCAAGGTGGCTTGATAATTCAAAGTGATTTAACCCTATGAAAAAACTTAATGGGCAGATGTAGACTAAGTTTTCTAATGCTAATCAGCCTTATAGGTATACACTTGAACTAAAGAAACCGCCGCGAGGCGGTTTCTTTTTTTGTGCATATATATAGCGTATCCTTTTATGGGTAATGCAGCGATTCTTAGCGTGTACTAATAGCAGCTAAGACCAATGTTGCATGGAATCTGAAACTAGATTTGACAGTATCAATTAACCTCTTATTAGGACGTTGCTAAGGCCGAATGAATATACCCACCCGAATAGCCAATCTGGGTAGCGACATGTATCCCACGCTACTGGCAGTTTTAGTTTTGACGCTATTGGGGGGGCTTGGTAGCTATTTTCCGCTGGATTTAGGCAATCACATCAGCCTACATTTCGGTCATTTAGGTTATTTACTAGCGGCAAGTTTATTTCATCCATTCATCGCCCTTTGTATTGCTGCACTAAGCTTGCTACCTGGCCTATTGGCTGATTGGCCAATGTGGATTTTAGCGCTTTATTTTTTCGAAGCTGCTTGGGTCAGTGTATTAAGGACTCGCTGTTGGCCGATATTAATTTCTAGTGCGACATATTGGTTAGTGTTTGTTTTACCGGTATTACTGGTTGTTAATCGTGGGCAGTTTTCTGGTGAGTTTGGGCTTGAATGCCTACAGATGATGATCAACGGACTATTGATGGCCTCTGTCACGCAATTAATCGTCGATGGTTTTCAGTTGAATCGTGCAAATAATGTTTTATTGCAGCTTCCTTTGTTGCCGCAAAGTTTGAAAGCGGTCTTGCTGAGAGGCTTGCTTGCCTTTGCTGTTTTCCTCGTGTTGGTGGTGGGTTTAGCCTTAAATATTAATTTTGAAAATCGCGATCAAGAACGCCAACAACGACATATGTTACAGGACGCGGAATTATTGGGGGCGATACTCGAAGAATTCTTAAATGAGCATCTTCAAGTGCTCAATAATATGGCAAATAAGATTGGGCAATTGGACGCCGACGATGCGGCAAAATTACTGCTTAATATTCAAAGTAGTCGCTCAGGGTTTGTAACGATGTTATACGCCGATGCGCGCGGTCGTATATTACTAGCGGCGCCAGAAGATGCCCTGCTTGCCACGAATGAAAATAAACTATCCATTATTGATCGCGACTATTTTAAGACCCCGGTTAACGAAAAGCGCCCGTTTATTTCAGAGCCCTTTGAAGGTCGTGGATTTGGTAACGATATTATTGTGGCGATGAGTGTGCCAGTTTTTGATAACAGAAAAAATGTGATTGGCGTGCTTGAAGGTTCTTTGCAATTAGAAAAAGTGGGTATTTTTCGGCAGTTCGACTCAAGCACTGAAAACGAAAGATTTGTTATCGTTGATAGTCGCCAGCGTGTTGTTTTGGCAAGCAATGGGTTTGAGCTGTCTCTCCTGGATAGATTTGAGTTGACGCAGTATTCCAATACCCAAGGATGGGTGTTGTCGGAGGATATTATCTATTCCATGGCCGGCGCAGAGTTATCAAATGGTTGGACAGTCTATGTATTGCATCCTAACAATGTCATTCTAGACAACATTTTGAAGCACTTTTCAATCTTGATTCTGACGCTAGGGTTCGTGATCTTGCTTGCATTGTTATTGAATTGGGGCTTGGCTATGGCGTTGGGCCGTCCAATAGAGAAATTGGTCGATTACATCAGTAGTGGTGGAGGTCAAAGCCTCTCAGATAATGAGTTTGCTATCAAAGAAATCAATTTATTGGTCAAGAGTTACAAGCAAGACGAGCATGCCAAACAAGCCCAAAGAGAAATGCTAGAAGAAAATGTGCAACGCAGAA
>Ga0209962_1000531_pt1 | contig 10694 bp, 9 predicted proteins | sample SalPonA_C_H2O_MG_FD_185722 | JGI IMG/M metagenome (GOLD analysis project Ga0209962, IMG submission 185722) | Water microbial communities from South San Francisco under conditions of wetland restoration - Salt Pond MetaG R2A_C_H2O_MG (SPAdes)... | ecosystem: Environmental > Aquatic > Non-marine... | reverse complement strand
TATGCGCTGACGCCGGGCTTAGCTGCTGCAACCCTGATGCTGCTGTTAGACGGACAAAAGCCGACCCCGCAGCTGAGTCAAGAGGGTTTGATGGTGGTATACGGTTCGGTTTCGGCGCTCTTCTTAGTCTTGGGTATCGCAGAGGCTCTTATCGTAAAACGTAGGCCGTCCGCGATCGGTGATGTTGTTTAGATAGCGACAGTTGCTTGAGCACCGCTCAGCTCAATCTAGCCAATCGAGTCAAGATGGGAGTCTAGACGGTTGAAGGCGAGAATGCTTTGGACAGTTGGCGAACAATCAATCAATTGGATAGTCTGATCCCGTGCGGCTAGATGCCTCTTTATTAGTAGCATCAAGCCCAAGAACGCACCGTCAATATGAGAGACCTCGCTGCATTTGAGTCTGAAAGGTCTGCCCAGTGATAAATGTTGAATAACGCTTGTTCTCAGCTCATCGAGATTATTGAAACTGTAAGCTCCCTGCAATTTGATGCTGATTTGATCCTCGAGAATCTGCACTTGGTGCACTGCGTTGGTATGCTGTCGTGCATCCATGTTTGCAAGGTAGCGGCTGTAGGGCAGAACAGATTCTCGTAAGATGCGTATAAACGCTAGGCCATCATGCCAATAGCGCTGCATAAGTGAGCGCTCTTCCCAGATTCTCCATGCCCACTCAAGCCCGGTTTTCTGCATCCACAAAGGCGCTCTGTTGACCGTGCCGGCTACAAAATTAACAACTGCGCCTAGGTGGGTGAGTATGGGAGCATTTAGGCGTTCACGGTTGAACTCAATCCAGGCCTGGCCGCGTTTTGCGCCCAGTGCAACGACAACCATATCAGCCTCACTCTCATTGATCTGATCAATAACATGTTGCGGGCTCATCTCTTCAACGCTACCAAAACCTGGGCTGAAGAAACCAACCACTTCCATCGCAGAATCTTCAAGAGCAATTTTCTTGAATGCTTCAGCTGCAACCCCATCTGGTCCGCCGAAGAATACGATTCTCAACTTTCGCTGTTTGCGACGCGCATCTTGGCGCAATGCCTCAAACACGCTGGAGCCAGCGACACGCTCTTTAAGCGGGATGCCTAGTTTCTTTGCGACCCATATAAGAGGCATGCCATCAGCTACGACCCAGTCAGAGTCGATCACCGACTGGCGAAACGCCTGATCACGTGAAGCAGTTATTGCGAAGTTTAGGTTGGGCGTCGTGAAAAAACACTTCTGCCGCGTATCAATGCAGTTCAGCAGGTGTTCGCAGGTAGCCGATTCCGTGGTTGCATCGAAAGGTAGTCCGAGCACGCACCACACATCGCGATTAAGGTCGCGCCGGATATTGTCTAATCTGTATGATTCCATTGGTGCCGTTGTCTGGTGTAGTTCCCTTGCCGGTGTATTCATCGGTGCCTTCTTGCTTAGTAGATTGCTCGTACAGTGACGCGACGGTTATCTTGTCGCCCCTCGCCTGTGCTGTTCTGGGCAACCGGACTGCTCTCGCCAAGCGCCCGTAATGCGGTTTGAGTAATAGGTACACCCATCTCAAGCATGGCTGTTTGAGCACTCCGTGAACGCCGCTCAGATAGACGAATGTTGTATGTATCTGAGTGGTTACTGTCGGTGTGGCCGGTAATAAGAAACAGCGGTTGCTGGTTGAGCGGAAACATCATCACGAAGCTTTGGAGTCGCTCCAGATCTGCGGGGCGGACACGGGCACTGTCGTTGTCAAAGTAGATTACTAGTTCCGGTGATGAAGACGTCATCGCAGGTTGATTTTCCACTTGAGCAATAGGGACTAAGCCTGCAGGTGAACTAGGCAACTGAAGACCAGGCAATGAGTGAGAGAAATAAATTCTCTCAGTGCTCTTTTTTGTGACCTGCACGTTAGAGCAGCCCCCGAGGACAACCGCGATGCCGAGCGTTACGCTAATTGCCGATAGTTTGGTCTTTAATGAGAACATAAACCTCTCAATTCGCTCTTTAGTCAAGTATTACCTAAGAGAAAGAAAGCAAAAGATATGCCAAGAGGGGTGGGCGCTCGTTATAGAGCTCGTTGACAGTGCCAATATGATACCCGAGTTATGATATCGGGCATCCACCTAGAGACCACAGTGGAATTTTCACTCAATCTATTACAGTGTTTGAATGACCTGGGATCGCTCTTGATCAAACTTGCGATATACGCAATTTCATTTCAAATATTCTAGGCTTTGATTGGTGTTCTTCTAATCTGCAGTAGCTGTCGCGGCGTACCAACGCCTCAGAGACATTTTAGATTTATGGAGTTATTCTCTCTTGCCAAAAATCTGCATATTCCCAATCCCTGGCTGCGTTACCTTCCCGGGTACCATCTTCCCGCTGCACGTTTTCGAGCCGCGCTATCGCGAGATGATCCAGCATTGCCTCGATACGGATACACCGGTTGCGATTTGTCATACCCGTAAGGAGCTCAGTGCGGCAAAGCCGACCACAGACCTCAAACAGGCGCTCTCTTCAAATCAAGCGACCTACCAGCCGTTTGATGTCTTCAGCGCCGGGCGTTGCCAGCTAGTGGAGACGCTGGATGATGGGCGCATGGTGCTGAATGTGCATATTGAACAGCGCTATAAACTGGGTAAGCCGGTGCAGATGTTGCCCTATCAGGTGTATGACTGTTTCCCTTTTCTAGACCATCACCCGACTCCGTCAGAGGAGGTTGATAATCTGCTTCTCAAAGAGAAGATTCTGCATCGGCTTGAGGCACTTGCGCATGCTGACCCGCAGTCACGCGAGGCGCTGAGGCAGGTCATGGATTCTGCTGAGTGGCAGCAGATGGGTGGTACGGAGTTTAGTTTCAGGCTCTTCTCTCTGATTCAGTTTGCACCAGAGTTATTGCAGCAGATCCTCGAGATGGACTCGGCTCATCAGCGCCTCTCGAAGACGCTGGAGTGGCTCAATCTCAATTAAGCGGGTATCGCAGTCGGTATTGAGTTGGTCTCTATTTCGAACACGGGGACGCCCATTATCGCTCTCTTCACGCTGCACTGCTTGGCAACATTTTTAAGGATGCTGTGGTACTTCTTGGGTAGGGCATCGGGGATGTTGATGCAGGTAACAAAGCCTGTGAGTTCGCCGGCCTCGTTTTTTTGTTGTTTCAGAGTCAGTGTGATGCCCTCAGTGCATACTCCTTTGCTTTCGCAGTATTGTTGGACGTAGTAGCCGGCGCAGCATCCGATCGATGACATCAGTAGGTCGTAAGGGGAGGGGGCGGTGTCGCTGCCGCCATTTGAAACCGGCTGGTCGGTTGAAATCCTGTGGTTGCCAATTTGAGCGGATACGCGCTTTTCGCCGTCTAGGCTGACCTGTAGTTCCACGGTTATCTCCATTAAGTTAATATTTGACGCCTAAGTTAATTCAACCAGCCTGTTTGCGCGTTGAGTTAGATCACTATTCCCAGTTTTTTGGGTCTTTATACTGCGGCTGATTCGGGCTCAACCCGGAATTTGATCGTTTAACATCAAGGACGCACAGTGGATTCAACCTCTCGTTACTACCAACGCTACGCTAAGGCGCGTTTGCGTGCTCTGGTCTTTATTAGTCTGGCGGTGTTGCTTTTCCCCTTGTCGGTTGCCGCTTCTTTGGTGGCGATTCCAGCCATCGCTGCAGACCTTCAGGCCAATGCGGTGCTTGCAAGCTGGATACCGGCGGCCTTTGTGCTCAGCAGTCTTGTCTGTCAATTGCCCGGTGGACGCCTGGCTGACCTTGTGGGGCTTAAGCGCTCGTTTGTCTGGTCGAGTGTTGCATTTGTGGTGGGTGGTCTTGCAGGGGCATTTGCCCCAAATATTGAGCTGCTATTGGTTTCACGTGTGCTACAGGGAGCGGCAGGTGCGGTGTTGGCGAGTACGGGCATGGCTATCCTCTCAAGGGTTTATGAGTCTAGCGGTCGCGGGCAAGCGCTGGGGTGGATGACTTCAGCGGTCTATCTGGGTATGACCTCGGGGCCGCTTATTGGTGGGGTGTTGGTTGATCTATTTGGTTGGCGCTCGGTCTTTTTCCTGCCTGTTCCCGTAGCCATCGGTGTGGTTCTTTTGGTGAAGCGGGTTCTGCCGGGTGAGTGGATCTCGAGCGAGAGGCATCCGGTCGACTGGGTCGGTTCGCTGATCTTTGCAGCCGCGCTCGCTGCGCTCTTTGTTGGTGCGACTCATTTGGCCGAGGTGCGTGGGGCCGCTACCTTTGCTGCGGGAGCGGCTTTGCTTTATCTCTTTGTCCGCTGGAACAATCGCTCGAATTACCCACTGGTGCGTTTGGATCTTCTGTTACAGAACACCCCGTTTATCCGCTCCGTTACCGCGGCTCTGTTTATGTACGGCAGTCAGTACGGCATCGTGCTGATGATGGCGCTCTATCTGCAATACAATCGTGGTTTGTCTCCAACGGAGGCGGGCCAGCTTATGATGCTGCAGGCGCTTATGATGACCCTTTGTGCGCCGATTGCGGGTCGCCTCTCTGACACACTGGGGCGACGTATCCTCGCCACAACGGGCTCTATAGCCATCGCTGTTGGGCTGCTTTGGCTGACCCAGATGGATGCTCAAATGCCGCTGCTCTATGTCGGGCTAGCAATCATGATGATTGGCACAGGTCACGGACTGTTCTCTACGCCGAACAACTCCTCAGCGCTTGCGACCATACCTGCCGCGCGGGTAGGTATTGGCTCCGCTATTATCAGTCTTGCGCGTCAGGGTGGTCAGTTGATGGGTACGGCGGTCATTTCACTGTTGCTCGCGATCTATTTTGATGGCGCTGCAATTGGTGCGGATGATGCTGAGACCTTTGAGCAGGTGGCTCACATAGCGCTCTATATCTCTACAGGCTTTGCACTTTTTGCGGCTTGGTTCTCCTGGAAGAGAGATCCGGCTCAGTAGTAACGCCACCACCGCTTCGCGATGAATCCCTTATCGGATTTGAATCTATCGATGTGGGATGAACGCGAAGCGGCAGAGACCCAAGGCCTACAGGTTGGGTTATCAGAGCTCTATAATCGGTTCCTCGGGGGCTTTTAGCTCCAGATCGTGCGAAACGATTAGGGTGAGGCGATCGCTCCACTGCTGACGTAGCTCGTTGAGCAAGCCTCTTTGGAGCTCCAGATCCATCCCGGCAAAGGGCTCATCCAAGAGTATGATTTCGGGTTGTTGCAGAAGCAGTCTCGCCAAACCAAGCCTCTTGGTTTCACCGCCCGAGGGCTCCCACTCTCCTTTGCCGATCCAGGTATCCAGTCCGTTAGGTAGTGTCGTTAGCCACTCGTCAAGTTGTGCAATAGTCAGAGCCTGATGAAGCTCTGCATCTGTGTGTTGCCCTTTGAGGTCAAGATTATGGCGCAGGGTGGAGCGTATTAGCTGCACTTTTTGTGGCATGTAGCCAATTGCGCCGGTGGAGCTAGCTCCAAGCTCGAGTTTGCCCGAAAAGTGTGTCAGCTCCCCAGCTAGCAATCTTATAAGCGTGGTTTTGCCACGTCCGCTCTCGCCGCCAAGCCAGTGTATGCCGGGCTGGTCGATGTTTAGGTTTAAACTCTCAAATACCGATGTGGTTGCTTGTTTGTAACTGAAGCTCAACTCTTGAAGCTCAATGAACGGGGTGTTGGAGTTTCTAAGCAGGCGTACGTCATCTTGTTGTACTGTGAGTCGCGTCAACGCATCCAGTCGCGTTAGCGCGCGTTGTCCTAGCATCAGAAAACCCAGTGCACCGTTTGCGCTAGCGACCACCTCGTTGGTGCCCAAGGCTAGGAGCAGCAGCATAAAGACCTGCGCGCCAGCGAGCGCTCCATCGATGTAGGCGTCGAGTGCGAGCCACAGAGTAACGCCCAGCAGCGCAATACCAGAGAGTTGAGCCAGCAGTAGCATGAGCTGCTGTCGCTGCAGCGCCTCGAGCTCCGATTGATCAGCAGCGCGCGCCTCACTGCGTAGCTGCTCACCTTGGGAGTTGAGCTGTTGGGTCAGCGTTAACAACCGCAGACTTGAGAAGAGGGCGCTAGTGCGGCTCCAAAGAGCAGATCGGCTTATATGTAGCGCTGTCTCTGGCTCAAGTAGTGCTCTGGCGTAGAGCCAGGGGAGTAGTAGGAGGCTCACTAAAAGGATGGGTGTCGCTGCTAAGGCTACAGCAGGCACGAAGAGAGCGCTGACCAGGAGAAATCCGATGGCGCATAACCAAGCAGAGATAACAGGCACTATCGCCTGTAGGTGAATGCCCTCGATGTTGGTGATGTCCTGCAGCATCTGGCTGGCGCTCTGGTGGCGGTTCATCAGTGCACTTACGCCTTGCTGCTGTGCTAGGCTGTCGAAGATCTCTGTACGTAGTTTAGCGATAAGCCGGAAAGTGGCTTCGTGGTTGGCGAGGCGCTCGCCATAGCGCCCGGCGGTACGGGCAATAGAGAGTCCACGAACAATGGCGCCGGGGGTGAAAAAGTTAAAACTGTGAGCCGCTGCTGCGCTAAGTCCGGCAAGTGCTGCGGCGCTGATGAACCAGCCTGAGAAGGCGAGTAGCGCAATGCCGGCAAAGGCGGTAATTATCGCTAGGCTCAAACCGAGTATCAGAACGCCGCGTTCCTGCAGCAGCAGGCGCCAATAGAGCTTATGCATCTGCTTTACCCTCAAACTTGTTGTCGGCCTTTAGCAGTTGCTGGCGCTGGGTGAAATCAAATGCAGCAGCACTGCGGTGGCTCGCCATAATAAGCATCCCGCCAGACTCTGTGTGAAATTTAAGACCCTGCATAAAACGCTCTGCGGTCTCCTGATCGAGGTTAGCGACGGGCTCATCTAGCAGTAGCAGACGGGGTTTGTGCAGTAGAGCTCTGGCGATAGCAAGGCGCTGAACCTGTCCGCCCGAAAGGAAGTCGCCTGCATCAGTTATAAAGTGATTAAGTTGATCAGGTAGGGCGCTAACTACCTCGGCGAGCTGTGCCTGCTCTAGGGCGCTCCAGAGTTCTGTCTCATTGAACTCTCTACCCAAGCTGAGGTTTTCCCGCAACGTGCCATATATCAATTCGGGTTGCTGGCTGATGTACCCTATCTGGCGCTGCCACGAGGCATTATCGTAAAGGGATAGTGCTTGCCCATTAACGCGTACCTCACCGCTCTGTGCAACTCTCAATCCTGCTAGGGTATCGAGTAGGGTAGTTTTACCGGTGCCTGAGGGTGCCTCAAGTAGCAACGACTCGCCCGGCTTTAGGGTAAAGCTGAAGGGCTGGTGTACAGGGTTGATGGCTCCGCTGCAGAGCGCCACGCACTGGAGTTGTGTCAGTTCACAGAGCGCGCCGGGTTCATTTTTGGCTGGCAGCGCATCGCTAAGCTCGCCAAGGTACTGTAACCGCTCAGCCAATGCGCGGGCGTTAGATTTAGCGTGGTAGAGCGCGCCCATCTTGCGCAGTGGCAGATAGTACTCCGGTGCTAGCATGAGCAGGAAGGCGCCCTCAGCGAAACTGATATCGCTGCTCCACGCACCGATTGAGTATTTATCTAGGAAGAATAGCCCAAGGTAAACAGCCACCAGGGCAACACTTATCGCCGCAAAAAATTCAAGCAGAGTTCCCGAGAGAAATGCCAATCGCAGCACCTTCATGGTGCTCTTTCTAAAGTTATCAGACTGCGTATAAAGCCTTTTGGATTCGTAGCTTACGCTATCCTGTTGTTGAAGAAGATTAAGATTGGCGAGGCGATCCTCTAATAGATGCCCTAGGCGGTTGAGCGCTTCAAGATTGTTACGCGATGCTTCGGCTGCACGCTTGCCAATCAGTATCATAAACAGCGGTATTAGCGGGGTGGTAAGCAGTAGCACCAGTGGTACTAGCCAATTCACTGCGGCACTCGCAAGGATTATCAAAACCGGGGTGTAGACCGCCATCTTTTTCTGGATCTGATACTCAGCAAAGTAGTCCTTGAGTTTGTCGGTCTCTAGAGTGAGAAGGTTGGCGAGCTCTGAAGGTTTAAAAGCTGGGAAGAGGCTGACGCCAAGGCGGAAACAGCGATCCAAAATAGCCTGGCGAAGTCGATCACGGGCAAAGACGCTGGAGCGCAGATTGATGCGGTTCTGTGCGTAGGCTGCCAAAGATTTAATTAACAGTGCGATAAGCAGCAGAGCAACAGTTGAGCTGGGGCTCATCAGGTCGGCTTGGTTGCTCAAGGCGAGCCCAATAAGGTTAGCGGCTCCCCAAGCGAAGGCGATTGTCATAAGCGTCTGCGTGATACCCAAGAGAGTAGAGAAACGAAGCTCTGAGGCTCTTAAGTGCTGGTCGAGCAGCGCTGTTGGATTGGGTTTGCGTTTTGATCTAGCCAAGTGCCGTCTATCCGTTTGATAAGACAAAAATAAGGGAGCCGAGGCTCCCTTTCTCTTCTTACTGTCGCCTCTGTGGGAAGCTTCCAGCAATATTAGTCATCAGTGCGCTCTTTTCGGCACAGACCTTCGGCGTCAGTCGTCTGCGCAGCCGATCTCGTCGTCCTGATGTTCTAGCCACATAGCGTTGATGATACCGAAGCTACAGGCTAAGAGCACGCCAAGTATCCAAGCGAAATACCACATTAGAACTCTCCTTTAGTAATTCGAAACGCTGTTCTGTTCAATGAACTCTGGCTCAATCCGGCGCCACATTTTGTAGTAGCCCCAGAAGGTGTAGCAAAGGATGATTGGCACGAACACCATCGCTACCCAGAACATGATCTCTAGTGTCAGTTCACTTGAGGTTGAGTCCCAAAGAGTCAGCGCACTTGCTAGATCTGCAGAGGATGGCATCACAAATGGGAAGAGGGTAAATCCGGTCATTAGGATGATCGACGCTATTGTGAGTGAATTGACCACAAATGCGAGCCCTGGCCTACCTACTTTTGCCATAAAACTTGCTAGCAAAGGTAGGAGTAACGAGGTGGCAACCAGTAGCCACAATATTGGGTAGTCTGCATAGTTCCCGAACCAGTTATCTGTCTGAATAACGCTTTTGCTCAGTGGGTTGGATGCAGCATCGCCAATTACTTCAGAGCTGATAGCGTAGCCAGAGATACCGAAGTAGAGCCAAAGGCCTGCCAGCGCCAGAAGCAGCGTGAGAACAGGGCCCATTAGCATAGCGACAACCTGTGCACGCCACTGCACCTCACCGCCGGCACGCATCTGTAACCATGTAGCCCCCTGGAGCGCCAGCATCGCAACGCTGGCTAGACCACAAAGAATAGCGAAGGGATTCAGCAACGCCCAGAAGGAACCGGTGTAGATTGGACGAGTGAACTCGTCAAAGTGGAAGGGTACCCCAAGGAATAAGTTGCCGAAGGCGACACCGAAGACCAGCGAAGGTACAAATGAACCTACTGCCAGGGCGTAATCCCAGTTACTGCGCCACTTTGCAGAGTCTTTCTTAGAGCGGTACTCAAATCCGACCGGTCTGAAGAAGAGGGCAAAGAGCACCAGCAGCATCGCCCAGTAGAAGCCCGAGAATGCCGTCGCATAGACCAGCGGCCAAGCCGCGAAGATGGCGCCGCCCGCTGTAATCAACCAAACTTGGTTGCCATCCCAGTGAGGACCAATGGTGTTGATAATGACGCGTCGTTCGGTGTCCGTTTTACCAAGCACGGGAATCAACATCGCTGTGCCCAGGTCCATGCCATCGGCGATAGCAAAACCGATTAGCAGCACGCCAACCAGCAGCCACCAAATGAGGCGCAATGATTCGTAATCAAACATAGCTCGCTTCTCCTGTCTGATTCAGCTGTTTTGCATCTTGCTCAAAGTGGTAGCGGCCAGTCTGTAGCGCGCTAGGGCCTTTGCGGATGTATTTCACCATTAGGTAGACCTCTATGATCAGGAAGAGTGTGTAGAGGCCAATGAAGCCTGCCAAAGACATCCACAAGTCCAGCTCTGTGAGATGTGAGGTGGCTACGTAGGTCGGTAGGATCTCACCGATTGCCCAAGGTTGGCGGCCAAATTCAGCAACAAACCAGCCCATTTCGCTCGCCAGCCAAGGCAGTGGCAGACAGGCGAGGGCAAAGTACTGTAACCAGCGAGTTTTGTGTTCCACCCGTTTAGTGGTGAAGTAGAACGCCAGTACAAAGAGCAACAGCATGGTGAAGCCTGCACCCACCATCACGCGGAAGGTCCAGAACATAGGTGCCACGCTGGGAATAGTATCCTGTGCGGCCAGTTTGATCTGTTCAGGGGTCGCGTCAACTACATCAGGTGTATAGCGCTTAAGCAGCAGGCCATAGCCGAGATCCCCCACAACCTCATCAAAGAGGGCACGATTTTCAGGGGTATCTTCGCCAGCACGTAACTTGCTAAGCAGCTCGTACGCAACAATGCCGCGGCGGATACGCCTCTCGGCGCGCTCTACTAGGTCTGCAATGCCGGTAACCTCTTCGTCAAGCGAGCGCGTTGCAATTAGGCCCAGAGCGCCGGGTATCTTAACAGCGTAGTCGGTATGTTGTGTCTCTTCGTTTGGCAGGCCGACTAAGGTGAATGCGGCAGGGGCAGGATGGGTCTCCCACTCTGCTTCTATAGCAGCAAGTTTCACCTTCTGTACTTCGCCAACTTCGTAGCCAGACTCATCGCCCAGTACGATAACTGAGAGAGCTGAGGCGAGGCCGAAGGCTGAAGCGATGGCAAACGAGCGGCGGGCAAAACAGATATCACGCCCGCGCAGCATAAAGTAGGAGCTGACGGCGAGAACAAATATAGCGCCCGTCA
>Ga0209962_1000530_pt1 | contig 10744 bp, 9 predicted proteins | sample SalPonA_C_H2O_MG_FD_185722 | JGI IMG/M metagenome (GOLD analysis project Ga0209962, IMG submission 185722) | Water microbial communities from South San Francisco under conditions of wetland restoration - Salt Pond MetaG R2A_C_H2O_MG (SPAdes)... | ecosystem: Environmental > Aquatic > Non-marine... | reverse complement strand
CGAATACAGAGACCATACTATTAGCGGGGGTACGATTGCTGTTCTTCAAATAGAAGGATTACTTAACGTTCAAACGTGTGGTGCAACAGGTAATGGTGTAACAAATGACACAGCGGCTATTCAGGCGGCTATAGATGCTGGAAGTGGAGAAATTATATTCCCATCTGGTGTATATCTTGTTAGTAGTACTCTACATATTACAAAAGATAACGTGACTCTAGTAGGTACTGGAAGAGGCTCAAGTAAGATTATTGCCGATGCCTCATTCAGTGGTGATGGTTCTTATATAGCCAATACAATGATTGAGTTCAATACGATTAACGCAACAGGTAAACTATTCTTTTGCGGTATTCGGGACATAACTATAGATGGCATTCAAAATAATGCGAATGTTAGCACTATTGTCCATGCAAACTGGATGCACCATTTTAATGTAGACCGTGTTCGTTTTTATGGCGGTGTACAAACTGGAGGGTTTCAATTAGTTTTAACTTCTAATAGTAATTCTGGTACACAATGGGCAATGTATAACACAATTCAAGATTGTGATTTTACATATTGTGCTGGAGGTATTCTAGTTGGAGCTACTGGATTTGGCTCCATAAACGCATCGCAGATAGAACGTTGCCGTATAGGGGGTAATGGTGCAGCTAATACCAACTATGGAATAAAGATAGAAACTGGGTATAGCAACTCTATATCTGATAATGATATAGAGAGTTGTTCAGTCGGCATCTCAAGCAATGAGAGTTTTAATACATTTGCTGGTAACTTATGCGAGCAAAACACTACTGATTTTGAGTCACTTGGATATAGGTCGATTTTATTAGGTAACGAGTTTAATGTAGTAGATTCTTTTGAAGAAGTAACTAATTTAACTGACCACGGCAAGGTCCAATCTCTATTCTTCAATAATGTAATGGACAACTTAGTTGTTGATGGGCAGTTCAATACTACACTCTACAATAGCTCTGCATTTTCTACTTCTTTAGCCACAGCTAGTGGGGAGGAAGTGGGTCGTCACATAATGAATTTTACAGGAGGAGCTTCTGTAACAAATCTATCCCCTATACTTGTAAATACCAAAGGGGGGCCGTTGAATGGCTGGTATACATTTACATTTAGGGCGAAAGTTGCATCTGGGACGGGTGGATTATATATAAAATTGCCTTCTGGTCATGGTCTAACATCTTTCAGAGGGTGTAGTATAAAGTCAGGGACATCCGACTACTTAGAATTTAGGGAAGTAAATTATCATACTTTTGTGGCTGGTAAGGGAAGGTCCGGTGCTTTGGATACAACCTACCGAACATATATGGGTAGCGTATATTTTGACGACACATATGTGGATAATATTACATCATCCTTTTTACAATTTGCTGCTCAAACGGTGGTTGGATTTTCTGTAGAATATGTTGGGCTATTTAAGGGGTTGAATGGTGGAATACCTTGTGACTCAACAGTTTTAGAATCATATATTGATATTAGTTCTAAGGTTGCAGGAAATAGCCCACAAATACTTCACCATACAAGACCAGATAGTGTCGGAATGAAAGTGACAAGCTATCTCACAGGGTCAGTAGATAGGTCAATAAATCAGTATTATTTCACATACTCTGATTCAGGTAGTACCGTGGAGTACCCTTATCATACATCATTTAATAGTTTTGGTTATGACTCGGCTGGCACTCCTGCATCTGATGACCACATAATTCTAGAGCCAACGTTTACTAGAATACGGTTCTTTGTACGAACAGCCTCATTAGCTGGTACAGACCCGTTATACACACGGATAGAGTTTGTATAAACAACAACCACACGGGTGGCACCATTAGGTTCTGCCCATCCTAGCAATACTTCGGAATATCGAGGAAACAAGCAAACCTAGCCCCTCTAACACAGGGGCAACTCTAACAGGAGGCGTGATGCTACCACTTGATAAGCAACTGCACTTCTTTTCTGGTGGTATGCTCGCTGCCCTTGCATGGCCTTTCGGGGTTGTGCTTGCTTTACTCGTTGTAGTGGTAGCAGCTATCGGAAAGGAAGTGAGGGATAGTATGGGATATGGTACTCCTGATGCTTGGGATGCCGTAGCAACAATATTAGGTGGGTCAGTTGTAATAAGCTGGCTCTCCCTGTTTTAAGGAGTAGCTATGTATTTAGCTAAAATAAAGGGAGCAATTAGCTCCCTTTTATCTATACTATTTGTAATAGATTTATAACAGGAGATTGGGTTATGTTTTTTCACCGTCCTCGTAATAATGAGAGTGCTAGTAGTTTTCTGGAACTAGCAGTCCAAGAGGTTTACCGTAGCTATGGTGACAAAGTTGTAGCTAACCGAAAGTCTCTACATAAGTTTGGTGCTAACTTATCTATTGGTACAACTCCTGTAGACATTAACTGGGATGGCATAGAACCAGTACACTCCACCACTAACTCTATTACTGTAGCATCTTCTTCTAGTGCCGCAGACACAACGCAGACTGTACGTGTTGAGGGTATGTATCTCGATGGTAATGATGACCTAATCTTTTCCGCACAGGACGTTGCGTTAAATGGTCAGAACCAAGTGACGCTGTCTCAGCCTTTAGCGCGTGTCACTCGTATTGCTAACGTAGCCTCTACCACTAAAACAGCGGGTGATGTGTATGTGTACGAGACAGGTACAGCGACAGGTGGTGTTCCTGATGACCTAAACACGGTCGGCAACATCATGCCTTTTGAGTATCAAAGTACGATGTTTGCAGGCACATCTACTGCAAGTACAAACTACTTAATTCTAACTAGTATGCAAGCAGGTGGATCTTTGGCTGGTACAAAAGATACTTATGTAGACATACAGTTACAGATTCGAGATAAAGATTCTGTTTACCGTGCAGTAAACGTTTTTACGATTAACACGAGTCAAGGTGCTACTCAGATTGAGTTTAACCCTCCTCTAATTATTCCACCTAACTCAGACATTGATATGACAGCCGTAGCCTTAGCCGCAGGAGCAGCTGTAACAGCAGGGTTTAATGGATATTTTGCAGACATAACTAACTGATAGAGTAGCTGGAAAACTCAAGTCATGATTAACCCAGAATTACTTAAAATGATTAAGCGGCATGAAGGTTTTAGTGGTAAACCTTACGTTTGCAGCCAAGGATACACAACTATAGGTTATGGCAGAAACCTCGACAGTAATCCACTAACGGAAAGCGAAGCCTCAGTTTTGTTACAAAACGATATTTATAAAGCTATTCGACAGTTAGATAAATACAAATGGTTTCAAACAGTAGATGAAGTGCGATGTGAAGCACTAATAGATTTTATGTTTAACGTAGGACCCGGAACATTTGCTCAGTTTAAAAAAATGATTGCTGCTATCGAAAAAGAAGATTGGGAAGAAGCATCTAATCAACTTCTGGATAGCCGTTACGCAAAACAAGTTGGCTACAGAGCACATGTTATAAGCTACATGCTTTATTTTAATGCTTACCCTTCTAAAGAAGAAATAGACATATTTATGCAAGTAAGTAAGAACAAAGGTTAATGTTGTTTATTTGCAGTAAAAATACTATTTTTAGTAGTACATACTAAGAGGAATACAAGATGGCTGTTACTTATCAATGGTGGTATTCTTGATGCCGCTAATGGTTTAGTAGAATTTGCTCCTACAGCAACAGATGTAGACCAGACTCTTTGTAATTATTATTACGATACCCAAATGACTGATACTAGTGGCTGTAAACGCACTATAGACTCAGGCAAGTACACGATAGTTCAAGATATTACTAAGGCATAGAGATTATTATGGATCAAAAAATTGATATCGAAGAAATGGAATCCGGTGATCTCTATAAATCAGAGTCTCGTTTAGCTAAGTGGGATAACGCTCCCACTATTAAAGATCTCAAACAGGATCTCCAAGAAGCTAAACCTGCTCACGATAGCCACAGTAATGACGTAGCTACTTGGCTAGATAACCTTAATGTTACTGGCTCAGCTAAAGTAAACACGCCAGATGGACGCAGTAAAATTGTCCCTAAGCTTATTCGTAAGCAAGCTGAGTGGCGTTATGCTTCACTATCTGAACCATTCTTGTCTACAGATGACGTATTCAACGTAGAGCCCATTACTTGGGAAGATACTCAATCTGCTCAACAGAATGAACTTATCCTAAATAACCAGTTTAATACTAAGTTAGGCAAAGTTAAGTTCATTGATGATTTTGTACGTACAGCAGTCGATGAAGGTACTGCTATTGTTCGTGTTGGTTGGGACTACGAAGAAGAAATTATTGAAGTAGAAGCTCCAGTATTTGAATACATACCTGTAAACGATCCACAGGTAGCTCAACAGCATCAACAGATTCATGCTCTTATGGAGCAGAATCCAGCTGAATATAATCAGCTGCCTGAAGAAATCCGTACATCTCACGAAATCCTTATGGAACAAGGACAGCTTGTTGTACCTCAACAAGTAGGTATGGAAACTCGTGAAGAAGTAGTAGTACTTAAGAACCAACCTACAGTAGAAGTTTGTGATTACCGTAACGTAATGATCGACCCTACTTGTGAAGGTAACCTAGATAAAGCCAACTTTGTTATCTACAGCTTTGAAACATCTCTTTCAGAACTTAAGAAAGATGGTAAGTACTCTAACCTCGATAAAATCAAAGTAACTAACTCTTCAGTACTTGCAGAACCAGATCATGCTTCTCAAGACGACAGTTCGTTTAACTTTAAAGATAAACCTCGTCAGAAGTTTGTAGCATATGAATACTGGGGATACTGGGATATTGATGGTTCTGGTGTAGTTAAACCTATCGTAGCTACCTTTGTAGGTGAAACGATTATCCGAATGGAAGAAAACCCATTCCCAGACCAGAAACTGCCATTTGTATTGGTTCAATACTTACCTAAGCGTAAGTCTATTTACGGTGAACCTGATGGTGCATTGCTAGAAGATAACCAGAAAATTGCAGGTGCAGTAACTCGTGGCATGATTGATGTTATGGGTCGTTCTGCTAATGGTCAAATGGCAGTACGCAAAGATGCACTGGACCTTACTAACAAACGTAAGTTTGATAAAGGACTAGATTACGAGTTCAACGCTAACGTTGATCCTCGTCAAGCATTCTACATGCATACTTATCCAGAGATTCCTCAGTCAGCACAATTTATGCTGCAGCTTCAAAACATGGAAGCAGAATCCCTTACTGGTGTTAAAGCATTTACTAGCGGTATTAGCGGTCAAGCACTGGGCAATACAGCAACAGGTATACGTAGTGCTCTAGACGCAACAAGTAAACGTGAACTGGCAATACTTCGGAGATTGGCAGAAGGCATTATCCAGATTGGTCGTAAGATCATCGCAATGAATGCAGAGTTCCTATCTGATGTAGAAACAGTTCGCGTAACTAATTCGCAGTTTATAGAAGTACGTAGAGATGACCTTCCCGGTAACTTTGATCTACGTCTTACTATTAGTACTGCAGAAGCAGACAACGAAAAAGCACAAGAGTTGGCATTCATGCTTCAGACTATGGGTAACAATATGGACCCATCTATGTCTAAGATGATCCTTGCTGATATTGCTCGTCTACGTAAGATGCCTGAGCTGTCTAAACGTATTGAAGAATACGAACCACAGCCAGATCCATACGTTGAACAGCGTAAACAGCTTGAGCTTCAGTTGCTGCAAGCACAGATTGAAAACGAAACTGCTAAAGCTCGTGAGAACACAATTGATATTGAACTCAAATCAGCTAAAACTAAAACTGAACTTGCTAAATCTCGTAATTTGGATAGCAAGTCAGATCAGCAAGATTTGGATTACGTTCATAAACAAAGTGGACAAGATGTTGAGCGAGAAATCGCTAAGAAGGATTTCGATAGAAGAATGCAGTTGGATCTAAAAGCTGCAGATCGTCTACTCGAAAATGGTGGGTTTTCCGCCCAAGGTCCTGAGCAAATGGAAAATTAATGCATAAAGTTTGCACTTACTGTTCTTTAACGAAAGCTCTAACAGAGTTTCCAAATAAGTTGGGAGTTAAAGATGCTATTTGCAAGCCATGTATGGCTTTGAAGAAAAAAGAGTACAGAAAATCTAAACAAGGTTTGGTGGCTAGAATTTATAGCCATCAAAAATCTTGTTCAGTTAGAAGAGGACATATAGCTCCTGAGTATTCTTTAGAAGAATTTAGAGAATGGGTTTATTCTCAGCCTCTATTTTATACCTTATATGACGACTGGGTTAATAGCGGGTATGTTACTAAGCTGTCACCATCTGTAGATCGTGAATACAATGATGTACATTATTGTTTTGACAACATCAGATTGATGACTTTTCAACAAAATATGCAAGAACCTAGAAAAAAGTTTAAGCATATTTAACCAATGCCTACAGGTAATGCTGGGGGACATAAAGGTGAATAAACATGGTAGACCAACAAATCGAGCAAATTGAATTAAGCATTGAAGCTGCTAAAGCGAACGTAGAAAAGATGGAAGCACTGCTTCGTCTTATCGATAATAAAGACTTTAAAGATATTATTGATGATGGGTACTTCCGTGATGAAGCTGCACGAGTAGTAATTCTTAAAGCTGATCCTGAGATGCAAGAAGCCAAGTACCAAGACCAGCTAGACAAGTCGATTGTTGCTATTGGTCAACTACGTCAGTACTTCCGTTCTATTATGCAGATGGGTCGTATGGCAGAACGTTCTATCCGTGACGATGAAGAAACTCGTCAAGAACTACTGGCAGAGGCGGTATAACACATGGCAGCAGCAGAAGAGATTAATCCTCTTGAGCTGTCTGATGATGAAATCGATGCTGCGATCATGCGAGAGCTAAATCGCAGTACTGATGATTCTGCAGAAGCTGAAGAAGAACCCGTAGTTGAAGAATCTGAGCAGGAAGTTGAAAATGGCTTGCAAGAAGAAGAAAGCAACGAAGTCGAAGAAGAAGATGTACAACAAGTAGAAGAAGAATCTGAGGAAGAGTCGAGCGATAGCGTAGACTCTGACGAAGAAGAAACTGTACAAGAAGATACTACTGATACTGAAATTAGTGCTGATACTACTGATAATGTTGATGAATCTTCTGAGATCGACTATAAAACAGAGTATGATGAATTGTTTAAACCGTTTAAAGCAAACGGTAGAGACATGCAAATCGAAAGCATTGAGGAAGCTAGAACCCTCATGCAGATGGGAGCTAACTACAATAAAAAGATGGCTGCATTAAAGCCCAATCTTAAATTGATGAAGCTCCTAGAAAATAATGATTTGTTGGATCAGAATAAACTCAGTTTCTTGATCGATCTAAATAAGAAAGATCCAGAAGCAATTAAAAAGTTTATAGCGGATAGTGGTATTGATCCGCTTGATATTGATACAAACCAAAAGGCGAATTATCAACCGAAAGCTTACAATGTCTCTGATGCTGAGATCGAGCTAGATAGCGTACTTGCTGATATCAAGGACACAGCTACCTTTTCTCGAACTATGGACATCATAGGTAATAAGTGGGACGAAGCTTCACAAGAAGCTGTTGTTAAAGAGCCAGAGTTAATCCGAGTGATTAACGAGCAGGTAGATTCCGGTCTTTATGATCGGATTATGTCTGCAGTAGAAAGGGAACGAGTATTAGGTAAACTAAATGGTTTATCCGATATCCAAGCTTATTATCAAGTAGGGCAGCAGATCACTGCTAAAGAAGCTCAGGCAAAACAGCCTAGCCAATCAATTAGTAAATCACAGCCAAATATAGTTAATAAAGCGACTAATACCGTAGATCCCAAACTAGCTAGCCGTAAAAAAGCTGCTAGTTCTACAAAAAGTGCTCCTAGAGCAAAACAAGAAGACTTCAATCCACTCTCTATGAGTGATGAAGAGTTTTCTAAATTAGTAGCTGCAAAATTTATTTAACTTATTTGAAAGGTGATTAACTATGGCTATGTCATATAACGACCCGTTGAACGCATCTCCATCTGATGTTGGTTCACAGATCCGCACGGATTACTTCTACAAGAAAGCACTGACTGAGATTGCTAAAGAGCAGTACTTTGGTCAGATGGCTGACGTAACTTCCATGCCTAAAAACATGGGTAAAACTATCAAGCGTTACCACTACCTGCCAATCCTTGATGACCGTAACATCAACGATCAGGGTATCGATGCTGCAGGTAACGTAGGTCTTACTACTGATGCTGCTTCTGAAGTAACTATTACTGTTACTAACCCAGATGGCGAAGTAATGTACGCTGTAGGTACAGCTGATTGGGATACTGACCAGTCTACTACCAATGCTGCTGCTCTTGCTGCTGCACAGGCTGAAGTACTGACTATCCTTGAAGAAGCTGGTATTGCCTTCAATACTAACTACGCTACTACTACTTCTGGTGCTACTGGTTGGACTTTCACAACTGGTTCTTACGTATCAGCTGTAGGTAACCTTTACGGTTCTTCTAAAGACATCGGTTACATTCAGGGCAAAATCCCTGCATTGTCTGAAGCTGGTGGTCGTGTAAACCGTGTTGGTATGAAGCGTATCGAGCTTGAAGGTACTATTGAGAAGTTTGGCTTCTTTGATGAGTACACTCAGGAATCTCTGGACTTTGATTCTGACGCAGAACTGATGATGCACATTGTAGATGAGTCTCTGAAAGCTGCTAACGAAATCGTAGAAGACCAGCTGCAGATCGACCTGATCAACGGTGCTGGTGTAATCCGTTACACTGGTGACGCTACTTCTGCTGCTACTCTGTCTGGTGATGCTACTGCTGATGCTGTTGCTTACGATGACCTTGTTAAACTCTCTATCGAGCTGGATAACAACCGTACTCCTAAGCAGACCAAGATCATCACTGGTTCTCGCATGGTAGACACTAAAGTAGTTAACGCTGCTCGTTACATGTACGTTGGTTCGGAACTCGTTCCTTCAATCATGCGTATGACTGACTACCACTCAAACAAAGCATTCATCCCAGTAGCTCAATACGCTGACGCTGGTAACGTTGCTCGTGGTGAGATCGGTGCTATCGACAACTTCCGCATCATCGTAGTTCCAGAGATGCTTCACTGGGCTGCTGCAGGTGCTACTGTCGGTACTAACACTGGCTACCGTGCTACTACTACTGACGCTGCAACTGGTGCTATGTCTTATGACGTATTCCCAATGCTGGTTGTTGGTGATCAGTCGTTCACTACTATCGGTTTCCAGACTGACGGTAAGACTGTTAAGTTCAAGATCAACCACGTTAAGCCATCTGAAACTGTACGCCCAGAAGATCCATACGGTGAAACTGGTTTCTACAGCATCAAGTGGTACTACGGTACTATGATCCTGCGTCCAGAGCGTCTTGCTCTGATCAAGACTATCGCTGAATGGTAATAGTCTAGACCAGACACTGCCTCCTTCGGGAGGCAGTTTTTCATATCTATAAGAGGCATCCACCCTCTTCATAAAAAGGTTACTCAAATGAACGAAGAAAACATGAACAACGAAGTAGAACTAGACGAAGAACAAGCACAAGCAGAACTTGAATCATTAAAGTCTCGTGCAGATCTTCTAGGTATTAAATACCATCCAAAATCAGGTGCAGATAAGCTAAGAGCTAAGATCAACATGCACATGGAAAACCTCGAAGAAGCAAATGCTGAAGCCGAGGAAAAAGCAGAAGCTGTTAAGCCTACTAAAAATACTAAACGTACTAAGTCAGGTAAACCAGCAAGTCAGCGTATGACTCCTGCTCAGTTTAAAAAACATGAATTTGAAGTCCGTAAGAAAGAAGCAGCTAAGCTTGTACGTATTCGTGTAACTTGCATGAATCCAAACAAGAAAGGCTGGGAAGGTGAAATCATTTCTTGTGGATCAGCAAAGTTAGGCACATTCAAAAAGTATGTACCTTTCAATGCTGAAAACGGTTGGCATGTTCCTAACATCATTTTTCAAGAGATGAAGGAACGCAAGTACACTACATTCGTTACTGTTAAAGGACCTCGTGGAGAGTCTATGCGTAGGGGTAAACTGGTTTCAGAATTCAACATTGAAGTTCTGCCGCCACTTACTCAAAATGAACGTACTGAACTTATGCGTCAACAAGCTCTAGCTGCTGGTAACTCAGTAGACTTTTAATAGCTCATAAAGGCATAGCATCATGGCAGAGATACTCATTACAGAACTCACAGAAGGAACCGTTGAAGGTAGCGGATACTTTGATGAGTTAATGAAAGCGGTAACAGCACACCTAGAACTCCAACATAAACTTGGACGTATCAAAGGTGCTGATTACTCAACTGTCTACCTTGGTGCTATGCAATGGGCTATGCAGCAAGCAGTAGCTTTTGCTTTGGGTCGTCAACAAGCTGACAAACAAGCAGAGCTACTCATTGCTCAAGAACTTAAAACAGATGCTGAAAAAGGTCTTGTAGACCAACAGACTTTAACTGAAATAGAGCGGACTGCACTTACTACAGCTCAAGAGCTAAAGACTGACGCAGAAACAGCTCTTCTTACTCAAAAAGAACTAACAGAAGACGAACAAACTATTTTGGTTCAGAAACAACAAGATCTGTACGTTAAACAAACTGATGGTTTTGACCGAGATGCAGAACAGAAATCTCTCAAACTATGGACAGATCTCTGGTCTATTGCTCGTTCTACTGACCCTGATGCTACTGCAGTAGCTCTACCTACTACTATTTCTACTAACCTTGGTACTCTTTTAGAAGAAGCAATTTCTAACGCTGGTC
>Ga0209962_1000529_pt1 | contig 10762 bp, 8 predicted proteins | sample SalPonA_C_H2O_MG_FD_185722 | JGI IMG/M metagenome (GOLD analysis project Ga0209962, IMG submission 185722) | Water microbial communities from South San Francisco under conditions of wetland restoration - Salt Pond MetaG R2A_C_H2O_MG (SPAdes)... | ecosystem: Environmental > Aquatic > Non-marine... | reverse complement strand
ATCCATAGTAAACTTCATATTAAAATATCTACCTGATTCTCTTACATCTATCTTATGAGATACTGAAGGATCAAATGATTTTTCTCTAAGTGAGTAATCAATATTAGATGTAATACCATTCTTACCTACAAGGGATAGTTTAAAACTACCTTTAGATTCAGGGAATATTTGAGCCATATCTTTATAACTTGGATTTAATTCAAGAGAATCATTAGCTCTTTCAAACCAACCATCAGCTACTAAAGTATTACCTAACTCATAAATGTTTCCTGAAGCATGTCCTGCAAGGATTATTAAAGAACCATCTATTTCTGCTTCATACATATCATAGATATTAGGTAAAGTTCTTATATGTAACTTTTGATTATTATAGTTATATACAAAAGCTTTATTACAACCATTACCTACACTATCTTTTTCTTTAAAACAAAACCAAACTTCTTTATCTCTACTTTGTTGGAATACAAAAGCTAAATCTTTTTCAGTAGGTTCTACTAAACTATACATAGCATCTTGGAATAAACCTTTAGCTATATCTTGTCTTTGTGCTTGACCATCATGGATATATACACCATAATTACCTATAACTAAATGTTGAGCATTACCTATGTTAGCAAAGCAACGAGTAGAATAAATACCATCATCTTCAAAGATAGAATCAAAGCCTAGTACAAATGAATCTCCTGTTTCATAAATACGAACAATAGAGTCATTCTTATAAGCAATAAAGTTTTCCCCTAACTGCCCACCATCAAGTATCTTCCCTGGAGTTTGAGTAAGGAATGCATCACCTGCTGTATTAGTTGTAGATGCTGTCCACTCTACACCTACAATAGTTTCAGGGGATGTTACATTAGATGACCAAACTAAATCAATAGGGTATAGAATATCATCTGTATAAAAGTCTTCAGTGTTATTACTATTAACAAAAGACATAGCTATAAGTCTATTTTTGTAAGGACGAATAATACGACATACAGCTTTAGAGTTATTATTAGTATAAGTAATCCAATTAGGTAAATCGGCTAATGTTCCCTGAGTAGTAGCATCTGAGGATATCCACTGAGGTATACCTGTAGCAGGATTCATAATTAAAATACCGTTAAACACAAATAACTGAGGAGGATACTGAGGATCTATTTTAAAATAAGAATCAGGTTCACTACTAGTGATCTCTACAGTTAATTGTGTTTCAGTGTTATAAACAAATACTCTACCTCTAGGGTTATTAGCTTCACCTAAATGATTAATAACATATGCAATGTTAAGAAAAGATGAACCTGCTGGAGTCCATTGGGTTAATGCTACTACTTCACTATTAGAATATTCTACAGGAACTGAGAATGATTGAATAAACTCTCTAACACCTTGAACACTTCCATCTTTAATCCTTAAGTTTAAACAATCACTCCATCCCCCTTGGGGTAATGCATGAGAAGGTACATCTGTAATTAAGCCTACAGACGCAAAATCAATCTCTGGAGTTGTTTGATAGGCCATATAGACTCCTTAAAATTCTTTTTCTTTCCTTAACTATACGTCTAGTATGACCATACAGTAGGTCTTGTTAAACCCTCTGCATCAGTACCCATATCTAAATGTATAAACCTTCCACTACCTTTCTGTTGTACACCTATACCTATAAAGCCAGCTTGCATAGCCATCTTTAATAGTGTGTAAGCTTCTTCTCCAGATATAGCAATGTCTACTGCCTTACCTGTACTATGTGCTCCAGGCTTAGCCTTCTTAGCTTCTACAGGGTGCTTAGCACAACGATAGCCACTAGATACAATCATAGGTTTTTCGTAACACTCACGTAGGAATGTAAGTTTCTTCATAAACTCAAAGTCCATAAGTGCCTGACCACAACCACATTTGCAGCGCATCTCATCTTTTGAGAAGTATTTAGTATCCCACATTACTTTTTTCCTTTATTAATTACACCTTCTATAGCACCGCCACCAAAGTAAAAGAACACTATAGTTAACATGATCTCACCAATGTAGAAGTCACCTAGTACAATCTTAACTGCATTAATGTCCCCCATCTTATTCAGTGTCATGCCTAATACAAGCAGGAAAGAGAAGAGAAATGTTACAGTGAACATCAGAGCTAAATAGCGCTGTGCCAATTTAAAGGGCGCATATGCATTCATCAACTCTATCTTTGCCTTACTCTTAGCCTGTATCTCTTCTTCAGAGCTAGTGTGCATGTCATCAATGAGCTGAATACCAGACTTAATCACATCACCTGATCCAAAGATCTTTGCTAGTACACTCCACATCACTTATCTCCTTTGTCCATGCGTATAATACGTTCTCTATCGCCTTCTCTGCGCTGAAGGCCAAACAGCTTCTCAGCACCATCCACTAAGCCACACGTCTCACAGAACTGCACTCTCATGGCAAACCATGTACGCATAGCAGATATTTCTGAGCGCAACTTGTCGCACTCTTCATGTACTTCTGCCATCTCTTTTCTAAGCTTAGATAAGTCGTCAGCCAATTCTCTGTTTTGCTTTAGTAGTTGTTCCATGTTTAGTCTTTGTTGTTCTAGCATAGACGTACCTGCTTCTAAGTTAACTTTACGTTTAGACATAAGCCAGACAATAGCACCAGATACCATACCTACAACTATAGTGATAGTGGCGGAGAACTCCTTGAGAAAGTCTAACTCTTCCATTTCTGACCTATATACAAGATGGTTAAACCTGCTGAGTATAAACACCCAACCCCTAAGAAAAATATAATAGGCATCAACCTGTCAGGAGATATTGTGTCTAGGAACAGGAATACCCAGAATAAACCACTAATTGAACTTAGCGTAGCACGTAAAGTTTCAGCTACAGGATGTACATATATCGATATTAGATGTAGAACGGAAAAGATAGTTAAGACAACTACCCAGAACGGTATTGGTCGCATTGTTATAAAGCCCGATGCCTCAAATGTAGCAATTTCGATTGCCACCCCTAACATTGACAATGCAGAAACTATATCAAGGCAACGTGCGTCCTGCGGTAGAAATGTCTTCATAACTTTATAAACGCTCTTACTTTTTTACCATCTACAGAAGAAACTATAAATGCTGCCATTGTTAATGTGTTGAATAAAGTCCACACTAAGTTAGCTGCATCGTCATCTATGTAGCCTGTAGCGTCTTGTAGTTCAAACACTAATATAGACCACCATGAAGTTTGTGCTAGTATTAGAAGCACACACGACACAGTAGCCATAGTGAAGAACCAACGTAGCCTACCTACTTCAAAGCTTGCTCTCCATGCACATAATATTCCAGCAAGTGCTGCAAGTATTACTGGCATTAGCTCAAACCAGAATCGTGTCATCATATCCATTACCTACTCCAGAATTTATACACCAATTCTATACCAAAGGCATCATAGCCACTATCGTCTTCACCAAAAGCGCAAGAGTGGTGAGTATACTTAGAGTTGATCGTAAAGTTTTCGTACTCATAGACGTTCAACCTCAACCCTAAGTTGCTAGTAGTACGATCATCTACACTACCAACTACACACTGAGGGGATAGACGTTGAGTGTAGTCTAAGCCAGCAAACACCTCTGCCTCTTTAAACCATACAGGTTCTTCAGCAAAGACTTTAGGAATAGCTGCAAGGGCTACTGCAAAGCATATAGCTAATACAATACCCTTGAGTATTCCAAGTCCAGTATTGCTAGAGAAGTATTCTTTAAGTGATACAGTGCGAAGGCTATACAGCCCCCACACCACAACCACTACTAGAATAGCTAGTACAAATTGAAATATATCACTCATTAGTTAGTCTCCAGTTTTGCTAATCTAGCTTCTAGCTCTTTATTTTTAGCACTTAATTCACTAATAGCTTTCATGCAGTAAGAGATAAGCTGAGTATCAGACATCGATAACGTACCATCGGATAGCTCATTGACCCATGATGGTTCAATTACCTGCATATCTTGAGCAATAAAGCCTAGCTTCTCAAAAGCACAATCTCGACCTGCTTCTTCTTTCCAGTTGAATTGTTTGTATTCAATCTGATCAAACAAAGGTAGGGCTTCAATAGATGCAGGAGCTATGTTTTCTTTTAGTCTAGCATCAGAGTTAAAGTAAGTAGTACCTATAGCACCAGCGTCAGTAATCCACTCAATATAACCAGACGACCTTAGTGCATTTGCTATAGAGTCATTTGGTGTAGTGACTACGTTACCTGTAGCACCACGAGAACCACAGCCATTAAAGTAAATTGGTCCAGCACTACTAGCTATCCAGCTATTAAAGTAGATTTGCCCATTATTAGCCTCAAGCACAATGTTAGCATTTGTGCCGGAGTTGTGATTGGCTGTTATATCGATACCATTGACACTTCTATAAAATGAAGTACCTATAGTATTGGTGATATAAAAATCCGGACCATTACATTCAATGCGAGTATCGTAGTCATCAGAGAATGGTGCCTTCAAATCTATATAAGCACCTGAAGGGCCACCTAGCTCAAGAGAACCATGTGACCCTGCAAATAGAACTGCTCCACCCCCTGTAGTGCCCGGACCATGAACATTTAATGAACAAAATTCTCCATCACCCTCCATTGAAACCATATCATCAGTCTGGTTGTAGAATACGTGTTTGTCACCGGAGAGATAATCTAGCTGGGCTGAGCTAACACCAAAGCCATAGATGTCACCATAATCATACAAGCGAATTTTACTTGCTGTTCCCGCAGTAGCGTCAAAGCTGTTATCAAACTGTAAATCAGCACCTGAAGGAACTCCACCACCTACACCAATACGTCCATTGGCATCTTGAGTAACGATGGTATTCCCACCAGCGGTAGATCCTGCTTTTAATTGTGCCATAAATAATTCCCATTGTTTTTAATTTAAGGGTGTCTCGGAGGGATTCCTTGGACACCCATGAATGTTACTTAATCTGAGCTTTTAACTCATCTATTTGTTTCTGTTGTTCTTTGATAGCTTCAATAAGAAGACCTACCATGTTTCCGTAAGAAACACTTAGAGTTCCTTCTTCATCTTCTTGAACAGCTTCAGGTAATACTGATTGAACTTCTTGAGCAATAACACCAGTAAGCTTTCTTTCTACACCTTCTTTATAGTAAGTGTATCCAGATAGTTCTTGAACTTTATCTAGTGCATTATCGATAACTTCAATATCAGACTTAAGTCTTCTATCAGAAGTTTCTACTAATGTGTTTGATATAGTAACGTTAGTGTTATTAACTTCTAAACGTTCACCACCACCTGTAACTACACGCCACTGATCCGCAGCATGGAACTGTATGTAGGTGTCAGTGTCTCCCGTAGAGAGGATTTGATCATCTAAGTAGATGTCCGTACCTGTTAGTGTCGTAGCTGTTAAAGAAGTACCAGATAGAGTGGTGAAGGAATCCGTAGCATCAGAACGCAAGAATGAAGAACCCTGAACACCGTCAAGTAAGTCTGCATCTAGACCTGAACCAGATCCATCATTGTTGCTATGCCAAATCTCTGCCCACGGATCGTAGTCTGTACCCCAGCCAGAACGGAAGAAAAGTCCAGTACCATTTTGCGAACCATTGTGAGGTGCGTAGAGTTGAAACTTAGCTTGATTTGCAACAGAAGCACTTAAAGCTAAGCCGTATTGGTATGCATTTGGCCTATTAGCGCCTGTCGCATTGACCACACCATAGAAACCTGCTTCCGTACCGTCTACGTATGTATTCCAATCGTTATTAGAAATAGTGCCACGGTATTTTAGTAGATCAGAAGCATTAGCTTGCTTACCGTCTAAGGCAGTCTGCAGACCGTCTACGTTAGCAATAATATGATTGTGACTATCGTCTGCTACAGTAACATTAAGCGTGGCATTACCTAAGTTAGTGAATGTTGCACTACCAGAAGCATCACCAGACAGAGTTAATGTAGGGTCAGATGTAGCTGTAGTAGCTAGTGACACGTTACCTGAACCATCAATAGAAGCAGAACCAGTAACAGCACCTGTTAGTGAAAGGGTACGGGCAGTAGTCCACTTGTCTGCATTAGGATGGTATCCATCGTGGAATAAGCTATGAGTACCAGTATTGTTAGTAAACGTACCATTACCACGGACATAAGAGTTATAGCCTAATGTATTTGACCCTATATAAACCCCGTAATTAGTGTTCCAACCAATAGAGTCAGACATCGCTGTGGAAGATATCCAAGTTCCCGTTTGAGAACCAAACGAAAGGTCACCAGTAAGAGTACCACCAGACAAAGGTAGGTATGTACTATGACTGTGGCTATCATTAGCTACCGTAGCTGTAATAGAAGCATTACCTGAGCCGTCCCATGACACACTACCTGTAACATCACCTGTTAAACTTAGTGTACGTGCAGTAGTCCACTTATCAGCATTAGGGTGGTAGTCGTCAGCAAATACACGTTGGCTAGTGTTAGCATACAAGTTTCCACGGAAAATCCAATTGTTATCAGAGTATAGGTTTCTTGCAGTCCATTGATTATCTCCATTATTATTACGATATAGTGTTATATAATCAGAACCAGCTCCTGTAGTCGTAGGACTACCATCACCGTTATACTCAATACCACCACCATATGCACTAGACTGACCTACATACACACGACCCGTACCTTGGCTACTACCATACAAAGCAATCTCAGATTTACCTGTATCATCTGATAGAACAGTTAAAGTAGTGTTAGTACCTGAATCAAGGGTTAGGTTACCCGTCATTGTATCGCCAGTAATGTTTACAAAGCGACTATCAGCTTCTGATTCAGTATAGTAACGCCCATCATGTGTATGACTGTCGTTAGCGACTGTAGCAGTTAACGTAGCATTACCTAAGTTAGTAAACGTAGCAGAACCAGTGACATCACCTGCTAGAGTAAGCACAGGATCTTTAGCATTTACGTTAGCAATTGCTTGATCAAGATCATCTAATACATCCTGAACATTAGAACTATTACTGTAAGCGAACTCATCAGTCGTAGTGATCATTGTTGCAGGGTGAGTAGCTGGATGCGTATAAGTAAAGTAGTTAGCATTAGTTGCACCTGTGTACCCTAGATCACCTAGAGTTAAAGTACGTGTGCTTACTACACCATTTGCATCTGTAACGTGACCTAATCCATCAGTAGTAACATTAATATCTATATCTGAAACTACAGTAGCTCCAGTAAGAGGACCAGTATCTACACTAAAGTCATCTCCAGGATGGCTTGGATGTACATAGTTATTTGCATTAGTAGCGCCAGTATATCCAAGATCTGCTAATGTAAGAGTTCTTGTAGATACTACGCCATTAGCATCTGTGACATGCCCTAAGCTATCCGTAGTCACATTGATATCAATATCAGATACAACTGTAGCGCCTGTTAAAGCACCTGTGTCTACACTGAAATCATCTCCTGCATATGAAGGGTGAGTATATACTGTATCAGTAAATACTGCTCCTGCAGGAACATTTGTCAGTACTTGAGAGTCATCTACTTTGCCATCTAAAGCCGTTTGTAAACCATCTACATTAGCGATAGTGTGATTATGACTATCATCTGCTACAACAGCAGTAATAGAAACATTTGAAGTACCATCAAAAGATACAGAGCCTGATACATCACCAGACAAACTAATAGTTCTAGCTGTTTGTAACTTACTAGCTGATACAGCATTTGCAGTAGCATCTAGTTTAGTAGCAATAGAGTCAGTTACGGTAGTAGCAAAGTTAGGATCATCACCTAAAGCTGCTGCTAGTTCATTGAGAGTATCTAGAGTTCCGGGGGCAGCTGAGACTAGAGCAGCTACTTCTTGATCCGTGTAAGCATTAGCAGTTATTACTGCATCGGCCTCAGCTTGATTCGCATATGCTTGATAAGCAGAAGTAATAGCTGTTTCACGGGTATCTGTGTAAGCATTTGCTGTAGATACCGCATCAGATTCTGCTGTATCAACATAACTAGTCGTAGCATAGCTAGCATCATTTGTTAATGTACTAACATTATCTCCCGGTTGAATAGCTGAATCTGCTAATAAGCCTTGAGCATATGTAGCAAACGCATTCTCATCTTCTGGATGTACACGAACAAACAGAGTACCATTAGATGCTGCATGAATAACAATTGCAATAGCTAATTTAACAGAAGAACCTGTAGGAGCTACATTAGTAAATCCACCAGCTACACTATTGCTTACGTAAAGAACATCTCCATCATTAAATGTAGAAGTATCTACGTGTCTAACTTTACCAAATGAACTTACTTTACCGTCTTCACCTACTCCAATGTCTTCAGTGGTAACACCAATCATGTATTTGACAGGGGTGTTTCCATCTGCAACAAAAGGAGCTACAGTAATTCTTCCACTAGCACCTAGAGTACCTGTAGCCATAACTACAGTACCGTTAGGGATTAAACTAGCAGTATTATTACGAACATGATAATGAAGTTCTTGACCTAGCTGAAGAGTAGAGCCGTTAAGAATTGCATCAATGGTTTCTTCATCAGCGTTCCAAGTAAGAGTACCTTGAGTTCCTGTACCACCATTTAACTGTAGAGAATCTAAAGTAGCTACTGAATCTTTCAAAACAAAAGAAGAAGTATCAACAGCACCATTTACCCAACCTGTTCCAGAAACATAGATACGAGTAATATTAGTATCGCTATTGTAGTACCATTCACCGCCATTTAGCGGATCGCCATTTAAATCTACAGATGGATCACTGAGTTGAACACCTAAGTAAATCCCATTAATTTCATCAATTAAAGCTTGAGCAGCACTTTCTGAAGCTGCTGCGTTTGTCTCTGAGGTTGCTGCATTTGATTCACTAGTAGCTGCATTTGCTGCAGACGTAGCAGAATTACTTGCAGAAACAGCTGCTTGACTAGCACTTGATGAAGCATTAGATTCACTAGTAGCTGCATTAGATTCACTTGAAGCAGCGTTAGTCTCTGATACTAAAGCATTAGCGGCACTAGTAGTAGCGGAGCTTGCGCTACTTGTAGCTGATTGTTCACTTAATAACGCATTAGCAGCAGATGCGGCTGATTCAGAAGCACTAGTAGCACTTTCTGAAGCACTTGTAGCAGAATCTGTAGCACTAGAAGCAGCTGCAGAAGCACTTGAAGCAGACTCACTAGCACTGGTAGCTGAAGCTGTTGCTGAATTAGCAGCATTAGTTTCGCTTGTAGCAGCATTAGATTCACTAGTAGCTGCATTAGAAGCACTGGTAGCTGATGAAGAAGCACTATTGGCTGCACTACTTGCATTAAGAGCAGCTACACCTGCACTATTAGAAGCAGCACTCTCAGATGCCGCTGCATTAGTTTCAGAAGTTGCTGCATTTGAAGCACTGGTAGCTGCATTAGTTTCTGCTAACTCAGCCGCTGCTTGAGCTGCTTGAGCTGCTGTTGCAGAGTTTTCTGCTAGAGTTTCAGGTGCAACCCAAGATGCACCATCATAGAATTTAAGAACATTAGCAGTACTATTCCAGTAGATATCACCTTCGGTTAAAGGATCACCATCATTATCTACTGTAGGGTCACTTGCTTTAGAACCTAAATACTGATCACCAAACTGATCAAACAAAGATTCAGTGGCTAATTTAGCTGCTTCAGAAGCGGCTTGTGCAGCTTCAGACGCTAATTGAGCTATAACAGATTCATCTCTTGCTAACTCAGAAGCAGCCTGTGCTGTTTCAGATAAGCCCTGAGCTGTCTCAGATAAACTTTGTGCTGTTTCAGCGGCAGTTTGAGCGGCTATTGCACCAGCTTCCGCTGTTTGTGCTCCATCTTCTGCTGTCTCAGCTGCTAATTGTGCAGCCTCACTTGCATTTCTTGCAGTAATTGAGGCATCTCTGGCACTTTCAGATGCTGATTGAGCAGCTTCAGATAAACCTTGAGCTACTATAGATGCATCTCTAGCGTCCTCAGACAACCCTTGAGCAATTACTGCTGCATCTCTAGCATCCTCTGATAAACCTTGAGCTACTATAGATGCATCTCTAGCGTCTTCAGAAGCTAACTGGGAAACTAATGCTTCACTTGCAGAGTTTGCTGAAGAAGTAGCACTAGAAGCAGAACCTGCAGCAGATGCACTTGCTTCAGAAGAAGATAAAGCTGATTCATTAGCAGATAAAGAAGCCTGATTTGCAGAATTAGAAGCGTTAGTTGCACTGTTTGCTGCAGCAATAGCAGATGCTAATGCATCATTTTTAAAGCCTTCTGCAAGATTAACTAATGATAAGGCAGTTGCATATTCACCAACAGATTCATTAGTGTATGAGCCACCTTCAGAGATTTTATTTACTAATCCCCCTAAGTTTTCACCGTTAGTAAAAGGTATTATTGATTCAGACTCTACTGCAGAGGGATCATAATTGATACCTTCTTGTGGGGCATCATTATCTGAAGGATCATAATTAATTGCCATTTAAACCTCCTAGAGTAATTCAGAAACTTCAAAGGTAACCATATTAGATGCACCTTTAGCTTTTCTTAATTTTTCTTCTGTATTAAGTTCCTGAATAGCTAGTTCTTGTTTTTGATTATATAACATAGCTTTTTGTTCTTCACCAAGGTAATTAAAAGCCTCGGCTAAAGCGCCCCATAAAATAACTCGTTCATTATCATCACGTAACCAGTTGTATACTTCATTACCTACATAGTAAGTACCTGAATTTTCAGGGAACTCTACTGCACCTTCAGTATCAATATCTACTACAGTACAATTATTCAGATCAATATTAGCTTGATTGACTACATAAGTA
>Ga0209962_1000522_pt1 | contig 10897 bp, 12 predicted proteins | sample SalPonA_C_H2O_MG_FD_185722 | JGI IMG/M metagenome (GOLD analysis project Ga0209962, IMG submission 185722) | Water microbial communities from South San Francisco under conditions of wetland restoration - Salt Pond MetaG R2A_C_H2O_MG (SPAdes)... | ecosystem: Environmental > Aquatic > Non-marine... | reverse complement strand
AGGCCATAGATTCCCCCAGAAATACGAAACCTTGGTCACAATAACAGCGCTATATATTAATACAAGTTGTTATCTTATCTTGCGAAAATTCAGCGACTTGCAACACACTTTACTGACGATTTTAGCCAACCCTGATGAATAGCGGCTGAAGTGAAAAAGTCATATGCAAAGGTGTCATTGGCATCAGTGGCAACAGCGCACTGATACTGTTAATCGACGCTGCTTTATTGAATATCCCGGAGCCCAAGGCTTTAAGCAGGTCTACTCAATCACCGTTGGTTGTGAGGGGGATAGCGTTAGAGAGAGCCCCTAAGTGTCTAAAGCCGAACGATCTACACCGAAATACTGGTAGGCGAGATCGGTCAATACACGACCACGCGGTGTACGCATAACAAAGCCCTGCTGAATAAGGTAAGGCTCCAGTACATCCTCAATGGTATCGCGCTCTTCGCTAATGGCTGCGGCTAGGCTGTCAACACCGACTGGGCCGCCACCAAACTTTTCCAACATCGCCAACAACATGCGCCGGTCCATATGGTCGAAACCCTGTTGATCGACGTTAAGCATATTGAGCGCTCTATCGGCGACCTCCTCCGAAATTCGCCCATCGCCTTTTACCTCAGCGAAGTCACGAGCACGGCGCAACAGACGATTTGCAATACGCGGCGTACCACGCGAGCGTCTGGCTATCTCATGCGCTCCACCTGCCTCTATAACACAGCCACTCAGGTTCGCCGTACGCGTAACGATATGCGCAAGATCTTCAACAGAGTAGAACTCAAGGCGCTGCACAATACCGAAGCGGTCACGCAGCGGTGAGGTTAGCAACCCCGCCCGGGTAGTCGCACCAACCAGCGTGAAGGGCGGCAACTCTAGCTTAATTGAGCGCGCAGCGGGGCCTTCGCCAATCATTATATCGAGCTGGTAGTCCTCCATCGCTGGATAGAGCACCTCCTCGACATTCGGACTGAGGCGGTGGATCTCATCAATAAAGAGGACGTCACCGGGCTCAAGATTGGTCAGCATCGCGGCGATATCACCCGCTTTCTCAAGAACAGGGCCTGAAGTGGTCTTTATCTGCCCACCCATCTCATTCGCGATAATATTGGCCAGCGTGGTTTTACCCAAACCTGGGGGGCCAAAAATAAGCGTATGATCGAGCGCTTCATTACGCTTACGCGCAGCGTGAATAAAGATCTCCATCTGCTCACGCACACGCGGCTGACCCTCATAGTCGGCTAGTGTCTTCGGACGCACAGCACGGTCATGCGCCTCTTCACCCGGTGCCGTTACCGGAGAAACGAAACGGTCAGCATCGATCTGCATCTAACTTACCCCGCAACCATGGTTTTTAGCGCCTGACGAATTAGATCCTCGGTTGAGGCACCCGGTAGTTGTTCTGCTGCCGTTTCGATCGCTTTTGTCGCCTGCAAGGGTTTGTACCCGAGCGCCACTAGTGCAGTCTCTGCATCCGCTCGATTATCGGCTGCAGACGCTCTTGCTCCGGGCAACTCAACAGCTCCCAGTTCAAACTCAACCGCCGTTGGCATCTCTAGCTTGTCGAGCTTGTCCTTAACCTCAACGATAAGCCGCTCGGCGGTCTTTTTGCCAACACCCGGCAGGCGTACCAGCGCTGCGGTATCCTCAGCATGCACCGAACGGACAAACTCATCTGTGGAGATTCCTGACAATATAGTGAGCGCCAGTTTAGGGCCCACACCATTCACCTTGATCAGAGTACGAAACAGCGCGCGCTCCTGCTTGTCAGCAAACCCAAACAACAGCTGCGCATCTTCACGCACAACAAAGTGGGTATAGATAGTTACGAACGTACCCACCTCTGGCAGCTTATAAAAGGTGTTCATCGAGGCTTCCACCTCATAACCGACACCCGAAACATCAACCATAAGCGCGGGTGGCGCCTTCTCTACCAGCTCACCTGTTAAGCGACCAATCACTCTGGAATCCTATTCTGCAACAGTAAATTTTGATTACAGGCGCCAGCGATTGCTGCGCACCGTTTTACGCGACCCTGCGGTCGCTATTAAGCCTTGACGAGTGTACGCATGACAGAGCGCGATAGCGAGGCCATCAGCAGCGTCAACTTGCGGCAAGCCCGGCAGTTTAAGGATGCGCGCAACCATCTGCTGGACCTGTGATTTGTCAGCACCGCCGGCACCCGTTACAGCCTGTTTTACTAGACGCGCAGCATACTCGTGCACCTCTACACCGCGTGACGCGGCGGCAACAATTGCCGCACCCCTAGCCTGCCCAAGCTTGAGCGCTGAGTCAGCGTTGCGAGACATGAAGACCTGCTCTATCGCCACCTCTTGTGGTTGGTACTGCTCAATAATCTGCCCAATCCCTTGGAACACCTGGTTAAGCTTGTCGGGCAAGCTTGCATCAGCAATTCGGATGCAGCCACTGGCAACATACTCAGCCTGGTTACCCAACGCATTAATGACGCCGTAACCCGTTATTCTGGAACCTGGGTCGATTCCCAATATCAGCATGCCCGCCCCTTGGTTTCTCATCTCTTAGCATCATAACAGCCTTGGCAGGCAGCCCCAACGCTCAGAGAGCTATTGGAAGACAGAGAGTTATTGGTAAAGCTCGTCATCCTTGGCGAAGAGCATCTCAATATTCCTGAAGCTTTTGAACTCAAGGTGATTGCCGCTGGGGTCGGCGATAAACATCGTCGCTTGTTCACCCTTGCGATTCTCGAAGCGGATGTAGGGCTCCACGACAAATTCTACGCCCGCATGTTCGAGCTTTGCCTGCAGCGCTTCGAACTCCGCCCACTTCAGGATCGGACCGAAGTGCATTGCCGGAATCGCCTTACCATCAACACCGTTAGTGGCTGCCGCTGGGTGATCTTCCGGGCGAACAAGATGTGCGACCACCTGATGTCCCCAAAAGTCAAAATCGATCCACTTATCGGATTCACGTCCCGTTTTGCAGCCAAGAATCTCTATATAAAATTTTCGCGCCGCCTCCAGATCAGTAACGGGAAACGCCAGATGAAACGGGTGACTTACACTCTGCATAGAACCTCCTGAAAAACCTTAGGTGTTTTTAAACCCTATTTGTCCGTAAGCAATTTTGCCAATCAACACTAACCAAGGCGCACCATGAAGAAGGAGATCAAATATATCAATCGGTCTGCCTAATGAGCCCTCGGCCAGCATTTTCAGCTTCTCCCAAATATGCGGCTCCGGCACAAATGGAGCAAGCCCTAATGTAAGGCTGAACATGATAACCATGTACAAAGGTATTCTTGCGAGCAGATCACGCATGGCTAATTATCCTAAAGCAGTTCAATACATTGAGTCTAACAGCTGAAAACCCAGGGATACATCAGTGAACAGCAGGCGTCAGTAAGAGGAGCAACAGATACGGCGTAGAGACAAAAAGAAAGGGGCTTGCCGCCCCTTCCTATAAAACCCTACCGACTTAGCGCTTAAGGTGTCTTGCGCAGCTTGATGTTCAATTCGCGTAGCTGTGCAGCGCTTACCTCTCCCGGTGCATCAGTCATCGGACATGCAGCACTCTGGGTTTTCGGGAAGGCGATAACTTCACGAATTGAGCTCGAATCAGTCATCAGCATAATTAGACGGTCAAGACCGAATGCGAGACCGCCGTGTGGGGGCGCACCGTATTTCAGCGCGTTAAGCAGGAAGCCAAACTTCTGCTCCGCCTCTTCATCAGAGATACCCAGCACTTTGAATACTGCCTTCTGCATCTCTTGGTCGTGAATACGTACCGAACCACCACCCAGCTCTGTACCGTTGAGCACCATGTCGTAAGCGCGTGATAGCTTACCTTCTGGCTGCTCAAGTAGCTCTGCTGGAGTACAGCTCGGCGCTGTAAATGGGTGGTGAAGTGCAGTCAGACTGCCGTCTGAGTTCTCTTCAAACATTGGGAAATCAACAACCCAGAGCGGTGCCCACTCGCGCTCGAGCATGTTGAGATCTTCACCAACCTTGATACGCAAAGCGCCAAGCGCTTCGTTAACAATCTTCTCTTTGTCTGCACCGAAGAAGACTAGATCACCGTTCTGTGCACCCAGACGCTCCATAATCGCTACAGCAACCTCTTCACCGAGGAACTTAACGATTGGAGACTGCAGACCTTCAGCACCTGCAGCGAGGTCGTTAACTTTGATCCACGCCAGACCTTTAGCACCGAAGATAGAGACGTACTTGGTGTAGTCATCAATCTGCTTACGCGTCAGCTCAGAACCACCTGGCACTTTAAGTGCAGCGACACGCCCTTTGGGGTCAGTTGCTGGGCCTGAGAACACTTTGAAGTCGACACCGGCAACGAGGTCGGCAACGTCAACCAGCTCCATAGGGATACGCAGGTCCGGCTTATCAGAGCCGTAGCGTGACATCGCTTCAGAGTAAGGCATGTGGGGGAACTCACCGAGATCTACACCCAACTGATCTTGGAAAAGACCGCGGATCATACGCTCAGTAATACCCATGATCTCAGCTTCATCACAGAATGAAGTTTCGATATCGATCTGTGTAAATTCTGGCTGACGGTCAGCGCGCAGGTCTTCATCGCGGAAACATTTTGCGATCTGGTAGTAACGATCGAAACCCGAAACCATCAGCAGCTGCTTAAACAGCTGAGGCGACTGCGGCAGCGCGAAGAAGCTACCTTCGTGCGTACGGCTTGGTACTAGGTAGTCACGCGCGCCCTCAGGCGTTGCACGAGTTAGGATCGGAGTCTCGATATCGAGGAAGCCTTCACTTTCAAGGTAAGCACGCACCTGGTGCGTAACTTTCGAGCGGAAACGCAGCTTCTTCTGAATTTCAGGACGACGCAGGTCAACATAACGGTGACGCAGACGAACATCTTCTCCCACCTGCTGGTGCTCATCGAGCTGGAATGGAGGCGTCTCGGCTTTGTTGAGAATCTCCATCTCCTTGCCAAGCACCTCGATAGCACCGGTACCCATCTCTGAGTTGGTAGTACCTTCTGGGCGTGCACGAACTAGACCGTTCACTTTGACAACAAATTCGTTACGGCAGCTATCAGCCAAGGCAAAGCTCGCTTCGCGATCCGGGTCAAAGACCACCTGAGCGATGCCCTCACGATCACGTAGATCGAGGAAGATAACTCCGCCGTGGTCACGACGACGGTGAACCCAGCCTGTCAGGGTAATTTCTTGTCCAATGTGTTCTTCGCGAAGGTCGCCGCAATAGTGGCTGCGCATAATTTAACTGTCCTGTACTTTCTACCGGTTTTCCCGGCATGGTAAATACTTTGATTGGCCGCTCCCCTTTGCAGGCGAGTCGACCGAAAAATAAAGGCGCAAAGTATACCTGATTTAGACAGCCCTGACAGACCCTAATTACCCCTCACTGGGGGTAAATTGGAGCTCCCCTTCCAATAGGGTATCCAGACGCGCGCAAATCCGCTTCAGCTCATCCTCAGTGTACGCCTTGGGCGGCACTTTCCCCCAGACAGGACCGGGCCAAGCTGGATCAGACTCTTTACGTACAATGACATGCACATGCAGTTGAGCCACCATATTTCCGAGATTCGCGACATTCATCTTTCGAGCGGCAAAAATATCCGCCAAGTTCTCCGCGAGTGAAGCGGACTCCTTCATCAATTGATGCCGGTCTTTTTCACCCAGATGGTAGATTTCAGTTACGCCTGCACGCCGCGGAACCAGTATGAACCAAGGGTAGTTGGAGTCATTCATCAACAGCACCTGGCAGAGAGGGAAATCGCCCAGATGCACCGTATCAGCCATCAATTGTGGATCTAGCTGGAATTCGAGCTCTAATTCATCCATTTATTGCTGCTCCTCGTAGCGCTAATATCTCGGGAACCTTTAACTTATCAGCATGGTATGCCCCAATGGTACTCTTCAATATAGCCCAATATGTTTGAGATCATCACTCACACCAGTATCAGCCACATCGACAGGCAGGGGTGGCAGGCGCTGCAGCAGGGCGACTACCCATTCCTGCGCTACGAGTTTCTTGCAGCGCTAGAGAGTTCCGGCTCAGTAACTCGCGAAACCGGCTGGCAACCACTGCACGTAGAGGTGAAACAAGGGGGAGAAACGCAGCTTTTTCTGCCGCTCTACCTCAAGTACCACTCCTGGGGAGAGTATGTGTTTGACTGGTCTTGGGCTGAAGCGTTTGAACGCGCAGGAAAGAACTACTATCCCAAACTCCTAGGAGCGATACCCTTCACCCCAGCCACCGGCCCACGCTGGCTAAGCAATCTAGAGGAGAGCGCCAGCGTAAATTTGGTAGCTGAAATACTTCGCAAACTGTGCCAAGAGTACCAACTAGAGAGCGCCCATTTACTCTTCCCTAAAACGGATAGCGCGGCTCTAGCGGCAACCGGGCTAAAGCTTCGTAAGGGGTGTCAGTTCCACTGGTTCAATGATAACTACACCAGCTTCGACCACTTTCTCGAGAGCTTCAACGCTCGCAAGCGTAAAGACGTGCGAAAAGAGCGGCGCAAGAGTGCGGAGCAGGGCATCAGCTTTGAGCAATTGAGCGGTGAGAGCATCGAGACTCGACACATCGAGGCGTTTTATGACTTCTACGTTATGACCTACTTGGTGCGTGGTCAGCAGCCCTACCTCAGCAAAGAGTTCTTCCTTGAGCTGCAGCAGCAGATGCCTGAGCAGATGTTGTTGGTAATGGCGAAAAGAGATCATGAATATGTTGCAGGTGCATTGAGCTTTTTCGATTCCGATACCCTTTATGGGCGCTACTGGGGCTGCACCGCTGAGTTCGATAGCCTGCACTTTGAAACCTGCTACTACCAGGGTCTAGATTTTTGTATTAACAAAGGCTTACAGCGCTTTGACCCGGGCGCTCAGGGCGAGCACAAAATAAAACGCGGCTTCAGACCTACCCCTACGTACTCTTTCCATCACATACCGGACACCCGCTTCAGCTTTGCGATAGAAAATTTTTTAGCCCAAGAGATCGCCGCAGTTGACCAGCGCATTTCGCAACTGCAAAACCACCTACCCTTTAAGCAAGGGGACTGACAGCATTTCATCACGCAATAGCAGCAAATCCTTCATCACCTGAGCCAAGCATCTATGAAAACTATGCGTGTTAACAGGCTAGAAACCTCGCTGGTCTCGTCTAATCTTTTAAGTGCTGCGCAACCTGTTTTCACTGACGAGGATTTACCAATGCTGACTTACGAAGAGTGTCTGGCGATGGCCGAGCTGGACCCGCAGGAGATCGACGCGATCGCAGAACATGAACACCTCGATCCTATGATTGCGATCGCTCTGGGGCACTATCTGATAACCCATCATGGCGAAGCCAAAATACGCCGCATTATTTTGGACGATATCGAAGCTGCCAGAAGGGGTAATAATTTACAGCGAGTTGCCGTGCTCAATGCGACGCTGCTCGCTTTTATGAAGCAACACCCGCAAGCGCGAGACGTGGCATAGGTCAGTTCAGTTCAGTTCAATTTAGACTTTAGTGGAGCGTCAAGCCTTGCGGTAGAAAGCTTAACTGAGATAGATAACGATCGGGGCGCACAGCTACATACTGTACGCCCCGATTTTTTCTTTATAGTGCAACTTAGTGCAGCGGTTGCTCGTACTTTTTCCGAATAGCGATGAGCTGCGGCTGAATATCCAGCGGCGCATAGGCCATCGCCTGCTCAAATAGATCGCGATTCTCTTCGGAGAGACGCTCCTCTTCGCTCATTGCAGAGAGCTTACTCATAGCCTCCACAAATTTAGGGTGTGGCTTGTTAGCAGACATGGAACCGCCCTCCTTCGATGAGTTTAACTCTCTCTATTTTTGTCACACTTGGGCGGTGGCGCAAGTTATTTTTCTGCACCCATCGCCACGGCCCGATCACCGCGCGCTTGCACATCATCCTGCGTGGCAGTAAACCAGTGCCCCACCTCCCTGCGGATTATCTGCTCAAGCGCATCAATGTGAGCCACTTCGTCATTCAGTGCAGAAATGTACTCGTAGCGCTCTCCACCCGCTTCCATAAAGTACTCACGATTCTCTTCACCGATCTCCTCAATGGTCTCCAGACAGTCGGATGAGAAGCCAGGACAGAAGACCTGTACAGACTTAATCCCCTCGCCCGGGAAGGCTTTAAGAGTCTCATCAGTGTAAGGCTTGAGCCACTCCTCTCGACCAAAACGAGACTGGAAGGTCGTTTTGTACTGCTCTTTGCTTAGACCCAGCCGTTCCGCCAACAGGCGGGAAGTTTTGTGGCATTCGCAATGGTAGGGATCGCCTGAAAGCAGATAGCGTTTGGGCACACCATGATAGGAGAGCAGCAGCAGATCAGCACGCCCCTTCTCCTCCCAGTGGCGCTCAATTCTCTGTGCCATCGCCTCTATGTATGCAGGGTACTCCGCATAACTGCGGACAAAGCGGAAGTCGGGAATCCAGCGGCGCTTTTGAAAATCAGCGGCTACCGCATCAAATGTAGAGCCCGAGGTCGAGGCGCTGTACTGCGGATAGAGCGGCAGCACAACAAGCTTGCGAACGCCCTGCGCCTGAAACTTATCCAGTACTGACTCGATTGAGGGGTTGCCGTAGCGCATAGCGAAATCAACAACAACGCGCTCACCGTATTCCGCCTGCAGTCTTTCCCTAATTGCAGTCGCTTGATTTCGAGTATGAATCAACAGCGGTGAGCCACCCTCCGTCCACACTGTTTTGTAAGCTGCAGCAGAGCGCTTCGGGCGAATATTGAGAATGATCAGGTTCAGCACGGCCCACCAAATCGGACGCGGCACCTCAACAACACGAGGATCCCAAAGGAACTCTTTAAGGTAACGCCTCAGCGCCTTCGGAGTTGGCTCATCCGGCGTACCGAGGTTTGTTACGAGTACACCGATGCGATCGGCCTGATAGTGGCTAAATTCAGGAAAACCTTTGTATTTCATGCGTCCTTGGCTCTATTAAATGCGGAGGAGAGAAACTTTCTCGTCGAGTGTAGCGAAATGGGATAGAAAAAGTCAGCATCCGTTACGATTTGGGACGAAATGAAGATCATCCGCCTATCCAATATAACCCGACAGCGCTGCTCTTAGGAGATATGTTCGAAGTTTACCGCATTGCGATCCGAAGATTTAGATGAGTACAACTGCTGGTCGGCCAGGCGCAAAACGCGTGTTAGGTCGATATCAGTTGCTGGATCAAAGAGCACAAGTCCACATGAGAGGGTCATCACCCCGTAGGGCGGGTTGCCTTTATGTACTATCCCAGCCGACTCGAAGCGTTCACGGGCACTTTCGGCCAACTCAACAGCGTGTATGTCGCTGTCACAACCAAAAAATACAACGAACTCCTCTCCGCCATAGCGCAGTACCCTATCAGTGGGGCGCCTAAAGACTGCGCGCATGACTTCTGCAAACTCTCGAAGCGCTGAATCGCCCGCGTCATGTCCATAGATGTCGTTATACGCTTTGAAGCGATCAAGGTCGATGAACGCAACCCCCATCCAGAGTTTGTCTCTTCGAAAAACGCGCTTTAGCTCCGCAAATGAGGGCGCCAACTCACCCCGGTTAAGAAGCCCTGTGAGAGGATCGGTCGAAGCCAACTCTCGCAACTGCCTCGCTGTCTCCTGGGAGCGTTCTAGGTGTGAATTGAAGCTTTGCGCGATGTACAGTAACTCATTTGGAATCTTGCTGGAGCCGTCAAATATAAAAGGCTGAGCGCTCTTAATAGCCTCACTTAAATCCAGCATGGGTAACAAGATACGTTGACGCATTGTATTTAACACCCAGAGTAGCAAAGCGATCGCCAGCAGTAGGACAACCAACGTCAGAATAGGTACGTTCTCTTCAAACCACCCCATTGTTTGCAAGTTAGTTTTCACCTTGGCCAAAATCCGATGCTCGACGCCCTCGCCAACGTCAAACCTCCCCAGCTCCAAAAACAGGTTTACTAATCCAGCCTGAGAATCACCCCTTTCAACTACGGGGGTCGTTGGCCCCACCCTAGCGAATATCTCACGCTCAGGTTCAAGTGCCTTTCTTATCGCTTCGGCGACTTCACTCTTTTCGGTGCCTGCTTCAATTTCAAAAGAGTCTGTCAAAGGTGATAACAAATCTCCGCCCACATCCATGAACAACCAAACTTTGTCGATAGATGAGAACGTCTCCATCTGGGCTTCGGCGGATGAATAGAACTGTGCGATTTTCGGATCAACAAAGCCCAATTGGATATACCCTCCGTTAGGCAGATAGGAGGCCGTGTAGAGCTTAAAATCGCCACTCACCAGTTCTCGAGTGAGCATACTGACGTCAATCTCGTCAGTACCCTTTAAACGTGCGAACGTCGCCTGCGCGTCTTTGAAAATTGGTAGTCGGAAGTCTAGTCCTAGGTCCGGTTCAAACGTGGTCTCAAAGATAACGAGCTCGGGACTGACAAGAAAAATATCCACTTTCATGTTGAGCTCAGACTCTAAACGTATCTGCCACTCTGTTAGGTCAATCGGCCCCTGCTTAATCGCTGCTTCTACTTTTTTATGAGCATCTTTATAGACGACTTGATAGTCTTCGATCGTTTCATCAATTTCGTGGAAAGTCTGCTGCATTAGCAGGTTGAGCAGACGAACTTGCTGCTCCTGTATGGTCGCGAAGTGAACGTTCTCACGCTCTGTGAAAAGACTAAACCCGATCAAACCTGAAAGCAGCAGTGTAAGGGTTAGCCCAAAGGGCAGTACCAGTATTCGCCAGACCATCTGTCTTTCCAATTAGCGATCACTTTTATACAAATACTAGTCTATCCAGGCAAAAAGGGATAAAAAAAGCCGCTAAACTGAGCGACTTTTTTGGACTAAGGCCAGCGGCAATTAGATTTCTATCGGCGCGTAACTCACCTCTGGGCTTACATCGGCGGCGTAATCAACGCCA
>Ga0209962_1000506_pt1 | contig 11133 bp, 3 predicted proteins | sample SalPonA_C_H2O_MG_FD_185722 | JGI IMG/M metagenome (GOLD analysis project Ga0209962, IMG submission 185722) | Water microbial communities from South San Francisco under conditions of wetland restoration - Salt Pond MetaG R2A_C_H2O_MG (SPAdes)... | ecosystem: Environmental > Aquatic > Non-marine... | reverse complement strand
TATGCTCTCTCACTTAACAAGACAATCATTCATTGATATCTACAACAAAGAGAATTACTTTGAAGATATTAAAGTAAATGTATTGTCAGACACAACTAACTACGAAGGTATTCCTGATCAGGGCAATCTAGATATTGCTGATGTAAGGGGTTCTGAGTATTTCTTTTGTTAGAGGTAACAATGACAGATAAAGTAAAAGTAATGACAGATCTTACTGGTAGAATGTCTACAGAAGATCTTGATGACAGTCAATCAAACAATCCTATGGCTGATGAGCCACATAAACCTAAGAGACCTTTCAAAGCAGAAAGTAAGAACTGGATTTATCAAGCAGGTCTTGGTGAAGTAGATGACATGGAAGTTATTAAGTCTCTTAATCTTGATCCAGCTTTAGCATATAATATAGCGATTAATAAAGCAGCTATTGATAAAGCTCAAGCTTTAACTTATAAGAGCTTGATAGACCAAGGTGTTAAACCTAAAGATGCTAAGGCAGCAGCAGATAAGAGTAAACAAGAAACACTTTCTAATATTAGAACTGTAGAAAAAGAGTTAAACAAAAAACTCTTGTAAATAAAAAGCCCCCAAGAGAGTAATCTCAAGGGGGCAAACTTTATTATTATTATTAGAACTCGTTAGCGTTATTAATCTTATAGTTACCAGAATCTATGTATTTAGCTAATTGATTTTTACCTTTACGGTCAGTATCAATACGCTTTTCTACAATAGTATCTGGGCTAAGCATTTCTTCAAACCCAACTTCTTTAAATACCTTTGTGTTAGTTAAAGCTTTAGGTATTCTTTTAACTTCATATAAGTCAGCTAATATATCTATTAGCATATTGAAGTTAACTGCGGGTATAACTAGATTAGCTCTTTCAGCGGTTATATCTTTACCTTGTTCTTTAAGTCTTAAAGTCTTAGGATGAGATATATCATTAGGTATCCAACCTAGTTTAGCAGCAGCATCTAATAGTGCTTTAGTTCTTTTATATTTCTTTTTCTTAAAGGAACTATCAGTTGGTTGTGGTTCTTTATTATTCTTATAAACATAGTCTAACAAAGCAGGTAATGTTCTAAACTTACCAGCATGGCTAGTACCAATGTATACTCCACCTTTACCTGTCTTCATATTAGCTTTTAAAGCATTAGCAGATTCTTTCTTTAAAGATTTAATAACCTCTAAAGCGTGCTCATATTGCATCTCAAGAAAATTCTTTTGCTTTACTAGACCAGGAAGTGCTACTCTATTATAACCAACCCAAGCATGTAAGTAACTCTTAGCGTTTACTTTTAATGCATCGTGTATAGTAATGATAGGCATAGCTATAGCAGAGTCTGTATTAGCAGCAAGTAAGGCTAACTTAAGGATATTAGAGTCATACATCTGAGTCATAACAGCTGCAACACCATCGGCATATGCAAAGCCATCTAACTTACTTGTATTCTCTAATTCACCTTGAGAGTTAACAGAGTATTGTCCTTTACCATCAGTAAAAGAATTTCTCTTTACTAATGACAACTGATCTCTACCATCTCTCCCTTTATAATTTACTACTTTTCTTCTACCATAAGCTCCATCTTCTTCAGGATCATTAGCATCTAAGTATTCACCAAACTCAGGGGCTAATTCAAGTCTTTCAAACCCAATTAAACCTCCTGTAGGTGATTTAAAGTTAGGAGCTAATTCACCATTGAGTGTAGAGAAAGCGCCTAAACGTTTAGACACAAAGCTCATACTTAACTTACCAAACACCTTATTGAAGTTAGCACCTTGAAGTAACTTAATATCTTCTACAGCAGACGTCAAGTCTTTATAAGGGCTTGCTTCATTGATAAGGATATTTTCAAAGCTATTTCCTTGTTTGTCTCTAGTAGTATTTAAGAACTCAATAATAGCGGCATCATTAACTGAAGGATGAAGACCATAGAAACCAGCAATAACTATTGAACGTGTAATGTCTTTACCAAGACCTTCATTGATTACACTAGAAAAGAATCTACCTAAAGCATCTTGTTTATCTTTATCTGAGATATGTTCTCTGATTAAATTAGAATAATTATCAGACAAAATATCATAGAAGCTTGCAGGATTATCAAAGGTATCTCTCCACATCTCTTGGATTTCAGGTTCACCAATACCAATAAAGGCACCTAGAGTAGCAGCAGCGTTAGGTACGCCATCCATCTTAGGATTACCACTTAATAGTGTCTGTATAATGATATTAGAGTTACTTGAATCAAGCTCTGTGTAACCTTTAAGCTGGAATCTCCTTGGACCTCTACCTTCTTTAGCAGCTTTATATGCTACTGCATCTTCTAAAACACTTAGATAATAACCTAACTCACCTCTTTCTAAAACAACTTTAGCAAGAGCAGGTTGTTTGTTTATAAAATCAGTAACAGACAATTGACCTGTACCAAGGTTATTAGTTATCATACCTATAGAGTCTAGTGCATTAAGAATAGTATCTCTATTATCTGCAAAGAACTTAAGATATTGAGATGGGTCTTCCATACGTTTACCCATATCTTTTGTCTTAAGTTTTGTAGGATCAGTAACACTACCATCAAAGAAAGTATGTTCTATTCTAGGTACTATTCCCTCTTTAGCAAGCTTAAGATATAATGTAGCAAACATTATCTTAGCGCCCATCTCTTCTACTACATCATTACCTAAGTTATTAAGTAATCTAATAGTATCCATACCTTGACGAGATGCACCTGAATCTCTATTCAAAGCAGTATAGAGTTGTTTAGCTAAGCCTCTTTCATATGCAGCATCTGCTTCAGGGTTTACTGTAATATAACCTTTATTAGCAAAGTTATCTATACTACGAGTAATAGCCTTATCTTGTGACTGCATATCAGAAGAGATTTCTTGCATACGATGGTTTATCTTAGAGATTAACCAGCGAGAATACTTAATCTTCTGTTGACCATCTGTATTAACATCATTAATACGGTCAAGAAGCATACCAATACGGTTAGCTTGCATCTGCCAACCTGTACCTCTAGCTTGCTCTACTTGATTCTCACTATAAGACTTAGCTCTACCTTCAATCTGCTCTGGAGTTAGGTTCATAAAACCTTTCTTCACAGCAGTTGTTAGTTCAGCTTTCTTTTCTCTATAAGTACGTTCACGAGTAGATTCTAAGTTTGCATCATCTAACTTAAAGTAAAGCTTAGCGAGTTTAGTAGCTTCATTAACTACTTCTTCATCAACAGGCTTACCTATATCAAAGAGTTCTTTAATGATACCCCAGTATCTACTCTCAACTGTACGTCCTACTTGCTCAAGTAAGTTTTTAGCTTGATCATCAGGTATAGGTTCTTGTCCAGGCTTAGACAATGCTTTCTTTCTTTCTCTCAAAGCATTAGCGCCTAATTCACCCATCAAAGTAGGAGGAGTTAATTGACCTAAGTTAGTTGTATCCGTTTGAGGATTCATTATAAAGCTTAAGTCATTAATCAAGTTAGAGTATTCAAAGCCTTCTCTGGTTAGATAAGGGAAGAAGTATTCTTTACCATCCTTCTTATTAACATAACCCCTAAGTTGAGCTAAAGGTTTACCATTGACATCACTATAGTCAATAGCATTCTGTAATGCGTACTCAGCTAAAGCAATATCAGAACCTTTATCTTCTCTGTTAGGGTCTATACCTTGTCTTGTTAAAAGATTCTGAGCAAAGCCATCTATACTTCTTGCTACAGATTGCATATGTCTATACTTCTGTATAGCAGTAGGGTCATTAGCATACTCTTCAGAGATCTCTGACTTGATACCAAAGATATCTTTATCCACTATATTACCAATGTCAGGTAATTTAGTTTCAGTTTCTAAAGTATCACCATAACCTTCTTGAAGCATTGATGCCATAAGCTGAGCTTCATAATCATCAGGATCATTTAACTCTACTGTATCACTTTCTCTAGCATCTTGATCTCTTAACCCGAATTTAGCTAAGTTATTTAATACTTGAAAAGTAGCGAATTCATAGGCAACAGCAATATCATCTAATGCTTTGTTTTTATTAGGTGAATTATCAATGTAACCAGAATACTTAGTGTTGATAACATCTAAAGGAGTAAGATAAGTATTTGTGTTTTTATTTTGATATACAGAAACATTATCTGTATTAAACTTATCTCTTAAGAATGTAACCCTTGATCTTAAATCACTAAAATCTGTACCTGTATAAGTTTTAAGTTCTTGCTTAATAGGCTCTCTATCAGCATAAGACAAATCACTTCTTTGCTGAGTAGATACTCGTGTGATTTGATTCTGTGCTTGTAGATCGTATAGCTCTTTATTGCGCTCATTTACATTTACTGTAAATTGCCCTACATCATTGATATCACCTAATACATTACCAAATTCACTTGGTCCTCTAGGTGCTAAAACATTCTGTCTGTTTCTTTCTTCAGCTATTAATTCATCTGAAGGTAAAACAGCTTCACCTTGTTCATTAATAATGTATTTGTTTTTAACTTCTCTTTCTGCAGCTGAATTTAACTCTTCTAAAGAAAGATCTTTAGTAGGCGTTACAACGTTATCCATTGGACGATTTAACTGTTTCATTAAATCATCTACAGCAGGGGCAGGTTGTTGTTTCCCTTCTAATTCTTTAATGAGTGCTTCTTGTTTAGCATTAGCTTCTGCTTGTCTTCTAAAAGAAGTATCTTGTTCATTATAGATGTCAGAAGCCCCCGTAAGGGCTCCTGGTTTATTTAATTTCATTCTGAATTATTCCCCATTACCATATCAAATAACTTTCTTGTAGCTGCCTCTTCCTTAGTATACTCTCCAAAAGGAAGAGCTCTTTGAGCAGCACCTGTATAATCTTCTTTAGCAATATCTTTACCGACATTAGTGAAATGACTAATCGTAGGTGAGCTAGTAAAGTAATCAAAGAAACCTTTTGTTTCCATACCATAAGAGTTACCAATAGCTACATTGACAAGATCCTGTCCCTGTCCTAACAGACCAGAATACTCTATAGCTCTCTGTATATCACCACCATCTTTAAGATTAGGGTGTAATTCACCTTTAAGTAATAAGTCTTTAAGATACTGAGAGACATAAGCAGCAGTTATAGCAAGAGCCATTTGTTGGAATGTAGTATAAGCCATCTTAGTTGTACCAGTTCTAAGATAGTTCTGATATAACTTAGGTAGTATATTAGCATGAAAGTGAGAGATGAAAGACAAATACTGAGTTAAGAAAGGTAAACCAAATCTAGAATCTTCATAGATAGTAGGTCTGCTTCCAGGCTTAACCCTAACAGTAAACTCATCTATAAACTTAGGTAAAGCTTTAATCCATATTTTCTCTAGCTCTTTTACTGCTCTATAAGATGGATCTTTTTCTGATAGTTTACCAATGTTCTTAAACTTATAAGTAGGTCTTATCTTATAAAGACTAACTAATCTTTCTACATCAATACCATATGAAGCTAATCTTGCAGCATGTTTAGCTTGATTGTGGGTTAGATTATTGAAGTCAGCATTAACTAATTCTTCTACAATCTGGTCAAAGCTATCTTGTGCAGCCATCATACGATTTAAACGTAAAGCATCTGTACTCTGTTGCAATAAGTTTACTTTATAAAAGATTGATTGAGCTTTTCTTAAGAATTTATTATCAAGATCTGTACCTTGTTGCTGTAACAGTTCTTCATGCTTAAACCCTGAGAGCTTCATAATGTCTTTAGGAGTTAAGTCTTCACCTTTAGCTACTCTTTCTGCCTGTTGTTTTTCTCTTTTCTTACTAATGATAGGTAAGCTATCAGCAATAGCAGTAACAAAGTTCTTAGCAAATCCTGAAAGCTGTTTAGAGACAGGTTGGTTTGTACCAATAAAAGATATCATAACCTCACCCATTTGAGAGAAGATAACATTATCCATCAAAGCAAATGAAGTCATAGATCTAGTTACATCTTGAGTAGTAGATAAAGCTTTATTCTTAAGACGACCAAAAGTACCTGCTTGTTTATCAAACAATTGTTTTAAATCAAAGGCTAATTCATTAGCTTTCTCTTCAGACAATCCTTTATTAACAGCATCATTTAAGATAGCAGCATACAAAGCATTCTCATCGCCTGTAAACTTATTTCTGTTAATATTGACAATATGTTTTAGCGCTTTATTTCTTAATGTATCATAAGAAGATACAGGAAAAAATTCTTTTAAAGAATCTTTATTCTTAATAGCTTCTAAACGTCCCTCAACATAAGCAAGGTCACCTTTAAATAATCTCTTAGTGATTGTCTCAGCTTCTTCTTCACCTACTTTTCTTCCCTGATAAATACCATCATCAAACGTTAACTTAGCTAATTCGTTAATAAACTTACCATAGTTTTGTCTGATTAATTTAGTATCAGGTATATCATTAGCTAAAAGTAATCCACCAAAACCTTTACTTTCTAAGGCTTGAAGTTTTTTCTTAGGTAATCCTACTTTTCTATACTCTTCAAGTATCTCTGCGTTAAGGTAACCAACCTGTTGTTTAATATTATTAGCAAGTTCTTTATCTTCAGGGCTAAGATTAGTTAAGTTAACTTGAAAGAAGTTATCTCTAAGTTCTTTTACTATAGTATCAAACTTTTGTTTATCAACATTTAGATGTTCAAGATTATCAAGCCATTTATAACGAAGAGTATATTCCCCTAAAGCCATTAACTCATTGTCATACTTAGTGTTACCGTGAAGTACAGAAGTACCACCTTCTATATCAGACAAAGCTAATACAGCAGTATTGATTGATCCATCTTCATTACGGATCTTTCCTCTGAACATGTTATGCACACTACTTAATAGAGGTATATATTCACCTCTACTTATTTTAGCTAATGCACTGCCAACGTAATTAGTTACTCTGGCATTCTTTACTCGTTCATCAAAGGTTGGACCTTCATCTTGATTAACTTTATCTCTGTATTGTCTAATAATCTGTTCAGTACTAACTGTTCCATAGTCTCTCTTAGCAGCTTTAGTACCTTCCATATAGGTTTTAGTATCAAAGGAACTACGCTTAGGGTCATACTCATTAAACAAACTATCTTGAAGCATTTCTACTTCATGTCTTTGTCTTAATGAATCACCTATGTTATATACACCACCTACAACAGAACCACCTACAAATGCATCAGCAGCTCTCCATCCTAGATCTTCCCATTCTTGGGCTGTCTCTGGAATACCGTTAATAGTTAATGCTTGTAATCCTTCTTGTACTAACTCCGTACCACCCTCAAGACCTGCTTTCTTTCCTAATCCAGTTAACATAGATAAAGTAAGATCTCTACTAGTAGCAATTGCAGTAGACTTAATGCCTATCTGAGTAGCTATCTTTCTGATTTCTTCAGCAGTAGTTTGTTTAACTAGTTTACGAGCAGCTGCTTCAGATATACTATTTGCTTTAGCTACTTGTTTAACTGTAGCTTCCATACCTTCTTTAGTAAGAACCTGATATGGGCTTAAGCGAGCACCAGCAGATATCTTATCAAGAGCAGTAATTACAGTACCTAAGAATAAAGCTTCTCCAGGATCTACTTCTCCAGTAACACCGTATTGTTCTTGTGCTACGTTACCTGTAGACTTTAAGAAGTTATAACCTAATGCAATAGAAGCACCTATGACACCACCAACTGGACCACCAATAGCAGTACCTGCGGCACCACCACCAGCAAGAACAGCGTAATCAATACCTTGACTGATAAGCATGTTTCTAGCAAAGGATAAGAAGTCTAAAGGGTCTTCTACTTGTTGAAGAGAAAGAACAGTATTAGGATCTATATTCTCATATATATCTTTCTCTACATCCTTCATTCCCTGATAACCACTCTCGACACCTGCAAGAGCTTTTAATCCTTCAAATGCACCTTTAGTCTGATACCACCATAGCTGTACAGAATCAACTACTTGACTATCAGGTTCATAACCCATAGGCTCAGATTGATCTTGGAAAACTCTAGATAAAGAAGAAACATTAATATCCCTATCTATCGTATCCATTTTCATTCTTTGTTGAACTGCATTCTCTATTTGTTTCCAAGCAGGAAGATAAGATTGAACCATCATATCTTCATCTAACTTAGCCTTAGAGTTTAATACCGCTCTATCTCCAGCAGCAGCTAGATTAAGATTATCTAAAGAATACCTAGAGGGTTCTAGGTATCCTTGTTGAGTTAAATCATATCCAAGAGATAATCCTGCAGAGTCTTCAATAGTAGATAGCTGTCTTCCATATACATCTTTCTTACCTGTAGGATTTAAACTTGTGAATCCACCTTCATTAATCTTTGATTCAACTAAGTCTCTATAATCCTGAGCAAAATACTCTGGAGATTTAAACTCACCTTCCTTGGTAAGCTTAGGATATTCAGGAGCATCTATATCTAGAATACGATGAGACTCAATAGTTTTTTCGTTTGGAAGAGCAATAGAACCTTCAGACTCAATTGCTTTAGTTGAGTCAGTATCGACTTGCTTTTTCTTTAAGACACTATCAGCATCGTAAAGATTATATTGTTGACCGTCTAGAGTTACTTCAGACTTTTCAGTACCGAAGTTACCCCATAGAATGCCATTAGACATAAACACTCCTGTTTTATTTACTTAGACTTTTCATTAATGTATGCAAGTATAAACGCATACTGATCTGGAAGTCTAGCATCTTGTTTAGCTTTCAATTGCTTTTCATACTTAACCCTAAATGCAGTCATGTCATCCCATTGTTCTTGTGGGATTCCTTCTGGTTTAGTAGCACTTGGATTACTAGTTAAATTATATGCCTGTACTAAATTACTAAATGCTTCTTGAGGAGTTGATTGATCTCCTTGAACATTAAGCATTCTTGTGTAGTTAGTAATAGGTCTAACAACAAAGTTATCTACTTCTTCAAAAGAAAGTTTCTTCTCACCTTGTTTATTAGGTAATAAGTCTTTCTCAATGATAGGGAAGAAACCAGATTGCTCTGATCTAATAAGTGCTGTATAGTTCTGAACAGGTTTACCTGTATTATCAAAGTAATTTCTAGCCATCTGAGCGTACTTAGACATTAAGCCATAAGAAGACGGATTAACGGCTAAGAAAGCTGTACCATCAATTCCCATTTCAGGATTATCATAATGCTTAATCATTGCAGAAACTAATTGAGCAGGATTATATGCCTTCTTATCAGAGATAGTCTTACCGCTTTCTTTGTCTACTACTGTCGTAGGTACATCATCAACTAGATTACCCATACGAGACATCATTTCAGGTGTATTGTAAAGGTCTGGTACATCTTTAAATAAAAGTCTTGATGGTATCCTTTCCATACTTCCATCAGGGAAAACTACTAAATGAGTATTATCACCTAATTGATGCATAGCAAACTTCTGACCACCATAAAGAGTTCTACCACTAGGTAAGTCTAGATTCTGTTTTAAAAAGAAAGACTCAGGAGCCTTATCAGGATCCCCACCTAATTGAGCAATAGTTTGTTTAGTCGTAGCTATATTATAACCTTGATTAGCAGGTGGTGTAGAACCCATTGATTGATTAACACCAGAAGCTTTTAAACCATAAGCAGGTGCAAGTCTATTGACTGCATCTTCTATAGTAAAGTTATAATTGTACTTACCATGCTCTTGATCTACTAAATCTAAAGCAGATTTAATTAAATCATTACGATTGTCTTGACTTAATCTATCTCCACTTATCTGTACTTCAAGTGCTTTAAGTGCATTAGTAGCTTTAGCTCTTCTATCCTGACCAGCTTGCTCAATATTCTTAAGCTCTACTCTTCCTTTCTGTAGGTAATTTTCTTTAGCTAATTCTCTTCTGAATGCAATAGCATCTGCTTTAGCTTTAGCTTCAGCTGCTTGTTTAGTTTGCAGAGCACTCATGTACTGTTTACCAGTCCATCTTAAAGATGCACCATGCTCGTAACCCATAGCCCTAGAACCTAAATAAAGAACTAAAGATTGAGCAAGGAATTTACTATCAATAATTCCACTATCACCAATAGAATCAAAGAGTGATTTAGCAACATTACCTAATACTTTATCCTTATCAGCATTAGCAACATTTTTATTAAACCATTCTTTACCTGCATTATATAAACCACGTTCTTCAACAGAAGTAGGAGTAGTTGCAGTATCACCAAAGTCATCATCAAAAGTAGTAAGAGAAGTTCTAGCTAATTTTAATGCTTCTGATTTAGCTATTTCTTTCTTTTCAGGTGGATCTTCAGGTGTTGCTACAATAGTCTCAACTGGTTTAGGCTTTTCTTCAGAAGGTACTGGAGGTGTAGTATCTTCAGAAATAGGAGGCACTACTTCTTCTGGTTGAGAAGGCATTCCCATTTCACCACGACCACCCATTACGCTTTCACCTGTAGGAACAGGTTCATAAGGTATTGTTTCTTCAGGTACTCCGTCTAAAGGTAATTCTGATGGAAGATTAACTTTAGGTCTTACTGCACTACCATAACCTAATGCTTCTGCACCTTTTTTAGTCATATCAACTAAAGCATCTATACCTGTAGGTTTATTAATGCCTGTAGGAATAGGATTAATCTCAGTAGGGTATTCAGGATTAGCATAAGAAGTGTCAACTAAAGTAGGAACACCTACACTATTTCCCCCATGCATTTGGCTTTTTCGTTTTTCTTGTTCAGCAAGCATACGTTGAGATTCAAATTCACCTAAGTTACGAATTTGCTGATTAACTGTTTCAATAGCAGTAGGGTCTTCTAAAGTCTTAGATAAATCTATTAGATCTAAAATATTATCTTCAACAGAAACAGGGCCACCTGGAGCTCTATAAATAGGGTCTGGAATAGCTCTATTAGCAGGATTCATCATTTCTTCCTGCATATCTTGTTGAAGCTTATTAGCTTTCATTACCCTTAACCATTCTTCTTCTTGAGGAGACAAGCCTGTAGGTTCAGAAATTCCCATAGCTCTTTCAGCTGCAAGATCTTCCATCATACCTTGACGACCACGTTCTACTAATTGAAGCCAAGACATAGCTTGTTCAGGGGGAATGATTAATGGTTCATACATCTCATCCATACCAGTAGGTTCTGTTATCATAGCACCTTCTGAAGCATATTGAGGGACAGTGCCACCCTGCATTCTCTGAATA
>Ga0209962_1000502_pt1 | contig 11206 bp, 7 predicted proteins | sample SalPonA_C_H2O_MG_FD_185722 | JGI IMG/M metagenome (GOLD analysis project Ga0209962, IMG submission 185722) | Water microbial communities from South San Francisco under conditions of wetland restoration - Salt Pond MetaG R2A_C_H2O_MG (SPAdes)... | ecosystem: Environmental > Aquatic > Non-marine... | reverse complement strand
TACGATGGCCATTGATCGGCCGAGTGGTTGATATTGTTTATGATGTTTGGGCAAAGCGCCGCTACCACAAATTATATGAGTGCGCTGCATGCCAGAAGATCAAGCCATAACAGCCTTAGTCATTGGTGGAAGTGGCGGTATAGGTGCCGCGTTGGTCGAATTATTGTGCGAGCGCGAAGATATTCATCGTGTCTATGCCACTTACCGCCGCCATCCTGCGAACATCGACCATCCTAAGTTGCAGTGGTTGCAGTTAGATCCAACGGACGAAGTCTCAGTTCAAACGATGGCCCAATCGGTGGGTAAGCTTAAGTGGGTCATTAATGCCGTCGGTATGCTTCACTCCGAGCGCAATGGCCCAGAAAAAACAATTAAACGTTTTGAGCCTGACTTTTTTCTAGAAAATATCAGGGTAAATACACTGCCTACTCTTTTGCTTGCCAAGCATCTCGATAAAAATTTAAAGGGTGTATCCAATGCGCTGTTTGCTACGGTGTCTGCAAAAGTTGGGAGTATTGCCGATAATCGCCTTGGTGGATGGATTAGTTATAGGTCTTCCAAGGCCGCACTCAATATGGTTTTGAAAACTATCGCCATTGAGTGGGGTATGCGATTGCCCCAAGTTTGTGTGGCAGCTATTCATCCGGGGACAACCGATACGCCATTATCAAAGCCGTTTCAGGCCGCTGTGCCTCAAGGTAAACTGTTTTCTCCACGCTACTCTGCTTCGTGTATGTTGGCCGTACTGGAAAGTAAAACGCCCGAGCAAAGCGGGCGTTTCTGGAGCTGGGATGGCACCGAGCTTACTTGGTAAGTCGGTGCTTATTGCTTGGGCCGATTACCACCAGGTTCCATAAACGGCGATCAACATCACCACCACTGCTACCGCAGAAATGTTGAAACCCTTAGTGGTGCCAAATTCTATATCACCGAGGTGCACCGCACCTGCTTGTGGACGATCCTCAACCAGTGAAACGGCAACGGCTATGGCCACACAGCACAAGAATACGATACCAACACGATCAATAAATGGTAGCTCTGGCATTAACATTTTGAACGCGAATGATAAAACAGCAGAACCAATGGCCGCTAGCAATGCACCGTTAGCTGTCGTTTTTTCCCAGAACATACCCAAGAAGAAAATCACACAAATGCCTGGTGTAAAGAAGCCGGTAAATTCTTGAATGTACTGGAAGGCTTGATCGAAGTTACCCAGTAAAGGTTTTGCTGTCAGCATGGCGATCACCATGGCTGCAATAGCCACTGCTCGACCTGTAATCACTGGATTGTCACCAATATGCTTCATATTGAGCGACGGGTGGATGTCCATGGTAAATAGCGTAGAGATACTATTGACCATCGATGCCAGTGAAGACACGATAGCGGCGAGGAGTGCAGCGAACACTAAGCCTTTAATCCCTGAGGGAAGCATGGTCATAGCTGTTGGGTAGGCTTGGTCAGGGCTGCTTAAGTCGCTGTTCAAAACAAACAGCGCGAGTCCGGGTAACACTACCACAATGGGCATTAACATCTTAAGAAAGGCGGCAAAAGCGATACCTTTTTGCGCTTCTTGAAGACTTTTGGCACCCAGTGCACGTTGAATAATGTATTGGTTAAATCCCCAGTAAGATAAATTCATGATCCACATGCCGCCAATTAACACCGAGATTCCGGGTAGACTCATATAGTGCTCATTTTCAGGGCTCAGAATCATATCAAATTTTTCTGGCGCTTTTTGCTGCAGGATGTCAAAGCCGGCGATAACGCCAGCGCCGTCAGAAACTTTATCGAGCATAATATAAGCGATCATCAGGCCGCCAAAGACCAACAGCACCACTTGTATGATGTCGGTAAAAGCCACGGCTTTTAGTCCGCCATATAGCGAGTAGGCAAGTGCAAAAACACCCAGAATGACTAAACCCTGAACAATGTCGAAACCGCCAACAGTGTGCAATGCTTGGGCACCCAACCAAAGTACTGAGGTTAGATTGACAAATATATAAACACCTAGCCAAAAAATTGCCATCACTATGCGCACTCGGTGGTCATAGCGTTGCTCTAAAAATTGCGGCATGGTGTAAATACCACGCTTCAAGAATATAGGCAGTAGATATTTTCCGACAATAATGAGTGTGATGGCTGCCATCCATTCATAAGAAGCAATCGCTAAACCCATGGCGTAACCTGAGCCTGACATACCAATAATTTGTTCCGCGGAAATGTTTGCAGCAATCAAAGATGCCCCAATCGCCCACCAAGGCAGAGATTTTCCTGCCAAGAAATAGTCGCTGGCATCTTTGTTGTGTTCGTCTTTCTCCATCGAGACCCATTGGGCAAGTAAAAACAAAGCCACCGCGTAAACGGCAACAATGCTGTAGTCGAGAGTACTTAGCATGATTATGACCTAGTGTTGACTAAAAAAACTGATTGTAATGCCAAAATGCATTGTTAAGAAGCGGCATAGCTCCATGAGGCGTTGAATCGTTGCAAAAAGCCGTTTAGATGTCTTTTAAACTGAACCATGACATTTAGTTCGGATGTTTTCGGCATGTCAGATCATAATGTTATATCAGGAAAATATTGCTAATTTTTAATAGCAAATAAACGCTTTTGTACTATGCTTGTTACAAATTTATTGCCATTAGAGATATGCCGTGAATAGCCTAACAGAACATACTCAAGTTGATCTTACCAATTGTGACCGCGAGCCCATTCACTTACTGGGTAAGGTACAGCCTTTTGGCGCTGTTATGGTGCTAACAAGTGATTGGATTATGATTAATGCTTCCACCAACTTGGCTCAGTTCGCCAAGGTTCGCCCGGATGAAATCATTGGCGAAATGGTGAGTAGTATCATACACCCTGAAACGATGAGAGTTTTGCGAGAATCGCTCAACAAAATGAGTACTCAAGATCACTCTGAACGTTTGTTTGGCTTGAGACTCTTTCAACGTAATCCAGAAGTTTTTGACTGTTCGATGCACTTCAGTGGCGATAGGTTAATTCTGGAATTAGAAACTTGCGGCAAAGATTCAACTAAGATGAATTTGCAGACTCTGCGCCAGGCCCTTCGATCTATTTGTAGTACTGACCACATCGAAGAGTTTTACCAAACGGCTACTGAGCAGGTTGCCAATTTATTAGGGTTTGATCGAGTCATGCTCTATCAATTTCATCCCGATGACAGCGGGGAGGTTATTGCTGAGGCCCGAACCAGTAATGTTGACTCATTTTTGGGGTTGCGATATCCCGCCTCCGATATTCCAAAGCAAGCTAGAGCGTTATATGTCCGTAATTTGATGAGGATAATTCCTGATGTGGGGGCAGAAGGCGTTCCTTTTGTTCATCAGGAAGAAATAGATTTATCAATGAGTACACTTCGTACGGTGTCGGAAGTCCACATTGAATATCTAAAAAATATGGGAATTGCCAGCTCAATGTCGATTTCTATTGTTGTTGAGGGCAAATTATGGGGGTTATTTGCTTGCCATCATATGAAACCTTATTTTGTTTCGCTCGAACAACGATCAATTTCAGAAGTTTTTGCCGAGTCGTTTGCCATGGAACTGGGTTCAAGGCTCCATCGAATGCAGCAAGTTGATATGAATATCACCAAGAGCTTGCACCTAAAAATGATGTCTACCTTAAATGCTGAAGATAGCGTGTTTGAAAATTTAAAAGTTCATCTACCAAATATTCAAAAGCTCATCCCCTCATCAGCTTTGGTATTAAAAGTCGACAAAGAAGTCGCTGCCACTGGTGATCCCATATCGAATGAGGATCTTGAGGTCTTAGCCAACCGCTTAAATCGTATTGGCACCGATGAAATTGTGGGTACCGATAACTTGTCACATTTTTCTCAGTTTGCCAGTCTTGGTGAACGATTTGCCGGGATGTTAGCGATTCCTATTTCTCGTCGTCCGAGAGATTATTTGATTTTCTTGCGTCGAGAAGAACCCTACGAGGTGAGTTGGGCAGGTAATCCTGAAAAGCCGGTTGAACTTGGTCCCAATGGTAGCCGTTTAACCCCTCGTAAGAGCTTTGAAACCTGGATGGAGTTGCGAAGAGGTTACAGTGCTCCCTGGAGTTACACCGATCGCAATATTGCCACTCAAATCAAGCATACACTGCTAGAGGTGATGGTTCGTAACATTGATGAACGTGATCGTTTAACGAGAGCTTCCCAAGAGCATCAAGATATTTTGATTCACGAGTTAAATCACCGTGTTCGCAATATTCTTGGGTTGATTGGCTCTGTAGTCTCACAAACCGCGGGTTCGGTACAGGACGTTGAGGAGTTCCGGAGTGTCCTTGGTGGTCGCATTCATGCATTGGCAGATGCTCAAAATCAATTAACTGAATCAAACTGGAGTTTTTCTCCTCTCAAGCGATTGGTCGATATAACCCTTAGCCCCTATTTGAACACTCCAGCAAAAGTAGAAGTTCTCGGCGATGAAGTGTTGTTGTCTCCTAAGGCTTACACAACCCTATCACTCATTTTGCATGAATTAACGACCAATGCTGTTAAGTATGGTGCTCTCAATATGCCCAATGGGGAACTGTTCATTAATTGGACCGTTACCTCCGATCAAGACTTGCAACTGGTCTGGCGTGAACGTGGCGTGGTCATTGAGAGTGTGCCTGAGCGCAAAGGTTTCGGTTCTGTCATTATTAATCGTTCTGTACCTTATGATCTGGGTGGATCGGCTGATGTGGTTTTCAAACGCGATGGTTTAAATGCAACATTTACTATCCCTTCGTTGCACATTGGTGGAACGGCCGCTGCGGTCAATAGTGAAACGTCATCTCCGATGTCGGGTATTGAGACTTCAGCGCCTGAAAAGCGTTCCGTACCTAAATCAGAGCAACGAGTCTTAGTGCTAGAGGATAATATGATTATAGGCTTGGATCTTGAGCAGGCTGTCAGAGATCTTGGATATAATCATATCTTTACTGCAGCGACAGTATCTGAGGCGATGGGTGTTTTAGATGAGCACGACGTACATTTTGCGATATTGGATATTAATCTTGGTAGTGATACCAGTTTTAGTGTGGCTAAACGACTGCAAAAAGATAACCGTCCATTCTTGTTTTTAACCGGTTATAGCGAACTTCGCCAGGATGCTATGCATGACTTTAAAGATGTACCGGTGGTATCAAAGCCCTTGCAAAAATCAGCATTACAGAAGCATCTCGCTCAATTATTGGCCGATTAATTAGTCGAGTTAGGTGATGGCTTTAAAACGCTCAATAGCAATATTGGGCGTTTTTTTATGACTGAATGGTTGGCGTGAAGAAGGCGGTGCGTTTGTCTTAAAAAGTGTTCGGTGTCTTTAAGGGTGAAAATCGCAGCGTGTTTTGCTTATCGTTATCGGCTGTTTTTGAATGATAGTGCTGTCATTGATTTTATGGTGCGCGATTAATTTAAAGACTCGGCAATTCTATTGGCTGTTCCGCTTTCATTGAAGCCAAAGTGGTGAAATGTACTACTCATTACGTCTGATTCGACGGGTGATAGTGCGATAATAGGGTTAGAGAAGCCAAAGCGTCTTAAGCGACTGGCTATTCTCATCTGGCTGTAAACGTTAGTTGATATGTCCACAATCACCTTGGATACATCTTCGATATCTTCTCGTCTAATGACTTCGCTGGATAGGACCTTGGTGGCGGTATTAACAAGCCCTAATTGTTTGAGTAAGTCATCAATTATTGGCTGATTTTGTAATGTCTCTCGATCAGCAACATAAATTAGCACCTTGTTGTCTTCGTTATCTTCCTCTGCCTGTGAGATGTCGACGTTGTCTAAAGGTGTGAACGAGGCGATGATGTGGTCAACGATAAACGCACCGAGCCTTTCAATACCGACTGGCTTGTGAAGTACATCGGTCATGCCTTCATTTATCCCCCTTTGTGTTTCATCGGCGTCTAATGCCGTGATACCACAGATGGGCTTTGTGTAACCGCGCTGGCGCAATATTCTTGTGGCATTTACCCCATCAAGAATGGGCATATTAAAGTCCATAAATATCGCGTCAAATTCGGTATCTTTTGCAAGATGCAGGGCTTGCTGTCCATTATCGGCAATTTGAATAATGTTAAAACCAAAGTTCTGTAGTTGTTTTTTGATCACTAACTGATTGACGTGGTTGTCGTCGACACAGAGTATCCGGCAATTAGGATGGCGGCTGGTAAATCTAGCGATGGTTGTAACATTGTCTTCAACACGCTGGGTTGTATTATTGTTCGCGTCAACCACAGTGTCGGATTTGCCCAGTACCAGATCGTAAAGCTCTGAAGGTAAGATCGGTTTTTGAATGACTTCAAATCCGCGCCAGTCCTGTGTAATGAAATCTTTGCCGGGTCTACTTATCTCCTTAATGATGATGATTCTTTTTTGGCGATTAAATTGTAGTTGCTTCAACTTTGACAGATATTTTGAGGCCATACTTTCATCTAAGAAAAGTAGGTTGGATGTTCGTTGTATCGTCATGTCATCCCATTCGGGCAGACGCTGAATATCGAACTTCCAGAAACTGAAGTAGCTGGACAGTAACTCAAAATCTTTACCAGGTTGTGTAAGCAGAGTGACATTTGTTCCAGGAACTGCCGTGTGAATCTTGAGGGTTTGATCAATGTTGAGCGCGACATCAAAGTAAAATGTGCTGCCACTACCCAATGTGGATTTGATGTTGATTTTTGAATCCATCTTGGCCAAAATTTGATCGCTAATATACAAACCCAGACCGGACCCCATGGTCTTTTTGTCGTTTGATTGAGTGGCTTGCTCAAAGGGTTTTTTTAGTCGTTCAATTTCATCAAGAGGTATGCCAGTCCCGGTATCTTCAACAGCAACCCGGATCACGATTTTATGATTTTCTTTTTTGAGTTTAGTCACCCAAACTTTGATGCCGCCCTGATCGGTAAACTTAATAGCATTACCCACTAAATTATTTAGCACTTGTTGTATTCGTGTGCGATCAAAAACCAGTGTGTAGCCTAGTAATCTAGGGTCCATGTGTAGATTGAAATCAATACCTTTATACTCTGCACTGCCAGCATTTAATTTTACGACGTGTTCGCAAACCTCAGCTAAATTATCTGGAATAACGGTAAAAGCAAGCTCATCTTTTTGTGATTTAGCCGCATCGATATTGTTATTTAAGATAAATAGTAAGTTCTGTGATGCTTTGCGGGCCGTGTCAATATAATGTTTGGTTTCTTCACTGGCATCAGAGCAGTCGATGAGATCGAGCATGCCAATGATGCCATTCATGGGAGTGCGAACTTCATGAGCAAAATAAGATAACTTAGCCTGTTGATCACCTTGCTGATTAAAGCTTGCCAAGTGTTGTGTGTCGCTTAAGTTTAGTTGGGTTTCTTTAAAGCTTTGAAAAATATGCCAATAGGCTGTTAGCCCAATAATTAACGCCACTGTGACGATAATGTTGGAGTACTCACTAGCTGTGAAAACGGCTAAAAGTGCACCTACAAAAGAAAATGCCATTAAATAACTTAATTGAGTTATGCGCTTAGGCATTGTTTGCTATCTCTGTTGTAGGTGTCACATTCGGTAGTTTCGACAAAAGCAATGAGTGACGAAAACGCCCAGCGAGCACCATTTAAAATATCTTTCTGTCGGTTTTCATTGACTATCGCCTCATTGATAAATGACATCACACATTGCCAGTGTCCGAAAGTTTGTGCGCCGTAGCAATGGTAATAATTTGCGATATCATCTCTACCTAATGCGCGGCAGACTCTAGGGGCTAAAACTTGGCCGCCAAGTGTTGATCCTTCACAGACATAAAGTACACCTAAGGCAAAGTCCGCATTTAAACTGGGTATTGGCCTAAGTTCAGCTGCTTGAATAGGCGCGCTTTGACCAATCGCTTTCAAATCTTTAGCAATCAATGGCGCCTTGGCTAGGATATTAAGGTGGCCTGGCCAAGCATGAAAAAATCGAGTTTCAACAGCCATAAACCATTCGCCAAGGGTTCGCATACAATGGCCGTATTCAGCCATTGTGAGATGTGGAGACATGAGCTGCTGCATCATCGGAAGATGATCGAGTTTGTGATGGAGCGCACTAGTATTTTGCTTTAAAACGTTGCTCATGATCTCGGCCGTTAAATTTTAACAAAATTAGTGTAGTTACAAATATGTAACTTTGCCATGATATTTGTAATGTTTTTAGACCGTGTCGCTATTAAAAATTGTCTATCTAGAAGCCCAGTGATTTTGTTTTATGCCGTGTGGACGAGAGTTAGTTTTTGTTTTAACAGTTTCTTTAACAAGTAATGGCTCAACACCGCCTGTACTATATTGGCAGCAAGCGAAAGCTGCCATATCCACTCGCTCTTGAATTCATTACTCGTGAGAAGTAGTGCAATGCCAGTCACAACGATCAGTAACCGAGTGACCGAGCTAAAGAGTGCTGGCCATGTATGACCGAGCCCTTGATAGATACCATTACAGGATAGGATGACAGCGCTCGCAAAGAATGAAAAGCCACTCCAAAATAAATACATGCTACCCGTTTGAATGACATCGGTGTCTTGTGTAAAAAAGCCCATAAGATGGTCGCCAAAGTTGATACAAAAAAATGCTAAACCTCCCATGATAAAAAAATTCAGTGTCAGAAGCAGGCTAAGTGTCTGTTGAATTCTGATACCTTTACCTGCACCAAAATTTTGTCCAACAATGGCGGGTGCAGCAAAAGATAACGCAAGGCCGGGCATTAAAAGCGATTGCATAATACGCTGACCGATACTAAATCCGGCTTGGGTGTGGCTTCCTAAATCTTGTAAGGCCCAAAATACAATGGCCATGTAAGTGAACATCATGACGAATTCGCCGCCGACAGGAAGGCCGGTCATGAATATTTTGCGCCACACGGTTAGAGACGGTTTTAGTTTGATCACATTGATAGTGAAAAAAGACGCCGATTTCTTAAAGTATTGGGTGAGTATGACAAGGCCGGCAAAGGCGGCAATAGTACTAGACAATCCAGCGCCCATGACGCCTAGAGCATGACCTGTTAGCCAGCCACTAATGAGAATTGGCGACAGTATGATATTAATAATAACTGCGACTAGCTGAACGATCATGCCCGGTTTGACAATCCCTATTCCCCGGAGGCTTGCTATCATGACGGTCATAGCAAATTGCATAGCCATATTAGGTAAAAACCACCATAAATAGATGCGGGCTTGCTCTGCAGTAAGGGGGTCTTCAGTTAAGGAAGTTATATAGTGCTCTGAAAAGCCATACCCGAGTAGCAACGTAAGTACACTGAAGACGCTGCATAAAAGTAGCGCTTGATTAAAGTCAGTTTGAGCATCGCTTGTGTCGTTGCGCCCAACCGCGTGAGAGATGATGGCGGTCACGCCAACATTAAATATTTGGGTAATGGCGATGATTAAGAAATTTAGGTTGCCGGCAATTCCAACACCTGCAATGGCATGTTCGCCTAGCGTGGAAATAAAATATAAATCAACAACAAAATAAAGTGTCTGCAACAGTAAGCCTATACCAATCGGTATAGACATCGTCACTAAATGTTTCGAGATGGAACCTTGGGTAAGGTCATTGATGGATTGATTCACACAAAGTTTCCGTAAATCCCAACAATATAGCATCTACAACAGACTATGTGTGCAGTTAAATAGTCATGGAAAGCTATCGCCAAAATTTCTCTGACCCAATAGCGTTCGTTCTTGAACTCTAGCCATTAATTAATGCTGTGATATCCCGCCATTAATAAGCGCGCGAGTCATTTGTGATTGGCAAGGAATTACCCTAAGGATTAGCATCGATAACAATAAGGAGAAAAAATCATGAAAAAATATTTACTTTTAGCTGCGGCAGTAGCCGCTTCGAGCTATTTTCCTCAGGCATCAGCGATAGATCCTGCCCTTGAAAAAAAGGTCATTGAATGGCGACGCCATTTACATCAAAACCCCGAATTGAGTAATCGAGAATACAAAACGTCGGCGTATGTTGAAAAGCATCTAAGAAGCTTGGGGTTAGAGGTTGAGACGGGTGTGGCGCACACTGGGGTAGTGGCAATCCTTAAGGGAGGTAAGCCCGGGCCTCTAGTGGCTTTACGCGCCGATATGGACGCTCTTCCTGTGGCGGAGCAAACGGATTTGCCGTTTGCCTCAAAAGTGACCGCTGTTTATCGCGGTCAGGAAACAGGTGTAATGCATGCCTGTGGTCACGACACTCACGTCGCCATTTTAATGGGGGTGGCTGAGGCGCTCACCAAGCAGAAAGAACAGATGCAAGGTGATGTTATGTTTATATTTCAACCTGCAGAAGAAGGGGCACCGGAAGGCGAAGAAGGCGGAGCCGCTTTGATGCTTAAAGAAGGGCTGTTCGCCAAGCGTAAGCCTGATGCCGCGTTTGGTTTGCACATAACATCATCGCTACCTGTTGGTTACGCTGGCTTGCGGGCGGGGCCGTTGATGGCCAGTGAAGATTCTTTTGAAATCACCTTAACAGGAAGACAAACCCACGGTTCTAGGCCCTGGAATGGTGTTGATCCGATTGTGGCCGCAGCCCAATTAATCAATGCGACTCAAACCATCATTTCGCGTCAGGTGGATGTCACCAAGGCGCCCGCGGTAGTCTCATTTGGTGCCATAAAAGGCGGTATTCGCTCCAATATTATTCCTGATGAGGTCGAGCTAATTGGCACCATTCGAACCTTTGATCAAGATATGCGAGCCGATATTAAGCGCCGCTTTGCCAAAACTGTCGACCTTGTTGCTCAAACCAACAATGCTGGCTCCCATGTGCATATTATGGAAGGCTATCCGGTGACGGTTAACTCCGAAGAACTCGTTGAAAAGTTTACGCCATCTCTTAAATCGGTGTTCGGTGAGCAGAAGGTTGTGACAACGCCGTTGGTCACTGGTGCGGAGGATTTCTCATATTATGCACTTGAAGTGCCAAGTATCTTCTTCTTTTTGGGAGGTACAGAGCCTGGAATCGATCCAGCTACAGCGCCTAGCAACCACTCCCCAAGGTTCAAAATTGATGAGGATGCATTGGCGCTTGGCGTAGACGCTTTGGTGAAATTGACTCAAGACTACCAGCAACAATAATTATCACCTTGGTCAGGCCTATTAAAAGGCCTGGCTACTTTGGCGATTATCTAATTGTTTTCAGTTCGGGAGAGCTATAATTTCCATAGGTTAGTCGC
>Ga0209962_1000498_pt1 | contig 11235 bp, 13 predicted proteins | sample SalPonA_C_H2O_MG_FD_185722 | JGI IMG/M metagenome (GOLD analysis project Ga0209962, IMG submission 185722) | Water microbial communities from South San Francisco under conditions of wetland restoration - Salt Pond MetaG R2A_C_H2O_MG (SPAdes)... | ecosystem: Environmental > Aquatic > Non-marine... | reverse complement strand
TGGTGTCTACAGGTAATGATTGAATCACTAAACGAATCAAAATGGCTCCGGTAACCTCATCGCTATGTTGCTTATAACGGTTCAACATGTGATTGATAGGTGATGCATACGTAAAAGAGGCATGGCAATGATCAAAGGCTGGGGGTGTCGCTGAACAAAGGCGGCAGATCCCACTGTAGCTCTCCGTCATGGGTAGCGCACAGCGATGACAGCTGTTGCTATTCCAGGGCATAGCCGCCAAACATGGCAGGCAAAAATCACTGTTAACTGTGGTCGGGGCGTGGCATAGATAACAGGGTGAATAGGGCATCGAGCCTCCAGTGTCGACATGTCACTAGTGTAGATATTGGTGTTACCTTTGGCTGCTGATCCTGCGACCAGTGGAAAATATGAACTAGTTCACAGAATGGTGTTCAAAGTTACTGTAGTGTGATGTTGTCTTCTGAAAACTTATCAAAATAGGTGGTTAGTATGGTGGTAGGTGGTTCTATCCTAAGCACTGGACTGCAAGGTATTCAAAAAGGATTACAACAGGCCAGCAAGGCTGCCGATGAAGTGGCTAAAGCGGCGTCGGTAGACTTTGGAGAAACGGATTTGACCGGAGCAGCGGTGGATTTAGCGCAAGCGAAGCTTCAGGTTCAAGCCTCTATTATGGTGGCAAAACGGGCAGATGAAATGCTGGGAAGTTTGATTGATACCCAAGCGTAATTAATGCACGACTAATTTTTTTGAATGAAAAGTTAACATTTTAGCTTATTTTGCCGACCAAAAAGTAAACACTTTAGGCGGCGTGTATGGCAATAAACCCTTCAGGACCGATATCAACACCCATTGTGACATTTGCTTCTCCCGGGCAGCGCAAAGCTGTGGGTCAAGAAAATGAAGAGGATAAGGCTCGCCCATTGCCGCCGGTCGAGGAAGGGCAGCAGAGCGAGGCAAGCGCAAACCGCAAACGAGACCCCAATCGTATTGAGGATGAGTTGCCCGATCAAAAACGACAAAACCAACAATCACCCTCGGATAAATCTACCCGTGATCTTGAGCCGGATGCTGAGCAGGCGCAAGATTCTGAACCATTTCAAGCAGTTCCATCGCAGGTGGCGCTGCCCTTGCAACCTCAGACGCCAATTGCTATTGATGACATGCTTGCTCTAGCAGCTAAAGGCTTGAAATACAAAGATTCTGATGGCGACAAATAACCCCCTTTAGTCAAAATGTAACCTCAGTAAACCCCTCAAAGTAGATTACTTTTTCACCACTGTTTACTTATTTGGAGTATTACCCATGCCTGATTATCACGCCCCCCTGCGCGACATGCGCTTCGTCATGAACGAAGTCTTGAATGTTGAGCAGGCATTTGCCGATATGGGCTACGAAGATTGTGGTTCAGATACGATTGATGCGGTGCTCGATGAAGCCGCAAAATTTTGTGAAAACGTGTTGTCTCCCTTAAATCAATCGGGTGACCAAGAAGGCTGCCAATGGTCGGAAAGCGGTGTAAAAACACCACAGGGTTTTAAAGAGGCCTATCAGCAGTTTGTTGAAAACGGATGGGGTTCAATTTCTGGCCCGACAGAGTACGGCGGTATGGGGTTACCTAACACCCTGGCGATGGCTGTTTCGGAGATGGCTTCAACAGCTAACTGGTCGTGGAGTATGTATCCCGGTTTGAGCAAGGGGTGCAGTAATACCATTTTTGCTCACGGCACCCAAGCTCAAAAAGATTTGTACCTACCCAAGCTAGTGTCGGGTGAATGGACGGGCACCATGTGTTTGACCGAGCCTCACTGTGGCTCCGATTTAGGTATGCTTCGCACTAAAGCTGAGCCTCGCCGTGACGGAACCTTTGCCATTACCGGTACAAAAATCTTTATTTCTGCCGGTGAGCACGACATGGCGGATAACATTGTCCACATTGTTTTGGCTCGTCTACCCGATGCGCCAAAAGGCACCAAAGGTATTTCGCTATTTATCGTGCCTAAATTTTTGCCCAATGATCAAGGCGAGGTGGGTGAGCGCAATACCGTCAATTGTGGTTCTATTGAGCACAAGATGGGGATCAAAGCTTCTGCCACCTGCGTGATGAATTTTGACGGGGCGACGGGGTTCCTTATCGGCCCCGAAAATCGCGGTTTGAACTGTATGTTCACCTTCATGAACATGGCGCGATTGGGCACGGCTATGCAGGGGCTTTCGTCTACCGAACTCAGCTACCAAGGCAGTTTAAAATACGCCAAAGAGCGTTTGCAGATGCGCTCGCTAAGCGGCCCTAAAAATCCATCGGGCCCTGCGGACCCCATCATTGTGCATCCCGATGTGCGCCGCATGTTGTTGACGCAAAAGGCCTTTGGTGAGGGTGGGCGCATGCTGTTTTATTGGTTAGCGCTGATGGAAGATCAAATCAATAATGCTGGCAGTGAAGCGGAGCGTAAGTCGTTTGATGATTTGATGGGCTTTATGACGCCTATTGCCAAGGCATTCATGACCGAAACCAGTATTGAAACGACTAACTTAGGCATGCAAATATACGGCGGCCACGGTTATATCGCTGAATGGGGCATGGAGCAGGTGGTCCGTGATGCACGTATTGGTACAATTTATGAAGGTACCACAGGCATTCAAGCCATCGACTTGCTGGCGCGTAAAGTATTGGCTAGCCGAGGTGATTTATTGCGCCGATTTACCAAAATTGTCGAGTCATTTTGCCAGCAAAATGCTGATAACGCCGCGGTTGCGCCCTACGTTGCCACCCTAGGTAAAATGTTGCAGAAGTGGGGCGACGTCACTATGGAGCTGGGCATGAAGTCCATGCAGAACCCTGAAGAAGCGGGCGCAGCATCGGTGGATTACCTCATGTATTCGGGTTATGTAGTGTTTGGTTATATGTGGGCGCGCATGGCTGCAGTGGCTCAACAGGCGATAGATGACGGCAGTGACGAAGGCTTTTATAAAGCCAAAGTCCACACGGCTAAATTCTATTTTGAACGTATATTACCTCGCGCCGAAGCACATATACGTGTGATGAGAAGTGGTGCAGGTAATCTTATGGATCTGGATGCAGAATTATTCGCATAAATAGATAGCCCTGCTGCAAAGTGGGGCTACAGATATCACAAGAAATTAGTTATATTGGCCGCCTACACAGGAGGCATGTATGTCAGAGAATGAAGATCGGGTCCTATCTGCGGAAGATCAGGCAAAAGTAGACGCGTATCTAAGTCGGGGTTATAACGACACCCAGCGAAAGCCTTTTAGAGGGGTTAAGCTTTTGGTGATTCTTTATGCCATTGTCATTTTGTTGAGCGTGATGAGTGTTTGGCTAGGTAACTTTGTCGCTTACTAAGGGATAGCGTTTATTGTTTGCAGATCTGCACCCGCTAATTGAGACTTGTTGAGAGCCATGCGCCATGATTAACGTCAAGGCTCATGGCTTTTTGCTTTCCTTTGTGTTGGCTCTCATGGGTTTTGTGCATTCCTGCTTTGCCCTTCTTTCCAGTACCCTGTTTCAAGATAACACTAGTCAATTTTTTGCCCCCTCCGGTTTAATACTACTAGTGGTTGCCGCCATTTTAGGTCTCAGCTGCCATCGCTTTGACCAACAAAATATTTCCCATCGCGATGCGTTTTTATTTGCCGTGACGACATGGTTTAGCCTTGGAGTAATGGGCGCTTGGCCGGTAAAGTTGGTGACGGGAATCAGTTTTACCGATGCGGTCTTCGAGTCGATAAGTGCAATCACTACCACGGGTGCAACTGTTCTGACGGGACTAGACAATCTCCCCAAAAGCTTTTTGTTATATCGCCAGTTTTTACAGTGGCTAGGCGGACTAGGTGTGGTTATTTTTGTGGTGGCTGTGCTTCCCATGTTAAATGTGGGGGGCATGGTGCTATTAAAAGCAGAAACCCCCGGGCCTATGAAAGATGAAAAGCTTGCGCCGCGAATTACCAAAACAGCGCATTACTTATGGATGGTCTACTTATCCATTACTGTGGCGTGTGCTGTTGCCTATTACTGGGCGGGTATGACGCCGTTTGATGCCATTGCTCACAGCCTAACGACCGTTTCAACGGGTGGATTTTCTACTCATGATGCCAGTATTGGGTATTTTGATAGTAATGCAGTGTTGTGGGTGGCCAATATCTTTATGTTATTGGGTGCAATTAGTTTTACGCTGCATTTTAAAGTCGCCAGTCAGCGAAATTTATGGATGTACTGGCGTGATGAAGAGACACGCTGGTTTCTGCTTATCATTATGTTGTTGTCGGTAGTGGTGACCTGGGTATTGTTGCACAATCAGCACTACGAGCATCATTACACGGCTTTAAATCACGCCATTTTTATCATGATCTCGTTTATTACCAGTACTGGATTCGGAGCGTTTGGGGTGTCTGACTGGCCAGTTATGGCAGTGTTAGTATTACTAGTGGCTGGTTATATGGGGGGTTGTGCTGGATCGACCGCCGGTGGTAATAAAATTATTCGTCTTTTGTTAGCCTGCCGTATTGTCATGATGGAATTTAAGCAGGTTATTCACCCGCGGGGCGTTTTTTCAACCAAATATCACCAAGAGCCGGTGCAGGCGCCGATTCTTAGTGCCACCCTCGCTTTTATTTCTATCGTAGGTATATGCAGCGCAGTGCTTACAATTTTACTGATGCTAACCGGACTGGATTTTTGGACCTCGCTCACCGCAGTGACAGCTTGTGTCAATGTGTTGGGGCCAGGTTTTGGTGAGCTTGGTAACAATTTTCAGCCTGTCAGCGATACCGGTATATGGATTTTGAATGTCGCGATGGTCATGGGCCGCTTAGAATATTTAACGCTACTGGTGCTATTTGTACCGGGCTTTTGGCGTCGATGAGTTAATTGGCATCAGGTTGATTGGCGGGCGCCGCCGCTACGAATGCGTCCAGTTTATTACAGGCTTCATAGCAGGCAAGTAGTTTGGGAAACGCCGCCATATCGACATTAAAACGAAGTGCATTAAATACCTGGGGTACTAGGTAGACATCAGCCATAGTAATGTTATTACCCATGGCATAGGGTGTGGCGACTAGTGACGATTCAATGGCGGCAAAGCCCTCTTCGATCCAGTGTCGATACCAACGATGTTTCTGCTCGTCATTGACGACCAGTTCACTCTGTAAATATTTTAAAACACGCAAATTGTTCAGTGGATGAATATCACAGGCGACCGTGTTGCAAACGGCACGAATTTTTGCGCGTTGCATGGTGTCCTTTGGGTATAGTGCGGGCGCAGGATAACTTTCTTCAAGCCACTCTAAAATAGCGGTTGATTGGCTTAGGTTAACGCCGTCATCCGTGCAAAGTGTCGGGACCAAACCCTGAGAGTTACGCGCTAAATATTGCTCGCTGCACTGCTCGCCATTGACTAGGTTCACAGCCATTTGCTGGTATGAAATGCCTTTAATGTTGAGTGCTATGCGCACGCGATAGGCTGCAGAGCTTCTAAAGTAGCCGTATAGATCCATAGTTAAGACTCACTTGCAAAGGTGTTTTCATGCATCCACGCCGCGTGCTTGGGGGCTCGCTTAGTTTGTGACCACTCGTTCAGCATATCCCATTTAACCGCATCTAAGCGACGCATCTTGTCTGACAGGTCTGGGTCGGGTGCAGAGAGTTCTAACCTATGGCCGTTGGGGTCAAAAAAGTAGATGGAGTGGAACAGGGAATGGTTTACTACCCCAAGGACTTCAATGCCTTGATCTTCCAGCGAGGTCTTGAATCCAAGCAGTGTTGCCATGTCGGGCACGTTAAATGCGATGTGCTGAACCCATTCGGGGGTGTTGTGGTCTCGGTCCATCGGTGGCTGGGTCGGCAGCTCGAAAAATGCCAGCACGTTGTCGTTACCGGCATCTAAAAAGACGTGCATATAGGGGTCGGGTGCTTTTGTTGAGGGCACTTTGTCTTCAGCAATGGCGAGCACAAAATCCATATTGAGATGCTTCATATACCATTCGACGGTTTGTTTGGCGTCGCGGCACCGATAGGCAACGTGATGGATACGGTCTATTTTTAAGGCAGACATCCCATCCTCCTTTTAAATGTTTCGAGCCGGTAATATGGTGGCTTTTACCTCGCCAAAGCCAATCTTGCGAGCGCCCTCGCGATCACAGTGCGCTTTAAGGATGACCGTGTCACCGTCTTCTAAGAAGCTACGCTGCTCACCATTGATCAGTGTTATGGCCTGCTTGCCACCGTTAGACAGTTCTAGGAGTGAGCCCGCCTGTTTTGGTGTCGGCCCCGACATGGTGCCGCTGCCAAAAAGATCTCCAGGGCGAAGATTACAGCCACTTATAGTGTGGTGAGTGACCATCTGAGCGATCGTCCAGTATGAATCAGCAAAATTAGACTGCGATAGCCGTTGCGGAGGTAGTTTATCGGATGCCATTTTTTCTGTGAGCAAATACACCTCTAGCGCCATATCGATTGCGCCGGACTGTGAGTTAACGCTAGACGACAAATAGGGCAGGGGTTGAGGATCTTCGGCGGGGCGATTAAAGGCCGTGCGGAAGGGAGCAAGTGCTTCCATGGTGACTAGCCAGGGTGAGATGGTGGAAGCAAAATTCTTAGCCAGGAAGGGGCCTAGCGGCTGGTATTCCCAAGCCTGAATATCACGCGCCGACCAGTCATTAAGCAGGCAGAGGCCAAATACGTGGTCTTCTGCTTCCTCCATCGCAATGTTGTCGCCTAGCGGGTTACCATTACCAATAAAAATACCCACTTCGAGTTCGTAGTCGAGACGCTTACAGGCCTCTAAAGACGGAGACTCTGCATCGGGTGCCTTCAGCTGACCGCAGGGACGACGAAAAGATTGACCGGATACCTCAATGGAAGAAGCCCGACCATGGTAAGCAATTGGTACCCATTTGTAATTGGGGAGTAGTGGATTGTCAGGCCGGAAGAGTGATCCCACGCTGGTGGCATGGTGCACCGAGGCATAAAAATCGGTGTAATCACCAATGTGGCAGGGTAAGTTAAATTCTGCTGCAGAGTGGGGTATGAGGCAGGGTTGGACAAGTGACTTCAGTGAGCTATCCGTACGTAATGCGCGCGACAAGGCCAACCGCAACGCCGACCAAGCAGTTTTACCCATACCCATAAAGCTATTAAGGCTGGCTTGGCTCGCAGCTGCAAGAGCCTCTGCCGCCAGACCATTAAAGGGCGCTAAAGCATGTAATGCCGCTAGGTCAACAATCTGATCGCCTATAGCAACGCCGCCTCGCCAAACTTGATTGCTGCCCTGTTTCCGAAAAATGGCGAACGGTAAATTCTGAATGGGAAAGTCGCTATCAGGAACGTTGGCGCTCTCAACCCAGCTAGTAAGCGACGGATCATGTGTTTCATTTAAAAGCATTCTAAATCTCCTTGTTAGCCAACTTTGTAGTTAGCTGGCCTTCGCATCAAGCACACCGCGGGCAATTTGATCGCGTTCGATCGATTCAAAAAGAGCCTTAAAGTTACCCTCGCCAAAGCCTTCATCACCTTTACGCTGAATAAATTCAAAGAAAATGGGGCCAATCATATTTTCTGAAAAAATTTGCAGTAATAAGCGAGGCTGTCCCTGTTCGGTGCTGCCGTCTAGTAAAATGCCACGTTCTTTCAGTGGGTGAACGTCTTGCCCATGGTTGGGTAAACGCTCTTCTAACATATCGTAGTAGGTATCGGGCGGTGGCGACATAAACTTGGTGCCGCGCGCTTGTAATTTATCTAGGCAGGAGATTAAGTCATCGCAAATGAACGCGACGTGTTGAATACCTTCGCCGTTGTAGGCCATTAAAAACTCTTCGATTTGGCCATTGCCACCGGCCTCCTCGTTGAGGGGAATTCTAATTTTTCCGTCAGGCGCGGTCATCGCTTTTGAAGTGAGTCCGGTGTATTCCCCCTTGATATCAAAGAAGCGAATTTCACGGAAGTTAAACAACTTTTCATAGTAGTCCGCCCAGTATTTCATTCGGCCTTTGTAAACATTGTGGGTGAGGTGATCGATAGTGTTGAAACCGCAGCCAACCGGATGAATATCTACGCCAGGCAGGTACTCAAAATCGATGTCATAAATCGTAGCACCCTCGTTGTAGCGGTCGATAAGATACAAAATAGCGCCGCCGACACCTCGGATGGCGGGTAATTTTAGCTCCATAGGACCACAGGGGATGTCGATAGGTTGGGCGCCACGAGCGAGTAATTCTTTGTAAGCTTGGCGGGCATTTTTGACCCTAAAGCCCATGCCACAAGCCGAGGGGCCATGCTCGGCAGAGTAATACCAAGCCGGTGATTTGGGCTCGTAGTTGATAATGATGTTGATGTCGCCCTGGCGCCACAAGTCGACATTTTTTGAGCGATGACTGGCAACGTGACTAAAACCCATAGTATCGAAAACGGGTTCCAGTGTGCCTTTCTCTGGTGCTGAAAACTCTATGAACTCAAAGCCATCGAGACCGATAGGGTTGTCGAATAAATCTGCCATGATGCACTCCACTCAAGCGTTTAAATCGTGATAAGTAACCTCTAATTTAATGTATATAATCAGCATTATTTCGCCTATTCTTGTGTTAATTTTTGTATTTATAGCAATAATTAGTCTATTTTTTATGAAAATGTGATGGATTGTGTCGATTATGAAATTAGATAAATCAGAGCGCCAAATTTTGCAAATCTTGCAGCGGCAGGGGCGGCTTTCCAACGTAGAGGTTGCCCAGCAAGTGGGCTTGTCTGAATCGCCTTGCCTGCGTCGAGTAAAAGCTTTGGAACAAGCCGGTATCATTGAGTTTTATAGCGCAAAATTAAATCAGCGTCTGCTAGGTTTGCAAGTAACAGCTTTTGTCTTGGTGACCTTGGAAAAGAGTGACGAACAAATTCGTCAACGATTCTTAGATCAGGTTAACAGCGAAGACTTTATTGTCGAATGTCATGCGATGTCGGGTTCTTATGATTACTTAATGAAGGTGGTCGCGACCAGCATGGATCATTTTTCAGAGCTATGTATGAATCGTATTTTGAAGTTTGCCGGCGTCAATAATATCGAGTCCCAGTTTAGTTTACAGGTGGTTAAGCACAATGCAGGACTGCCAGTGTTGTAGTGATAAATAATTAAGAAATGCTATTTACCCGGCAGGAAAGTGGCTTTTTGCTAGCCTATAAGCATCAAATTTAATGGCATAACTTGCCAATCTGATTGTGATTGAAGGAATAATGACTAAATTACGTTAGAGTAAATCAAAGATATGTAATGGGAGATGTTGGTATGTTTTTGAAAATGTTGGCCGCTGTATTGTTTTTATCCGGTAGTATGATGACCTTGGCTGCGGAGAAGTTTTCCACAGGCCCCATTATTAAAGATTTTGGGCCGGCATTTGATGCTGTTCAGCAAACGTATCCTTTGGCTGGAAATGAGCGTTTTAAAGTCGCTTTCGATGTGGCCAATCAAGGGACACAAGAAGCGCCCAATCGTCAATTCATTAGCTTGGCGCGTTTTTTAAATATGCACGGCAAGGTGGGTGTGCCAGCAGAGAATATTCAGCTTGCCCTTGTTGTTCATGGTAAGGCCAGTTTTGATTTGCTTCGCGATGAAATCTACGACGAAAAATACCTAGTTAATAATCCCAATACTCAGCTTTTACAGGCCTTGATGGATGCCGGCGTGAAGGTGGCGATTTGTGCCCAGTCTGCTGCTTTTATGGGAATAGAAAACAAAGATTTACTGCCCGGTGTTGAAGTGGCTCTATCGGCAATGACCAAACATGCTCAGCTTCAACAACAGGGTTACACGCTCAATCCGTTCTAACTATTTTTGGTCCAAAGGTGCAACACGTGACAACATGTGTTGCATGGCTAGCCAAAATAATTCGTCGTTACTGTAGCCTGTCAATCTATCTACTTCCTTACCTTCGTGGACCATGACGAAGGTCGGTGTACCGATGACTCTTTTTTCTAATACCTCAGCATAGGGCTGAGGACTTTGTGATCGCCAGACTTGGTATTCCACTTTTTTCATGGGGGCTTGCTTGCCTTCGGTGGTCTTATCGTAGTGATAGCCAACTTCACGATCAAACATCTGGCAGGCACCACAACTTTTATCAAAGAAGTAGAGCAATTCCACGCTGTTAGCGGCCATTGAAAAACTTAGCAATAAGAGAGAGGTGAATAATTTTTTCATGGGTGTACGTAGGCAAAGCCTTCCTCAAGTTGTAAACGTGTCACTTCCACCATACCAGATGGCACCATTTCGACACCAAAGTTAAGGTCGTCTAAAGTAAGATTCATGGTCAACATGGTGTTGCCACAAGCTTTAAATTCGACGCCAGACATGGATAGCTCGTCGATATAAGGGCCGTAGGCTCGCCCCTTTTCGTCGCTAGTGTCGGACACCAGAAAGTGCATGCCGCCAGACTGCACGACAAAAGTTATGTGTACGCCAGGGTCAGCTTCAAGATGATTCTTGGCGTTATTCATGGCGCGAATAGCCTGAGACTCTTCGATAATGTGGTATATCACCGAACGATCACCGGCACCTGCCTGGGTGTTAACGGTAAGTAATGTGGCTATTAATAAAACGACTAGTCGCATGATGGATCCTTTTTTCTCCAATAGTGCTGTAAATGTATAAGTCCAGTTGTAAAAAAAAATCGTTCGACTATTTTTAATGACATTAGATTTTATTTAGTTAAGCACCGAAACGTTTTAGACCATGGTCTAAAAATTAGCCAATAGCTATTTATGATATTGAATTTAGCTTAATACTACCGTATCTTTCGGGTATATTAGAAATTAATTATAAACATATAACTTTTTGCTATATAAGATTCTTCTTATATTAGTTATTTACATACTGAGATTGAGGGCTTTCCTGTGAAAGATAAAAATTCACCGACGCCGACGGGGGTTTTGCGTGCTGCACCCGAGTCGTTCATAGAACCCGAGTTAGTTAATGCAATTAACAAAGAAGGTATCGACGATAGCCGCCGAGGTTTATTGCGCAATAGTTTTGCCGCTGCGGTAGCGGCGATGGCTGCGCCTGCGGCACTTGCCAACGATGGCGAAAGTGAGATCCTTGACCTTCAGCCTTGGTCTGGCATGTTGGGTAATGGTGTAGCCACCAATCCCTATGGTCAGCCTTCAAAGTATGAGAGCAATATTATTCGTCGTCGCAGTCCTGGTTTGGCGGCCACTAGTCAGGCGGACGTTGCATTTACTCCACTTCAGTCGATGTTCGG